>CEAZ01023323.1_pt1 | contig 304212 bp, 284 predicted proteins | sample 557361 | NCBI WGS metagenome assembly CEAZ01 (sample SAMEA3182074, study PRJEB8094) | gut metagenome | biome: human; feature: gut; material: Stool; isolation source: human stools | place: Canada | collected 2012-02-22 | reverse complement strand
CGCACACACCGCTGCCGTCCCAACGGCAGCCTGACCAGCAACCTGTACCGCGTCAAGTGAGCAGGAAAAGAGCGCACCTCCCGCCAAGGGGGAGGTGCGCTCTTGAACTGTCATAAGGGTAGCGTCACCATGGCGCACCCGGAAGGACTTACTCTATCGGAGGTACTAAGACAGAGGAAAGAATGAGACAAGACTTCTTGTAGACGCAGAGTGAATGTGCTATACTCTGATCTGTGTGTTTGTCTACAGGGAGGAAAGTCATGTTCTATACCGACGAAGAAGTGTCTGTAATTACTGGTCTGCTCAACGCCTATTTGGTGCGGGAACACGCCAGTGAAAAGGTCAGAGAATCATATACCAGGATCAGCGAGGGACTCCAAAGCCGTGTGCTGACCAGGGACGACTATGCTTGGCTGGAGAACGCCCTGCTATTCCTCCGCCCATATTGGTGGAATGACCGCGAGGACGGGCGGATGCTGATGGATGCTCTCCTGCATACGCAAACACTGGCAAGACGGGCGCAATGAAATAGATCCGTGACGCGACAAAGCACTGCCGTATGCTGTGGCACCGAGCCAAGGAGGTGTCTGAGATGCCGTTCCAATACCATGTCCGCGAAATGACGGCGGAAACAAGTGCAGAGGATTTCGTGACGCACTTTGTCCATGTGGAGAAATTTCTGCCCTTCTGCCAGCAGTGCGGCAGCTACAATACCCGCTGGACGTGCCCGCCTTTCGATTTCGACCCCATGACCATTTGGCAGAGCTACAGGGGACTACGGCTGTATGCCCGCATCTTACAGGCGGATGTGCCGGAGCAGCCGCTGGACGAGGCGGTGGCGGCACTGAAGCAGGAAAAGCGTCTGTACCGGCAAGAGCTTCAGCGGTGGGAGCGGGAAACGCCGGGGAGCCAGATGCTGCTGGCGGGCACCTGCGACCAGTGCGAGACGTGCGAAAAGGTACAGGGACATCCCTGCGGCAGACCGGAGCTGCTGCGCTACTCCATCGAGGCGCTGGGCGGCGATGTGGAGGGCTGTTTGCAGCACTACTTCCACCTGCCCATGCTGTGGGGCAGGGATGGCAAAGCGCCGGACTACTTTGCACTGGTGGGTGGTCTGCTCACTAAGTGACAACGAAAAATGACGGGTGTATCAGTCGATACACCCGTCATTTTTTCTCATTCTTCTTCGCGGCGTTGGCGGCGGCGCGGGCCTTGTCACGGTTCTTGCGTTGAGCGACGAGATCGGCCTTGGCCTGCCGTTTCGCTTTTCGTTCCTGCAAGAGCTGCACCTCCTGCCGCTGGTACTCCTGCTCGTAGCGGGGATAGTGATGCTCCCGCGGTGGCTTGTACTGCGAGGGCAGCCCCGCAGCTTTCAGTGCCGCAGACCAGTTGCCGAAGCGTTGGGCAATGTACGCACCACCCACGACCTCGCAGGGTGCGGGCGTATAGGATGCATCGACACATTGCCGCACATAGGCGATGAGGTCGGCATCGCTGGCGGTTTCATATTCTATCGCAAAAGCCTCGTCCTGCGCTTGCAGGGCCTCGATGGTGCGTTTGACGATCTGCTGGTGCAGCAGGTTATCACCGTTGACCTGTGGCATTTTTATGTCCCTCCTGGGCATAATAAACTCAGCCAGATGGAGCGACATCCTTCGTAAATCATCATCATTCAGGAAAGCATTTTTCGCCACCGGCTATGGTAAAACGATAGCATTTGCGGGGCGGGAAGTCAAGTATGGCATCGGTGTCAGGGCGAAAACAGTCGCCGGAGACCGAAACGGGAGGTATATCCGCCGAGCCTTTCCGCGATGATGGATGATAAAAAGGGTGTTCGCCGTCAAAAATCGCGTCAGGAGGAGTACGAAATGCCACGCAGAGGGGAGAACATCTATAAGCGCGGAGATGGCCGTTGGGAGGGCCGCTATATCCGCGGTCGGACGCCGGAGGGACGGGCGCAGTACGGCTACGTCTATGCCGCCACTTACAGCGCTTGCCGGGAAAAGCGGCGACAGTGCCTGCGGGAGCTGCCCCGCGAGATCACGCCCAGCAATAACATGACACTGCCGGAAGCCGTGGATCTGTTTTTCGCGGAGCGAGAGCGAACGCTGAAGGAGTCCACTGTCAGCCGGTATCGGTATGTGGTGCGGCAGTATATCCAGCCGCAGTTGGGAGCAGCGCCGCTATACACACTGACGGAGCAGCGGGTAGCGGATTTTTACCGGAAGCTCCAGGAACAGGGTCTATCGGCCAAAAGCACACGGGACGTTGGCGTATTGCTGCGGGCCATTCTGCGGAAGGCGTCCAAGCACGGATGCTTCTGCACGGGCCTGAACGCCGAACTGCCGGCGTACAGGAAGCGGCAGGTGGAGATATTCACCGAGCCGGAGATCCTGCGGCTGGCGCATCATATCGTAAACGAGCCTGACCTGACCGGTCTTGGCGTTCTACTGACGCTGAACAGCGGCCTTCGTCTGGGAGAGTTGTGTGCGCTGCGATGGTCGGATATCGACCTCCATGCAGGCTTTCTGCGAGTGGAACGGGAGGTACAGCGGCTCTACGAAAAGGGGCATACACGGCTTGTCATACAGCCGCCCAAGAGCGAGTCGTCGCTGCGGAGAATACCGCTGCCAACTGATATCCTGTCCCTGCTGGCAGCGCACAGACCCGAGAACGCGGGCAGCGTCTGTCTGCTGACAGGCTTCAGCGATGCGTTGGAACCGCGTACTATGCAGAACCGATATAGGTCGCTGTTGAAGCGGGCGGGTGTTCCGTACCGCAATTTTCACGCCCTGCGGCACACCTACGCCACACGCTGTATCGAGCAAAATGTGGATGTCAAAAGCGTCAGCGAAATGCTGGGCCACAGCGACGTGCGGATCACGCTGCAAACCTATGTTCATGTTTCTCTGAGCCACAAGCAGCAGGCGGTGCAGAGTATCTGCTTCCTGCCCATCTGCGGAAACGCAGATCTTGCGCCGTCAGAAATCCCGTCAGGCGCAGCAAAAGCCGCCGCACGACATGGCGCGGCGGCGCAGGTTTCCTAAATGATGATGATTTACGAAAAAGCTGTGCCGTCTGCGCAACAGAATACCCAAAAAACGGCAGGTGTGCAATCCGCGCACCTGCCGCTTTTCGATCGCGTGACAAATTTCATACGATATGCTATACTACCTCCATCACCACCAAGGAGGACGTATCATGCGTATCAACTGGTTCAAGGACGAAAATCACCTGGTCTATATCAACGGCGCGAAACAGCTGGCAGAGCTGGAACGGACGCTGCACTTCCCCGGTCTGGAGGAAGCCGCCAACGAGCTGCGGCAGCACCCCACAGCGGAGGGCTTTACCATCAAGGGGCCCAAGCGCACCAGCGGACGGCTGTTCGTGCCCGATCTGACCTTCGGCGAGCATATCGAGATGGGCGAAAACATCTTCTTCTATATGGGTGAGATGCAGGAGTGCTACGTCATCTACTGGCCGGACGCGCCGGTGGCAAAGTGAGGCGGCATCGCACATGACTTTCCTTCAAAAGCACCACGGGCAAATGTCCGATTCCATGCTGACAGCCTTTTTCATCATCCTATCCGGCGGCCTGCAGGACGCCTATACCTACTGCTGCCGGGGCAAGGTGTTTGCCAACGCCCAGACTGGCAATATCGTGCTGCTGAGTACGCATCTATTCGAGGGAGACTGGGGACAGGCGCTGCGATACTTAGTCCCCGTGCTGGCGTTCCTGCTGGGTATCTACATCGCGGAGTGCGTCCACCGGCACTTCAAGCGGATGGAGAAGGTACACTGGCGGCAGCTTATCATTCTGGCAGAGATCGTGCTGCTGGCGGCGGTGGGCTTCCTGCCGGAAACGCTGAACACCACCGCCAACGCCGTGGTGTCCTTCGTGTGCGCCATGCAGGTGCAGACCTTCCGCAAGGTGCGGGGCCACGCCTACGCCAGCACCATGTGCATTGGCAATATGCGCAGCGGAACGGAGGCGCTGTGCGCCTACTTCCATACGAGGGATAAGGAAATTCTCCGCAAGGCGCTGACGTATTTCGGCGTGGTGCTACTGTTCGCGCTGGGCGCGGGCGTCGGCAGCATCGCCACGCTCCATTGGGGCGCGGGGACGATCTGGCTGTCCTGCGGTCTGCTGACGATCAGCTTCCTCATTATGTTCGTCCACGATGAGGAACAAAAACTGAACGAATAATAAAACAGCACCGGCGGCGTTACCCACACGCTGCCAGTGCTGCTTTGAGGTGGTGTTCCTCATGGAAAAGAAAAGTTAAAGTATGGTTGGCTGAACCATGTCCTTATCATAGCAGGTCGAATAGTGTTTGTGAAGCGCATCTTTGTCCTTGAAAACATGAGGACTTGTATAGTATAATGCTCATCGAAACGAGGTGCGCTATGAGTATTTCCAAATATCAGGTGTTTCTGAAAACGGTCTCCTGCGGCAGCTTCTCCAAGGCGGCGGAAGCCATGAACTTCACCCAGTCCGGCATCAGCCACGCCATTAACTCGCTGGAAAACGAGCTGGGCGTGAAGCTGTTGAGCCGCAACCGCGGCGGCGTGGTGCTGACGGCGGATGGCCGTGCGGTACTGCCCAAGATCGAGAAGCTGTGCGCCGCACACCATTCCCTGATGCAGACGGTGGAGGGCTTGAAGGATATGGATAGCGGCCTTGTGAAGATCGCCACATTCTCCAGCGTGTCCGCCCAGTGGCTGCCCCGCATCCTCAAGAGCTTCGGCAAGGTATACCCTAATATCGAATTTGAAGTCGTCACCGGCGACTTCTATGACCAGATCGAGGGCTGGATCGTCAACGGCACCGTGGACTGCGGCTTCCTGCGGTTGCCGTCCGTGAAGCGTTTGCAGACCTACGCCCTGCACCGGGACGAATTGCAGGTCATCGTCCCCTGTGACCATCCCTACGCCGACCGCGACCCGTTCCCTGTGTCGGCCTTAGCGGAGGAGCCGTTTATCCAACTGGAGGAGGGCGACGATTACGAGATCATGGCAGCCTTCGACGAGATGGGCATCCGTCCCAATGTGAAATACATCGCCCGTGAGGATCGAACCATCCTTGCCATGGTGTCGGAGGGACTGGGCATCAGCCTTCTGCCGGAGCTGATGGTGCGCCACAGCCCCACGCCCATCAAGGTCTGCCACGCGCCCCTGCACTTTTACCGCACCATCGGCATCGGCGTGAAAGATAAGAAAGCACTCTCCAACTCCACCCGTCTGTTCGTGGACTATGTGCGGACGTGGGTGGCGGAAAACGGGAATACATAAACGTTCAACTTTCGCGGCGAAAGCATGAGAACACGTCATGCAGTACCAACAGGAACGCAGTTCCCATAAAGCTTTGCGGAAACACACAAAATGTCTCTTAGAAATGTGTCGTCCCACGAAACAAAGTCCCTCTTGCAAAACAGCACAGCGTCTACGATAATAGCACCCGTAGTCCCCGAAAAGTGAATAGGCTTACCGGTCCGAAACGCCGCGGCGTTTCGGTGAAAGTTGGAATGTGGGTCAAAGTCCCCGCGAACAGGTCACTGTGAGGCTCCTCTGAGGCAGGAGATAAGTCAGGTCGCGCCGGTAAGTGTCACAAATGCACACGCCTGAAACCGAGTTGCATGAACGGGGGCTTCGCGCCCGTTTACACGAGAGGAGCGTCGGCATTTGCCGGCGCTTTTTGTATGAAGTTTGCATGAAGTCAGGGCACCTATGGGGGACGGAAAGGTGCTTGAAAAAATGGGAGAACGCAGGAAATACGTCCGCAGGGACGCCACGGTGGAACGGTTGTCCGCTATCTTTCTGGAGGACATGGAGGGGAGCGTAAAGCCCTCCACGCTGGCGTGCTATCGCCGCAATATCCGATGCCACATCCTGCCGGAGATGGGAGAGCGCGTGGCGGCGGAGGTGACAGCGGAGGAGGTCAACGACTACATCCAGCAGTTACAGGAGGACTATTCGCCCAAGCTGGTGCGAGAAATCGGTGGCCTTCTGCTGCGGATCGTGGGCATGGCCGGTGTGGGCTACGGCGATGATGTGGAGTTGCCCAAGACGAAGCAGAAGGCCGTGGAGGTGTTCACCGAGTCGGAGCTGCGGCAGGTAGGCAAGACCATCCTGCGATGTCCGGACAGGACGGGCCTGGGCGTGCTGCTGACAGCCTACACCGGCTTACGGTTGGGAGAGCTGTGCGGCCTGCAGTGGCAGGACGTGGACGCGGGGGCGGGACTGCTGCACATCCAGCGGACGGTGGAGCGCATCGCGCAGACGGACGGCGGGACGCAGCTGATGGTGCAGCCGCCCAAAACGGAGAACTCAGAACGCTGGATACCCATCCCGAAGGAGATGCTGCGGATGCTGAAGCCGGAGACAAAGCAGCCGGACAGCTACCTGCTGACCGGCGGAGAGCTTGTCCCAGACCCGCGCACCTGCCAGTACCGCTACAAGGCGCTGCTGGAGCGCTGCGGTGTGCGGTATCGGAATTTTCATTGTCTGCGGCACAGCTACGCCACGCGGTGCGTGGAGCGCGGGGTGGATGTGAAAAGCGTCAGTGAGCTGCTGGGCCACGCCGATGTCCGCACCACCCTGCGGCTGTACGTCCACTCGTCTATGGACTACAAGCGCAAAGCCGTGGAGGGGATCGGATTTTTGAAGGGAATAACGTAAAAAGGATGCCGAAAGGCGTCCTTTTTCTATCTAAAAAATGGCATAAAAATTTTCGCAAAGTAACATACTTTGCGAAAACACCTCAAAAATGACCGTATAACAGTATATTCCAGCTTTTCCGACTTGTCAATATGGACTTGCGAAATGCAACATATTTTGCCTGTGCGCCTTGGAAGCCTTGCGTCATAACAGCTGGCGATTTCTTTCGCAAAGTATGTTACTTTGCGAAAACGCGGAGGGGCAAAAATCTTAAAATTTCATAGCATTTGAGTTCTGTGACGTCGTGTGGCTGCGTGTTGTAAAGACGGGTTTCCGTCAGGGCGCAGCCTAAAAGGAACATGGGTAACCAAACCCACCGCGGACGGCACTGTGAGCGCAAGGAAACGACCAAAACGGCTTTGAGCCGCTGGGCAATACCCGCCATTGGAGCGAACGCTCTGAGAAGGTAGGTCGTGTACGAGGAAACCGCTGGAACACAACGGTTTTGTGGCGCGAGGGCAGTAGAATTGCACGATCGAGGACTCTGTTTGCAGCGGCGCTTCTTCGTTGTGACGAGGGTAGGAGTGTACGCTGACGAGATTCGTCAGCGTTTTTTCTTACCGCCACATCACCATAGGGAGGAGTATGTCCATGAGCCATTTCAACCCCAACCAGCATTTTGACGTGGAGAACTGGCGCGAACAGAAGATCGCCCAGCGCACCAAGGACGCGCTGGCGGCGCGGGACGCGGCGTTTGCCGAAAAGCACGCCGAGACACCCCTGCGGGAGCTGGCGCTGTATCTGGCCCGGTGTGCCCGTACCCTGCGCCACAGCCCAGCGCCGTGTGAGATAGACGGCGGCGCGTTTATCGAGCAGCGCTTCGGGAGCTGGGACGCAGCGTTGCGGGCAGCGTGTCTGCCGCCCGCACGGATGATGAAGCTGAACAGCACGGCCCGCTACCGCAGGGAGCGGGCGATACAGGAGCCGCTGTTCCTGGCGGAGCGCAAGGAAAAGAAGCGGCAGAAGCAGATCGAGAAGAACCTGCGGCAGGGCCAACTGGCCCACGAAAAGGCCGTGAAGCGCCGCGCAGAGCGGGAAGCCGCTGAAGCTAAGAAAGCGGCTGCCGAAAAAGACACCAACCCTTGTCAAGCCATGACGGTCTGAACGGAGACTGTCAGCTTTCCATAAGGGTGGGAGGGGAAAAGCCGCCCCTCCCACCTCCTCTCTTATCGCATACCCATCGGCTCGATACCGGCGGCGTGATCCGCCCTGATTCCTTTACCACGCTGCGGCGTTTGGAGATAGAGACTATAACCACAAGGAGGAAAACAACATGAGAAGCAACAAGGCCCATCGGCTGTTGGCGTTGCTGCTGGCGTTTGTGATGACGTTCAGCCTGCTGCCGACGGTGGCGTGGGCTGCAACGAGTGGCGATTGCAGCGCCGCCGGTGACGGCAGCGTCACTTGGTCATATGACGCGGGCACCACGACCCTGACCATCAGTGGTACGGGCGCGATGAAGGATTATGCGAGCGTTAATGTTACGCCGTGGAATGCTTACAAAGCTAAGACAAAAACGGTTATTATCGACGAGGGTGTTACCCGCGTCGGAAACTCTGCTTTTGCTTCACATACCGCACTGACTTCCGTCAGTCTGCCTGCTACGCTGGAGAGCATTGGCCAAAAAGCGTTTATGGCAACAAGAAATCTGGCGGCCATAGACATTCCCGCCAAGGTATCTACGATTGAAACCGGAGCCTTCATGGGCTGTCCCGGCAAGACATTTAACTTCTCTGAGGATGAGAACACTGTTCTACAGAAAATACTCAAAGATTTTGAAGTAGGTACTGTGCCAAATGCCACGACGAAGGCAAAAATCATGTGCAATGTGACAAGCGAGGATGCTGGCAGCGAACTTGCAGTACCCAAGATTATAAAGGCAAACACAGACGGCACGGTTCGCGCTGCATTCTATGGCAAAGACGCAAGAGTCGAAGTTTATGTTACAGGAAAGTCCGGCACAGATACGGGCGCCGTTACAAGCAAACTGAATGTCACCACTTTTAAGGATACGTCTACAAATACAGCCGCTGTGGACACGGCAAGAACAGTTGTCGTAGGGGAAGGCGTAACGGAACTGTGCGATCAGTGTTTTTCCGGCTATAAGCAGCTGGAATCGGTCACGCTGCCGAGCACGATGAAAAGACTGAACAGCTCCGCTTTTTCATCATGCAGCAAGCTGGCAACGATCAATTTGCCAGCTGGGTTAGAGGAGATCGGGGATAGCTGCTTCTCTGTCAGCACAGCTTTGACCAAAGTCACTATTCCTGCATCTATCAGAAAAATCGGCAAAGATGCCTTTGCCGGTTCTGATGACGGCAAAGAGATTTACATAGAAATGACGTTGGCGGAATCCGATAACGTCGTTACCTATGGTCAAAACTGGTGGGGCTCAGCAACGGTTTACTATAGGAGCGCTTCCGGTGACGGCTACGAAAAAGTTGACGTGTCACCCTACGCATGGCTTGAAGGCGTGACATTTACTTTTACGGAGGGTGGTAAGGCGCTGGAATCACAGGTGTACCTCAACGTATCTCTGGCACAGTTTACCTATGAGGTGAACAGCGAAGCGACGCAGGGCGATTTTACCATTGAAAATGCCGGACTGACATTGACTAAGGACGGTCAACCGTTTACGGATGCGATCGTCACTATGCCGAAAGAACTCAATGTCACGAAAACGAGCAACGCATGGCAAGTTGATGGAAGCGTTGTCCTTACACCGAAAGAAGGAATCCGTGGGGAAGCGCAAACCTTAAAGCTGTCTATAACGCTCAAAGAAAAGCCTTATCAGTTTGAAGGTGACGGCACAAAAACAAATCCGTATAAAATCAACTCTTTATTCGAGCTTCAGGCACTCCAAGGGAGGGTTAATAATCATGGAGTGACCTATGAAGGCCAATATTTCCTCCAGACGGCGGACATCGACATGTCCGGCGTAGAGAGTTGGAACGCAATTGGCTTTGTTGTCAACAGCAGTTCAAAATATCCGTTTAAAGCGACTTATGATGGTGGCGGGCACAAAATCGTCAATTGGAATGTCGATTGCAATAAGCAAAGCGGTGACACACGATACATTGGCCTGTTTGGTCAGATTTCCGCCTTGAAGAATCTGACGATAGACAAGACCTGCACCTTTAAACTCCGTTCCTGGAGCGGAACGCTGGCATATCAGGTTGATTATATTGAAAACTGCTTCAATTACGCAACTGTGACGGCACAGACCACCGGCGCAGACAATGCAAATGCCAGCATCGGCGGTTTGGCAGAAAACGTGGGAAAGATGGTCGGCTGTGCTAACTATGGTGACATTACGATCAACGGCGGCGGCACAGTCGGTGGTCTGGCAGCCATTTGCTATAACGCCGTAAACTGCCGCAATTATGGCACCGTCACCGCCTCCGGCACGAAAGTCGGCGGTATCTGCGCGGAACTGAGCGCTCTTGGCAACTCTGCGGACGAGGAGCGCGGCGTCATTTCCGGCTGCGCCAACTACGGCACTGTCAACGCCGACGAACGGGCCGGCGGTCTGGTGGGCGAGCTGAGCGGCATCATGGAGGACTGCTATAACCTGGGTACCGTCAAGGTCAGCAAGACCACCGTGGGCGGCCTTGTGGGAATTGCTTATAATACCAGCAGCTATACGGATAAGGTTGGCGTGTTCAACAGCTACCATGCCGGTTCCGTTCAGTACGGCTCTGAGGAGGCCGAGCCTGTGGCGGGCCACCTGATTGGCAGCCTGGCAGGCAGCGGCGGCAATGAAAAGGCGCTGGGCAGCCTGTATTATCAGCAGGTGGGTATCCTGCCCGCCGTCGGCGACTATGACGCGGGCGACTATGCCACCGCCATGTCCCTGACCGCCATGCAGGCCCCGGCATTTGTAGACGAACTGAACGGCTATACCAACATCTCCCTGCGCGGCGTGACGTGGAAGCAGGGAGACAGCGAAAGTCAGAATCTGCCGGTGTGCGATAGCTTCGAGACACTGAAGAACTACGCCTGCGACCTGACGGGTCTGACCGTCAACGGCAATACGGCCCTGCTGGATAAGAGCGGCGACTATTACTTTGTGCTGCCCCATGGCACGGATCTGACCAAGGTGACCGTTGCCACCACCATCAGCCCCCGCGCCACTGTCAAACCCGCCGACGGCACGGTTGACTTCTCCAATGGCCCCGTGGACTTTACGGTTACGGCGGAGGACGGCACCCACAGCAAGACCTATCCCGTCACCGTGACGGCGGCAGCCAGCGCTAACGGCCTGACCGCGCTGCGGCTGGGCAGCCATGTTATGGGAAGAGTCGATTCGGCTTACACGAGTGGTACCATGTTGTTGGATCCCAACGACTTCGCGCAGGGTACAACAACATATAGCTTTACGCAATATGATACGGTCGTGATCCCTAACGGCGCTTCTCATAAAGCATGGAATTATTACAGCATCTGGGCTGTCCCTGCCGAGACCGGCGCGACCATCACCGCCGCCATCGGGGACAGAACTCAGGCCATCGCCGCCACCACGGATATGACGGCGAATACCTCCGAGAGCATCAACTATGCCGACCTGATGAGGCTGGGCGAGAACACCCTGACCCTGACCGTGACCCCGCCGGAGGGCGGCAGCGGCACAGAGACGGTGTACACCTTCAAGCTGACCGTCCTGCCCACGCTGAAAACCGTCACTTTCGCCGAGGAAGGTCTGGAGCAGGATCAGGCTTTCGTGCCTGAGACGCTGAACTACACGCTCAAGGTACCCGACAGCGTTACCGCCCTGACCCCCACCGTGGCCGCCACCCTGAGCGACGGCGTCACCGTGACCTACAGCCCCGCTCTGGAGAACGGCAAGATCCCGCTGGGCAAGCTGGATAACGGCAAGTTCACCATCACCGTCTCCGATGCGGAGACCGGCGCGGTCAAGACCGTGTACACCTACACGGTGGATACCATCGGCACCTACGACGCGAAGATCACCACCAACGCCGACGGCGCGCAGGTGCGCGTCTATCAGGGCGACACGCTGGTCACCCCCGACAAGAAGGGCGTGTACAGCCTGCGCACCGACAAGAGCTACAATTACGTTGTGGTGGCCAAGGGATACGTCACCAAGACCGGCACCATCAGCCAGCCCGCACTGAATGAGGGCGTGCTGAATGTGACGCTGACCGCCGCACCGACGCTCTCTCTGACGAAGTATGATGCGTTCTGGCCTAACTTCCGCGGCAATGACCAGAACATGGCCATCACCAGCGTCAAGACCCCCACCGGCCAGATCGACGCGGAGACCGAGTCCTCCGATGTGGAGCTGCTGTGGGCCAGCGCCAGCGGCAGCGGCTATGACAGCGGCGCGGTGGGCTCCCCCATCTTCGTGGATGGCTACATGTACGCCTACGCGGGCACCAAACTGCTGAAGCTGGATCCCGCCACCGGCGCGACCGTGGCCTACGCCAATATGGCCAGCAACTCCGACTTCGCCATCATTCCGCCCACCTATGCCGACGGCATGATCTTCGTGGCGCTGAAGGAGGGCCGCGTGCAGGCGTTCCGCGCCGATAATCTGACGTCCCTGTGGGTCTATCAGGATCCGCTGAAGGGCCAGTCCAACTCCCCCATCACCTACTCTGATGGGTATGTGTATGTGGGCTTCTGGAACGGCGAGAGCGGTGCCGCCAACTTCGTGTGCCTGACGGCGGACTATGAGGGCACCTCCGCCAAGGAGGCCCTGTGGCGCTATACCAGCGACGGCGGCTTCTACTGGGCCGGTGCTTACGCCAACGATAAGTATGTGGTCGTCGGCACCGACGATGGCCAGAGCGGCTATACCTCCCAGACTGCCAAGCTGGTGGTGTTCAACAAGCGCACCGGTGAGATCGTGGACTCCAAGGAAGGCTACACCGGCGATATCCGCTCCAACATCGCTTACGCGGATGGCCGCGTATACTTCACCTCCAAGGGCGGCTATTTCTACAGCGAGGTTCTTGGCGATAACGGTAAGCTCTCCGGCTCTCAGGCCATCAATCTGGGCGGCATGAGCACCTCCACCCCCGTGGTGTATAACAACCGCGCCTATGTTGGCGTGTCTGGCGACGGCCAGTTCACCGCCTACAGCGGCCACCACATCGCGGTGCTGGATCTGAACAGCTGGAGCGTGGCATACACCGCCGCCACTCAGGGTTATCCCCAGACCAGCGGCCTGCTGTCCACCAACACCGAGGATGGCAGCGTGAACGTCTACTTCATGGACAACTATACCCCCGGCGTCATGCGCGTGATCAACGACAGCGCAAATCAGACATCCCTGAAGGGCGGCATCACCGAGAACGGAAAGAGCAACTGCGCACCCGTGGTGTTCAAGCCGGAAGGCCCTCTGGCGCAGTACTGCATCAGCAGCCCCGTGGTGGATGAGTACGGCACATTGTACTTCAAGAACGACAGCGGCAACCTGATTGCCCTGACCAGCGCGGTCAAAGAGCTGGTGGTCAAGGAAATGCCTGAGGTGACCAAGGGCGACGATGGCGATTATACAGCTGAAGGCGGTAAGATTGTGGCGCTTCTGGCTAACAGCATGGAGCGTGATGTGACGAAGCTGGTGACATATCGTGACGCAGCTGACGGCAGCGTTGAGGCAGTCTATACCTACGGTATCAATGTGGGCAATTACACGCTGTCCACTAAGGCGGTGTCCCTGACCGGCGCGTCCGAGTCTGACATTAAGATCGGCAACGGCAGCGTGGACGGCACCACCGTGGACGGTGTGACCACCTTCAAGGCCGGAACTTCCGCAGATGCGCCTGAGATCAAGGTCACCGCTCCCGCGGCTGGCTGGAAGCTGGGCGAGAGCAACGCCTTCACCGTGGCCAGCGAAAATGACGCAGCCTGCGTGGTGCTGGTGAAGAAGGCCGACGGCACTTACCAGAAGCTGACGGCCACCACCGCAAACGGCACCCACAGCTTCACCGCGACACTGGCAGCAGATGACGAAATCATTGTTATGCTGAACGGTGATATGAACGGCGATGGTCTTGTAAATGCAACGGATGCGACATTGGTTTCCCGCGCTTGCCTGTCTGAGAGCCATAGAGCTTACCGAGCATTGAGTGACCAGGCCACTTGCGCCATTGGCACACCGAACGCAGCAGCCGCGCTGATGATCAACCGCGCCTGCCTGTCTGCTGCACACAAGGCATATAAGGCAATGTCCTGGTAAAAAAGGAGAACGGTATGAATGTAAAAATTCGTAGAATTATGGCATTTCTGCTGGCCCTTTCGTTGCTCTGCACACTTGCTGTGCAGACAGCGTTTGCGGTCCCAGCTGCGGCAGATTACAAATTTGAGGGCGGTTCGGTCACCGTGGACGGGACAGAAGACAAGACTGTTGATGTAAATTTCATTTCCGTCAAGGGTGATGAGTATTTTGGCTTCCAGGCGGATTGGTCCAAGAAGGAGCTGGAAGACACTTCTTATTTTACCCTTACTGCTCTGACCCCCGGCGGTACGGCAAGTCCCATGGAGAATGATCCTAATACCGGCCACACATACTGGACGGACGGCACTTTCGATGCGCCCATTACGGTCGTGGCTGGCGGGACGATCTGGAAGGCTTCCTATACGGTTGCCAAGAATACCCCGTCCGGAACGTACACATTTTCGCTTAAGGTACCGGCCATTGTAGACGGCAGCTTCGATGGGAGCGATGTCGGTACATATAAAGCTACTGTTACCGTGACCAATAACACTCCCGCGGCTAAGGGTTACACGGTAGCGGTGTCCGGCGATGCCACGATCCAGACCGGCGAGGAGGCGCAGGTCAAGCTGAACATCACCCACAGTGACACTGACGTGACCAGCTATGCCGCCTACTCCATGAAGGTCAACTACAACAAGGACGTCCTGACCTATAAGGACAAGAGCTTCAGCGACGCAGATGCTACCGTCACAGATGATGGAAACGGCACCCTGACCATCCGTCGTTTCGGCAAGGATCTGGAGCTTGGCAAAGACCTGACCCTCTCCTTCACCGGCAAGGCTGGTGGTGAGAGTAAGGTAAAGGTCAGCGAGGCCAAGGTCGATAAGTCTGAAAACGCACTGAAGAATGCCCCTGAGGCTACTGTGACCGGCTCTGCCACCATCACCGTGGCGCAGACCTACAAAGTGACGCTGCCTGATAACGTCACCGGTGAAGCTATCGCCTCTTCTAACAAGGATTATACCTTCACACTGAAGAATGGTCTGGACGGCACTTACATGGATGTGAAGTATAAAATCGGCGAAGGCGAGGAAAAGGAGCCGACGCGCAATGCAGACGGTTCCTACACAATTCCTAAGGATGAGATCACCGGCGAGATCGTGATCACCGCTGTGGGCAAGACCTATACTGTCACCAAGGAAGGTACTGGCAAGGACGATGTTACCCTGAGTGGTGCGACCGCCACTTACGGTACGGATTACAAATTCACGCTGAATGGGGAGACCGGTTATGTCTACGACATGACGGTCACCGTAGGCGGTGAGAAGGTCGTGCCTGCTTATGATGAGGCTACGAAGGCCTACACCATCGATGGCAATAAGATCACCGGCGACATTGTCATCACCGTGAACGAGAGCAAAAATGAGGCTCAGATCATCTTTGCCGGCAATGGCGCGGAGGATGTTGAAGGCGGCCAGGCGACCCGAACGGCGACCCCCGGTCAGAACTTCGTGTTCAAGATCAACAAGGTGACAGGCTATACCTACACCGTAACGGCTGCCAAGGCGGACGGTACCGCCGTCACCGTCACGGAGAATCCCGAGGGCACCTACACCATCGCGGGTGCGGATATCAAGGCCGGTGATGTGATCACCATCACCGTGGAGAAGAAGGCCATCGAGACCAAGTACACCATTGAAGTCAATGAGTATGTGACGCTGGATGGCAAAGCCGTGTTCCTGATCACCGCCAAGCTGAACAAAGGTGTAACACTGGCCGAGGGTAAGGTGCTGGCCTACGGCAATAACGCCATGTTCCAGAACGCGGATCGTTACGGTGGTGCCTATGCCTATCTGGTCATTTCCGATAAGTCCTTGGCAGAGGTAACGGCCGAAGCCGAAGCGGACGGCAAGATCACCGAGGTAGAAGGCAGTGCGGAGACCTTCAACGTGAACGGCGATGTGAACGGCACCGGACTGGTGGATATCAACGACGCCCAGCTGGTGTACAACATCTACAACACCAAGTACGACAGCTTCGATACGACCACCATGAAAATGTTCCTGGCTGCTGACGTGAACAACGACAAGACTGTCAGCTCGCTGGATGCTGCGGCTGTTGTGGCCTCGATCAAGTAACCCCCTCTATAGGGCGAATACTGTCCATATCGTGCATGATTTCCCCTGCCCCGAAAGGGGCAGGGGAAATACCCCGTTTTTCGGAGGTTTGTTTATGTGTCTCTTGAGACGCGGGAAAAGAGGAATAAAAACGAATTTCTGAATAAAAAGAAGCAGAAGGAGAACCACGAAATGAAGAAACTGTTATGCGCGCTGCTGGCGGCCCTGACGCTGCTGGCGGCAGTCGTCCCGGTTATGGCCGTGGACGAGAGTCAGTCATACCTATTTGAGCTGTCCATCGACGGCAGCGACACGAAGCAGGCCGCCCCCGGCGATATCGTTACGGTGGCGCTGGCCCTGAAGCGTACCGACGCGGACGAGGGCTACACCATGTACGCCATGCAGGACGAGCTGTGCTACGACCCTGAATTTTTCGAACTGGTGGAGAACAGCGCCATGACGGCGGCTTCCATCGAGACGACGGACATCGCCCTGCGGGGTGGCCTGCGGTCGTTCTACATGAACTTCGTGTCCATGGGCGGCGGCGAGAACTGGGACGCCTCCACCATGATCGGCACGTTCCAGCTGAAGGTCATCGGCACCTCCGGTTCCTCTGTGATCCGCAACACGGAAATGCAGGTTGCTGTTGAGGGCGGCATGGACAGCTACGCCACCACCGGCCGTGACGTGACCGTGGTGGTAACGGACGAATGCACCGTGCGGTTCGAGAGCAACGGCGGCAGCTCCGTTCCGGACCAGAAGGTGAAGCTGGGCCAGAAGGTGACCCGCCCGGAGGACCCCACCAAGGAGGGCTTCGCGCTGGCCGGCTGGTACAGTGACTTCGATATTACCCAGGAGTGGGATTTTGATAAGGACACGGTGCAGGGCAGCATGACGCTGTACGCCAAGTGGGTGGACGCCTCCCAGCTGCCCGCTCAGGGTTTCCATATGCCGCTGTGGGGCTGGCTCGCGCTGGGGGCGGTGCTGCTGGCGGTGGTTCTGCTCTTGCTGCTGGGCCGGAAGACGGTGAAGTTTGAGACCTTCGGCGGCACGGCCATCGGCAGCCGCAAGGCCAAGCGCGGCGAGAGGCTGACCCGTCCTCCCGTCCCGGAGAAGGAGGGCTGCGGCTTCGGCGGCTGGTATCAGGATACTGCCTGCACCAGACCATGGGATTTTGATACGGACAAGGTAAAGAAAGATATGACGCTGTATGCCAAATGGCTATAAGCGGCAATGCAATGGAGAAAAGCGATGAGAACGAGGATCACAGCCCTGCTGCTGGCCTGTGTCATGACGGTGAGCCTGCTGCCGGTCTCGGCGCTGGCGCTGGAATCGTCTGACAACAACACGGCGGCGCAGGAGGCAACAGTTATTACCACGCCGCAGGAATTTGCCACCATGACATCAGACGGCGCATACCGTCTCGGTGCGGATATCACGGTGGACGTGCCCTACGCCCAGACGTTCACCGGCAGCTTTGACGGTGCGTATCATACGGTGACGCTGGCGCTCCATGTCACGGCGGACGCGGACGATACGGATGTGTCGTGGGGTCTGTTCCGCGTCCTGAACGGTGCGGTGATCCAGGACCTGCGGCTTACCGGTGAGTTGGCCGCCGCAGAGGACAGTCCCGCCAAGAACGTGGGCGCGCTGGCCGGTACGGTGTCCGGCGATACCACGGTAAGCGGCTGCCGCAGTGAGGTACAGATCAGCGTCTCCAGCGCCGACAGCCATGTGGGCGGCCTTGTGGGCAGCGTCACCGACGGTACGCTGTCCCTGACAGGCTGCGCGGATGCGGGTGCGGTAAAGGCGCTGAAAAGCGCCGCCGCAGGCGGCCTGCTGGGCAGCGTCCTGTCCGGCAGCGTCACGATCCAGCGGAGCTATCAGTCCGGCGATGTGCTGGGTGGTGTGTGCACGGGCGGCCTGATGGGCCAGCTGGCGGAACAGGCGGAATGTACGGCAGCGTATAGCTATGCCGCCGTATCGTCCGCTGTGGAGAATACGGAAACCTCCGCCCTGCCGGGCTGGGGCGAGGTAAGGACCGTCAGCGGTGAAAAGGTCGGGGCATTGTGCGGTCAGGGTACATTCAGTGCGGAGAGCAAGGCACTGTTCTGGTCGGGCAAGGCGTTTGAGACCGATACCGCCCTTGCCGGGGGACGGTTTGAGGAGACGGATACCAATACTGTGCTGGCAGCCTTGAACGACGGCACGGCGGCGGACGATCCCAACGGCTTTTTACTGACGAAGGAAAACGGCGGCTGGCCGCTGCTGCGTTGGGAGCTGACCCAGCCTCAGGCGCCGGATACAGAGCTGGACAGCAAGAAGGAGGCATTGAAGTCTCAGCTTGCGGAGGTATGGAGCCAATACCGGGAAGCTTCCTATGAACCAGAGAATTGGGCGGCACTGATGAAGCTCTACAACGACGCGTTGGCGGCCATTGCCGCTGCCCGGACGGCAGAAGAACTGCCGCTGCTGTCGGAGCTGATGACGGACATGGCGGCCATTCCTGCCAAAATATATACGGAGCTGATGGCGGAGGAAAAGCAGTCTGCCATCCGGCGCATCCAGGCGCTGTATGAGAAGTATCTGAAACAGCTGGAGGAAAAGGAAGCGGCCTTCGAGGAGAGCAGCCGTGGCGTTTGGCTGTCCCTGACCCTGGCGGGCCGTGAGCAGCTGGACGCGGCCCGTGAAGCGCTGGAACAGCAGCAGGCCACCGCCCTGGCGGCGCTGAACGACTGCAAGACCACAGCGGAAGTAGACGCGCTGGCCGAAAACTGTGAGGCTGCCATGCAGAAGATCCTGGAGGACTTACAGGTGGCCGTACAGGACAACGACGTCCCGGAGGAGAATAAGTGGGACGGTAAGACTACGACACAGCCTGCCTCCGGCAGCGGTGCGAAGGATGATCCGTACCTTATCGGCACCGGCGCAGAGTTGGCGTGGTTTGCCGATCAGGTCAAGAACGGCAGCGTGGCACTATGTGCCCGGCTGACTGCGGAGATCGACCTGAACGGCCACCCATGGACACCTATCGGTACTGCCGCCAAGAGCTATCAAGGCATGTTTGACGGGTGCAACAGCACCGTCCACGGACTGCATATATCCGATAAAAGCTATGCGGGTCTGTTCGGTGTGATTGGAAAATCCGGCATCGTAGAGCGCCTAAAGGTAGCTGGCACGATCTCCATAGTAAGCGTTTCCGGCAATGGCGTCGACAATGTGGGAGCGGGCGGCATTGCAGGCTACTGTATGGGTACCGTTTTTCAGTGCTCCTCGTCGGTGAATATCAGCAATGACGGCACGAACTACAGCGCTGTGGCAGGCGGCATTGCCGGTAAAGCGGCAGTAAACGCCATCATAGACAGCTGCAACAGCTACGGCACGGTGGGCAGCCGAAATAACATCAACTACGCGGGCGGCATCGTGGGCGCGGCTCGCCAGAGCACCATGATCCGCTACTGTACCAACGAGGGCGCAGTCAATGGCGTTCAGGGCGTGGGCGGCATCGTGGGCCTGCTGACGGACTATGCGCAGGTGCGCCTGTGTGAGAATAAGAACACGATCCAGGGCGACAGCCGCGTGGGCGGTATCGTCGGCTGGGTCTGTCTGGATAAATATATCTCCGGCAGCGTGCTGGACGTTATCATCATGAACGTACTGAACAAGGGCGCTGTCAGCGGCAGCGGCTCGCCCGCCATGGGCTATGGCGCGGGCGGTATCGTGGGCTATATTGATACCGCCAACAATACGGGTCTCACCGGCCCCTGCACCCTGTCCTACGCCTATAATACCGGCAATGTGACGGATAACGGTGATGCCACGGCACAGGGCGTAGGCGGTATCGTGGGCGAATGGTACAGCGGCGAGATCCGGCACGTGCAGAGCGCGTCCGCCAATACGCTGTGGGGCGTAGTGGACGTGGCGAATACCAACAGCCACGACGCGGCCCGTGTGTCCTGCGTGACACCTTCCTTCACCATGGCCAGCGGCAGCTGGGATAAGGTCAGCGCCACAGCGCAGCTGCTGGCAAAGCTGATCCGTCCCGGCGACGAGAATTATAAGGTCTATGGTCCGGAGCAGAGCATCCTCTATAACGGCATCGTGCTGTCGTACATAGAGCGCATTGAGCTGGCCGACGGCGACGCGGATGCGCTGGTGCAGGAATGTGAGGAGCAGCTTGCCGCGGTACTGAGCGGCACGGATGCCGGTGGCGAGCAGCTGCTGGCCGATCTCCGTGCCTATGTGGACAGCCGCGTGTACGCGGCTGAGGAGCAGGCGGAGGTCAACGCGCTGCTGGCCGCGGCAGAGGAAGAGATCAAGAACGCGGATACCATTGCCAAAATCAATGAAATTCGGCGGGACTATTTAGGCGAGGACGGTAAGTTGCTTCAGATCATCACATACCCGAAGAAAGCACAGCGGGATCTCTATAACAGATTCATCACCAATAAGAAGTATTCTCAGGAGGACATGGCTACGCTGCTGGCGGCCTATGAGAGCTGGAAGCTGAAGCTGGATCAGGCTGCCTCTGCAGAAGAAGTGGACATCCTTTACGCAGACGCCGGAAAGGCACTGACCGATCTGACAGCCACCTTCACGGAGGGCGATACGGCACCGGATATGGACGCGGCGGCAGCGGCGGCTCTGCAAAAGGCCCGCGATGCGGCACGTCAGGAGCTGGATACACTGGCACAGCAGCGCATCGCGGAGCTGACGACCCAGCTGGGCGACATTAGCGGCTTCGATAAGGAACACCAAACGCTGCTGAACGATGCACTGGAGCGCGGCAAAGCCACTATTGAGACGGCGGCAGCGGTGGAGCTGGACGAGCTGACCGACTACGCCGCCATAGAGCAGGCACGACAGGAGGGCCTGACTGCCATTGAGCAGGCCTATACTTCCGCCAGCGGCAAGCTGAAGAAGCTGCTGGATTCCGCCCGTGCCGAGGACGGTTGGGATGGTACCCCCAGCCAGCCTCACGGCACGGGAACGGAGGACGATCCCTATCAGATCGGAACGGCGCAGGAACTGGCATGGCTGGCCTATGCGGTGAATAACCAGATGGAGAGCGCAGGATACTGCGCGGTGCTGACAGCGGATATCGACCTCGGCTATTGCCGGTGGCCGGTTATCGGCATTCTCAGCAGCAATGGACAGCGTGCCTATACCGGCACCTTTGACGGACAGGGCCACACGGTGTCCGGCCTGTATATCACGTCTCTGGGCGGGCGCCAGAAGCTGGGCCTGTTCGGCGTGGCGCAGGACGCGGTCATTGAGAACCTGACAGTGCGAGGCAGTATCGAACTGACCGGAGTCAAATCTTACGATATGACGGCAGGCTATATCATCGGCGGCCTGCTGGGCAGCGGCGAGGTAAAGGACGGAAAAGGCGTGACCATCCGCAATTGCGTGTCGCAGGTAGATATCTCCGTCTCCTTCGTCAACGATCAGAAGGCGCAGCGTGCCTCGGTGAGCGGTCTGGTGGGCCGTCTATCCGGCAGTGGCAGTCATGAGATCACGGACTGCCGGAATGAGGGCCGGGTCTATACCTCCTTCGAGCCGGGTGCCTACTATCTGGGTGGTTTCGGTGGTGACGGCGGTCAGGGCGGCATCGTGGGCTTTATCGATGCCAGCGCACGGCTGGAACGCTGTGTCAATACCGGTACGGTCTATGCAGGCCGGGCGGCCGGTGTGGGAGGTATCGTTGGTAATGCCGGTGCCAACGGCGTGACTATCACGCTGAACCAGTGCGCCAATCAGGGCGCAGTGTCCAATGATATCGGCGGGGCGCTGCTGAGAAAGGGCGGCACGGGCGGCATCATCGGTCTTGCGCCGACAGGCAGCATTACGGTGAGCAGCTGCTATAATACCGGTGTTGTGGCGGGCAGCGCCATCGTTGGCGGCATCTTAGGCGGTGAGAAGGGCGAGCATTCCTCCAGTCAGTACGGCAACAAGAACCTGACGCTGGAGAACTGCTATAACGCGGGCGCTTTGCAGGTAGGCACGGCCACTACGCTGGTAGGCTCTCTGGCAGGCTATCCCATAGACGGCCAGTATTATACGGGCCTGACGGTGCGCAAGGGCGCTTGCCGGTTCGTGATGGGCTGGAAGTGCAGTCAGGGCGACAGCGTGAAGGAAAGCACGACCCTGACAGCTGATTCTCTCTTTGAGGGACTGGTGGACAGCATTGGCGGCGTCAACAGCGGTTACCCCCTGTTCGACTGGCAGCTTCTGGAGCAGCGGAGTCGTGAAGAGGTGGTCAGCTATCTGAGCGACCGCTATGAGCGGGAGATCAAGCCCATTGCCACCGCGGCCCAGTGTGAGGAGATCGAGAAGCTGCTGGCCGAGGCGGCGGAGACCATCCGTACTGCTGAGACCACGGCGGAAATGACCGCCGCCTATGAAAAGGTGCTGGGGCGCATGAGCGCGGACGATCTGCTGGCAGCGGCAAAGGAAGCCGCACTGAAGCAGCTGGATAAGCTGTATGGCAGCGCAAAGAAGAATTATAAGGATATTACAGAGCAGCTGGACAAGCTGTATGAAACACAGACGGCCGCCATCGAGGCCTGTACCAAGTCTGCGGATACGGATACGGTGCTGGATCAGTTCTCTGCCGGTGTGGTGGATCTGCTGATCAGGGCACGGGTCAAGACCGGCATGACCATAAAAGAGCTTTCTTCCACGCTGCCGGAGGTAACGGCGGCCTATAAGGAGCTGACCGCGGCACAGAAGACGCATCTGGCCAACGGCAAAAAACTGACGGACGCGCAGAATCTGCTGGCCACCTATGAGCGCGATCTTGAATCGCTGAACCAGTGGGTAGACAGCGATACGGACAAGTATTCCGCAGTGAAAACCGAGATCGGTAAGCTGGCGACGGAGACCCGTACAAAGCTGGAAGGCTGCACCGATGCTGCCGGAATGGCCAAGGTGTTGAACGACTATTCTGCCGGTGTGGCGCGGCTCCTGCTGGAGAAGCTCAACTTCACCGCGGGCAAGACCACGCTGGGCGAACTGAACAAGCTCTCTCAGGTAATCGAGCAGGCATCCGCGGCTATCAGCGGACTGACCAAGGAACAGAAAGAACTGCTGGATGAGGCTCAGGTGGCAAGCTGCGCCGCGGCCAAGGAACTTCTGGCTGTTTACACAAAAGCCGTGGAGAATCTGAATAAGTGGAGCAGCGAGGATCAGAACAAGTATACGGACCTGAAAACGCCGCTGAACAGTCTTGCCGCGACGGCCCGCAAGGAACTGGAGAGCAGCGTGGACAAGGACGGCGCGGCCAAGGCGCTGAACGGCTACTGCGCCGGGGTCGTGATGGAGCTGATCAGGTCTGTCGGCACAGTCAAGACCGTTATGACCGAGCAGGAAGCGGCTCAGGTAAAGTCGAAGATCCAGCGCGCTCAGGCCGCCTACGGCAATCTGTCGGACGATCAGAAAAAGCTGGTGACCAACTACGCGGCTTTGCAGGCTGCGGGTACCGCCTATAAGACCTATGAGCAGAACTATGCGGCGGCCAAGACGGTCATAGATCTTATCAAGGACATCGGCAAGGTAAACGAGGGCATGACCAGAACGGAGGCCGACACAGTCAAAAAGAAGATCCAGACCGCGCAGGACGCCTACAATAAGCTGACGTCGGATCAGAAGAAGATGGTGACCAATTACGCCGATTTGCAGGCCGCGACGGCTGCCTATCAGACCTACGAGACGAATTACGCGGCAGCCAAGGCGGCGGAGGATCTGATCAAGGCAATCGGCACGGTGACAAAGGACAGCTATGACGCCATCCAGAAAGCAACCGAGGCCTATAACAAGCTGACGGTCACGCAGAAGAAGTTGGTGGACGCCAAGCTGGTGCAGCAGCTGCAGGATGCTTCTGCCCGCTATAAGGAACTGCTGGAGCAGACCACCGGCGCAAACGGTGAGAAGGTTCCGACCGACCAGCTGCTGGTGCCGGATGAGGTACAAACGGAGGACACGCAGCCCTTCGATTGGAGCATCGTCTGGATCAGCCTGGGTATTCTGGCCGCGGCAGGCGTTATCACCTTTGTGATCCGCTGGTTTATCGCCATGCGGCGTGCCAAACAGAAGAAAGAAGCGTAATACCCGCAAGAAGGGGGAGGTGAAACACCACCCCCTTCCTGTGGCGTTTACAAGAGGAGCGTGAAACATGAAAAAAAGACTGGGAAGCGTCATACAGACCGCCGTTGCCTTGCTTCTGTGTCTGGCGACGGTGCTGTGCGTGACGCAGTTGCAAACCGGCCGCGCACCCCAGGAGGAGGCCCACGCGGCGTCCCGTATGCTGCTCTCGCAGGGCGAGGTGCTGTATGACGGCGACCGCATCGCGGGTATGGACAGTGCCAACGACGGAGAGGACCAGGAAAATGATACGCCGGACGAACCGGATATGCCGGAGGAGCCGGATACGCCGGAGGATCAGCAGACTGTGCAGGATCAGACGCCGGAGGACGACCGGCAGGACGGACGGCAGGATACCCAGACGCCTGACAAGGATGATCCCTCCTCCGGCGACGGTACAACGTCAGAGGGCCGGGGCAATATTGATGACATCTTGGATATTGTGGATAACGGCGGCGGCTCCGGTGGACAGATCCCCGACCGCACCCCCACTGACGCCATCACTGTCCCGGAGGTCAAAGATCCCGCGGCCTACTTCACCACCAGTATCACCGACGGCTCGACGGTGGAAAAAGAAACTTATGGTTTCTCGATTCGCCAGCTGACCACCCTTGAGGTCACCGGTTTGTCCGTGACGGTAAATGGGAAGGAATATCTGTTCCCGGCCAACAGCGGCTATGTGAACGTGCATCTGGCGCTGGGAGTCAATACCCTTACGGTCAGTGTGAACTACCGTGAGGAGGACGGCAGCAATGTTTGCGCGTCAAAGAGCTATACGGTTTATTACGCACAGCCGGGAGAGTTGATCATTGTTGCCAAACGGGTGTCAGATAATAGTCCCCTAAACGAGCTGACAACTGTTATAGATGGAGAGCTGACCTTTACAGCCAACATGGTGCAGGACGGCAATGAGTACCCTGTGCAGTCGGTAGAACTGAACGGAAAGTCGCTGAAGCCTATTTCTGGTGATACCTATACGGCCAGCCTGAACTCTGGAATGAACACGATCCGGGTCAAGGGCAGCTATCAAGCCTCCTCCGCCGAGGAAATCTATACCATCACCTACAACGCCGACGCCTTCCGGATCAGGACCAGTATATCCTCGACGGTCATTGACGGAGACACGGCGCAGAGTTCCGCTTCCTTTGAAAAAGTGACAGTGGACAGCGAACAGTACCGTTTTTGGCTTCAGCTGATCCAGAGCACCGGCAAAGAGTCCATTGACCGCGTTTATGTCAGTGACAGCACAGGAAATTACACCCTGACGAAGGAAATTGACGGCTGGTACACCGTGCAGATGGGCCGTGAGAACCGGATGTTGTGTATCGTCTACAAGGATTCCCAGGGGCAACCTAAAACTTATAAGTATCAGCTGCATTTCCAGCGCAACGCTGAAGATACCCCGGAGGATCACCAGCCCACCATCACGGCGGAGATCGAAATGGACGGTACCATCATCGGCCTGACGGATGGCCTGACGCTGAAGAACCCGGATATCATCCTGCTGGTGGATGGCCGCAGCTATACCGGAAAGCAGCTTTATTCCAACAACTACACCGTGTCGGTGAACGGCATGGTGGTGCCTGCGCCGGTGAGCCAGTCCGGAAGTAAGTTCGGCTATTCCACCTATCTCTCCAACGAGGGCGCCAATACCATCACCATCACCGCCACGGACGCGGACGGCTATTCCGCCACCCGCAGCTGGACGGTCTACTATGAAAACGGCGACATCACCGTCACCGTCAGCGTGGAGGCCACCACCGTGGGCTTGGGGTATCTGGTGTCTCCCACGGAGGTAACGGTGCCGGGCGGCACGGACGCCTGGTCCATCGTGGAAAAGGTGCTGACGGAGAACGGCTACGGGATCAGTGGCAGCGGCAGCTATCTGTCCGCTCTCCAGCGCAGCGGCATTTGCAGCGGCTTCTTCATCGACCCTGAGCTGATGGATCTCATCGTGGCCGACGGCATGGACGAGAACGGCGCGGGACTGGATCCTCAGCCTTTCTCCATGGACAGCCTGGGCGAGTTCGACTTCTACCGCTGGTCGGGCTGGATGTACTCCTATAACGGCAGCTATCCCGGCTATGGCATGAACGTCTGCAAGCCGCAGGACGGCAGCGTGATCCGCGTCCGCTACACGCTGGCTTTGGGCAAGGACATCGGCGGCTTTACCAGCGCCAGCGGCAGCTACGGCGTTTCAAGCGGCAACTATTATAAAGAATGGTAAGAGGAGAAAAGCAGATGAATACCAGCGTAGAAAAGATCCTGCATGAAGTGAAAAAGGTCATCGCCGGTAAGGACGATGTGCTGGAAAAGATCATGATGACGGTGCTCTCCCGCGGCCATGTGCTGCTGGACGACGTGCCCGGCACCGGAAAGACCACCACCGCGCTGGCCTTCAGCCGTGCGCTGGGTTTGCAGTACGGGCGCATCCAATTTACCCCGGATGTGCTGCCCTCGGATATCGTGGGCTTTTCTATGTACCATAAGGAGAGCGGCAGCTTCGTCTATCAGCCCGGCGCGGTCATGACCAACCTGCTGCTGGCCGACGAGATCAACCGCACCTCCAGCAAGACCCAGTCGGCGCTGCTGGAGGTGATGGAGGAGCGCCAGGTCACCGTGGACGGCCAGACTCACAAGCTGCCGGATCCCTTTGTGGTCATTGCCACCCAGAATCCGGTAGGCTCTGCCGGTACGCAGCTGCTGCCCCAGGCACAGCTGGACCGCTTCATGGTGCGGCTGGAGATGGGATATCCCGATTTTGCAAGTCAAGTGAACATCCTCCGTGACCGCCAGACCGGCGATCCGCTGGAGGAGGTGGCTACCGTGTCCTCCGGTCTTGACCTGCTGACCATGCAGGCCCAGGCCCAGCAGGTACATATGGCGGACGCCATGCTGGAATATGTCACCAGTCTGGCGGAGGCCAGCCGCAGCCACCCGCTGGTGGTGCTGGGCGTCAGTCCCCGCGGCGCGCTGGCGGTATGCCGCATGTGCAAGAGCCGGGCCTTCATGGAGGGCCGGGACTATGTACTGCCTGACGATGTGGCCTATATCTTCGCGGATGTGTGCGCCCACCGTCTGATCCTGTCCCCCAAGGCGAAGATCACCGAGACAACGGCCAAGGACGTGCTGGCAGAGGTGCTGCAGCAGGTCGCGCGGCCTGACCATATCTGAGCGATGGCAAAGAATCGGATCATCTTTGCGCTGTGGCTGCTACTGTGGTTGGCGGTATGGGCGCAGGGCAAGGGCAACATGGCGGCGTGCATCCTCATCGGCACAGTGGTCTGCGCCGTAATGGAGATCATCATCGCATTTATGCTGCGAAAAAAGCTGACGGCGGAGCTGTCAGCCGGTATCTCCTGCCGTAAGGGTGAGGAACTGCCGGTGACAGTCACGGTACGCAACAGCGGCGTATTCAGCTGCCTGCGGGTGCAGGCGGTGGTTCGCTGCCGCGATCTGCTGACCGGCGAGGAGACACGCTCCACGGCCCGCTTTCCCGTCAGCGGAAAGAGTGAGGCGCAGGCGCTCTGCGATTTCCACCCTCCGCGCTGCGGCAAGCTGGCGCTGACGCTCTCCGAGCTGCGGGTCTTTGACCTGTTCGGCCTTGTGGGCGCGAAAAAGCCGGTGGAGCTGTCGGCTCCGTCTCTGGTGCTGCCGGATATCTGGCCGGTGGAGCTGTCGGTATCGGAGCGGCAGAGTCCCGATATGGACAGCGACGAATACTCCATGTACCATCCCGGCGACGATCCCAGCGAGACGTTCGCCCTGCGGGAGTATCTGTCCGGCGACCGGATCAAAAACATCCACTGGAAGCTGTCGGAAAAGACAGATCACCTGATGGTGCGGCAGCTGGGCCTGCCGGTGAACAATTCTATTCTGCTGGTGCTGGACAACAGCGCCGACACCGCGCCCTCCGCCGCTGAGCGGGAGGCGCTGGGTGAGGCAGTGGTCTCCGTGTCCGCCGCGCTGTGCGAGGCGGGACTGCCCCATCAGGCGGCGTGGCTGGATCGCGAGACCATGGAGCCGCAGCTGTGCGCCATCGGCAGCATGGAGGAGCTGACTCAGGCACTGTCCGGCCTGCTCTCGGCGGAGACGGAGCCGGATGAACAGACGGTCACGCAGCGTCTGGCAGAGGAGCAGGGACTGGACTATGCCCATGTGGTGGCGCTGTCCCTGCGTCCGGAGGAAGATGAGCTGTATACCGCCTCCGGTGCGCCGGTGGCACATCTGACCGTATCGGAGAATGTGCTGAAGAGTAAGGAGGGGATCTATCTTGCGCTTTAATGCCCGTTTTCGCGGACTTCTGGCCGCGTCCCTCCTGACGGCGGCTCTGATGGGACTGATGATCTCCCTGTTCTCCCTGCCGGTATTCTTTCTCTGGCCGGTGCTGCTGGGTATACTGGCGGCGGCCACCGTGTGCCTGATGGATGGCGCACGGCTCTCATGGTTGCCTGCCGCCGCGTGGATGGCGGCCTGCCTTCTGACGGTGCTGGTGCTGCTGGACACTGTGACCAACGGTCTTGCCCAGCTGCTGGACGATGTGCTGAAGGCGTGGCAGCAGCTCCATGCCCGAAACTATACCAGCTTTCTGGCACAGGAGGATGGCAGCGTAGGCCTGACGGTGGTGCTGTGCATGCTGGGGGTGCTCTGCGGCCTGTGGAGCAGCCGCTATGTGCGGCATCCCAGCGGCCTGCGGTTCTGGCCGCTTGCGGTGATCCTGGCCGCGGCGGCGGTGCTGTTCGCGCCTATGGTCCCCGTATGGTGGCTGCTGCTGGCGGCGCTGACAGTCCTCCTTTTGTACGCGGTGCATTTCGGCGGCGGAAAGCAGTATTCGTCCGCCGCGCTGCGGACATGGGGACGGCTGGCGGCGGTGCTGCTGGTATGCGTGACGGTGCTGGGCGGCTGGAATCAGGATGCCGCCCGCCCTGCCGTGGTGGACACTGCCGCCCGCTGGGTGGCGAAGCAGGTGGATACCCTGCGCTACGGCAGCAACGCGGGACTTCCGGAGGGCGACATGACAAAGGCCGGCCCCCGGCAGCTATCCGGGGACACCGTGCTGGAGGTCACCATGACCCAGCCGATCTCCTACTATCTCCGGGGTTTCGTGGGCGAGACGTATGCCAACAGCCGCTGGAGCACACTGGATAGCAAGACCCTCAGCGAGGCCGCGGATACCTTCTACTGGCTGCATCAGGACGGATTTTACGCCCAGAGCCAGCTGACCACAGCGGCGCAGGCAGGTGTGCCGGACGCGCTGCGCTATGACAACACCGTGACGGTGCAGAACATCGGCGCGTCGGGGAAGTATCTCTATGCGCCCTATGAGCTGCTGGCTGACAGTGATGTGCTGGACGCGGCGCAGATCGGCGACCGCACCCTGCTGGCCAGCGGCCTGCGGGGACAGCGTTTCTACAGCTTCCATGCCAGCGACAATATCATCACCCAGTATCAGCGGCTTGCCGCGGCACTGCTGGAGGAGACGGAACAGACCAATGCCTTTCTCAATACAGAGGCGGCTTATAACCGCTTTGTCTATGACCACTATACGGATATCCCCGATGATGTCCGTGGCTTTCTGGAGGAGAAGCTGGGCGGCTATCAGAAGGATGAAGGGCAGGTACACTTTGATTACCAGCGGGCCAAGCAGAACATCCTGTTCTACCTAACCACCTACATCACCTATGAGGAGAATGTCCTGCCCATTACGGGTGGCGACTTCGCCCTGACCTTTCTGGACGGCACCCAGAGCGGCTATGACGTCCACTACGCTACCGCTGCAGCGCTGATGTTCCGCTACTACGGCATCCCCGCCCGCTATGTGGAGGGTTATCTGGTGACCAAGGACGACGCGGCCCATATGAAGTCCGGACAGACGCTGGATGTGGGCGGGAACCGCGCCCACGCATGGGTGGAATACTATCAGGACGGCCTTGGGTGGCTGCCCTTCGAGGCTACGCCCACCTATTTCTCCGCCATGGAAAAGGCGGAGCAGTATCAGAACATTTCCGGTCTGGTGGGACAGGCGCCGCTGGACTATACGGCGGACAATCTGGATGACGCGGAGCTGGAAAACCCGGCGGCGGAGGCGCTGCGCGAGTTCTGGCTCAAGCACCGGCTGACCATTCTGCTGACGCTGGCGGTCCTGCTGGCGGCGGGCATGGTGGGCCTGCTGATCGGCTGGCTCATCTTCGAGCGGCGCAGGACGAAAAAGCGGAAGGAAGGCTTTTTCGGCGCAGACGCGGCGGCATCCATCGACGCCATTTTCCGATACATGATGGACGTGCTGCGCGCCCGCGGCATGGCAGCGAAGAACTGCCCGCCGGCGGACTATGTATCCTACATGGACGAGGATCTGCGGGAGGAATATCTGGCGGCAGCCAAGCTGTGGCAGGAGGCCCGGTTCAGAGGTAAGCCCATGCAGGAGCTGCAGCGCCGGCGGGTATTGCGCCTGAAGGACGAGATATGGGAACGCACCTGGCATAGCGCCAGCCTGAAGGAACGGCTGCGGCTGAAATACGTGGAGTTCCTGTAAGAGAAGGGAGAAACTGATATAAAAGTATGGAAAAGAACGCTGCCGGCATGGCTGCTGATACTGGTCATGCTGCTGACCGCCTGCGGGACGCCGTCCCAGTCCGCCCAGCCGGACAGCACAGAAGGTTGGCGCAAGGTCTATGAGGAGACCGGCGCCTATTTGCAGGCGCAGGCCGCGCCCTCGGTGGGTTCCATCGGCGGCGAATGGGCGGTGATCGGCCTGAGCCGTGCAGGACTTCTCAGCGACGCGGCGGCACAGAGCTATGAGCAGGCGGCGGAGGACTATGTCAAGCAGGCCGGTTCCGTGCGGCTGCACCACGCGAAATCCACCGAGAACTCCCGCACCATCCTGGGCCTGACGGCTGCCGGATACGACGCCGCAAATGTGGCAGGCGTTGATCTGACGGCGGGCCTGACCGATATGGCCTATCTGCGGGCGCAGGGCACCAACGGCCCCATCTGGGCGCTGATAGCGCTGGACTGCCATGGCTACGATATTCCCCAGTGCGCCGATGGCGAGGAGCAGGTCACCCGCGAGGGACTGGTGGCGGAGATCCTGTCCTATCAGTGCAGCGACGGCGGCTGGGCGTTGATGGGCGACGAGTCCGATGTGGACATGACCGCCATGGCTCTGACGGCGCTGGCGCCCTATAAGGACGATGTTGAAGTCAAAGCCGCAGTCGATGCGGCGCTGGCATATCTGTCCGATGCCCAGCAGGATGATGGCGGCTTCATGGGCTGGGGCACGGCCAACAGCGAATCCTGCGCGCAGGTGATCGTGGCGCTGACGGCGCTGGGCATTGATCCCGCCGCGGACAGCCGCTTTGTGAAAAACGGTGCTTCTCCGCTGGATGGCCTGTGCGCTTTCGCCTGTGAGGGCGGCGGCTTCTGCCACAGCAACGAGCAGGCGGAGCCGGACGGTATGGCCACCGAGCAGGGTTTCTATGCGCTGGCCGCCTACGACCGCTTCCGGCAGGGCATGACGAGCCTGTTTGACATGACGGATATTAAGGTGAAGTGATATGCGGCGCTTCAGAACCCTGTGTGCGCTGCTTCTGGCGTTGCTGGTGATGCTGACCTGCGCTGCCTGCGGACAACAGCAGGCAGCGCAGCCGGAAGATACCGGCGATAAGGATCAGTACATGACCGAGCCTATCCCGGAGGGCAAGCCCAGTCCGGTAGAGCCGCAGGACACGGCGGTGGATACCACCGTAACGCACACCTGTATTTTCTCCATCTCCTGCGAGACCATTCTGGACAACATGGACAAGTGCGTGAAGAACAAGAAGTTCCTCGTGCCGGCGGACGGCATTGTTTTTCCCGCTACGGAGGTGGAGTTCAGCGAGGGCGAGAGCGTATTCGATGTACTCCAGCGGGTATGTCGGGATAATTCCATCCACATGGAATCCAACTGGACTCCGGTATATAACAGTGCCTATGTAGAAGGAATCAATAACCTCTACGAGTTCGACGTGGGCAGTTTGTCCGGTTGGATGTACAACGTCAACGGTTGGTATCCCAACTACGGCTGCTCCCGCTATCAGGTGAAGGACGGCGATGTGGTGGAGTGGCGCTATACCTGCGACCTGGGAGAAGATCTCGGCAGTGGTATGGGAGGATAAATAGCGAATACATAGAACCCGAAAATACAGCCTTTTGACATAAAAACATAGATAGAAATTATGGGTAGGATACTAACAATGTGCCTGCCTCCGGGGATGTTCGAGAGGCCGCCGAACGGCACGATCGTACAGATTAATACGGCAAGTGAAAAGACGCGGCTGACCGCTAAAGGTCAGCCGCGTCTTTTTGCATGTCGAATTATCAAGGACAATGTCGAGCCATGTTGCCGCGGCCCACCGTTTCCGTCGTTTACGAGTTCTTCACAAATGACGAAACGGAGGTAAGAAAATGCACTTTCAGCCAATTCAATTCGGGGGGCGCATCAGAAAACTGCGTAGAGAACACCACCTTACGCAGGAGCGATTGGCGGTGATGCTCAACATCAGCGTGGAACATCTCAGAAAAATCGAGCTTGGCAAACGAGGCATATCTATCGATTTGTTGTTGGACCTATCTAATGTATTGGAGGCTTCCTTGGATTTCCTGCTCAAGGGTCAGCCTCTCACAGCTGTACAGATCAAGGAGCTTACGGCCCAAATACATAAAACTCTTGAGCAAATAGATCGATTGAGTGAAAAGCGGGGGTGACAGTGCAGGTTTCCGCTGCAAACCTGTACTACTGCGCTCTTCAAGTAACAGAGAAGCAGATTTACAATTTACTCAAGCCAACCAAGAGGCTTGCTGTACCTTGAAAAACGCCACACGGCCATATCCGGCAACTGGATCACATCAGCAGATGAGCCTCCGTAAGAAAGAGGACAGCGATGCGGAGAACGCGCCATGACCACCTGCACGGGAGTTTCCCGTGTCAATGCAGGTCCCGAATTGGAAGGTGCCCAGCGATACCCGTTCATCCAAAAGCAGCCGTGGCAGGCTGTCTCGCCATGACCTCATCTGCCTACAATGGTACTTCTGCATAGCGATACTTTCAAAACATCGGTGCAGCTCGGAGCGATCCTCGGAGGGGTGCGATTCCCATGTGCGGCGCCAGCCGCAGACCAGTTGACCGCCCAGCAGTCCGGGAAGTAGTGTCGAATAGGACTGAACAAATGATGGAAACGGCAGGGGCCGCTCCAACACGCCTTGGAGCGGCCCCGCCATAATGCTTTTGCCTGATGGCAGAAACGCGGGTGCTGCGTTTTCTCTCCCCCTCACATACCTACTACCCCCCAAAAAAATTCCCCCTTTCCGCAGCACCTGTGTTTGTGCCATCAGAAAACGTACAAAAAGGAGAAAATCATGCAGGATAAGAATGTTGATTTTTGCGGCATCCTGAACCTTTTGACCGCACTGAAGCGAGCCGGTTTTCCCAAGACTGAGCTGGAGCAGGTCGCTGCGCGCATCGCGGTGCAGACCGGCGCAACGATCCCTATTTCTTTCTGAATTTCTTTGCAAAAAGCAGTAGCTTTACAGTAGTGGTTGTGGTATGTTGTGTTGCTACAAGGAGGAGGTGAGCGGCCACGGAAGAAAAAAGCATCAACGGAAACCTTGCCCTGAACGGCAAAGAGCGGCGGGTCATCAGGATCGAAGCCAACCATGAGCGGGATGCCCAAAAGCTGCGGGTGGCCGCCTACTGCCGGGTCAGCTCCTCCTCGGAGGACCAGCTCAACTCCTTTGCGGCCCAGAACATCCACTATACGCAGTACATCACCGAGCATGAGAACTGGCGACTGGTGGACATCTACGCCGACGAGGGCATCACCGGCACCTCCGTGGAGAAGCGAGAGGATTTTAAGCGGATGCTGGCCGACAGCGGACGCGGACTCATTGACCGCATCCTGGTCAAGTCCATCTCCCGCTTTGCCCGCAACACGGCGGAGTGCCTGGAGGCCATCCGACAGTTCCGAGCCAATGGCACGACCATCTTCTTCGAGAAAGAGAACATCGATACTGCACGGATGTCCTCTGAACTGATGACAGCCTTACACGCAGCCTTCTCCCAGAGCGAGAGCGAGTCCATCTCCGGCAATATGCGCTGGAGCTACCAAAAGCGGATGGAGCGCGGAGAATACAATCCTCAGTCGGCAGGCTTTGGATATTGCCTGAAAGATGGAAAACTTGCGATAGTACCCGAAGAAGCAAAAATAGTGCGGTTTGTATTTGAAAGCTATTTGTCAGGCGCCAGCCGTAGAGCGATAGTGAAGCAGCTCAATACAACGACGGGAGGTAAGCTGTGGTACGAAAGTGCTATTTCCTATATCCTTACGAATGAATGCTATATGGGCGATACTATGCTGCAAAAAACGTACTCGACAGGCCCACTTCCGGTAAAGCGGCATCGGAATAAAGGACAGCGAACACAATATTACATAGCTGATACACATCCCGCAATTATCTCTAAACATGATTTTGAGAAAGTGCAGACACTTCTTGGAACAAAAAAGGCGCAGTACACAAAGGCGCAGCAGAAAAGCAGATTCCCGTTTGCAAAAAAGCTGTGTTGTCGTGAATGTGGGAGTACACTACGGAGAAAAGACCAGAAGGGAAGTGCCTACTGGTGTTGTATGACGCACGATGCAGATAAGAATGAGTGTGCGCTGCCGCCTATCCCCGAAACTCAGATTCAGCAAGCATTCCTTCGCCTGTATTACAATCTCAAGCACCAGGGCAGCCGCATTCTGCCTGACCTTATCACCAACCTCCAGTCCATCCGTGAACGGAAGTTTCTCTGGAGCGTGGACGTCATTGAACTGAACAAACAAATAGCAGAACTTACCAGTCAGAATCAACTGCTGGCCACCCTGAGAGAAAGCGGCTGTGTTGATTCTGACATTTTCATATCCAAGAGTAATAAGCTGACCGAACAGCTTCGCGCCGCCAAGCAAGCCAAGAGCAGGCTCCTCAACCAAGACGGTGACGATGCCATCCCTTGCACCCAGGAGCTCATCACCATTCTCAAAAGAGGGCCTGAAACGCTGCACGACTTTGACGGGGAGCTGTTCGGTCAGCTTATTGACAAGGTCATTATCGAGAGCAACACCAGCCTGCGGTTCCGCCTGAAAAACGGGCTGGAGCTGCGGGAGAGCATAGAAAGGACGGTGCGGTAATGGGCAACAGAAAACCGCCCTTCGGGTACAAGATGGTCATGGGCGAGATAGTCGTCCATCCGCAGGAGGCACAGGCGGTGCAAGGCATCTATGCGCGCTATCTGGCCGGGGCATCCTTCAACGACATCACCGACCATCTGAAAGAAAAAGGGCCACCCTACGACGCGGACAAGCCCTGGAACAAGAATATGGTGGCCCGTATTCTGGAGGACAACCGCTACGCCGGTGCGGAACGATTTCCGGCCATCCTCTCCCCGGAGCAGCTACAGGAAGCCGCCCAGCGCCGGTCAGAGCGTAAGCCTGCGGTGCAGATAACTGAAGCGCAAAAGGCCCTGCGTCGCCTGTGCAACGGCAGACCCAGCGCGGCAGTGGAGTCGCAGGTATTGTCCCTTCTGAACTGCCTTGCGGCAGCACCGGAACAGATCAAGCCACAGCCGCAGACGGTCAACCGTGGTGAGCTGGCTGAAATGGAGCGACGATTCTCGGCAGCGCTTACCACCAGTCCGGTGGATGAGGACGGTGCTAAGGAGATCGCCCTGCGGCTGGCAGGGATGCAATATAGCGCCATCGGCAGCAGCGAGTACGAAAGCCAGCGCTTACGGCATCTATTCACCGATGCCGTACCGATGGCAGAGATCGACGCCGAATTGCTGAAAAGTACCGTATCACAGGTCTATGTCAAAAAGGGGCAGGCCAGCCTGTTACTAAAAAACGGCCAGATCATCGAGAGGAGCGCATGACCGTGGGAGAGAACAAGCCGAAGGTGATCGTGATACCCGCCGCGCCAAAGAACACCGGAACTGCCGAGCAGCGGCAGCTTCGGGTGGCGGCCTACTGCCGGGTATCCACCAAAGAGGAGGATCAACTCAACAGCTACGAGGCGCAGAAAAACTACTACACCGATAAGATCATGGAGAATAAGTCGTGGACGATGGCCGACATCTTTGCGGATGAGGGCATCACAGGCACTTCGGCCAAGAAGCGGGCAGACTTTATGCGGATGATGAAATGGTGCAAGCAAGGCAAGATCGACTTGATCCTCACCAAGTCCGTCTCCCGCTTCGCCCGCAACACGGTGGACTGCCTCAACTACGTCCGAATGCTGAAAGCGCAGGGCATTGCAGTTTACTTTGAAAAAGAAAACATCAATTCTATGGACGAGTCCACAGAACTGATGCTGACCATGATGGGAGCTTTCGCCCAGGCGGAGAGTGAGTCCATATCTGGCAATATTCAAGCAGGCAAGCGCTACGCCATGCAGCGGGGTGAAGCCACCATTAACTACTACAGTCTGTACGCCTATGAGAAAGGACCGGATGGTAATCCGCAGATCATTCCAGAACAGGCAGAGATCGTCCGAGAGATTTACCAGAAGTACCTCCACGGTGACAGTCTTAACATGATTCGCAAAGACCTGGAGGAACGCCACATTCCAAACGCCCGCGGTGGTGCAACATGGACACATACCGCAGTGCGCGGCATCCTCTCCAATGAGAAATATGTGGGTGATGTCCTGATGCAGAAAACCTTCCAGCAGGATTGCATCAGCCGCAAAACCATCCGCAACACAGGGCAGCGCACCATGTATCTGGTGCCGGATCATCACGAAGCCATCATAGACCGCAAAACATATAATGCGGTTCAGACGGAGCTGGCGCGGCGCAACGCGCTGAAGGGAAATACGCAGAAAAGCACCCCCAGCGGCAGAAGCTGCTATACACCGAAATATGCCCTGTCAGATCGGCTCATTTGCGGCGAATGCGGCACACTGTATCGCCGCTGCACATGGGTAAACCGGGGAAAGAAGCACATTGTCTGGCGCTGTATCAGCCGCTCTGATTACGGCAAGAAATACTGCCATGATTCGCCCTCTGTGGATGAGCAGCAGCTCCAGCAAGCCATCCTGCGGGCGATCAACAGCATAATGTCTGAGAAGCCTGCACTGGTACGGCAAGTTACGGAAAATCTACAGGTGTTGATACATCCCAGCCGAAGCGGAGAACTTACCATCGCAGATATCGACCACCAATTGGAAACTCTGGCACGGGAGTTTGATGCCACCTTCGCAACTGCGGCCATAGGTAACGCTGCAGACTATAGCGAACGATTCAAGATGATCCTTACCCAGCAAACGGAGCTGAAGGCCAAGCGTGTCGAACTGGAACGACAGCAAGCAGAAGATGCGGAACTGAACAGCCACATGGAGGAGGCCGCCGATATAATGGGGCAAGCTGGTACCGCTATCACGGAATGGAACGAACGCAACATTCGAGATCTTGTGGAATCGGTCAGGATACTCTCCAAGGAAAAAATACTGGTGCGGCTGAAAAGCGGGATCGAGAAAACCGAAAAGTTGCAAAGTTAGGGGGGACACACTGGATAAATTCTACACCTCATAAATCCAATTGCTATATGTAGTTCCGAGAAAAACCAAATTAGGGGTTCCAATATTGTTAAAAATGGTTATAATAAAGATGTTATAGTTATGTATTCCCTTTGTACAAATCACGGGATTTATGATAAGCAATCACAACAGTGAAAATACGATTTTAGAGGTAACTGTTATGGAGTTCAAAAGAGTAGTCATTCAAAACTTCAAAGGTATAGAGAACATGGAATTAACATTTTTCCCTGGAGTTAATCTCATCTTGGGTGAAAATGGTGTGGGAAAAACGTCCGTTTTGGAGGCTATGACTATTGCATTTGGGGACTTTTTTAACGGAATTGCGGGAGTCAATAAAAGGGGAATTTTGCATGAGGATATTCACTTTCGAACTAGCCTAACTGGGGATGCTTCGACGAAGATTGAGTATTGTACTCCTACCACAGTTCGGTCTGAAATCCATCTCGATAAAGCGACTGTCACTGGTGAAGTCACACGCAGAGATGAAACGAGTCAATCAAGAACAAAGTATCTTGGAAAAGAATGCGCTTTATATGCAAGAAAAATTTGTAATGATATGCATTCGATTTTACCATTACTCTGTTATTTTAGTACTTCTCGAATGGCTCAGTCCAAACGAGAAGATTTTGGCACTGCAAGTAAAAACAAGCTTAATGATCGTCGAAGTGGCTATATTGGTTGTATCGAAAACAATTTGGATCGAAAGGCATTAGAGGCATGGTGCCTTAAAATGGAGCAGGCTGAATTCAAAAAGAAAGGCCAGGTGCAGGAGTATTCAGTATTTAAAGCAATCGTCTCCACCTTTATGAAGAACATGAATGAGTTGGATATAACACCTACTATCTCGTATTCGGATGTTTTTGATGATATGGTCTACGAAGAAAAGGAGACTATTACTCCCATTAAATATCTCAGTGCAGGCTACCAGTCTTTACTATGGATTATTATGATGATGGCATTTCGTATATGTCAACTGAATCCAACTATTACAGACTATCAAGCTATTCCAGGAATTGTGCTCATCGATGAAATCGACATGCACTTGCATCCTCGGTGGCAGTGGCGAATTGTTGATGCCCTGAAAGAAACATTTCCTAACGTGCAATTTATCCTTGCTACCCACGCTCCCATTATTATATCTTCCTGCAAAGAAGCGCATCTAATTCAGATTGATGATGATCACACTGCCCAGTATCTGCCATCAGCCTATGCATTCTCCATTGATGATGTTGCAGAACTCACACAGGGAAGTTCGGGAATTCCTATTAAGCTAAAAAGACTTTCGAGAGCTTTCGAACGTGCATTTTTCCATGGCGATAAGGAGAGCGCTACTGACATTTATGAAAAAATGCTGGAGCAATTTGGAGAAAGTAATACTGAAGTTGATTTGGCAAAACGGCGTCTTAGTATACTATAGGAGCTATTTAAAATGCTATATATAGAGAAAAACGAATGTCCTGGTGAAGTTGCAGACGATATTCAGGCAATTAAAGAAACGGATGCTTGGAAGAATACTCCAGAACCGCTCAATCAAGTTTTGCCTGAAGAAAGAAGCAAAACAACAAGAGAGCTGCGCAACTTTTTTGACCAGCTTAAAAAAGATAAAATTCGAGAGGCTCTTCTTATTGAACAGCACTATTTGTGCGCATACTGCATGAGTTCAATTGAAAACAATCCTTTACACACAACCATTGAACATTGGTTGCCGCTCAGTAAGAGCAAAGAGACTGCATTGGATTACCAAAACTTTCTAGCCACTTGTAAAGGGGGCAGTGATATTGATGCTTCTGCATTAAAAGGTACACGCTTGCTTTGTTGTGACGCTAATAAGGGAGATAATGATGCTCTGACTTTAGACCCCCGAAATAAAGAGATGCTTTCGGGGATTACATATCTAAGTGATGGAATAATGGAATATCAAGATACGCCACCATTTGATTGTTTCGCCATACAAAATGATATTGATAAAATATTGCGTTTGAACGGGAAAATAGATAGCGAGCATATTTGCAGGCAGGATACCTCAACACAGTTGGTTAAGCATAGAAAAGATGTCTTTCAGAATACAGAGCAAATCTGTATAGATTGTTTGACACGCGGAATCCTTACTGTTGAATGGCTTGACAGCAAAATTCAAGAATGCCTTAGTCGAGAACGGAGAGAGGATTTCGCTGGTGTTGCAATTTTTGTGTATAAAACATACTTAAATCGTTTGCAAGAACGGAGGCATCTACAAGAAGGCTAAATGAGCAACCTTACTGCTAGCTGGTGGACGATGCAGCGCCACTATTGAAGTGACCTTAAGCCAAAACCCAAATCCAGGAGCGCAGTTGAAGTATACGAAAAAATCGTACAGTTGAGAATAACTGCACCTGATGACAAGCATATACTCATTTTCACTAAACCCGCTGTTTTCTTAAAGGGTTTTGTGATATAATGTATTCAACCAGCGAAAGGGATGAGACCGTGGAACGAGTATATGCGTTTACAGATGAGTACGGTGCATTTGGATGGGATATAGATAATCCTTCTGTGTCCACCCATTTCATAATCACCGCAGTCATTGTGAAAGAGTCAGATTTGAGTGCCTTTACGCAAAAAACAGGTGAGCTTCGGAGAAAGCATTTTCAAACCGGTGAAATTAAGTCGAGTAAAGTGGGAAAAAACAATGATCGGCGCCTGCAAATCCTGTCAGACTTACAAGACATCCCGTTCAACTTTTTTTCGGTCTGTATAGATAAGAAGAAATGCTTAGAAAACATGAGTGCAAAAGGTTTGCAATATAAGAAAACATTTTATAAATTCATGAACAATATAGTTCACCGAGAGCTACGACGAGCATTTGAGAAAATAACTGTCGTAGCCGATGAAATAGGCAGTAGCGACTATATGCATAGCTTTTGCGAATATGTAAATAAGCAGCAAGATATGCCGAATCTATTTGGTGATGCGGAGTTCAGGTTTGAAAACAGCAAAGGAAATATCGGAATTCAATTAGCAGACTTAATTAGCGGGACTCTTTCGTATGTTTTTGATAGACACAAACGGGCGGATGATACACCCGCCTATTTGGAGATTCTTAAGGAAAAAACCATACGCATTGAAATGTATCCTAAGACTTACGACACTTACATATTGGAGAATAGTGCAATAGCTGAAGACTATGATGAGGAAATTGCAAAATTGTGCTTCGCTCAAGCGGTTAAATTTATAGAACGAAACGCAGATGAGCATGATCCGGAAATAGTGGCACAAGTGATTGTCCTACAATACTTGCTTTTCCGCTTTATGAACAATGATACACGGGGTTATATTTATACACAAGAACTAAAAAATCAACTCGCAAATACCGAACTTCGTGGTATAAAAGACCAAACATTTAGAATGCGCATTATCGGGAAGTTGCGCGATGAAGGGGTCATAATTGCAAGCTCTCAGCGAGGATATAAAATCCCGTCAAGGCAGGCAGAATTGTATGATTTTATAAATCACGATGCAAAAATTGTGATTCCAATGTTAGCAAGATTGAAAAAATGTAGGGACTTAGTTAAACTTGGAACGGTAAACGGACTTGACCTACTGGCACATCCCGAATATCGTCAACTTCAGGCCTTTTTCGATAGCTTGCCAGTAGAAACTGATTTTGAACAATAACGTTCTAAAACTTAGAAAAGGTAACAAAGAGCAAAATATGCTGATCCCTAGACAACAAAACCTGTGGACAATCACAACACGAAAAAGACACGCTTCTGCGTGTCTTTTTTCGTGTTGGTACGGTTTTGCAGCGCAAAACCGGTCGCCTGCGGGCGGGTGACTGAACGTGCAAGGGAAACCCGACTAAGGTTTCCCTTGCACACATTCCCTTCCTTGCGATATGCGGGAGTGCGGACAACAAAAGTTGTGGGCAATCACATAAAGAATTACCGGTATAGATGCGTCTGGCACAAAGCCAAACGCATCAACCGTTTCCGTTCATAAGGATGTATTTTCTTACGGTGAGATAAGAATGGCCTCAAGTACATCGGTGTCTCCGGCTGACCGAAGCGTATGTTGTCGATAGGCAGCCGACAGGAAAACGTGAAACCAACGTATCGTTTGAGGTGGGTTTGACGATAACTGGACCGGTGGTTGCAAACAGCGGGGGCGGATGGTATACTCTGTGTCAGAGCGCAGCCCGCACTATGGGAACTGTATCCGATCATAGTCTCACGGTGTTTAGCGGCGGTGCCTGCCTGTATGTGAAGATGAAAGGACGGTGACAGTGGTGTATTTCGAATACGGGGAAACAGAGCTTTCTTATCTGCGGCAGAAAGACAGGCGGCTTGGTGAAGTCATTGACCGTATTGGATATATCGACCGTGCCGTGGATACGGACTTGTTCTCTGCCATTGTCCATCATATCATCGGCCAGCAGATATCGACTAAGGCGCAGGCGACCATCTGGCAGCGGATGCGGGATGCGCTGGGTGAGGTGAACGCGGAGAGCATCCTTGCGGCGGGAGTCCCTGAACTGCAAGCCCTGGGTATGACCTTCCGTAAGGCGGAATACATCACAGATCTGGCGCAAAAGGCCCGGGACGGTGCGTTTGATCTGGACGGCATATGGCAGAAAACGGACGGGGAGGTGATCCGCGAACTGAGCAGTCTGAAGGGTGTTGGCATCTGGACAGCGGAGATGATCCTGCTGTTCTGTATGCAGCGGCCCGATGTGTTTAGTTACGACGATCTGGCTATTCAGCGCGGACTGCGGATGCTCTATCACCACCGCAGCATTGACCGTAAGCGGTTTGAGATATACCGCCGTCGGTTTAGCCCGTATGGCAGCGTGGCGAGCCTGTATCTGTGGGCAGTGGCCGGCGGAGCGATTCCGGAGCTGAAAGATCATAATCCGAAAAAGAGTGTGGAGGGAAAGAGATGATCTGGACATCCGAGTATGTGTCGCCGCTGGGTACGATCACGCTGGCCTGCGACGATGAGGCGATTGTTGGTCTATGGTTCAACGGGCAGAGGTATTTTGGTAGCGTTCTGCCAGAAGTGACTGCACAAAGGGAACACCCGCTGTTTGCAGAGGCCGGTCGCTGGCTGGATATCTATTTTTCCGGTAAGGAACCGGGGTTTCTGCCGCCGCTGCGCTATGATACCACACCGTTCCGTAAGCGTATCTGTGACATCATGCTGACGATACCATATGGAAAGACTATGACCTACGGAGAGATCGCCGCTGAAGCGGCTCGCCAGCAGGGACTGGCCAAAATGTCCGCGCAGGCGGTGGGCGGCGCGGTGGGGCATAACCCGATCTCTCTCATGATCCCGTGCCACCGTGTGGTGGGTACAAACGGCAGCCTTACCGGCTATGGGGGCGGCATCCGGAGGAAAAAAGCATTGCTGGAGCTGGAGTGTGCCGATATGCGTGGCTTGTTCGTACCGAAGAATGGGACCGCGCTTTGACCGGGTCTCGCTTCCTGTGAGGCCTGAGAATATACGCACGTCCGGCCTGACTGGGCCGGACGTGTGTTTTTGTTTTTCCTGCGGGGGTATTTGACGAAAAAATGTGAGAAAAGAGCAGACAGCGTCTTGAAAACAGGCGGCGGGACTGCCATCATGATCGACGCCGGCTATAACTACGAACGGCTGGCGGAGAAGATGGCATGGCCGGGTATTGCACCGCAGTCCATTCGGCACATTCTCATTACCCATCAGGATACTGACTGGAAAACAAGCCGTTTTCGCCGTTGCCGGAAACGCTGCAAAGGCATACGCGGCTCAGCCGTGACCCTCGGCAGCGATCATGTGCAGTGCGTTCTCCAGTGCGCCGATAACGGCGGAGGTATGGCTTACAAAAGCTCCTCCGTTTTTCGATAGCCCAGCGCAGTGGAGATCATGGACGCGGTGGCGCAGACCTGTTCCACCGCCGCAAGGAATTCATCGGAACGGGTGCTGCGGAACATACCGATCACGCCAACGGTGTATCGTGCTTTGCCCTCCACGGTATAGACCGGTGCGGAAATGGAGCGCAGGCCGATCTTGTATTCGCCGTTTTCAATGGCGTAGCCGTCGGTACGGCACAGATCGATCTCCTGCATCAGCGCGGTCAGATCGGTGATGGTGTGCGGGGTGAACTGGGTCATATGCTGCGCGCGCAGCAGCGCCTCGGCACTGGTGCGGGACATATGTGCCAGAAAGACCTTGCCCTGCGACGTACAGTAGATTGGCAGCCGGGAACCTATATCCGACACGATACGCAGATTGTCCCGGGTCTCCACCTGATCCAGCGTGATCACGCTGCCGCCCTCACACACCGAGAGCATAACGGACGCTCCGGTCCGCTGGCACAGGTGCTCCATATAGGGGCGGGCCACCAGAGAGATGTCCCAGGACCGTTCCACCTGACGCCCATATTCGAACAGCCGCAGGCCCAGCGTGTATTTCCCGTCCGGCATCTGCGCCGCCACGTCATAGGCCCGCATGGTGGTCAGCAGGCCGAATACGGTGCTCTTCGGATATCCGCACCGGGTGGCCAGCTCCTTCAGAGACAGCGGACTTTCCGCCTGACTCAGGACCTGTAGGACCTCCATGGCCTTCGCCACGGATAATATGATATTTCCGTCCATCATGGCGCCTCACCTCCCGTTGCTATCAGCATACTGGCTTCGTTATTCTCTGTCAAGAACGATCCGAGAAAACTGACACAAAATAAGAGAAAACCTCCGGAAACGGAGGCTTTTTCTGCGCAGCTGAAGAACAGCGGGAAGGCCATGAAAACAGAGAGGTACTTGCGGAAACGGTCATGCTACGCTATAATATAAGGCGATCCAGGGAGAACCATTTGTAGTTTCCGGGGTGGACAGAAGCCTATAAGGAGGACCTTGTACCATGGAGAAAAAGCTGACTCATAGTAAGTGGTTTTTATACCTGACAGAGTTTTTCGCGGGAATGTCCGTCATGGCGGTGGAACTGGGCGCCAGCCGCCTGATGGCGCCGTATTTCAGCTCATCTCAAATCGTTTGGACGGTCATTATCGGCGTTATAATGGTCGCTATGGCTGTGGGCAACATCTGGGGCGGACGGATGGCTGACAAGAGCAAGTCGCCGGACCGACTCTATGGCCGGGTCATCATCGCCGCGATCTGGATCGCGTTGATACCCTTTGCGGGCCGATGGATGATCGCCGGGATATCCTTCCTGCTGGCCACGTTCGTAACGAAGAACTTTCTGGTCTGGGCGGCGCTGGCAGCCTGCCTGGTGATCTTCGCCTTCCCCTGTGTGCTGCTGGGCACCGTAACGCCGTCCCTGACCAAGTTTACAGTGGACAATCTGGATGATACCGGTAAGACCGTGGGGCAGCTAAATGCGCTGAACACCATCGGCAGCATCATCGGTACCTTTGTGCCCACGTTTCTGACCATCCCGGCGGTGGGTACGGCGGCCACGTTCCTGATTTTTGCGGGTGTGCTGGCCGCCATCGGCATTGTCTACTTCATCTTTGAACGAAAAAGGACGGTCACCGGTATCATTGCGGTGGTATTGGTGGCGGGGCTGTGCTTTGCGCTGCCCACCTATAGTTTTGCCTTCTGGGAGAGGAATCTGGCCCTGGAGGACGAGTCCATCTACAACTACCTTCAGGTCAAGGATGACGACCACACCACCACGCTCTCCACCAATGTGCTCTTCGGTGTACAGTCGGTGCAGAACAAGGACGGTAAGCTCACCGGAATGTACTACGACTACGCGCTGGCAGCCCCCTGTATGGCGGGTATGGACGGTACCGATAACACAGGCCGCAGCGCCATGATCTTGGGCATGGGGTCCGGCACCTACGCCGGATACTGCGTCCGCTATTTTCCGGGCATGACCGTGCAGGGCGCGGAGATCGACGGCAAGATCGCCGATATCGCCCGCACCTATTTTGGCCTGCCGGAGGAAGTGGAGGTGGCTGTAGCCGATGGGCGGGCCTACCTGACCGCGTCGGAGGAGAAGTTTGATGTGATCATGGTGGACGCCTATCAGGACATCACCATTCCGTTCCAGCTGTCCAGCCGGGAGTTCTTCGCGGCGGTGGCGGAGCACCTGAAGCCGGAGGGTGTCATGGTGGTGAACCTGAACATGACCTCCCGGGAGGATGGCTCCATCAACCAGTACCTCTGCGATACGATGGCCAGCGTGTTTGCGTACACCTACTTGGCCGATGTGCCCGGAAACACCAATACGGAGGTGTTCTGCACCAACGCGCCTGGCCTGCCGGAGCGCTTTGCCGCCAGCCGCGCCGCGCTGACCGACGGGGACTACGCCGCCATGATGGCGGAGGTGGCCGCCGATCTGACGGTCTACACCGGTGGGGACTGCCTTCTGACGGATGACAAGGCACCGGTGGAGGTGTTGGGTATGCGTGTGCTGGATGAGCTGATTGCCGGAGAACTGGACTATTACCGGGAGAATTTCAGCCTGCAGGAGATACTGGGGATGCTGGGCTGACGACGGCGCTTGACAAGCCCCACCGCCGGGGCTATGATAGCCGTGCCGTCCATCTGCCCGGCGGCCGAAACGAGGAAATGAGGTATCGCTATGGACGCAGTTGTTCTTGACCATGTGGATAAGGCCTATACCACCTACGGCACGGATATCGTCCTGACCGGCGAGACGCGGCCCAGCCGTACCCGACAGGTGCTGCGCGACCTGTCGCTGACCATTCCCGCCGGTGAGATTACCGTGATCGTGGGCCGCAGCGGCTGCGGCAAGAGCACGCTGCTGAAGCTGCTGGCGGGGACGGAGATGCCTGACACCGGGACAATACGGATTCCGGAGGGTTGGCACAGTGCCATGCTTAGTCCGGATCCCTATGTCATCACCTGGACCAGCGTGCAGCGGAATGTGGCCATGGCCTGCGGCGTGGGAAAAACGCCGGAGGAGCGCTATGAGCGCGCCAGCGAATTCGTGCGGCTGGTGGGCTTGGAGGACTACGCCGACCTGACTCCGGTGGAACTGTCCACCGGCATGAAGCAGAGACTGGGCCTGGCCCGGGTGCTGGCGGGGCAGGCGGAACTGCTGCTGATGGATGAACCCTTTGCCTCGCTGGATTTTTTGACCCGCGCGGAGCTGCAGAGCCAACTCCTGGCCATTCAGGAGAAGCTGCCCCGCACGATCGTGCTGGTCACCCACCAGCTGGAGGAGGCGCTGCTGCTGGGACGGCGGATCATTGTCATGCACCCGGACAGTACGATCTGTGAATTTGATCTGACGGATCTGTCCTATCCCCGGGATCTGGACGATCCGACGCTGCGGCGGCTGAAGAAGGCTATTACCGACCAATGCCGCTATACCGCATAAGAAACGGCGATGCACACTATACTTGCTGTACCATACCTGCGGCCTGTGCCGCTGAAAGGAGACTGTTATGCTTTCCGGACTGACGCAATATGTGCCCGAAGCGACCCTGACTGTTTACGACAATCTGGAATTTCTCATTCGCCTGCTGCTGTCTGCCGCCTTGGGCGCGCTGGTGGGTTTGGAGCGCAGTAAGCGCCGCAAGGAGGCGGGCATCCGTACCCACTGCATCATTGCCTGTACCTCCGCGCTGTTTATGATCGTCTCAAAATACGCTTTCCTGGACTGTGTTACGCTGGATGGTCTTCGCGGCGCCGACCCTGCCCGCATTGCCGCCCAGGTGGTCAGCGGCATATCCTTTCTGGGTGCCGGTGTCATATTCAAAAACGGCAACTCTATCCGCGGACTGACCACCGCCGCCGGTATGTGGGGCACCGCCGCCATCGGTATGGCTGTGGGTGCCGGTATGTATTGGCTGGGCCTGTTCGAGGCGGCTGTCCTCGTTGCCATCCAGATCATTCTCCACCGCTTCCCTGTGGGGGCGGACGCCCTCACGACACAGGAGCTTCTGGTGGAGCTGGAGGATACGGATGAGCTGCGGGCCCGCTTTGACGAGCTGCTGAAGGAGCACCGCGGCCAGGTGACAGAGAGCAGCCTCACCCGTCAGGACGGCTGCCTTCGTATGGAGATCACCGTCCGGCTTGAGCCGCCGATCACCCATGATGAAGCACTGGCCTTTATGCGGGAGAACCCCGGTGTGAAAAGAATGTCTGTATAAGCGACGCATGAAAAGCCGGCCACCAGGCCGGCTTTTTCATGCGCAGTTGCGGTTTTCACTGGAGTTTGCTATACTCTGTGTGAGAAGGGAGATGTTTCTGTGCTGCATACTGTTATGGCGTTTCTGCCGTTGGCGTTTTTGATCGTATATGCCCTAAAGACCCGCAAAATGGCAGATGCAATGGTCTTGGCTACCCTGCTGGCCGTGCTGCTGGTCCATCGCCAGCATTTTTTCACTGGGCTGATCGACGCCATGTATACTACACTGGGCAACAGCTCCTATCAGTTTGCACTGTGCAGTATTCTGGGCTTTGGCGGAATGATCTCGCTGCTTCAGGCCTCCGGCGGGCTCATGGGCTTTCGGGATCTGCTGGCGAAGGCGGCCAACACGCCCCGCAAAACGCTGCTGCTGGCGTGGCTGCTGTCTGTGATCATGTTCGTGGACGAGTATCTGAATGCCCTGACTACCACCATCTGCCTGCGGGATGTCTCCGATAAAAACCGTCTGCCCCGGGAGCACCTGGCGGTGCAGGCCAACATTATGGCATGCTGCCTGTGCGTGACGGTGCCCTTTACCAGCTGGACGGCCTTCAGCGTGGGCCTGATCTCCGACTTCGGCCTGGGGTTTACGGATTACCTTCAGGCGGTGCCCTTCATGTTTTATCCGCTGGCGATGATGCTGGTAAGTCTGCTGCTGGCGTTGGGGTGGTTTCCGAAAGTGGGCATGCTTCGTCAGGCGTATCACCGGGTGGCCTCCGGCGGCGCAGCCTTTGAGCCGGGAGAAAAGGACGAGAAGCTGGTGGACATTGACGAGGTGGATGAGCACAATGTCTCCTCGGCTTGGAACGCTATTATCCCGCTGGCGGCGCTGGTGGGCGGCACGGTGCTGTTTGACAATGATTTGCTCCACGGTATCATCGTGTGCCTGGTGGTGCAGTTCTTGCTGTATGTGATACAGAAGCGTATGACGGTGGGAGAATACTTTGCCCGATTCTTTTCCGGCGTTAAGGGTATGACCACCATCGCTGTGGTGGTGGGCTTTGGCCTGATGCTCAGCGACGCCAACCGTACATTGGGGTTGTTTGATATTCTCATCAACGGTATCGGAGGGGCGGTGCCCCGCTGCCTGATCGCGCCGCTGGCGTTTGTGTTGGTGGGATTGACCGTATTTGCCGTAGGTGGCTGCTGGGCGGTAATGACCATCGCTATTCCTGTGTTCATCCCGATGGGACTGGCTGCCGGGGTGGCTGCGCCGCTGATGATCGCCGCGGTGATGAGCGGCGTTACCCTGGGATATAGTCTGTGCTTCTATGCGGACGCGGTGCTGATGACCACCGCCGGATCGGGCGTTTCCAACCTGACCACCATACGGGCGGCAACGCCCTACGCGCTGGCGGTGGGGGGCCTTTCGGTGATAGCGCTGTTGGTGGCCGGGCTGTGAAAACGGTGGCTGGGTTGTGAAAGCAGCGGGCGGAAACAGTAACATTTTTGATAGAAGTATGGTGGTTTACAGGGCGGGGAAATCGTGGTACACTATGCGGGAACGGGGATATGCACCGTTCGGGGGAAATGCGAGGGAAGGGAGGTGCCGCTATGCTGCGACGGATACGGGAGCTTTTTAACGACGTGTTCCGACAGGCCGATCTTGTCCTGCTGGCGCTGTGCATCGGCACGTCGCTGTTCGGCATACTGATGATCGCCAGCGCCACACGCTATATGCACACAAGCAAGCTGGTGCTGGTACAGGCGGCGGCGCTGTGCATCGGGGCGGTGCTGTATATCGTGGTGTCGCAGGTGGACCTGAACGAGCTGGCGAAGTACTGGAAGTGGATATTCCTGGTGGGCGTGGTGTTCATCCTGCTGCTGGCAACGCCCCTCGGCATTGCCGGGGATACCGGCAACAAGGCATGGCTGGAGTTCCCGTTCCTGCCGGTGAAGGTGCAGCCGGCGGAGATCGTGAAGCTGACGTTTATTATCGTGCTGGCGAAACAGCTCTCGTGGCTGAAGGAGAACCGGGACCTGCGGTCGATTTCCTCCATCGTCATGCTGGCGGCACACTTCGGCGTGATCTTTGCGCTGTACTACAAGATATCCTCCGACATGGGCAGTGCGCTGGTGTTCCTGTTCATCTTTGCGTGTATGTGTTTTGTGGCGGGGGTGGCGCTGCGGTGGTTCCTGATCGGCGGCGGCGCGGCGGGACTGCTGTTCTACGCCATGTGGGACCTGGACCTGCTGGATACCTACATGAAAAACCGGTTCATCGTCCTGTTCGACCACAGCTATGACCCGCTGAACACCGGCTGGCAGCAGACCCGGAGCCTGCTGACACTGGGTGGCGGAAGGATATTCGGGCAGGGGCTGTTTCGCGGCACGCAGACCCAAAGCGAGGCGGCGTCCAGCCTGCCGCACCGGCACACGGATTTTATTTTCTCCGTGATCGGTGAGGAGCTGGGGCTGGTGGGCTGCCTGCTGACGCTGGCGCTGCTGACGGCCATTATACTGCGGTGCCTGTATGTGGCGCGGCACGCCAAGACCCGGCTGGAGGGCTATGCCTGCATCGGCGTGGCCAGTGTCATTATCTTTCAGGTCATCATCAATGTGGGTATGTGCCTGTTCGTGATGCCGGTCATCGGACTGACGCTGCCCTTCATCAGCTACGGCGGCTCGTCGCTGGTGATGCTGTTTGCCTGTATGGGGCTGGTGTCCGGCGTACACGGGCGGGCGAAGCCCGACTGGCTGCGATAGGAAAGACAACAAAAGAACGCCGCGGCTGTGCCGGGGCGTTCTTTGTTTGTTTACACACCGGCGGGCAAAATCGGTTGTAATCAGCGGGGCGCTGTGCTATAATAATATATCAAATCATGGGGGCACAGGGCCGTTTTTCGCTGTGCCGCCTAAAAGTGAGGGTACGCTTATGAAGATCGTGGTATTGGCGGGCGGACTGTCCACAGAGCGCCAGGTGGCGCTGACCAGCGGCACCGGCGTGTGCAGGGCGCTGCGGGAGAGGGGACATAAGGCCATTCTGGTGGATATGTTTTTGGGGTTGGAGGACTACGAGGGCGCGTTGGAGGATATCTTTGACGCGCCGGACGGCCTGTGCGGCCAGAGCCGGGTGGAGCGCGTGGAGCCGGACCTGGAGGCGGTGCGCCGCAGCCGGAGGGACCAGAGCCCCAGCCTGCTGGGCAAGGACGTGCTGACCGTGTGCCGCATGGCGGACGTGGTATTTCTGGCGCTGCACGGAAGCTGCGGCGAGGACGGCCGCATACAGGCCACGCTGGATCTGCTGGGCGTGCCCTACACCGGATCCGGGTATCTGGGCAGCGGCATGGCCATGGATAAATCCGTGACGAAGCGGATGATGGACTCTCTCGGTATTCGCACGGCTCCGTGGCACGATATCCACTATACCGAGAGCGATATCCCCCGGCTGGCGGAGGAGCTGCCGGTGCCCTGTGCCGTGAAGATCGTCAACGGCGGCAGCTCCATCGGTGTGGCGCTGCCGGACACGAAGGAACAGCTGGAGAAGGCCCTGCGCGACCTGCTGCGCTACGGCGACCATGTGGTGGTGGAGCAGAAGATCAAGGGTCGGGAGATACAGATCGCCGTGCTGGGCGACGGCTATCTGCCGGCGGTGGAGATCATCCCCAAGGGCGCCTATTTCGACTATGAGAGCAAGTATCAGGCCGGCGGCGCGGTGGAGCTGTGCCCCGCGCCTATCACGGACGCGGCGTGGAAGCAGGTGGGCGAGATGGCCCTGAAGCTGCACAAGGGGCTGGGGCTGAGCGTGTACTCCCGTTCGGACTTCATTCTGGACGAGAACGGTCAGGCCTGGTGCCTGGAGATCAACACCTTGCCGGGCATGACGCCTACCAGTCTGGTGCCCCAGGAGGCGGCGCAGGTGGGACTGAACTACGGCGAATTGTGCGAGAAGATCGTGGAGCTGTCGCTGGCGGCGCGAAAGGCGGCGCGGGCATGATGCCGCTGACGGTACAGACCATCTGCGCCGCGGTGGGCGGCACGGTGTTGCAGAGCAGCGGCGCGGCGGTGCGCGATGTGACCACCGACAGCCGCTGCGTGCCGCAGGAAGCGCTGTTCATCCCCCTGGTGGGGGAACGCTTCGACGGCCACGCCTATATCGAAAAGGCACTGGAGGCCGGGGCGGCGGGATGCCTGACGGCAAAGACGCCGGAGGCACTGCTGCCGGGGAAGTTTTACATTCAGGTGCCCGACACGCGGCTGGCGCTGAAGGCGCTGGCCGCCTGGTACCGGGGGCAGTTCCGGCTGCCGGTGGTACAGGTGACCGGCTCCGTGGGCAAGACTACCACCAAGGAGATGATCGCCGCAGTGCTGACGCAGAAATACGAGACGCTGCGGACGGAGGGGAACCTCAACAACGACATCGGCGCGCCGCTGACGCTGCTGCGGCTCATGCCGGAGCACGAGGCGGCGGTGATCGAGACGGGCATGAACCACTTTGGGGAGATACGGTATCTGGGCGAGATGGTACGGCCGGATATCGCCGTTATCACCAACGTTGGCGACGCCCACATCGAAAATCTGGGCAACACACGGCAGGGCATTTTGCAGGCCAAGTGTGAGATATTTGAAAATCTGACCCCGGAGGGCGTCGCGGTGCTCAACGGCGACGACGAGCTGCTGAACACGGTGACGCTGCCACAGATCATCCTGCGCTGCGGCGAGGGCGAGCACTGCGATGTCCGCGTTACGGACATCGACGACCGGGGACTGGAGGGCATGGCCTGCACCGTGACCACGGGACAGGCGGCCTATCGGCTGGAGACGGCGGCGCCGGGGCGGCACATGGTCTATCCCATGGCCATGGCGGCAGCCATCGGCGAACGGCTGGGCCTGACGGCGGCGGAGATCGCCGCGGGGACGGCGGCCTATGCGCCGGTAGGGAGCCGGATGCACCTGATCCGTATGGACGGGGATCGGCTGGTCATCGACGACTGCTACAACGCCAATCCGCAGTCCATGGCGGAGGGCATCCGTATGCTGGCTGCCAGCCGGCAGAAAAAGCGCCTGGCGGTGCTGGGCGACATGGGTGAGTTGGGCGCGCTGACGGCCCAGGCCCACCGGGATATGGGGACGCTGTGCCGGGAGTTGGGCATCGAGACCGTGGCGGTGGGGGAGAAGATGAAGGCCCTGACCGAGACAGATCCGGAGGCGCAGTGGTTCGCCGGTGTGGAGGAGGCGCTGCCCGCTGTACGGGCGCGGTTCACGCCGGGGACGGCGGTGCTGGTGAAGGCGTCTCACGCCATGCATTTTGAGAATATCGTAAAGGAATTAGAGAAAGAGTAAATGGTCGACATTCGCGTTTCGGGGCTGGTGAAGTCCTTTGATCTGGAAAAGAGAATACTGGACGGACTGAGCTTTCAGGTGGACAGCGGGGAGCGCGTGGGACTGCTGGGGCGGAACGGCGCCGGAAAGACCACGGTGTTCCGTATGCTCACTGGGGAGCTGGAGCCGGACGAGGGAGAGGTACAGATCGCCGCCGGACGGCGGGTGGGACTGATCTCGCAGATCCCCGTGTATCCGGAGGGGTACACGGTGGAGGACGTTTTGCAGACGGCCTTTGCGCGGATGTTCCGGCTGAAGGATGAGATGGACGCGCTGGCCCTGCGGATGGAGCAGGGGGACAGCGGCGCGGATACGCTGCGGCGGTACGGCGAGTTGAACGCCAAATTCGAGGGACTGGGCGGCTGGGACACGGAGACGGCGGTGAACAAGGTGGCCAACGGCCTGAGCATCCCGAGGGAAATGCGGCAGCGGGAATTCGCGTGTTTGTCCGGCGGAGAGAAGACCCGGGTGAACCTGGGACGGCTCATTCTGGAGGATACGGACATCCTGCTGCTGGACGAGCCCACGAACCATCTGGACCTGCAGGCCACGGAGTGGCTGGAGGGGTATCTGCGGAGGTTCCGGGGCACGGTGCTGACCATCAGCCATGACCGGTATTTCCTGGACCGGACCGTGACGCGGATCATCGAGATACAGGGCGGAAAAGCGGAGTTTTACAGCGGAAATTACAGCTTTTATGCCATCGAGAAGGAACGGCGGTATCAGGAGCGTATGAAGCAGTACCTGAAGGAGCAGGCGAAGATCGCGCAGCTGGAAAAGGCGGCGGAGCAGATGCACCTGTGGGCCTTCATGGGCAACGACGCGCTGCACAAGCGGGCCTTCAGCATGGAGAAGCGCATTGAACGTATGCGGACCACGGCGAAGCCCACGAAGGCGCGGAGGCTGGAGGCGCGGTTCCAGAGCCGGGAGTTCAAGGGCGACGAGGTATTGCAGATCAAGGGCGTCAGCAAGGCCTTCGGCGAGAAGCGGCTGTTTGAGGATGTGTATCTGCGGTGCGAGGGGGGCGAGCGCATCGCTCTGCTGGGCGAGAACGGCACGGGAAAGACCACGCTGCTGAATATGCTGACCGGCAGCGAGCGCCCGGACAGCGGCGTTATACGGCTGGGACCGGCGGTGAAGGCGGCGTATCTGCCGCAGGTGATACACTTCGAGCACCCGGAGAGGTCCATACTGGACACGATGCTCTATGAGCTGGACATCACGCCGCAGTCGGCGCGGAACCGGCTGGCGGCGTATCAGTTCACCGGAGAGGATGTGTTCAAGAGCGTCAGCGTGCTGTCCGGCGGCGAGCTGAGCCGCCTGCGGCTGTGTATGCTGATGGACGAGAGCATCAATCTGCTGATATTGGACGAGCCGACGAACCATCTGGATATCGACTCGCGGGAGTGGCTGGAGCAGGCGGTGGAGGCCTTCGACGGGACGCTGCTGTTCGTGAGCCACGACCGGTATTTCATCAACCGGTTCGCCACCCGCGTGTGGGAGCTGGCCGGGGGCGTCATCACGGACTATCCCATGGGCTTTGCACAGTACCGGCAGGCCAAGGAGGAGGAACGCGCCGCGGCGGCGGCCGCGGTACAGGTACAGTCCGCTGCGCCGAAAAAGAACGGCAGCCGGGGCAACCGGGCCCAGCAGGCGGCGAAAAAGCAGCTGACCATCTGCGAGACGGCTATCGCCAGGCTGGAGGCGGACAGCGCGCGGCTGGAGGCGGAAATGGCGGAGAATGCCTGCGACGCGGAGAAGCTGAACGCGCTGTATCAGGAACAGCAGGACGTGCAGAAGCGGCTGGAGCAGGAGATGGAGCGCTGGGAAGAACTGAGCCTGCAGGCCGAGGAACAGGAGGACCGATAACATGAGTGATATTTTGTGCATTTACTATTCTCGGACCGGGCATACCCGCCGGGCGGTCAAGGAGATCGCCGAGGCGCTGGGCGCGGAGATCACGGCGATCACCGACGACTGCGACCGCAGCGGCTGGCGGGGATATATGCGCTGCGGTATGGACGCCATGAAGACATCTACCCGGCCCCTGCAGCCCTTTGAGACGGAGAAGCCGCTGGGCGCGTACAAACTGGTGATCGTGGGCAGCCCGGTGTGGGCGGGGCGGTGCGCCAGCCCCATTCGCGCGCTGCTGAAGCGGCGGGGACTGGAGATGGAAAACGTGGCCTACGTGGTCACGCGGAGCACCACCCAGCGCAGCGAGGAGGTCTATGACCAGATGGATATGTACACCGGGCAGGCCCACCGGCTGGCGGTGTCGCTGCGGCCGGACAGCGAGGGGTATGAGTTCTGGCGGAACGACTTTATCCAGAACGTGCGCCGCCTGCTGGAGAACAACTGAGGACGGACAATGCAGGAGAAGCTGAGCGCCCTTGCGGCGCATTTGACAGAGGTGGAGCAGCAGCTGGCGGACCCGGCGGTATATACGGACCGGGAGAAGCTGACGGCGCTGCGCCGGGAGCAGAAGGAGCTGGCGCCGGTGGTGGAATGCTGGCAGGCGTATCTGCGGGCGCAGGATACCGCCCGGGAGGCGGAGGAGATGCTGTCTGACCCGGAACTGCGGGCCCTGGCACAGGAGGAACTGGCTGGGGCGAAGGGGGATATGGAGCGCTTGCAGGAGGAGCTGAAGCGGTTGCTGCTGCCGCGGGACCCCAATGACGAGAAGAACGTGATACTGGAGATACGGGCCGGTATCGGCGGGGAGGAGGGTGCACTATTCGCCGCCGACCTGCTGCGGATGTACACCATGTACGCCGAGCGCCGGGGCTGGACGCTGAGCATCGTCAGTGAGAACATGACGGAGTTGGGCGGCGTGAAGGAGGTCAGCGCCGAGATCGAGGGCGCGGGCGCCTGGTCACGGCTGAAATTCGAGGCTGGGACACACCGGGTACAGCGGGTGCCGGAGACGGAGTCCTCCGGGCGCATCCAGACCTCCGCCGCCACGGTGGCGGTGATGCCGGAGGCGGAGGAGGTGGAGTTTTCCATCGACCCCAAGGACTTGCAGATCGACACGTTCCGTTCCTCCGGCGCGGGGGGACAGCACGTGAACAAGACGGAGAGCGCCATACGTATCACCCATCTGCCCACGGGCGTGGTGGTGGAGTGCCAGGATGAGCGCAGCCAGTATAAGAACAAGGATCGGGCCATGAAGATCCTGCGCTCGAAGCTGTACGAGGCGGAGCAGGAGAAGCAGAACGCTGCCATCGCCGCCACACGGAAGAGCCAGGTGGGCACCGGCGACAGAAGCGGCAAGATCAGAACGTATAATTTCCCGCAGAACCGGGTCACGGATCATCGGCTGACGGGAGACAATAAAAATTTCAACATTGCGGCCATCATCAACGGCGATCTGGATGACATGATCGACGCGCTGACCCTGAACGACCAGGCCCAACGGCTGCAGGAGGGAAAGGAGAGTTGACCATGAACGAGAATAAGAAGAAAATGTATGACCTGTCCGGCCCCAAGACGGTGGAGGCTATGAAGAAGCGGCACTTTGACGCCTATTACTGTTCCACCGCTGCCGAGGCCGTGGAGAAGGCGCTGGAGCTGATCCCCAAGACGGACAGTGTATCCTGGGGCGGCGTGATGACGGTGGACGAGCTGGGGCTGAAGCAGCGGCTGGCACAGGAGGGCTATACCCTCATCGACCGGGATACCGCTAAGGACCCGGCGGAGAAGCAGGCGCTGATGCACCAGGCGTTGAACTGCGGCACGTTCCTGATGAGCAGCAACGCCATCTCCAAGGACGGGCAGCTGGTGAACATCGACGGCATGGGCAACCGGGTGGCGGCCATGTGCTATGGACCCCGGCAGGTGGTGGTCATCGCCGGTATGAACAAGGTGCTGGGCACACTGGACGACGCCATTGCCCGCGCACGGAACATCGCTGCGCCGGCCAACGCACAGCGGTTCGGTATCAAGACGCCCTGCGGCCTGACCGGACAGTGCGGCGACTGCACCAGTCCGGACTGCATCTGTTCCTATGTGGTGGTGACGCGGTACTCCATGGTGCATGAGCGTATCAAGGTCATCCTCGTGGGGGAGGACCTGGGGCTGTAAAAAGAGGAGTTTTGCCGCTGCGGCGGAATAAAAGAGCAGAAGAAACGAGGTTCGGGTGATGGAGACCATCATATTCCATCCGGAAACGGACAAAAACGCCATCGCGGAGGCGGCGGCGATCCTTCGCCGGGGCGGCCTGCTGGGTATCCCTACGGAGACGGTATACGGGCTGGGGGCCGACGGGCTCAACGAGGACGCGGTGCGCCGTATTTTCGAGGCCAAGGGACGGCCACAGGACAACCCGCTGATCCTGCACGTGCCGGACGCGGGCTGGCTGGAGCGCTGCTGTGCAGATATCCCCGACACGGCCTATGCGCTGGCGGAACGGTTCTGGCCGGGGCCGCTGACCATGATCCTGCCCCGGCGGGACTGCGTGCCCCTGCGGACCACCGGCGGGCTGGATACCGTGGGCGTCCGCTGCCCGGACCATCCGGTGACGCGGGCCATTATCGCGGCGGCGGATACGCCGGTGGCGGCGCCCAGCGGGAATACCTCCGGACGGCCCAGCCCCACCTGTGCGCGGCACATGATGGAGGACATGATGGGCAAGATCGACGGGATCGTGGATGGCGGGCCCTGCGCCGTAGGCGTAGAGAGCACCATTATCGATCTGACGGTGCAGCCACCACGGCTGCTGCGGCCCGGCGGACTGCCGCTGGAGGCACTGGAGGCGGTGCTGGGGGAGGTGGCCGTGGACAAGGCCGTGCGGCAGAAGCTGTCCGACGGGGAGAAGGCCAAGGCACCGGGAATGAAGTACCGGCACTACGCGCCCCGGGCTGCCGTGACGGTGGTGACGGGCGCGCCGCGGCGAAGCGCGGCGTACATCGCGGCGCACCTGCCGGCGGGGGCCGGGGTCATCTGCTTTGACGAGTACGCGCCGCTGTTCGCGGGGCACATTGTACATCGGTTGGGACCGGCAGGAGACAAGCTGGCCCAGGCACAGCGCGTGTTCGACGCGCTGCGGACCTTCGACGAGACGGAGGTGACGGCCATCTATGCCCAGTGCCCGGACGAGGCGGGACTGGGACTGGCGGTGAGCAACCGGCTGAAAAAGGCGGCGGGGTTCCACACGGTGGACGCGTCGCCGCTGGTCATCGGCTTCACGGGGCCTACCGGCGCGGGCAAGACCAGCGCCCTGCGGGCGCTGGAGCAGCTGGGCGGGCTGGTGCTGGACTGCGACGCCATCTACCATGAGCTGCTGCGGACGGACGGAGCGCTGCGGGGGGCCATCGCCGGGGCGTTCGGCCCGGTGTTTGCGGCGGACGGCGGTCTGGACCGGCAGAAGCTGGGGAACCTCGTATTCGGCGATCCGGCGGCGCTGGAGACGCTGAACGGGATCATCTATGCGCGGCTGCCCCGGGAGCTGCGGCGGCGGATGGACGAGAGCGACGCGGCGGTGGTGGGCATTGACGCCATCAACCTGATCGAAAGCGGGCTGGACGGAATGTGTCGGCGGACGGTGGCGGTGATCGCGCCGGCGGAGACGCGGGTGGTGCGCATCATGGCGCGGGATGGCATACCGGAGGAATACGCGCGGCTGCGGGTGCGGGCACAGAAGGACGAAGCGTTCTACCGGGCCCGGTGCACGGACGTGCTGGTGAACGACTGCGGCAGCGCGGCGGCCTTTACGGAAAAGGCACGGCAGGCGCTGGAGACGATATTGAAGGAGGAACGAGCATGAGCGAGGAAATGAAGGCGCTGCGGGAGCAGCTGCTGCGGAATGACAAGAACGGGTATGATACGCTGGACGAGGCGCAGCTGGCGGAGATGGAAGCCTACTGCGCGGACTACAAGGCCTTCCTGAACGCGGGAAAGACAGAACGGCTCAGCGCCCGGGCGGCTATCGCCGCGGCAGAGGCGAAGGGATTTGTGCAGTATAAGCGCGGCATGGCGCTGAAGGCCGGGGATAAGGTGTACACCTGCAACCGGGGCAAGGGACTGATGCTGGCGGTCATCGGTAAGGAGAGCCTGGCCGAGGGCGCGCAGATCGCGGCGGCGCATATCGACTCGCCGCGGCTGGATCTGAAGCCCACGCCGCTGTATGAGGACAGCGAGATGGCATATTTCAAGACCCACTACTACGGCGGTATCCGCAAGTACCAGTGGGTGACTATCCCCCTGCAGCTGCGGGGCGTGGTGGCCAAGAAGGACGGCAGCGTGGTAGACGTGTGCATCGGCGAGGCGGGTGAGCCCCAGCTGGTCATCACGGACCTGCTGCCCCATCTGGGCGGCGAACAGGGCCGGAAGCCCCTGAACGAGGCGGTGCCCGGCGAGACGCTGAACTTGCTGGTGGGCAGCCGGCCCATCGGGGACAGCGAGGACAAGGACCGGGTGAAGCTGCACGTGATGAAGCGGCTGCACGACAAGTACGGCATCACGGAGAGCGACTTCGCCTCCGCGGAGCTGGAGGCTGTTCCCGCCGCGGAGGCGGTGGACATCGGTATTGACGGCAGCATGATCGGGTCCTACGGTCACGATGACCGGGTGTGCGGCTACGCGGCGCTGCGGGCGCTGCTGGATATCGAAACGCCGGACAAGACGGCGGTATGCGTGCTGGCGGACAAGGAGGAGATCGGCTCCATGGGCGTGACAGGTATGCAGTCCGCGGCCTTTGACGCCTTTATGTCTGACCTGTGCGACGGCCAGAACGTGCCGCTGAAGGCGTGCTTTGAGAACGCCTTTTGCCTGTCCGCCGACGTGACGGCGGCCTATGACCCCAACTTTGCCGATGTGTACGAGAAGAAGAACGCGGCCTTCGTCAACTACGGCGTGGGTATCTGCAAGTACACCGGCGCGCGGGGCAAGTCCGGTTCCTCGGACGCCAACGCGGAGACGGTGGCTTATGTGCGCGCGGTGCTGGACGGCGCGGGCGTGCGGTGGCAGATCTGCGAGCTGGGCAAGATCGACGCCGGCGGCGGCGGGACGGTGGCACAGTATATGGCCAACCGGAACATCGCCACGCTGGATGCCGGCGTGCCGGTGCTGAGCATGCACGCGCCCTTCGAGGTGGTGGCCAAGGTGGACTGCTACGAGATGTACCGGGCCTGCAAGGCACTGTACGAGGCGAGATAACGGAAAAGCACGGTCCCAGGCAGTGCCGGGGACCGTGCTTTTTACGGGAAAGATACGGAAATCCCTTGTAAAAAGTGGGGGAATACGGTATAATTTTCTACAAGAACAGCAGGAAGGGAGGCGGCGGTATGTACGGCATCGGTCAGCGGGTGGTGCACCCCATGCACGGGGCGGGCGTTATCGAGAACGTGACGGAGGAGCTGCTGTACGGCGCGGCGCGGACGTACTATGTGTTCCGTCAAGCCGTCAGCGGACTGGTACTGAAGCTGCCCACTGATAACTGCGAGGCCATCGGCGTGCGGCTGCTGTATGATCGGGAGAGAATGGACGCGGTGCTCTCGGCCATCCCATCGCTGACGGTGGCGGAGGAGCGCAACTGGAACCGCCGCTACAGGGAGAACATGGCGCGGCTGAAAAGCGGCGACCTGACGGAGGTGGCACGGGTGGTCAAGTCCCTGATGCGGCGGGAGGCGGCGCGGGGACTGTCCACCGGAGAGAGAAAAATGCTGCACAGTGCCAAGGAGATACTGCTGTCGGAGCTGGCGATGGTGCGGGAGATCGGATACCAAGAGGCGGAGCGTCTGCTGGATGGCGCGGTGATGACGGGAGCGTGCGAATGACGATGGGGAAGCTCTTTGACAAGCTGTTAAACCGGAAAAAGGAACGGCACCCCCGCTGCGCGGCGCTGGTGCCTGCCGCGGGGCGCTCTGAGCGCATGGGCGGCACGGATAAGCTGACGGCGCCGCTGTGCGGCGTGCCGGTGCTGCTGCGGACGCTGCGGGCGCTGGATGAGGCGGCGCTGATCGACGAGATCGTGGTGGCGGTAAGCCCGGAGCGCCTGGAGGAGATCGCGGCCCTGTGTGCCGGGGCGAATGTCAAAACGCCGCTGCGCGTGGTGGAGGGCGGCGGGAGCCGCACTCAGTCGGTGCTGCTGGCGGCGCTGGCGGCCGGCGACAGCTGCGAGCTGCTGGCGGTGCATGACGGCGCGCGGCCGCTGATCCTGCCGGAGCAGGTGGACGACATGGTGCGGCTGGGACAGCGGACCTATGCCGCCGCGCCGGCGCTGCCGGTGACGGACACGGTGAAGGTGGCGGATATGGCGGGGCTGGTGCAGTCCACGCCGGACCGGAAAACGCTGTACGCCGTACAGACACCACAGGTGTTTCAGGCGAACATCCTGAAGGCTGCTCTGCAGTCGGCTATTCAGGCCGGGGCGGACATCACGGACGACTGCTCCGCCGTGGAACGGCTGGGCAAGGAGGTATGGCTGGCCCCCGGCTGGCGGGAGAACATCAAGATCACCACGCGGGAGGACCTGACCATGGCAGAGGCATTCCTGCGGGAGAGGGAGAACAGAGCATGACGGATCTGCGCATTGGATATGGCTATGACGTACACCGGCTGGTACCGGGCCGCGCCCTGGTGCTGGGCGGTGTGACGGTGCCCTTTGAGAAGGGGCTGCTGGGGCACTCCGACGCGGACGTGCTGACCCACGCGGTGATGGATGCCCTGCTGGGCGCTGCGGCGCTGGGGGACATCGGCAAGCTGTTTCCGGACAGCGATGCGCGCTACGCCGGGGCGGACAGCACGGCGCTGCTGCGGCAGGTGACGGCGGTGCTGGCGGAGGCGGGCTGGACCATTGTGAATGTGGACGCTACGGTGGCGGCCCAGGCGCCGAAGCTGGCGCCCTATATCCCGGAGATGCGGGAGAGACTGGCGGCGGCCATGGGACTGGACGCGGGATGTGTCTCTGTGAAAGCGACGACGGAGGAGGGACTGGGATTTACCGGCAGCGGCGAGGGCATAGCGGCCCACGCGGCGGCGCTGGTGGAGAAAACGGCGTAAAAAACCCGGTGCAATCTTCACACATTATTAACAGCGGTGGGGTTGTGCCAAAAGTGAACATATGGTACAATATACCTGTTAAGATGCGGAGGCGTGTCTGCCCGATACGGACAGATGCGCCGCTTTTTGGTATAGGCTATGGAGGACGAGGAAAGGAAGGTAGACTTGAGCCACAGGACTATTCAGGACGAGCAGGCGAGACTGCGTAAAAAACGGCAGAAGGCGGAAAACGTCTTTGCTGTATTCAAAAAACCGCTGCACGAGTCGCTGACATCGGTATTGCCGGTAATGCTGATCGTGCTGGTGCTGTGCTTCACCATTGCGCCGGTGCCCAACAACGCCATGGTGGCGTTCCTGCTGGGCGGCTTGATGCTGATCGCTGGCATGGGACTGTTCACGCTGGGGTCGGAGATGTCCATGATCCCGCTGGGACAGGCGGTAGGCTCCGAGATCACACGGCGAAAGAAGGTGTGGATCATCACGGTGGTGGGCTTCCTCATCGGCATGATCATTACCGTGGCGGAGCCGGATCTGCAGGTGCTGGCCAACCAGGTACCGGCCATCGAGAACAACGTGATCATCTGGTCCGTGGCGGTGGGCGTGGGTGTGTTCCTGGTCATCGCCCTGCTGCGTATTGTGCTGGGTATCCAGCTGCGGTGGCTGCTGATCGGGTTTTACGCCATTGTGTTCACGCTGGCGATGTTCGTGTCGCCGGATTTCTGGGCGGTGGCTTTTGACTCCGGAGGCGTGACCACCGGACCCATGACGGTGCCGTTCATCATGGCACTGGGCGTGGGCGTGTGTGCCGTGCGAAGCGACAAGCAGGCAGGGGGCGACAGCTTCGGCCTGGTGGCGCTGTGCTCTATCGGGCCGATCATCACGGTGCTGATCCTTGGATTGCTGTATAAGCCGGACGGAAGTGCCTACACCGCGGCGGTCATGCCGGATGCCAAGGACACGGTGGAGATGTTCGATCTGTATCTCAGCGAGATACCTCACTATCTGAAGGAGACGGCATCGGCGCTGCTGCCTATCGGCGCTTTCCTGATCCTGTTCCAGCTGGTGACCCGCAGACTCAAGCGCAAGGAGATACTGCACATGGTCATCGGCCTGGTGTATGTGTACATAGGATTGACCATCTTCCTGATGGGCGTGAACGTGGGCTTTATGCCCGTGGGCAGCTTTTTGGGCGGCAGCATCGCCAGCCATACCTATAATTGGATACTTATCCCCATTGCTATGGTCATCGGTTATTTCATCGTACAGGCGGAGCCGGCTGTCCATGTGCTGAACAAGCAGGTGGAGGAGATCACCGCCGGTTCCATCCCGGCTCACGCCATGAACCTGGCGCTGTCTGTGGGCGTGGCCATCTCGCTGGGGCTGGCTATGATCCGGGTGCTGACGGGTATTTCCATCATGTGGTTCCTGGTGCCGGGCTATGTGCTGAGTCTGGCGCTGAGCTTCGTGGTGCCGCAGATCTTTACGTCCGTGGCCTTCGACTCCGGCGGCGTGGCCTCCGGACCCATGACGGCTACGTTCCTGCTGCCCTTCGCCCTGGGCGCCTGCGACGCTGTGGGCGGCAATCTGGTGACGGACGCTTTCGGTGTGGTGGCGATGGTGGCCATGACGCCGCTGGTGACCATACAGCTGCTGGGCCTGAGCTATCAGAGAAAGCTGCGCCGCGCACCTGCTCCTGCCGCGCCTGTGGCGGTGGAGGAGCTTATCGAGCTGTGCTGAGGAGGTGGAGATATGTCTGAAACAACCAAAAACCGTCTGTATCTGATGATCACCATCACCAACCGGGTCATGGGCGCCACGCATTTTCTGGATTTCTACCGGGCTTTCGGCGCGCCGGTGGTGTTCACCGCCCTGGGACGGGGCACCGCCAGCAACGACGTGCTGAGCTATCTGGGTCTGGAGGCTACGGAGAAGTCCGTGATGTTCTCCGTGGTGACGCCGGCTGTCAAGGAGGTGCTGATGCGGGAGCTGGTGGACACCATGCGGATCGACCGGCCCGGCAGCGGTATCGCCGTGTGCCTGCACCTGAGCAGCGTGGGCGGAAGGACGGCGCTGAACTATCTGATCTCCGGCGAAAGCGACGCGCAGCCGGATATGACTGTGAAGGAGGAAGAGCAGATGAACGAGAACGCGTATCAGCTGATCGTGGCGATCACCAATACCGGGTACACCGACGCGGTGATGGAGGCGGCCTCCGCCGCCGGCGCGCGGGGCGGTACGGTCATTCACGCCCGGGCTACCGACGCGGGGAACACCAACAAGTTCTTCGGCATGGCCATCTCGGAGGAACGGGAGATGATCTTCCTGGTGACCTCCGCCGATAAGCGGGCGGCCATCATGCAGTCCATCATGGAGAAGGCCGGCGCCCACACTGAGGCGCAGACGGTGACGTTCTCCGTGCCGCTGGACGACGCAGCGGGGCTATACAGCGCCAACAGCAACTGAAAAGCAAGGTCTCCGGCTTGGCCGGAGGCGGAGAATGAGCCTCCCCCGGCGAAACCGGGGGAGGCTTTTGTGTGAAAGGAACCGCCGGAGGGCGGCTTGTTCAGCGGTTATTGGGGGGATGCAAGATGACGCTTCAGGGCCTGGAAGGTAGCGTCACTGATGACGTGCTCCATGCGGCAGGCGTCCTCGGCAGCGCTGGCCTCGTCCACACCCAGGCGGCGGAGAAAGTCCGTGAGGACCGTGTGGCGCTCGTAGATCTTTTCGGCTACCTCGCGCCCGGCGGCGGTGAGGGTGATGTAGCCGCCGTTGTCTACGTCGATATACTGCCCGGCCTTCAGCAGGCCAACGGCGCGGCTGACGCTGGGCTTGGAGTAGCCCATATAGTCCACGATGTCGATGGAACGGACGGCCTTCCCCTGACGAATCAGGACCAGGATGCTCTCCAGATACATCTCGCCGGATTCCTGTAATACCACGGCGGCACCTCCTTTGCTACTTAGAGCACTCTAACTGAAGTATAACACACGACTGGCGTAAAAGCAAGTGACAGTTAAATGTATTTAACTGTCGTTACAATGGCGGGTGTTTCTTGACAGAACGGTTAGCCTGTGCTAACATCATACCACATGACATAGATAGACGATTGAGGTAACGCGCTATGACACTGAATGAACTGAAGATCGGCGACAGCGGCGTCATCACTGCTGTGGGCGGGGAGGGCGCACTGCGCTGCCGCCTGCTGGATATGGGGCTGACGCCCCGGACCGTGGTGACGCTGCGGAAGGTGGCCCCTATGGGGGATCCCATCGAGATACACGTGCGGGGCTATGAGTTGACGCTGCGGGTGGAGGACGCCCGACAGATCACCGTGGAAAAGAGGGATCGCGTATGATCTTTGCATTGGCGGGCAACCAGAACTGCGGCAAGACTACGCTGTTCAATGCTTTGACCGGCTCCAACCAGCACGTGGGAAATTTCCCCGGTGTGACGGTGGACCAGAAATCCGGAGAAGTGCGGGAGCACAAGGACTGCACCGTGGTGGACCTGCCGGGCATCTACTCCCTGCGGACCTATACCCAGGAGGAGATCGTCACGCGGGACTACATACTGAACCAGAAGCCGGACGGCATCATCAATATCGTGGATGCTACCAACATCGAGCGCAACCTGTACCTGACACTGCAGCTGCTGGAGCTGCGGGTGCCTATGGTGCTGGCATTGAACATGATGGACGAGGTGCGCGCCAACGGCGGCACCATTGACGTGCAGAAGCTGTCCGACGACCTGGGCATTCCCGTGGTGCCCATTACCGCCGCCAAGGGCGAGGGTGTGTCCGAGCTGATGGACCGGGCGGTGGAGACGGCGAAAAACCGGGTGCTGCCCAAGGTCTATGACTTCTGCGCGGCGAATTCGCCGGTGCACCGGTGCGTCCATGCGGTGGTGCATCTGATCGAGGACCACGCTGAGCGGCTGGGTCTGCCGCCCCGGTTCTGCGCCACGAAGCTCATTGAGGGCGACAGGGATATGGCGGACCGGCTGGTGCTGGATCAGAACGAGAGGGAGCTGCTGGAGCACTGCATCGTGCAGATGGAGACGGAGAACGGATTGGACCGCAACGCCTCGCTGGCGGATATGCGGTATACGTTCATCGAGCAGGTCACCGCCGACGCGGTGGTCAAGTGCCATGAGAGCAAGGAGCACAAGCGCAGCGTGGCCTGGGACAGGGTACTGACGGGGAAATACACGGCGCTGCCGGTATTCTTTGGCGTGATGCTGCTGATCTTCTGGCTGACGTTCGAGGTCATCGGCCAGGGGCTCAGCGACCTGCTGGCGCTGGGTATCGACTACGTGACCGCCGGCGTGGACGGGGCGCTGACCGCCTACGGCATCAACCCGGTGGTGCACAGCCTTATTATTGACGGTATCTTCGCCGGTGTGGGCAGCGTGCTGTCATTCCTGCCCATTATCGTGACGCTGTTTTTCTTTCTGTCCATTCTGGAGGATACCGGCTATATGGCCCGGGTGGCCTTTGTCATGGACAAGCTGCTGCGGAAGATCGGTCTGTCCGGGCGGAGCATCGTGCCGCTGCTGATCGGCTTCGGCTGCTCGGTGCCGGCTATCATGGCTACCCGCACGGTGTCCTCGGACCGGGATCGGAAGATGACCATTCTGCTGACGCCCTATATGAGCTGCTCGGCCAAGATCCCCATCTATGGCTTTTTTACCGCCGCGTTCTTCACCGACCACAAGGCGCTGGTGATGATCTCCCTGTATGTGCTGGGTATCGTGGTGGGTATTCTGGCAGCGCTGGTGATGAAGGGGACCGCCTTCAGGGGCAAGCCTGTGCCCTTTGTCATGGAGCTGCCCAACTACCGTATGCCCTCCGCTAAAAGCGTGGGGCTGCTGCTGTGGGAGAAGGCCAAGGACTTTTTGCAGCGGGCCTTCACCGTGATCTTCCTGGCCACGGTGGTCATCTGGTTCCTGCAGAGCTTCGACACGCGGCTCAATGTGGTCACGGACAGCGCGGACAGTCTGCTGGCGCTGATCGGCCAATGGCTGGCGGTGCTGTTCAGGCCGCTGGGCTTTGGTGACTGGCGCTGTGCCACGGCGCTGATCTCCGGCTTTATCGCCAAGGAGTCGGTGGTCAGCACGCTGCAGGTGCTGCTGGGAAACGCGGCCATCACGTCGCTGTTCACCACGCGCAGCGCCATCAGCTTTCTGGTGTTCACGCTGCTGTATACACCCTGCATTGCGGCGGTGGCCACCATACGGCGTGAGCTGGGCTCCCGTATCAAAACGGTGGGCGTGGTGCTGCTGCAATGCGTAGTGGCGTGGCTGGCGGCGTACATCGCTTACGCTGTGGGAGGGCTGCTGCTGTGAACTGGATGGACTGGGTGCTGCTGGCACTGGTGGCGCTGTGCGGTGTGCTGGCCCTGCGTAGTGCGCGGCGGGCGCGGAAAAACGGCGGATGCGCCGGCTGTTCTGGCTGCGGCGGGAGCTGCGGCGGCTGTACCGGGAAAAAGGAATAAAAAACAAGGCCCGCGGGGGCCTTGTTTTTTTTACAGCAGGAGACCATATTTGGCGCACAGGGGCAGGAGCGTGTCCTCCGGCAGGGCGCCGTCGTACAGGGCGCGGCCCTGATAGGCCCGGAGGGCGGCCTCCAGCAGCTGGGTGTCGTCGCAGACGAAGCACACCGGTTTGGTGAGCATATACTGGTAGTCCGCCAGGGCCTGTACATCGTCCCAGGAGGCGATACGCAGGGCCAGGACCGTCTCACCGCTGTCCAGCGCGGCGGTGAGCGTCTCCTCCGCATCGCCGGTCAGGTCGACGACGGTGTGCCAGGAGACATCGACAGGCAGGGGGAAGGGCAGCTTCTCCGTGGCGGCGGGCAGCTCGTTCGTATGCTGCGGGGCCGGCGGCGTGATGACCGCGCCGCCCAGTGCCCGGGCCAGGGCGGCGATATGCGCGGCGGTGGTGCCGCAGCAGCCGCCGAACACGGCCACGCCGGCGGCCAGAAATTCCGGCACCAGGGCGGTGAATTCCTCGCCGGTGCAGCGGTAGACCGTCTCGCCATTCTCGATGATGGGCATACCGGCATTGGGCTTGGCGATCAGGGGGACCCGGGCATATTCCCGCAGGCGCTTCAGCTGGAGAAGTATCTGCTCCGGGCCGGCGGAGCAGTTCAGGCCAAAGGCGTCGATGCCCATGCCCTGCAGGACCACCAGCGCCGCGGTGATGTCGGTGCCGGAGACGCTGCGGCCGTTTTCGTCACAGGTGAAGGTGACGAAGATAGGCTTGTCGCTGACGCTGCGGACGGCCAGCACCGCCGCACGGGCGTCGGAGAGGGTCATCATGGTCTCGATGACGAACAGGTCCACGCCGGCGCGTTCCAGACCGGCGGCCTGCTCGGTGTAGATGTCCACCAGCTCCTCGAAGGACACGTCGCCCAGCGGGGCGAGGAACGCGCCGGTGGGGGACATATCGCCTGCCCGCAGGGCCTTGCCCTGCACCGCCTGGGCGGACAGTTCCGCCAGACGGCGGTTGTAGTCGGCGGTGCAGTTGAACAGGCCGGACTCCTCCAGCTTGCGGCGGTTGGCACCGAAGGTGGGGGTGTAGACCACCTGGCTGCCGGCGGCCACATAGCCGCGCTGGATGTCGATGATGGCGTCCGGATGGTCCAGTGTCCACTGCTCGGCGCAGACGTCGCCTGTATAGCCGCGCTTTTGCAGCTCGGTGCCGGTGGCACCGTCCAAAATCAGAGGAAAACGAAGCTCCATAGGTGTTACCTCCATTGCATGGATCTTAGGGGAATGTTTTTGGCAAAGGCGTCGGCGAAGTCGGGACGCCCGGAGAGCTCGAGATAGGTGAGACGGTTGACGATGCCGTCCGCGGCGGACATATCACCCCGCAGGGCCAGCTGTGCCGCGCCGGAGAGGGCGGCGTTGCCTACGCTGTGGAGCTTGGCGGCGGGGAGACGGGGGAGCATACCGATGGCCGCGGCGCTGGCGGGGTCAAGGTACATCCCGAAGCCGCCGGATAGGTACAGAGCGTCCAGCGCGGAAAGGGTCAGCCCCTGCTGCGCCAGCAGTATCTGCACGCCGGCGGCCACCGCTGCCTTGGCCAGCTGCAGCGCCCGGACATCAGCGGCGGTGAGATACACCCGGTCGGTCAAGTGGAAGACGCCGCAGCCGTTTTCGTCACGGGTCAAATAGCGGCGGAACGCCTCAGGCGCGTCTTCCGGCGGTAGGAGACGGCCGCCTTCGTCAATGACGCCCAGGCGCAGCAGGAGGGCCGTCAGGTCGATGAGACCAGAGCCGCAGAGACCGACTGCCTCGCCGCCGCCGATGACGTTCATCTTGAAGGCGCCGCTGTACCGGACGCGGCTGACCGCACCGTCCACGCCCAGCATACCGCAGGCGATGCCCGCGCCCTCGAAGGCGGGGCCGGCGGCCACGGCGCAGCAGGTGAAGCCATCCATGCCGCCCAGGGCCATCTCGCCGTTGGTGCCGATGTCCAGAAACAGGAAATGGCCCGCGCGTCGGGCAAGGCCGGAGGCCAGCAGGCCGGCGGTGATATCGCCGCCCACGAAGCCCGCCGCGCAGGGGACGCAGTACAGCGGCGCGTCCAGCAGCGTGAGGCCGGAACTCTGACGGAAGAAGGTCTCCGGGCAGAAGGGGGCGGCGGCCAGCGGGCGGACGGATACACCGGCGAGCAGGCTCTGCATGACGGTGTTGCCGGCGGTCACGGTGCGCTTCAGCTCGGCGGGCTGTCGCCCGGCCTGGGAGAGTGCCCGAGTGAGCAGGGCCTTCAGCTGCTGGCGGAGCAGGGAGGACAGGCGGGTGAGCCCGTCCTGGTGGTCGATGGTATACTGGATGCGTGTGATGACATCCGCGCCGTAGGGGGCCAGAGCCGTCCAGTCGGCGCAGGTGGCCAGGGCGTGGCCGGTGGCCAGGTCGTACAGCCGCAGCGCCGTGGTGGTGGTGCCCAGGTCGATGGCGGCGGCGCAGCCTGTCTCGCCGGTGGGGACGGCGGGGGGATCCAGCGTCTCGGTGAGGATGCGCCCGCCGGCGGCGGGAGGGAGGACGATCTCGTCGCCGTCCTCCGGCACCACACGGCAGGCCAGACGCGGCACGCCGTTGACGCTGACGCGGCATTTGCCGCAGCGGCCGTGGCCGCCGCAGGCGGCGGGCAGGGTACAGCCGGCGCGGCGCAGCAGAGCCAGCAGGGTATCGGTATCATTGCAGGGGAGGCGAAAAACATCTCCGCCGCGGGTCACGCGGATACTTGACACGGGCAACACCCCTTTTTATAATAATTCCACTACTACTTTTATCAGCCCAGGGCGGCTTTGTCAAGAGGATTTGCCATGAGAACGAAACTGATGACGCTGGCGGCGGAAAACGGGTTCTCCCACGCCGCGCCGGTGGACATGAACGCGCTGACGCCCCGGCGGGAGGTGCGGGAGATGTGCCGGGCGGACCGGTGCGGGAAGTGGAACGCCAACTGGGCTTGTCCGCCCGGCTGCGGGACGCTGGAGGATGCCGCGGCGGCCATGGGATGCTTTGACGCCGGGGTGCTGGTGCAGACCACCGGGACGCTGGCGGACGACTTCGACTACGAGGGGATGGAGGCGATCCAGCGGCGGCACAAGCGGGCCTTTGCGGACTTTGCGCGGCAGGCGCGGCTATTGCTGTCGGACTGCCTGCCCCTGTCAGCGGGAGCATGCACCGTGTGCCGACGGTGTACCTGTCCGGACCGGCCCTGCCGGTTTCCGGACAAGCGGATGTCCTCCATGGAGGCCTATGGCCTGCTGGTGGGGGACGTGTGTCTGCGGTCCGGGCTGTCATATAACTACGGACCGCGAACCATGACGTATACATCGTGCCTACTCTATACCGAAGAGGTGAAATGATATGATGACGCCCAAGGAGAACTTTCTGGAGCTGCTGAAGCCCAATGGCCAGCCGGATCGCCAGCTGTGCCAGTACGAGGCGCTGCATATGTGCCTGAACGATCCCATCAACACCTATCTGCGGGGCAACCGGAAGCGGGGGACCGTCAGCAAAGACCGCTGGGGCACCACCATCAGCTTTCCCGCCGACGCGCCGGGGCCTATGCCCGTTACCACGGACGGCCTGGCGGTGTGCCCGGACATCACCCGTTGGCGGGAGACGGTGCACGCGCCGGACATCGCCGCCTGCACGGAGGGCTGGGAGGCGTGCCGCGCCGCGGCACGGGCGGCCTGCGGGGAGGAGAAGCTGCTGGCGGGCTTTATGGGTACCGGTATCTTCGAGCAGTGCCACTTCCTGATGGGCTTTGAGGACACGCTGACGAACCTGTATGAGCACCCACAGGAGATGCACGCGCTCATTGACTACATCACCACGTATCGGCTGCTATACGTGAAGCTGCTCATCGACAATTTACGGCCGGACGTGATCTTCTCTCACGACGACTGGGGCACCAAGGACGCGCTGTTCATGAAGCCGGAAATGTGGCGGGAATTCTTCAAGGAGCCGTACCGGCGGTTTTACGGCTATATCCGGTCCCGGGGCGTGATCGCCATCCACCACGCGGACTCCTATTTGGTCCCGATCGTGGAGGACATGGCGGAGATCGGCATTCAGGTGTGGCAGGGCGTACTGCCGGAGAACGATATACCGGCCCTCCAGCAGAAGCTGCACGGGCGGCTGGTGCTGATGGGCGGTATGGGCGCCGCCATCGACCGGACGGATGCCGCGCCGGAGGAGATCTACGGCTATGCCATGGATACCCTGCGGCGGTGCTGCCCGGGTGGGCACTATATCCCCTCCATCACCTATGGCCTGCCGGGGGCGGTGTATCCCCATGTGGACGAGTACATCGACCGGGCCATAGCGGACTACAACCGGGCGCTGCACGTGCCGCGGTTCGATCTGCCGCCGGTGCCACGCCGGGTGCGGGCTGTCGCCGTGCGGCAGGCGGCGGGCGCCGCTGTCGAGAACGGCGACGTACTGGCCCGCCTGGCCGTAGCGCTGGAAAAGGGACAGCAGAAAAAGGTGCTGACGCTGTGCCGGGAGGCGCTGGAGCAGGGTCGGACGCCGCAGGAGATCCTGTCCGGCGGGCTGATCCGCGGCATGAACGATCTGGGTGAGGCCTTCTCCGCCAATCGGGCCTTCGTGCCGGAGATGCTGATGGCCGCCCGGTGCATGACGGCGGCGCTGGGGGAGCTGAAGCCGCTGATGACCGGCGGAAATGCCAAGACGGTGGGCCGGGCGTGTATCGGCACCGTCCGGGGCGATATGCACGACATCGGCAAGAACCTGGTGAAGATCATGCTGGAGGGCAGCGGTGTGGAGGTCATCGACCTGGGTGTGGACGTGACGCCGGAGCAGTTCGTGGAGACGGCGAAGCGGCAGCGCTGCGGCGTGATCGCCTGCTCATCCCTGCTGACCACCACCATGGGCGAGATGCGCCGGGTGGTGACGCTGGCCCGGGAGGCAGGTATCCGGGACCAGGTGAAGATATTTGTGGGCGGCGCGCCCATCAGCCAGAGCTTCTGCGATGAGATCGGCGCGGACGTATACACCGAGGACGCGGCGGCAGCCGCACGGGCGGCGGTATCGGCGCTGAAGGGATAAATCGGCAGTCATAAAAAGCGACAGACCCGCAGGCAATGCCTGCGGGTCTGCCGCTTTGTTGGTCGTAGTTGGGGAGAAAATAATATGGTACGGAACAGATATGTGCGGTAGGGGGGAGATCACATGGCTATGATGGACAGCTTCCTACATACGGTCCGGTTGACTGCTTGCTTTCAATAAACACAGTTGACTTGCGCCCTCTATGTCAAAACGCGCGACGCTGCATCAGCATCCGCACCAGCGTGACAACGGCGAGGACAGCGATGACAGCCGCCGACGCGATGCTCACGAAGGAGAGCAGCGCACCGTGGGCGGGCGGCATCAGGAATGCGGCCACAGCGGAGGCGAGGCACAGGATGACCAGAGAGGTGATGAGCTTCGTTCTATCCATAGTAGTTGTTCTCCTTTCATGGTGTGGGAATGTTCGTTTCCTTCTGTGCTTACAGCATACCATATATAGTGGTACGTATCTTTACAGAAAAGCTACGAACCGGTGGAAAGACGGATACAAAATGGTTACAAAGTGGTCGGAACGGTGACAATGGGTGTAGACTTTCCGGCCGGTTTCTGCTATAATGCAGGAAAGCTGTCATTTTATCTCTCGGAGGCGCTGCTGTTGCAATATTTGACAAATCTTTGGAACGCGCTGGACTTCGGCTCGCTGGAGAGCATACTGCTCCGCGTGGCGTCCGTGTTCCTGTGCCTGACCATACATGAGACGTGCCACGGCCTGGCGGCCTATGCGCTGGGCGACCCTACGGCCAAGCGGGCGCACCGGCTGAGTCTGAACCCCCTGCGGCACATCGACTGGCTGGGCCTTATCATGATGGTGGCGGCGGGTTTCGGCTGGGCCAAGCCGGTGCCGGTGGACCCCAGCTATTTCAAGAAGCCCAAGCAGGGCATGGCGCTGACGGCACTGGCCGGGCCGGTATCCAACTTCCTGCTGGCGCTTTTGCTGCTGCTGATCGCCCGGGGCGAGTTCCTGCGGGCGGTGACCACGGGGAGCTTCAGCGGTACATGGTTTTCCTTCCTGGTGGATACGGCATCGCTGTCGGTGGGCCTGGGGCTGTTCAACCTGGTGCCTATCCCACCGCTGGACGGCTCAAAGGTGCTGGCGGTGCTGCTGCCGGACCGGGCGTACAACTGGCTCATGCGCTATGAGCGCTTCGGTATGCTGGTGCTGCTGGTAGTTATCTCCGTGGGTGTCGGCAGCAACGCGCTGAACAGCACCATACGCTGGACATTTACCCTGCTGTGCAGGCTGGTCGGTTTTGAGGTGTAAATTTGGACGATCCTATTTTTAAACTGGAAAAGGTGGTACAGACGCGGGGCGACGAGCCGCTGGAAGACTTCGAGGGGCCGCTGGATCTGATACTGTACCTGCTGGGAAAAAATAAGATAGAGATACAGGATATCCCCATCGCACTGATACTGGAGCAGTACCAGGATTATCTGGAAAAGCGCAAGCGGATGGATCTGGAGGTGGCCAGCGAGTTCATTACCATGGCCGCCCAGCTGATGTTCATCAAGACCCGTATGCTGCTGAACCTGGAGGACGAGGAAGCCCAGAGCGAGATGGACGCCCTCATCAAGTCGCTGGAGGAGCGCAAGCGGGGCGAGGCCTATGCCCGGGTGCGTATGTTGTCGGAACGGCTGGCGCCCCTGAGCGAGTTCGGACGGAACATTCTGACCCGGCCGCCGGAGCCTATGGAGCGCGGGAAGATCTATGAGTACGACCAGGAGCCGGCGGATCTGGTGCTGACCATGCAGGAGGTCACGGACCGGCAGGGTGCGCCGGAGGCACCGCCTATCCGGGCCTTTGACGAGATCGTGAAGCGGGAGCCGTATCCTGTGGAGACAAAGGCGAAGGAGATCCTGCGGCGGCTGCGGGGTGTGGGCATTACGCGCTTTTTGCTGCTGTTCCGCGGCAGCAAGACACGCAGTGAGCTGGTGGCCACGTTCATGGCGGTTCTGGAGCTGTGCCGGAACAATCTGATCAAGCTGGCCGGCGCGGCCAGCGACTGCACCGTCACCGCAGAGGGCGACGCGCCCGAAGAACTGATGTAAGGGGAGACCTATGGATACACTGGAAATGAAGGATATCGAGGCCGCCGTAGAGGGCATACTGTTTGCCTCCGGTGAGCCGGTGGCGGTGGATCGCATCTGCGTGGCGCTGAACATGGACCGCCCCACGGTGGAGCTGGTACTGCAGCATTTGCAGGACTATTACAGCTATGAGCGACGGGGCGTGCGGCTGCTTCGGATGGAGGACAGCTGGCAGCTGTGCTCCGCGCCGGAGTACGGCGACCAGATCCGCAAGGCGTTTGAGATACGCAAGCCCGCCAAGCTCAGCCAGCCGGCGCTGGAGGTGCTGACCATCATCGCGTACTATCAGCCCACCACCCGGGCCTATGTGGACCAGATACGGGGCGTGGACAGCTCGTACACGGTGGGGCTGCTGCTGGACCGTCACCTGATCGAGGAGTGCGGACGGCTGCAGGTGCCGGGGCGGCCGCGGCTGTACCGGACGACACAGGCATTTTTGCGGGCGTTTCATCTGAATTCGCTGGAGGAGCTGCCCCAGCTGCCGGGAATGGAGGCCGACGGACAGCTGCGGCTGGACGACGATACGGTACCGGCGGACGGGGAGAACGGCGCGGAGGCGCTGTAAGCATACGGGAGAGATAACGCGGGAGGAGGGAGCACGATGACGGCGGTGTACATCATACTGGGCATTCTGCTGTTTTTCTTCCTGCTGTCACTGCTGCGTATCGGCGTGCGGGCAGACTTCGCGGGCGACCTTGCGGACACAAGCGTCACGGTGATCGCGGGGCCGGCGCGGATACAGATGCTTCCCAAACCGGATAAACCGGAGAAGCCCAAAAAGCCCAAGAAAGAAAAGAAGAAAAAGACACCGCAGGAGGAGAGCACCAAGGGGAAGGAAAAGAAAAAGCCGTCTCTGTCGGCGCAGGATATCAAGACGCTTCTGCCGGCGGTGTGGGCGTCCCTGAAGGGCGGACTGCGAAAGACGCGGCAGCGGCTGCTGATCGACCCGCTGGAGCTGTCGGCGGTGCTGCCGGGAGCCATGGACCCGGCGGGGGCGGCGGAGCTGTACGGCTATATCAACGCCGGAATGTGGACGGTGATGCCGCAGTTGGAGCAGTTGACGCGGATACCGGACCCCGGCCTCCACGTGGAGGTGGACTTTGACAGCGAGCAGCTGCGGCTCACAGGCCGGCTGGGTGTGAGTTTGCAGATACGGGACCTGTTCGCCATCGGCTGGGCTTTCGCCAAGCCGGTGATACGGTGGCTCCTGGCCATGCGGAAGCGGCAGAGCGCCGCGGAGAAGGCGAAGGCGGCGCAGAACGCTGCAAAGCAGCGTGAAACAGTACACACAGCGCCGGACGGCGCGGGACATACGACCACATCAACTTCGACAAAGGAGAGCTGACAATGGAAATGACCGAGAAGAAAAATGACCTCAAGAGCATGATGGTGGAGTCTATGGAGAAGGTCAAGGAGATGGTGGACGCCAACAATATCGTGGGCGAACCTATCACCACGCCGGACGGCGTGACGCTGATCCCTATCTCCCGGCTGAGCTACGGCTTTGGCTGCGGGGGCGGTGACTACGGCAAGAACAAGGAAAATTCCGGCGCCGGCTGCGGCGCGGGCGTGCGGGTGGAGCCCATGGCCTTCCTGGTGGTCAAGGGCGGCGTGACCCGTATGCTGCCGGTGGGTGCGCCGGCCATCACTACCGTGGACCGGGTCATCGAGATGGTGCCGGAGCTGCTGGATCGGGTCGAGGGCTTCGTGGATAAGAAGCGGAACAAGGATTTCTGATACCAGACAAGAAGACAAGCAGCGCGGGAATAGACTGAGAGCATCCTGTGATGAGGGGGGCTTTCTGTGACCCGAGGGATCTTGGCGGCGCTGTGCGCCGCACTGGCCGTGCTGACATGCATACCCGCTGTGGCGGAGGCTGTGGAGGTCTCCGCCACGGCTTGCGTCCTGATGGACGCGGACACGGGGCAGGTGCTGTATGAAAAGAACGGGGACAAGCGGATGCTCATCGCCAGCACCACCAAGCTGATGACGGCGCTGGTGGCTCTGGAGCTGGGGGAGCCGTCGCAGGTCATCACCGTAACTGCCGCCCACATGGCGGAGGGGTCCTCCATGTACCTGCGGCCGGGGGAGAGGCTGACGCTGGAGGAGCTGCTGTACGGGCTGCTGTTGTGTTCGGGCAACGACGCGGCACTGGCGCTGACGGAGTGTGCAGGGGGTGTGGCGCCCTTTGTGGAACGGATGAACGAAAAGGCCGCCGCGCTGGGCATGAGGAACAGCCATTTTGCCAACCCCAACGGACTGGACGACGAGGCGCACTATTCCACCGCCTATGACATGGCGCTGCTGGGGTGCGCGGCGGTGAACGAGCCGACGCTGCGGCGGATGGTCTCTACACGGACGGCGGTCATCGGCGGACGGACGCTGACCAACCACAACAAGCTGCTGAGTCGCCTGGACGGGTGCGTGGGGCTGAAGACCGGGTACACGAAGGCGGCGGGGCGGACGCTGGTGTCCTGCGCGGAGCAGGCGGGACATCGGCTGGTGGCGGTGACACTGCGGGACGGGGACGATTGGAACGACCACGAGGCACTGTACCGCTGGGGGTTCCTGCTGACAGGCATACAGGAGACGCTGGAGACGCGCCTGCTCGGCGCACTGGGAAACGGGAGAGAGGTATCGCCATGACCGAGCGCATACAGAAGCTGCTGGCCGCCGCGGGGCTGTGCTCCCGCCGGACGGCGGAAGAGTGGATCGCCGCTGGACGCGTGACCGTCAACGGACGGCGGGTCCATGTAGGCGACAAGGCGGATCCGGAGACGGACGATATCCGGGTGGATGGACGGCCCCTGCGGGGCGCGGCACAGCACGTGTATCTGATGCTGCACAAGCCGCGGGGCTATGTGACCACCCTCTCTGACGAACGGGGCCGCCCTACGGCGGCATCGCTGGTCAGGGGCTGCGGCGCACGGGTGTATCCCGTGGGGCGGCTGGACCTGGACTCGGAGGGATTACTGCTGTTTACCAACGACGGGGCGCTGACCCATGCGCTGCTGCACCCCAGCCACCAGGTGGACAAGACGTATATCGTCACGGTCACTGGCGCGGCAGAGGACAGCGCACGGCAGCTGTCGGCGGTGGATAGACTGGACGGACAGCCCATCGTGCCGGCGCAGGTGGACGAGCTGTACCGCCGGGGCGACAGGGCGGAATACCGGATCGTCATCCATCAGGGGAAAAAGCGGCAGATACGCCGCATGTGCGCCGCCGTGGGGCTGACTGTGACCCGACTGTGCCGGGTGGCGGAGGGCGATATCGCCCTGGGCGACCTGCCGCCGGGAAAGTGGCGGTATCTGACAGCGGAGGAGCTGCAATCTATCAAAGGAAGCCATCAACATGAATGAAAACGTGCTACAGACCATCCGGGCCGGGATGGATACCTTTTCGAAGGGACAGAAGCGCATCGCAGCGTTTATACTGGACAATTATGACCGCGCGGCGTTTATGACCGCCGCGCGGCTGGGCGAGACGGCCTCCGTCAGTGAGTCCACGGTGGTGCGCTTTGCCGCGCAGCTGGGCTACGACGGCTATCCGGAGATGCAGAAGGCCCTGCAGGAGCTGATACGGGGTAAGCTGACCTCCATCCAGCGGATACAGGTATCGCGGGATCAGATGTCCGGCGCGGACATTCTGGGCAGTGTGATGCAGCGGGATATGAACAGCATACACAATGTCATCGAGCAGTTGGACCGGGATGCCTTCAGCCGGGCGGTGGACAAGCTGCTGGGGGCGGAGCACATCTATATCCTGGGTGTGCGGTCCTCCTCATTTCTGGCGGGGTATCTGAACTTCTACCTGCACCTGATCTTCAAGAACGTGACGCTGGTGCAGTCCAGCGCCGCCGGTGAGATCTATGAGCAGCTGGCCCACATCGGCAGGGGCGACGTGCTGGTGGGAATATCCTTCCCGCGGTACTCCAAGATGGCTATCCACGCGGTGGAGTTTGCCTGCCGGCGGGGCGCGGAGGTGGTGGCGATCACCGATTCGGCACTGTCTCCGCTGTACGGCATGGCGGCGGTATCGCTGCTGGCGCCCTGCGACATGATCTCCTTCGTGGACTCCATGGCTGCGCCGCTGAGCCTGCTGAACGCGCTGATCCTGGCGGTGGGGCAGCAGCGGCGGGATGACCTGTCCGCCACGCTGGCGGATATGGAACAGGTGTGGTCCAGGTACAGTATTTTCGGGAAAGATGACGAGTGACATGGCGAAGGAGATCGTGGTGATCGGCGGCGGCGCCGCCGGTCTGATGGCGGCCATCACCGCGGCCCGGCAGGGCGCGGCAGTGACGCTGCTGGAGCCCAACGAACGGCTGGGCAAGAAGGTGAATATCACCGGCAAGGGCCGGTGCAATGTGACCAATGACTGTGACCGGGAGACGCTGCTTGCCAGCATTCCCGGTAATGGGCGATTTTTGTACGGTGCGCTGACACGGTTCACGCCGCGGGACACCATGGCGTTTTTCGAGGCGCTGGGCGTGTCGCTGAAGGTGGAACGGGGAAACCGGGTGTTTCCGGTGTCTGACAGTGCCTTCGACATCACCAACGCGCTGGAACGGGAGCTGAAGCGCCGCCGCGTCCGCTGGGCGCGGGATCGGGCGCTGCATATAGAGACGGAGAACGGCGCGGTGACGGCCGTGCAGGGGGAGAAGGATGCCTATCCCGCGCAGGCGGTGATATTGGCCACAGGTGGGATGTCCTATCCCGGCACCGGGTCCACGGGGGATGGCTACCGCATAGCGGAGGCACTGGGGCATACCATTGTGCCGCCGCGGGGCTCACTGGTGCCGCTGGTGTGCGCGGGCGAGGACTGTCCGGCTATGCAGGGCCTGAGCCTGCGGAACGTGGCAGTGACGGTATACAACGGGAAGAAAAAGGCGGTGTTCCGGGATTTCGGCGAGCTGCTGTTTACCCACTTCGGGGTGTCCGGACCGCTGGTGCTGTCCGCCAGCGCCCATCTGCGGCGCTGGGAGGGGGAGCACTATACGATAGAGATCGACCTGAAGCCGGCGCTGGATGAGCAGAAGCTGGACGCGCGGGTGCTGCGGGACATCGGAGAAAATCCCAACCGGGAGATGGGGACCATCGCCGCGGGGCTGGTGCCCCACAGCATGGCGCCGGTGGTGCTGCGCCGGGCGGGGCTGACCGGAAGCGAAAAGGCCAACAGCCTGACAAAGGAACAGCGCCGGGCACTGGTGCAGGTGCTGAAGCACTTTACGCTGGAGCTTACCGGGCCGCGGCCCGTCAGTGAGGCGATCGTCACCGCCGGCGGCGTGAAGGTGGGAGAGGTAACGCCAAACACCATGGCGTCGAAGCGGGTGGGGAGATTGTTTTTTGCCGGCGAGGTGCTGGACGTGGATGCCTATACGGGGGGCTTTAATTTACAGATCGCATGGGCGACGGGGTATCTGGCGGGGCTGAGCGCCGCAGAAAGCGAGGAAATGACATGACGGAGAGACAGTACGCAGTGGCCATCGATGGGCCGTCCGGCGCGGGGAAGAGCACGCTGGCCCGGGCGGCGGCGGAGGCGCTGCATATCTTATATGTGGACACCGGGGCCATCTATCGGACCATCGGCGTGTATATGTATCGGCACGACATCGCGCCAACGGACGCGCCGGCGGTGATCGCGGCGCTGCCGGAGATCACTGTGGCCCTGCGGTATGACGAGGAGGGTCTGCAGCGGATGTATCTCAACGGCGAGGACGTGACGAAGGAGATACGCCTGCCGATGATATCGAAGTACGCCTCAGACGTGTCGGCCATACCGGAGGTGCGGGCGTTCCTGATGGAGCTGCAGCGGTCTCTGGCGCGGGAGCACAGCGTCATCATGGACGGACGTGACATCGGGACCGTGGTGCTGCCGGACGCGGAGGTGAAGGTGTTTCTGTGCGCGGATGTGGAGACGCGGGCGCGGCGGCGGTTTTTGGAGCTGGAGCAGCGGGGCACGCCGAAGCCCTTTGACGAGGTGCTGCGGGATATGGAGCAGCGGGATTATAACGATACCCACCGGGCGGCGGCGCCGCTGCGGCCGGCGGATGATGCCATCATGATCGACAACACGGACATGGACTTCGCGGCCAGCCTGGAGCTGCTGCTGGATGTGATACGGGGGCGTGTGGCATCGTGAGAAATAAGTTTTACGCGGCGGCGTGGCGGGTGCTGCGCCCGCTGGTGCTGTTTTTTCTGCCGGTGGACCTGCGGGGAACGGAGCATCTGGAGGGCGGGGAACCGGTGCTGCTGTGCGCCAACCACTCCAGCGCCTGGGACCCCATCCTATTCGTGCTGTCCATGCCCCAGCGGTTCAACGTGCGGATCATGGCTAAGAAGCAGTTGTTCTCCATCCCCATCGTGGGTGGATTCCTGCGGGCGATCGGTGTGTTTCCGGTGGATCGGGGCAACAGTGACATTGGGGCGGTGAAGACCGCCATACAGAGCCTGCGGGACGGGTGGAACCTGTTCCTGTTTCCGGAGGGAACACGGGTGAAGACACCGGGACAGGCGGATGTCAAGTCCGGCGCGGGCATGATGGCCATCCGTGCCGGCGTGAAGCTGGCGCCGGTATATATCGGCACGAAGAAGCGCATATTCCGCAAGACGCCCATCATAATCGGCGAGCCCTTCGAGCCGGAGTACACCGGCCGCAAGGGTACGGCGGAGGAATATACTGCCAACGCCCATGAGGTCATGCGGCGGGCCTATGCCCTGGGAGGGATCGAATGCAGGTGATACTGGCGAAGACGGCGGGGTTCTGCTACGGCGTGGAACGGGCCGTGCACATGGCGGAGGTGGCTGCCCGGGAGGGCGGCTGCGTTATGCTGGGCAGTATCATACACAATGACCGGGTCATCACAGCGCTGGAGGCGTTGGGTGCGCGGCAGGCGGACAGCCCTCAGCAGGTGCGGCCGGGAGAGACGGTGATCATCCGTGCCCACGGCGAGACACGGGAGGCTTTGCGGGTGCTGGAGGAGCGGGGCGCACAGATCATGGATGCCACCTGTCCCCATGTGCTGCGGATCCACCGGCTGGTGGAACAGGCAGCCCGTGCGGGCCGGACACCCATCATTATCGGAGAAGCGCACCATCCGGAGGTGATGGCCGCCGCAAGCCGTTGTGAGCGCAGCGTGGTGCTGGAAAACACGGCAGAGCTGGCTGATTGGGTGGCGGCGGACCCGGCGCGGAAGGACATGGATTTGCTGGTTACCGCACAGACGACCTGTATTCGTTCGATATGGGAAGAGTGTGTAAAATTTTTAAAAAAACAGTGTACAAACGCCGAAATCTTTGATACAATATGTGATGCTACGCAAAAACGTCAATCCGAGGCGGCGAATATCGCCGGACGGGCGGACGTTATGGTCGTGGTCGGAGATCGTAAAAGTGCCAACACCAGACATTTAGCGGAGATCTGCAGCACACGCTGCGCCCGGGTCTATCAGATCGAAGGGCCGGAGGAGCTGCGGGTCGGGTTCCTTAACGGATGTTCTGTGGCGGGGCTTACAGCCGGCGCGTCCACGCCTGCGGGCATCATTAAGGAGGTATATGCAACGATGAGCGAAGAGATCAAGAACATGGAAGCTACGGAAGAGAGCTTCGAGGAAATGCTGGAAAAATCTTTTAAGACTTTGAATACAGGAGAGAAGGTAACCGGTATTGTAACGGCGATCGGCCCCACCGAGGTGCAGGTCGATCTGGGCTGCAAGCAGGCGGGCTATATCTCTGTGGACGAGCTGTCCGCAGATCCCAATGTGAAGCCTGAGGACGTCGTCAAGGTCGGCGACGAGATCGAGACCTATATCATCCGCGTCAACGACGTGGAGGGTTATGCCATGCTGTCCAAGAAGCGTCTGGACGCTGTCAAGGTCTGGGAGGATATCGAGAAGGCCCGCGAGGACAAGACCACTCTCGAAGGTAAAGTCACCGAGGAGAACAAGGGCGGTATCGTCGTTAATGTCAAGGGCGTGCGCGTGTTTGTGCCCGCTTCCCAGTCCGGTCTGCCCCGCGGCGCTGAGCTGAGCACCATGATCGGCCAGACCGTGTCCCTGCGGATCACCGAGGTCAACCGTGCCCGCCGCCGCGTCGTCGGCTCCATCAAGGCCGTGACCTATGAGGCCCGTCAGGCCGCCCAGGCGGAGATCTGGAACAACATTGAGGTCGGCAAGCACTACACCGGCACCGTGAAGTCCATGACTTCCTACGGTGTGTTCGTGGACATCGGCGGCGTGGATGGTATGGTACATATCTCCGAGCTGTCCTGGAGCCGTATCAAGAACCCCGCCGAGGTCGTCTCCGTGGGCGATACCCTGGACGTGTACGTTATCTCCTTCGATCCCGAGAAGCACAAGATCTCTCTGGGCGTGAAGGACCGCAGCATGAATCCCTGGGATAAGTTCATGGCTACCTACCACGTGGGCGATGTGGCCAACGTGCGCATCGTGAAGCTGATGACCTTCGGCGCGTTCGCCGAGGTCGTGCCCGGTGTGGACGGCCTGATCCACATCTCCCAGATCGCGGATCGCCGCATCGAGAAGCCCGGCGACGTGCTGACCGAGGGCGAGATGGTGGATGCCAAGATCACCGCCATCGACGAGGAGAAGCAGAAGATCTCCCTGTCCATCCGCGCGCTGCTGGCTCCCGCCGCTGACGAGGACGCCGACGAGGAGTAATTAGATCGTAAAACACCTCCGCTGCCCCACAGGCAGCGGAGGTGTTTTTGGTTGTTTTCACAATGGCGTGCAGGGGAAAATATCTTGCGACCTTGCGGAGAGGCGTGGTACAATCGAGGTGGGCAAGAGGATTTAAGAGCATTGTGCTGAAGATAGAACGGATCAATTGGAATTTGACAGGGGGAGCGTGATCGTATGAAAAAGTTGATGGCATCAGTGTTAGCGTTGGTTTGCGTTGTTGCTATGGCGGGCTGCGGAAAGTCGAATGTTGGGGACTATCCTGCGACGATAATGGTAAATGGGATAAATTACTATTCGACCGATAATGCTGTTCCCGTTGAAGTAGACGAGAGTGTTATTCAGTACACCACGTCGTATGCGGAGGATGGCGTTCCCCGAAAAGATGGTGAGGCAAACTTCAACAGAGACCTGGGGACTCCGTATGCTGTTATTGAGGAAGACTTGGTAGTTGTCCTTATGGACAATGAGTGGATAGAGTTCAAGGCAAAGTAAGAGCGATCTCGGGTCGCAAAAGAGCGGGACGATGGGAGAAGCGTGCCGTACGAAAGGGACGGGGGATGAAGCGGGGGAAAAGAAAAATAATTTTGGGAGAGTTGCCTGTTTATGGGCAACTCTCCCGGTTTTTTGGCATAGGGGCAGAACCGGATCGCAGGAAGGGGGGAGCGCATATGAAAAGAGCAGACGTGAACTGGGGAGAGGTAAGGCGTAAGTATGAGTCGGGAATGTATACCTATCAGCGATTGGCAAGGGAGTACCATGTGTGTACGCAGACGGTGTGGCGACATGCGATCAAGGGACAGTGGCAGATCGGTCGGGAGGAGGCGGAAAAGCAGATACTCCGGCGATGCCTGATGGCCACGGCAAAGCTGCTGGAGACGGCGGCTGCCGGGGCTACGGAACGGCTGGAAAGCGGAGAGGGCAGCCTGAAGGAGGTCAAGGAGCTGGGAGGTATCCTGCAGGCGCTGGTGGGGACAGCGGCAAAGATGTGCCAGAGCAAAAGAACAACGACACGGCGGTCAACGAGATACGGGTGATCATGTCGGAGGAGGTAGAGGAGTTGAGCGGATGATATCCATGCCGGACCTGTTCATTTTTGCACAAGCATTCCCGGGAATTCTTGTGGGTTTCGTCAATTTCCCCGTCGGCTGTATTGTGGTAAAATTAACAATTAGAAAATTCAGCCTTCGTCGGAAGGGATAGGAAAGAACAGGGAGGAACAGGACATGGCTTTTGCTGATTTTCAGGCGCTGTACAAGCAGAAACTGACCACCGCGGACGAGGCGGTGAAGGTCATCAAGTCCGGCGATTGGGTGGACTACGGCTTCTGCGCCATCCACCCCCGGGTGCTGGACGAGGCGCTGGCCCGCCGTGCACCGGAGCTGGAGGATGTGAAGGTCCGGGGCGGTATCAGCCTGTGGAAGCCGGCGATCTTCGACATCGAGGATCCGGTGCACCATATCATCTTCAACTCTCACCACATGAGCAGCGTGGAGCGCCATCATATCGCCAGCGGCGCCGGGTTCCACGAGCCCATGCGGTACTCCGAGCTGCCCCGGTACTACTACGACCACATCACGCCGCCGGACGTGGCCATGTTCCAGGTGGCCCCGATGGACAAGCACGGGTACTTCAACTTCGGACTGTCGGCTTCGCATGTGAAGGCGGTGTGCGAGATGGCCAAGGTGGTCATCGTGGAGGTCAACGAGAATATGCCCCGGTGCCTGGGCGGCTTTGACAACTGTATCCACGTCAGCGAGGTGGACATGATCGTGGAGGGGCGCAACGACCCCATGGGCATCCAGCCCAGCGGCACGGCTACGGAGGTGGACCGGGCGGTGGCGAAGCTGATCGTGGAGCAGATACCCGACGGGGCCTGTTTGCAGCTGGGCATCGGCGGTATGCCCAACACTGTGGGCGCTATGCTGTGCGAGTCCGACCTGAAGGATCTGGGCGTACACACGGAGATGTACGTGGACGCCTATGTGGATCTGGCTATGGCGGGGAAGGTCACGTGCATGAAGAAGAACATCGACCGGGGCCGGCAGGTGTTCGCCTTTGCCGCCGGTACCCAGAAGCTGTACGACTATCTGGACGACAACCCGGCGTGCATGGCCGCGCCCATCAGCTACACCAACGACATCCGCACCATCGCGGCCATCGACAACTTTGTCTCCATCAACAACGCGGTGGATGTGGACCTGTACGGGCAGGTGAACGGTGAGACGGCGGGCACCAAGCAGATCAGCGGCGCCGGCGGACAGCAGGACTTTGTGCTGGGCGCGTATCTGTCCAAGGGCGGTAAGAGCTTTATCTGTCTCAGCTCCACTCACGCAGACAAGGACGGCACGCTGCATTCCCGCATACGGCCTACCCTGCAGAACGGTTCCGTGGTGACGGATACCCGCGTGAACACCATGTACGTGGTGACGGAGTACGGCTGCGTGTGCCTGAAGGGACTGACGGTGTGGGAGCGCGCGGAGAAGCTGATCTCCATCGCGCACCCGGACTTCCGGGAGGAACTGATCCGCGAGGCGGAGAAGCAGAAGATCTGGTATCCCCACAACAGAAGATAACGAATAACGAAAAAGAGCGCCGGGAGGCGCTCTTTTTGCATGAAAGAGGCGGTATCCGCGCAAGCTACGGCAAAAAGGAGGCGCGGATATGAGCAACGACGAAAACCGGGAAAAGAACGAGGAAAAAGCGGCGGTGCCGGTACAGCCGATCATTGATATGGGCAGCACTGTGGTGAAAAACAGCCGGGGGACGATACACTGCCTGACCATCGTGGGGCAGGTGGAGGGACACACGCTGCTGCCGGACAATCTGAAGAGCACGAAGTACGAGCACGTGCTGCCGCTGCTGGCGGCGCTGGAGCAGAACGAACAGGTGGACGGGGTGCTGCTGCTTCTGAACACCGTGGGCGGCGACATCGAGGCGGGACTGGCCATCGCGGAACTGGCGGCGGGCATGACGAAGCCGGTGGTGACGCTGGTGCTGGGCGGCGGGCACTCCATCGGCGTACCGCTGGCGGTGTGCGGGAAGGAGACGTTCATCGCGCCCACGGCGTCCATGACGGTGCACCCGGTGCGGATGTCCGGGACGGTCATTGCCGCGCCGGAGACGTACAGGTATTTTGAACGCCTCCAGGAGCGCATTATTCAGTTCGTGGCGGCCAACAGCCGCGTGACCGCGGAACGGTTCCGGGAGCTGATGCTCTCCAGCGGCGACATGGCCAACGACGTGGGGACGGTGCTGTACGGCGAGCAGGCGGTGGCAGAGGGAATCATCGATCGGATCGGTACACTGGGCGATGCGCTGGAGGCACTGTACGGACAGATCGAACGGCGGCATGGATAGACATTGGCGGAGGGCGGGGGCTCTCCGCTTTTTTCATGCCGGCGCGTGGGTTTTTCTTGAAAAACGGGGACTTCCATAGTATACTATCTTAGTTAAGGTATGCCAAAGTATAAGAGGTGACGCAGTTGTACTTAAAAGCACTTGAGATACAGGGGTTCAAAAGCTTCCCCGACAAGACGGTATTGAATTTCGGCGAGGACATCACCGCTATCGTGGGACCAAACGGGTCCGGCAAGTCCAACATCTCCGACGCCATACGCTGGGTCATGGGCGAGCAGAACAGCCGCCAGCTCCGCGGCGCCAAGATGGAGGACGTGATCTTCGGCGGTACGGAGAAGCGGAACCAGATGGGTTTTGCCCAGGTGACGCTGGTCATCGACAACACCGAGCATATCTTCCCTACCCGGGAGGAGGCAGAGGTGGCCGTGACACGGCGGTATTACCGCAGCGGTGAGTCGGAGTACTATATCAATAAGCAGTCCGTGCGGCTGAAGGACGTGAACGAGCTGTTCATGGACACCGGTATGGGCCGGGAGGGCTATTCCATCATCGGACAGGGCAAGATCGACGAGATACTGTCCGTGAAAAGCGGCGAGCGCCGGGAGATCTTCGAGGAGGCCGCCGGTATCAGCAAATACCGGCACCGCAAGGAGGAGTCCGAGCGCAAGCTGGAGCGCACCGAGGAAAACCTGGTGCGTATCAACGACAAGATCGCCGAGCTGGAATTGCAGGTGGAGCCGCTGCGGGCGCAGGCGGAGACGGCGAAGAAGTATCTGGTGCTGCGGGATGAGCTGCGGGTGCTGGAGATCTCCGTGTGGCTGGAGCAGCTGCAAAACCTGCGGACTGCCAAGCTGAAGCTGGAGAGCGATACGGCTCAGGCCAAGGAGGCCTGTGACCAGGCCCAGGCGGCGCTGGACGAGGCCTACGCCCAGGGAGAGCGTTTTACCGAGGAGATGCGGCAGAACGACGTGGCGGCTGACGCGCTGCGCGGTCAGGTGACCGAGGCGGAGTCCGCCGCCGGCGAGGAGTCTGCGGCCATCGCGGTGCTGCAGACCTCTGTGGAGCACAACAACGAGTCTCTGCGCCGGCTGGAACAGGAACTGACCAGCACAGACCAGCGGCGGGAGAATTTACAGGGACAGATCGACGGACAGCTGGCGCGTATCGCGGACATCGACCGCGACGCGGCGGTATTGGAGACGGCGCTGAGTGAGCTGCTCTCTCGGGCGCAGGCGCTGGCTGACAGCGCAAAGGGCGCGGCGGACGAGGCCGAGGCCCTGCGGGCGCAGGAGGCCATTGCTGTGGCCGAGGCCGCAGACGGGCGCGCCGCGCTGTCCGCCCTGCAGGCGGGCCTGGACGAGGCCGGACAGCGGCGGATTACGGTGCGGCAGGAGCTGTCCGAGGCACAGCGTAAGCTGGAGGAGAGCGAAAAGGACGCAAAGACCAATCGCCGGGCGCTGAACGATGCCAGGGAGGAGGCCCAGGCGGCGGAGAATATCATTCAGGGTCACAGCCTGCGAATGGACAGCCGCCGCCAGAAGGCGCAGAGCACCCAGGACGCAAAACAGGAGCTGACCCGGCAGGTGAACGCCCAGGAGGACCGCATCCGTCTGCTGACGGAGATGGAGAAGGAGTACGAGGGCTTCAACAAGGCGGTAAAGACCGTGATGCAGGCAGCGGAGAAGAACACACTGCGGGGCATTCACGGGCCGGTGGCCGGACTGATGACCACAGAGCAGACCTATGCCGTGGCGCTGGAGACGGCACTGGGCGCGGCGCTGCAGAACATCGTGGTGGAACGGGAGGAGGACGCAAAGGCGGCCATCCAGTTCCTGAAGCAGCGGGACGGCGGCCGCGCCACCTTCCTGCCGCTGACGGCCATCCGGGGCGACGAGCTGCGGGAGAACGCTGCGGGAGAGTATGGTTTTGTAGGCATCGCCAGCCGTCTGGTGCGGTACGACGCGCGATACGACCATATTTTTAAAAATCTGCTGGGCCGGACGGTGGTAGTGGAGGACCTGGACAGCGGTATCGCCATGGCGCGTAAGTTCCGCAATGCCTTCCGCATCGTGACGCTGGACGGACAGATCATCAACCGGGGCGGCTCCATGACCGGCGGCTCCGCCAGCCGATCCTCCGGCGTGCTGTCCCGGGCCAATGAGCTGGAACGGCTGAAGGCGGCACAGGGCGCCCTGCACGGTAAGCTGAACGAGGCCGCGCAGCAGGCCGAGGCGGCCCAGAGGGAGCTGCAGAAGGCTGAGTATGAATTGCAGGTGGCCAAGGACCAGCAGCGCAAGGCGGCGGACGAGGTGTTGACCTTACAGGGACGGCAGGACCACTATGACCTCCTGTTGGAAAGCCTGCGCCTGAGCTGCGAGACTATGGAGCAGGAGTTGTCCGGCCTGGACCGCCGGGAGACGGACGGCTGCGGGCGCATGGCCGGGATACAGGCGGACATCACTGCGGCAGAGGACCGCGCGGCGGCGCTGCGGCAGGAGATGCGGGACAAGCTGGCCGGCCAGACCGATCTGACGGAGCAGACCAACCAACTGGCCCAGGCCGTCAGCGACAAGAAGGCCGATCAGGCGGCACTGAGCGCGGAGAAGGACAGCGTTCTGCGGAGCGTGGAGGACCTGCGGGGCTTGCAGGCGGATATGGTATCCGACCGCGCTGAGCGCGACCGGCGGGTGCAGGAGTACCGGCAGGCCAACGAGAAGGCGCTGGCCGATATGGCGGGCCATCAGGCGGCGCTGGAGGAGAAGAACGCCCGTGTGATACAGCTGCGGCAGCGGCTGGAGGATCTGGCCCAGGCCAAACTGGCGCTGGAGCAGCAGCGTGACCAGAACGGCCGCGACAGCCGTGCCTGCAACGATACGCTTTTGCAGACCATGCAGGCGTACAACAAATTGCAGCAGAAGCTGGAAAACAGCGGCATGGAGGAGAGCCAGATCCTGGAGAAACTGTGGGAGCGCTACGAGCTGAGCCACAGCGACGCCATGGAGCAGCGTATCGAGCTGGAGAGCGTGCCCAAGGCTACCCGGCGCATTGCCGAACTGAACCGGGAGATCAAGGCGCTGGGTACGCCCAACATCGGCGCCATCGAGGAGTTCGACCGGGTGAACACCCGGTACACCTATCTGTCCGAGCAGCGCAGCGATGTGGAGCAGGCCAAGGAGGAGCTGCTGGGCATTATCGACCAGATCACCCAGCAGATGACCAGCATTTTTGCCGAGCAGTTCCAGCTGCTGAACGAGAGCTTCCAGGAGACGTTTCTGGAGCTGTTCGGCGGCGGCAAGGCCCGGCTGGAGCTGGAGGACGAGAGCGATATCCTCAACTGCGGCATCGAGATCAAGGTGCAGCCCCCCGGCAAACAGCTGAAGACCATCACGCTGCTGTCCGGCGGTGAGAAGGCCTTTGTGGCCATCGCGCTGTACTTTGCCATTCTGAAAGTACATCCCACGCCGTTCTGCGTGATGGACGAGATCGAGGCGGCGCTGGACGAGGCCAATGTGGTGCGCTACGCCCGGTATATGCGGCGGATCGCCGGAAAGACACAGTTTATCGTCATCACCCACCGGCGGGGCACCATGGAGGAGGCGGACGTGCTGTATGGCGTGACCATGCAGGAAAAGGGCGTCAGCCGGATACTGACCATCAATCTCAACGATATGGCCAAGGAGCTGCACATCAAATAAGGAGGGCTTGTTATGGCAATGGGCTTATTTCAAATACTTAAGGAGGCGTTCACCGCCGTTCCCACCTTCGACGACCTGAACGACGAGTTCTACGACGGACTGGAGGAAGCGCTGATCCTGGCCGATGTAGGCGCTGATACCGCCGCTGATACCGTGGCCCAGCTGCGGAAGCGGGTGAAGGAACGCTTTATCGGCCGGATGGACGAGGTAAAGGACGCCCTGCGGGACATCCTGAAGAGCAAGCTGGAGGTGGGTGACAGCGCGTTGGTGCTGGAGGGCAAGCCCGCCGTGGTGCTGGTCATCGGCGTCAACGGCGTGGGCAAGACCACATCTATCGGCAAGCTGGCCAAGCAGCTGAAGGATCAGGGCAAAAAGGTCCTGCTGTGCGCCGGCGATACGTTCCGTGCGGCGGCTGCCGACCAGCTGGAGATCTGGGCGGGCCGCGCCGGTGTGGATATCGTGCGGCAGCATGAGGGCGCGGATCCCGGCGCGGTACTGTTTGATGCTTTGCAGGCGGCCAAGGCACGGAGCGTGGACGTGGTGCTGTGCGACACCGCCGGACGGCTGCACAACAAACAGAACCTGATGAACGAGCTGGCCAAGCTGCGGAAGATCATCGACCGGGAATGCCCCAATTCCAGCTGCGAGACGCTGCTGGTGCTGGACGCCACCACCGGGCAGAACGGACTGATCCAGGCACGGACCTTCAAGGAGACGGCAGGGTTGACGGGTATTATCCTGACGAAGCTGGATGGTACCGCCAAGGGCGGCATCGTCATCGCCATCGCCCAGGAGCTGGGTGTGCCGGTAAAGTTTGTGGGTGTGGGCGAGGGCATCGACGACCTGAAGCCCTTTGACCCGACTGCCTTCGTGCAGGACATGATATAAGGAGGGCGCAGCATGACGAGAGCAGACGGACGGGCATTTGACCAGCTGCGCCCGGTGGAGATGACACCCGGCTTTACGAAATTCGCCGAGGGCAGCGTGCTGATCCGCTGCGGCGAGACGGTGGTGCTGTGCAACGCCTCGGTGGAGGAGAAGACACCGCCCCATGTGGCGGAGGGCTGCGGCTGGGTGACGGCGGAGTATTCCATGCTGCCCCGGGCCAACCGGGAGCGCAGCCGCCGGGACGTGGACAAGCTGAAGCTGTCCGGCCGCAGCGCGGAGATACAGCGGCTCATCGGCCGCAGCCTGCGTGCGGCGGTGGATATGGCGGCCCTGGGGCCCCGGACCATCACCGTGGACTGCGACGTATTGCAGGGCGACGGCGGAACGCGGACGGCATCCGTGACCGGCGGGTTCGCGGCGCTGGCGCTGGCCTGCAAAAAGCTGGTGACCGACGGCGTGATCGAGAGGCTGCCGCTGCTGCACTATGTCACCGGTGTGTCGGCGGGCATCGTGGAGGATGTGCCCCTGCTGGACCTGCAGTACAGCGAGGACAGCCGGGCGCAGGTGGACCTGAACTGCATGATGACGGAGCAGGGACAGCTGATCGAAATTCAGGGCACCGGCGAGGGGCGGCCCTTTACCGTGGCCGAGCAGCAGGCACTGGTGGCGCTGTGCGCCAAGGGGTGCGGCGAGCTGCTGGCGAAGCAGAAGGAGATACTGGGAGAGATACTATGAGATTTGTACTGGCATCCCACAACAAGGGAAAGCTGGCCGAGATGCAGGCCATTCTGGGCGAGCTGGGCGTGGAGGTGGTCATGCCCTCCGACGTGGGCGTGGACGTCGACGTGGAGGAGACGGGGACCACCTTCGCGGAGAACGCAGCGCTGAAGGCCAACGCCATCATGGCGGCCAGCGGCCTGCCGGCTATCGCGGATGACTCGGGACTGTGCGTGGACTGGCTTCAGGGCGCGCCGGGGGTGTATTCCGCCCGGTACGGCGGGCTGGACAGTGACCCGGAGCGCTGCCGGCTGCTGCTGAGCAATATGCGCGGCGCCACGAACCGGGCGGCGCATTTCCACACGGCCATCGTCTGCGCCTTCCCCAACGGGGACACGCTGACGGCGGAGGGGGACTGCGCCGGGACCATTGCCTTTGCGCCTATGGGCGACGGCGGGTTTGGGTACGACCCTGTGTTCTTCGTGCCGTCCCTGCGAAAGACCTTCGCCCAGCTGACGGCGGAGGAGAAGAACGCTATTTCCCACCGGGGCAGTGCCCTGCGGGCCTTTGCCGCGGAACTGAAAACGTATTTGGAGAAGCAATGATATGGAACTGACAAGCAAGCAACGCGCGCAGCTGCGGTCCCTGGCCACCAATCTGGACACCATCGTCCATGTGGGCAAGGACGGAATCGGCGACAATCTGATCAAGCAGGTCAACGACGCGCTGGAGGCCCGGGAGCTCATCAAGGGCCGGGTGCTGGAGAATTCGCTGCTGACCGCCCGGGAGGCGGCGGAGGAGCTGGCGGTGGCCGCCCGCTGCGAGGTGGTGCAGGTCATCGGCAGCAAGTTCGTGCTCTACCGGATGCAGCACGACAAGAGCAAGCGGAAGATCGAACTGGTCAAGGCGAAGAGAAGCGTATGAACATCGGTATTTACGGCGGCACCTTTGACCCGCCCCATATAGGTCATGTGACGGCTGCGAAGGCCGCTATGGAGGTCCTGGGGCTGGACAAGCTGGTGCTGGTCCCGGACGCGCAGCCGCCCCACAAGGTGCTGCCGGAGGGCGGCGCCGCGCCGCGGCAGCGGTACGACATGGCGGTGCTGGCCACAGCGGCGCTGGGGAAGCGGGCGGAGGTCAGTGACATGGAGCTGCGCCGCAGCGGCGTCAGCTATACCGCGGACACGCTGGCGGCGCTGCGGGAGCAGTATCCGGATGACACGCTGTATCTGCTGATGGGGTCGGATATGTTTCTGAGTCTGCACAACTGGCGCAGGCCGGAGGCGATCATGGCCATGGCCCACATCGCGCCCTTCAGCCGGGAGGCGGAGGATGAGTCCGCCGCCTTTGCCGCGCAGAGCGCGCGCCTGGAACGGGAGTTCGGCGCGCAGGTGACCGTGGTGCCCAATCCGCAGGTGGTGGAGCTTTCCTCCACCGAGGTCCGCGCCGCGCTGGCACAGGGCGGGGGAGAGGACCTGCTGCCGCCGCCGGTGTGGGGCTATATCCGGCGGGAGCACCTGTACGGTACCCATACGGACCTGACGCACCTGACGCCGGAGGAGCTGCGGCCCATCGCGCTGAGCTATCTCAAGCCCAAGCGGATGCCCCATGTGCTGGGCACGGAGCAGGAGGCGGTGCGTTTGGCGGAGCGATACGGCGCGGACGTGACAAAGGCGCGCATCGCCGCGCTGCTGCACGACTGTACCAAGAAGCTGGATATGGACGAGCAGCTGGCGCTGTGCAAGAAGTATCACATTCCGCTGGACGAGCTGGAGAGAAAGGCACTGAAGCTGCTGCACAGCAAGACCGGCGCAGCCATCGCACGGGATGTGTTTGCCGTGGACGACGATGTGTATAACGCGATTCTGTACCACACCACCGGTAAGCCGGATATGACGCTGCTGGAGAAGATCATCTATCTGGCGGATTATATCGAGCCCACCCGGGACTTTCCCGGGGTGGAGGCGCTGCGAAGGACGGTATACGAGGACCTGGACCGGGGTCTGCTCATGGGTCTGACCATGACCATTGATGAGATGGAGGAGATGGGTAACCCCGTCCACCACATGACCCGCGACGCGCGGGACTATCTGATGAAAAGAGGGATATCATGAAAACACCGAAAGAACTGGCGCTGCTGGCCGCCCGTGCCCTGTCCGATAAGAAGGGCAAGGAGATCCGTGTGATGGAGATCGCCGAGCTGACCACGCTGGCGGACTATTTCGTTCTGGCCACCGGCGCCAGCAATACCCAGATCAACGCGCTGGTGGACAATGTGGAAAAGCTGCTGGCAGAGGAGGCCGGTGAGCAGCCCCTGCACCGGGAGGGCTATCGCGGCGGCACGTGGGTCCTGCTGGACTACGGCTGCATCGCCATCCATGTGTTCAATCAAGAGGCCCGGGCCTTCTACGGCCTGGAGCGCCTGTGGCAGGACGGCAAGCCCGTGGACATCAGCGGCATTGTAGACGAGCACGACTGAGATTTCTCCCGGTTTTCGGCGTTTTTGCCGGAAATCAGGGGTTGACAATCGGCAGAAAAGCGATAAAATAGACTTCGATATTGCCACAAGCGATGAAGGAAAAAAGACGGGGCAGGTCTGCCACAAGAGAGCCGGCGGTGGGTGCGAGCCGGCGGAGACGTTCCGTTGTACTGGCTCCTGAGCCTTTCGCCTGAACAGGGCGGAACGGGTGCGCACCGTTACAGCGTCGTCTTTCGTAAGAAAGATACGGAGCGCCGCGGAGCGATCTGCGGCGGAAGCAGGGTGGTAACACGTCTATAACGTCCCTGGCTGCTGTAAGGCAGCCAGGGATTTTTATTTGCGGAAAACAAAATTCACATACAAGGAGAAGCGAGCATGAATTACGATTTTGCGGCCATTGAAAAGAAGTGGCAAGCCAACTGGGAGAAGACAAAGCCCTATGCCGCCATTACCGGTGACAATCGGCCCAAGTTCTATGGGCTGATCGAGTTTCCTTATCCCTCCGGCCAGGGCCTGCACGTGGGGCATCCCCGCCCCTTTACGGCTATGGATATCGTCACCCGCAAAAAGCGGATGCAGGGCTATAATGTATTGTTCCCCATCGGCTTCGATGCTTTCGGTCTGCCCACGGAGAACTATGCCATCAAGAACCACATCCATCCTGCCATCGTCACGAAGAACAACATCGAGAATTTCACCAAGCAGCTGAAGATGCTGGGATACGGCTTTGACTGGGACCGCTGCGTGGACACCACCGACCCCAAGTACTACAAGTGGACTCAGTGGATATTCCTGCAGATGTTCAAGCACGGCTTGGCCTACAAGTCCACCATGCCCGTCAACTGGTGCACAAGCTGCAAGTGCGTGCTGGCTAACGAGGAAGTGGTCAACGGCGTGTGCGAGCGCTGCGGCAGCGAGGTCATCCGCAAGGAAAAGAGCCAGTGGATGCTGAAGATCACCGAGTATGCCCAGCGGCTGATCGACGATCTGGACGATGTGGACTATATTGAGCGCGTGAAGATCCAGCAGCGCAACTGGATCGGCCGTTCCACCGGCGCAGAGATCACCTTCGACACCAATGTGGGCGACCAGGTGACGGTCTATACCACTCGTGCCGACACCCTGTTCGGCACCACGTATATGGTCATCTCTCCCGAGCACCCGCTGCTGAAGAAGTGGCAGCCCCTCATTAAGAACTGGGACGCTGTGGCAGCCTATCAGGAGGAAGCGGCCCATAAGTCCGACTTTGAGCGCGGCGAGCTGAACAAGGAAAAAACCGGCGTGCGGCTGGAGGGTATCGAGGTCATGAACCCGGTGACCCACAAGCCCCTGCCCATGTTCGTCTCCGACTATGTCCTCATGGGCTACGGTACCGGCATCGTCATGGGCGTGCCCGGCCATGACCAGCGCGACTGGGAGTTCGCCAAGAAGTTCGGCCTGCCCATCATCGAGGTGGTGGCCGGCGGCGATGTGACCAAGGAGGCCTTTGTGGCCAAGGACGACAGCGCTGTCATGGTCAACTCCGGCTTCCTGAATGGCATGACCGTCAAGGAGGCCATCCCTGCCATGAAGAAATATGTGGTGGAGCAGGGCTTCGGCAAGGAGAAGGTCAACTACAAGCTGCGCGACTGGGTGTTCTCCCGCCAGCGCTACTGGGGCGAGCCCATCCCCCTGGTGAACTGCGAGAAGTGCGGCTGGGTGGCCCTGCCGGAGGAGCAGCTGCCCCTGGTGCTGCCCCAGGTGGAGAGCTATGAGCCCACCGATGACGGCGAGAGCCCCCTGAGCAAGATGACAGACTGGGTCAACACCACCTGCCCCTGCTGCGGCGGCCCGGCCAAGCGCGAGACGGACACCATGCCCCAGTGGGCCGGCTCCAGCTGGTACTTCCTGCGGTATATGGATCCCCACAACGACAAGGCACTGGCAAGCAAGGAGGCGTTGGACTACTGGTCCCCCGTGGACTGGTACAACGGCGGCATGGAGCACACCACGCTGCACCTGCTGTACTCCCGCTTCTGGCATAAGTTCCTGTACGACATCGGCGTGGTGCCCACCAAGGAGCCCTACGCCAAGCGCACCAGCCACGGCATGATCCTGGGCGAGGGCGGCGAGAAGATGTCCAAGTCCCGCGGCAACGTGGTCAACCCCAACGACATCGTAGCCCAGTACGGCGCGGACACCATGCGCCTGCACATCATGTTCATCGGCGACTTCGAGAAGGCCGTCAGCTGGAGCAACGAGGCTGTCAAGGGCAGCAAGCGCTTCCTGGACCGCTGCTTCAATCTGCAGGATATCGCCACCGCTGAGGAGTCCATCTCCGCCAAGAATGAGTCCATCGTCCACAAGACCATCAAGAAGGTCAGCCAGGATATCGACGAGCTGAAGATGAACACCGCTATCGCCGCCATGATGACCATGGTCAACGAGTTCTACGCCAATGGCTGCTCCAAGGGCGACGTGGAGATGCTCTGCCTGCTGCTCAGCCCCTTTGCCCCCCACATGGTGGAGGAGATGTGGGAGAACATGGGCTTTGCCGCCAAGTACGGCAAGATGGCCATGCAGATGGATTGGCCCGAGCACGACGAGGCCAAGACTGTGGACAGCCACGTGGAGATGGCCGTGCAGGTCAACGGCAAGCTGAAGGGTACCGTCACCGTCCCCGTGGACAGCGACGAGGCTGCTGTGGTGGCCGCCGCTATGGAGAGCGACAAGGTGAAAAAGGCCACGGAGGGCATGAGTGTTGTCAAGACCATTTTGGTCAGGAACAAGCTGGTGAACCTGATCGTGAAGCCCGCGAAATAAAGCGTTGTATCCCCCGGTGCAGCCGGGGGATACTTTTTCTGGAGGGCGGACCGCCGGGACGCACACTTTTTTGCCGTTTTTGTAAAAAAACGACTTGACAAGCTGTGTTATCCCCGGTATAATACATCCGTTAGTCATGTAAATGGCTCTTAAAGAGCACCCAGGATCGAGCCGGGTGTATCGGAGGGAGGGAAACATAAATGTCCGAAGTCCATGTTAAGGAAGGCGAGTCCCTGGACAGCGCTCTGAAGCGTTTTAAGAGAAGCTGCGCCAAGGCGGGCGTCCTGGCCGAGGTGCGCCGCAGAGAGTGCTACGAAAGCCCCAGCGTTAAGCGCCGCAAGAAGTCCGAGGCTGCGCGCAAGAACCGCAACAAGCGTTACTATTAAGTGACAAAGAAGCCTGAGAACATAGGTTCTCAGGCTTCTCTTTTATCTATCCTGTCAGGTCCCGCAGTATGTCGGCGCACTCCGGCAGGGTCAGCAGACCCCGGTGTATGCCCAGGCGCTCTCCCAGAGCGATTTTTCTATGCAGGGTGTCACCGTCGTCCAGCAGAACGAACCGTGTCTCGCCGCCCCGGCGGTACGTGAAATACCGGGCGCCCAGCTCCCGGGAAAAGAATATCTGGCGGCCTGTTTGCAGGGCGGCTAGCTGTTCATCTGTCAGCGGTATGCCCTCACCAGTGGGACAGGGGAGAGGAAAGTCCATCCGCAGGCGCTGGAGGTCCAGCACGATACGGTCCGGCCCGAAGGCACGGCAGCAGGCGGACAACCGGTTTTCGATATCCCCGCCGGACAGGGCGGTGCATACCAGTACCCGCGCGCCGGGAGCCGTGTAGGCGCATTTCTCGTGGACCCACAGGGCGATGCCGGACCGGTGCAGGGGCTGGGCCAGCGCCTCCGTCAGTTCTGCGGCGGGGAAGGGGACGATCACTGTGCCGTATCTCCGGCGGCGGCACTCCTGCACCACGCCGGCTGCCGTTTCCGGGCTGAAGGGTCCCGCCGCGCCGGTGAGCAGCATGGCACCGCCCCGCAGGGCAGGCGGCATGGGCAGGGCACACAGCACTCCGTTTTCTATCCGGTAGGCCGCGTTGGCGATGGGCAGCTGTGCGCCGCAGGCCATCTGGCGAAGCGGCGGTGCGGCGGCGATCATCAGCTGCATAGGCGTACCCCCTTGCGAGACCACGATGTCCGTGGTACAATACTGCTGTACTTTATGAGAGGAGTCGGATACCTATGCCCATTTCCATGACGCCCTACCGGGTGTTTGACAGCTACCGCAGCATCACGCCCGCGTTTTTTATGCGGCACGGCATCCGGCTGCTGCTGTGCGATCTGGACTATACCCTGGCGCCCAAGTCCCAGCCGGAGCCGGACGCGGACCTGCGCCGCTGGCTCTCCGATGTGCGGGCGGCGGGTGTGGAGGTCATGATCCTGTCCAACAACCGCAGCCCCGTGCGAGTGGAGCGATTCTGCCGCGATCTGGGGATCACCTACGAGGGCCATGCGGGCAAGCCGTCCGTAAAGGGCTTTCGCCGGGCCATGGTGCGCTGCGGCGTCACCCCGCGGGAGACGGCCATGCTGGGCGACAAACTGCTGACGGATATGCTGGGTGCCAACCGGGCTGGCGTGCTGCCGCTGATGGTGGAGCCGCTGGGCGGGCCGCGCGGCGCGTGGAATAAGGTGCTGCATGGCCTGCAGAGGCCGTGGAAGGCCGCCAGTTTGAAAAAACATCCGGAACGGTGACTTTTTTACGCGGAAACACTTGCCAAAAAGCAGGTTATCATGTAAAATATATAAGGCCGATTTTGGCTGGTATTATTTATTCAGAGGGAATGGAGATATTCCCTCATACACAATGGGAGGAATATCAATATGGCAACTATTACCGCCGGTGATTTCAGAAACGGCAAGACCTTCGAGATGGACGGCAAGGTCATGCAGGTCGTGGAGTTCCAGCACGTCAAGCCCGGCAAGGGCGCGGCTTTCGTCCGCACCAAGATGCGTAACGTGGTGACCGGTGCTGTGACCGAGACGTCCTTCAACCCCACCGCCAAGTTTGAAGAGGCCTTTGTGGACCGCCGCGATATGGCCTACAGCTACAACGACGGTGATTTGTACTACTTCATGGATCAGGAGACCTTTGACATGGTACCCCTGAACAAGGAGCTGCTGGGCGATGCGTTCCGCTTCATCACTGAGAACACCGTGTGCAAGGTGCTGAGCTATAAGGGCAGCGTCTTTGGCCTGGAGTGCCCCAACTTCATGGATCTGGAGGTCACCGAGACTGAGCCCGGTCTGGCCGGCAATACCGCCACCAACACCCTGAAGCCCGCCACCGTGGAGACCGGTGCCGAGGTGAAGGTGCCCCTGTTCATCAACATCGGCGACAAGATCACTATTGACACTCGTACCGGTGAGTATCTGAGCCGCTGCAAGTAATTTGACAACCAACCGACCGTACAGAAAGGAGCCGAACATGGAGATTTCTGAAAAGGTAGCGTATCTGAAGGGTCTGGCCGAGGGCCTGAACCTGGACACCGACAGCAAGGAAGGCAAGCTGATCGCCGCCATCATCGATGTGCTGGACGACATGGCCGAGAAGTTCGCGGAAGTGGACGACGAGCTGTGCGATGTGGAGGACGGCCTGGATGCCGTCAGCGACGACCTGAGCGATGTGGAGGAGACGCTGTACTTTGCTCTGGACGACGATGAGGATGACGAGGAAGACGACGAGGAAGAGGAGTGCTTCGTGACCACCTGCCCCGAGTGCGAGGAGGAGGTCTACTTCGACGAGACTGTTCTGGAGGACGGCGAGGTCGTCTGCCCCAACTGCGGCGCCAAGCTGGAGTTTGATCTGAGCGATCTGGCCGCCGCCGCTGAGGATGGCGAGGACGAGGAGTAATTCCCATATATAAGCATATCCCCCGGCATTGCCGGGGGATATTTCTTTCTATTTACGCATTTGCTCAAAAATGCCGGGAAATGGCGGCGGGGCTTGCCTTAACGGGAGAAAAGCGGTATAATAAAAAATACTACACTTTGCGCCACGCGCAAAGACCGATTTGAGGTATACGAATGAAAACTCAGGAAAAGCTGAACATGACCATGCTCTGTGACTTCTATGAGCTGACCATGGGCAACGGCTACTTTGAGGCCGGCTGCAAGGAGCGCATCACCTATTTCGACGTGTTTTTCCGCAAGGTGCCCGATGGCGGCGGCTTCGCCATCGCGGCAGGTCTGGAGCAGCTGATCGACTACATCGAGAACCTGCACTTCACCGAGGAGGACATCGCCTATCTCCGCGGGCGAAACCTGTTCTGCGAGGAATTCCTGGACTATCTGCGGAACTTCCGCTTCACCGGCGATATCTACGCCATTCCGGAGGGTACGCCCGTGTTCCCCAAGGAGCCGCTGGTGGTGGTCCGCGCCCCGGCCATCGAGGCGCAGCTGATCGAGACGTTCACCCTGCTGACCATCAACCATCAAAGTCTGATCGCCACCAAGGCCAACCGTATCGTCCGGGCCGCCAAGGGCCGCACGGTGCTGGAGTTCGGCTCCCGCCGTGCCCAGGGGGCCGACGCGGCCATTGTCGGTGCGCGGGCGGCCTATATCGGCGGCTGTGCCGGTACGGCCTGCACCATCTCTGACGAGGTGTACGGCGTGCCCGCCGGCGGCACCATGGCCCACGCCTGGGTACAGATGTTCGACAACGAGTACGAGGCATTCAAGACCTACTGCCAGACCTATCCCACCAACGCGACCCTGCTGGTGGACACCTATAACACGCTGAAGTCCGGTATCCCCAACGCCATCAAGGCGTTCAACGAGGTGCTCAAGCCTCTGGGTATCACCAAATGCGGTATCCGCCTGGATTCCGGCGACTTGGCGTACCTGACCCGCAAGGCGCGCCAGATGCTGGATGAGGCCGGCTGGACCGAGTGCAAGATCTCCGTGTCCAACTCGCTGGACGAGTACCTCATTCAGGATATGCTGCTACAGGGCGCGCAGATCGACCTGTTCGGTGTGGGCGAGCGCATGATCACCGCCAAGTCCGAGCCGGTGTTCGGGGGCGTGTACAAACTGGTGGCCATCGAGGAGCCGGACGGCACCGTGATCCCCAAGATCAAGGTCAGCGAGAACGTGGAGAAGATCACCATTCCCCACTTCAAGAAGGTGTATCGCCTTTTCGGACGGGACAACGGCAAGGCCATCGCGGACTACATCACCGTGCATGACGAGACGGTGGACGACACGAAGGGCCTGACCATCTTTGACCCCATGGCCACCTGGAAGCGAAAGGACGTGTATAACTTCGAGGCCCGGGAGCTGCTGGTGCCGATCTTCAAGAACGGCAAGCGGGTGTACGATTGCCCGCCGCTGGAGGAGATCAAGGCCTACTGCGCCCAGCAGGTGGATACCCTGTGGGACGAGGTCAAGCGCTTTGACTATCCCCACAAGTACTATGTGGACCTGTCGGACAAGCTGTGGGATATCCAGCAGTGCCTGCTGCGGACCTCGCAGCTGTGATGACCATCTGAAATAAAAGAAAAGGGAGGAGGATCAACAGTGAAAAAGCCGAGAGTCCAGCAGCGGACAGAGCGACGGATATCCGCTGCGCTGCGGCTGGTGATGGTGGCGGTATTGCTGTTGGCACAGATCGCGCTGGTGATCGTCCTCAGCGACCTGCTCAAGCAGCGCATGGCGCTGGCCTATACGGTATTGCAGCTGCTGGCCGGTGTGGTGGCCATGCGTATCTGGTCCCGCCCCGGGGCCACCAGCTATAAGATGGGCTGGATCATCCTGGTGCTGTTCGTGCCGGTGGTGGGACTGATCCTCTATCTGCTGTGGAACGGCGACCGGCCGTCCAAGCGCCTGAGCCTGAAGAAGCCGGTGCCCATCGAGGAGCCTATGGCTCAGCAGGAGATCGCCCGCACCAATCTGGAAAAGCTGCGCCAGACCGCGCCCCAGTGGTATCCGCTGGCAGCGTATCTCAGCGGCAAGGGCTTTGACCTGTACCGCAACACGGCGCTGCGCTATCTGCCCACCGGCGAGGCGTATCTGGAGGATATGCTCACCACACTGGATACGGCCCAGCGGTTCATCTTCCTGGAGTACTTTATCATGGCCGAAGGCGAGATATGGGATCGGTTGTCTGATATCCTCTGCCGCAAGAGCCGTCAGGGCGTAGAGGTCAAGCTGATCTTTGACGATTTCGGCAGCATGATGCGTATGCCCAACGAAAAAATAGACGCGCTGCAGGACGCCGGGGTGGAGGTCAGGGTATTCAACCCCGTGCACCACTACGTCAACCGGCTGTACTTCAACTACCGCGACCACCGGAAGATCACCTGCGTGGATGGAGATATTGCCTACACCGGCGGCGCCAATATCGCCGACGAGTACGCCAACCTGATCGAACGCTTCGGCTATTGGAAGGACTGCGGTCTCCGGCTGGAGGGCGAGGGCGCCTGGGGCCTGACCCGGGAGTTCCTGCAGATGTGGCAGCGGATGGACGGTCAGCTGTACCATGAGTACGACTATTATCGCCCCCTGCACCACCCCCTGGAGCAGGGCTTCTGCCAGACGGTGGTGGACGGCCCCGACGACAACCCCAACAACGCGGCGGAGGATCTGTTCCTCCAGATGATCGGCCGCGCCCGGCGGGAGGTGTATATCACCACACCCTACCTGGCTATCGACGAGTCCATGCTCAAGGCGCTGTGTCTGGCCGCGGAAAGCGGTGTGGATGTCCGCCTCATCATGCCCGGCATCCCGGACCACAAGTTTGCCTATCTGGTGGCGGAGAGCTACTTCGACCAGCTCATGGCGCATGATGTTAAGATATATACCTTTACACCTGGCCTTGTCCATGGAAAAACCGTCCTGACTGACCGCGAGACGGCCTTTGTAGGCTCCGTCAATATGGACTACCGCAGCTTCCAGTTGCACTTCGAATGCGGCGAGGTGTTCTATGGCACGCCCGCCATCGAGACGCTGCTGGAGGATATGGACACCACCATGGCCCACTGTGCGCCCATGACGCCGGAGCGTATGGCGGAGCGCCCGTTTTGGCGGCGGGCGATGGGGACGGTATTACGGCTCTTCGCCATGTGGATGTAACCCCCGTCTGGTATATTTCCGCCCCGGCTGCGTCGAATAACCAAGAAAGGAATTACCCATGGCCTGCTTTATCATCGGCGCGGGCAGCTTTTACGGCCTGCCTGTGTCTGTTCAAAGGACCGATATGGTCATCGCCGCCGACGGCGGCTGGCATACCTGTCGGGAAAATGGCATAACGCCCACGCTGCTGGTGGCGGATTTCGACTCGCTGGACGCCGCGCCGGCGTTTGACCACATCCTCCGCTTGCCGGTGGAGAAGGATGACACCGACATGATCCGGGCAGTCAAGGAGGGCTTCGACCGTGGTGAGAGGGAGTTCCATCTCCTGGGCGGCATGGGCGGCCACCGGACAGACCACACGGTGGCCAATATGCAGACGCTGGCCTACATTGCCCGCCGGGGCGGGCAGGGCTGGCTGTACGGAAACGGTGAGCGCTTCACCGCCATCTGCGACGGGGGCGAGATCACACTCACCGCAGGGCAGAACAGCGTTTTCTCCGTGTTCTGCCTGGGCGCAGACGCGGAGGGCGTTACCATCGAGAACGCCAAGTATCCGCTGACCGACGCCGTGCTGACGGCGGATTTCCCTCTGGGGGTCAGCAATCATTTTATAGGACAGGCGGTGCGCGTCGCGGTGCGGTGTGGCTGCCTGCTTATAGGGATAACAGATAAGGAGTAACGAAACATGAAAAACACCATGAAAAAGCTGCTGGCGCTGTTGTTGGCACTGGTGCTGACCCTGGCCCTGGCGGCCTGCGGCCAGAAGGAGGAAAACAAAACTGATGACCAGACCAACGACCCCGCGATCACCGATCAGGACAACGCCGCTGATGAAAAGGTGACGCTGCCGGTGGCGGACGGCGCGGTCGTCGGTCAGGGTGCCGTGGCCTTCACCGTGGAGGTGCAGGGTGCGGACGGCAAGACCGTCACCTTCACCGTCAACACCGATGAGGAGACCGTGGGCGCGGCGCTGCTGAAGCTGGGCGTTATCGCCGGCGACGACTCCGAGTACGGCTTGTACGTCAAGACCGTCAACGGCGAGACTGCCGACTACGACACCGATGGCACCTACTGGGGCTTCTACATCAACGGCGAGTACGCCATGACCGGTGTGGATGCCACGACCCTGGAGACCGGCGCGACCTACGCTTTCCGTGTGGAGAAGGTCGAGGGCTGACAGGTATAAAAAAGAGACGGCGCAGCCGTCTCTTTTTTATACCTTTTCCAGTGACTGCACCACATCGCCCAGCAGATACAGGGAGCCGCAGCAGACGGCTGTGCCATCGGGCGGCGTGTCCGCCAGCATTCGGGACACACCCTCCCGGATGGTGTCGCAGGCCGTTACCGGCTTGCCATATCGCCGCAGGAAGGCCGCCAGCTCTCCGGCGTCCAGCGCACGGGGATTGTGGGGGGTTACAGTGATAAACCGCGCGGCCAGCGGAGCCAGCTGGTCGTACATTTTTCCATAGTCCTTGTCCGCCAGCACACCGGTCAGCACCGTTACCGGCTGGCCCGGCAGATACTCCCGGATGGCCGCCGCCAGCGAGACCATGCACTGGGGGTTGTGCCCTCCGTCCAGAATGATCGTGGGCTGCCGCCGCACCACCTGAAACCGTCCCGGCCACGCGGTCTGGGCCAAGCCCTGACGGACGGCACTTTCATCAATGTGCCAGCCACGCTGCCGCAGAACATCAATGGTCGTCAGCGCCACGGCGGCGTTTCGCAGCTGGTGGCCGCCCAGCAGGGGCAGCCGCAGGCCCTTATATGGGCCGTAGTTGAATATCTGTCCCTCCAGCGTGTCGCAGACTGAGGAGAGGGCATCGAAGTCTGCCACAGTCAGCGGTGCGCCTGCCGCGCGGCAGCGCACGGCCACCACCTCCTGTACGGAGGGGGCACAGGGGTACAGGACGGCATGACAGCCGGGCTTGATGATGCCCGCCTTGGTGGCGGCGATGGCCTCCACCGTATTCCCCAGCACTTTGGTGTGGTCCAGACCGATGTTGGTGAGCACGGCGGCCTCCGGCGCGGGGATCACATTGGTGGCATCGAATTCACCGCCCATGCCTACCTCGCATACCACAATATCGCACATCGCCCGGGCAAACCAGGTCAGGCCGATGGCTGTCACCAGCTCAAACTCCGTGGGGGGATCCGCCATGCGGTCAGCCAGCGGGCGCAGCTCCTCCACCAAGGCGCACAGGGTATCGTCCGGGATAGGTGCGCCGTTGATCTGCATACGCTCATTGAAGCGGAAGATGTACGGCGAGGTGTACAGCCCCGTTTTATATCCGGCGGCACGCAGCACGGAGGCCAGCATGGCGCAGGTGCTGCCCTTGCCGTTGGTGCCGGTGACGTGGATATACTTTACGTGCCGTTCCGGATGGCCAAGCAGGCCCAGCAGCGTATCGATACGGCTGAGCCCGGGCACACTGCCCCGCCAGTCCACCTTGTGGATGTACGCCAGCACCTCATCCAGCATCATGGCCGTCACCGCCCTTCGTCTTTATCCGCCGCAGTACCGGGGAGAGTGCGTTCCGCCGCATCAGCAGCCACACCAGCAGCGCGTCGATACAGCCGGTGATGGCGAACTGAACGCTGCGGGCCGCCAGCCGGGTGAGGAAATAGGGCCATTTGGCTGCACCACCGTACACCAGCGCCAGCGCCATGCTCTGCCAGAGCACGGAGCCGCATACCGCCGCAGGAAATACCGCCAGCGCCGCCCGCCAGAGGGTAGGCCTGCGCCAGACATACCGGCGCACCAGCCCCGCCCACAGGCCGTACAGAATGGGCGGCAGGCAAAAGATCGGGTTGTAGCCAAAGGGGGAAAACAGGCAGCCGATAAAGTCGGCGGCAAAGCCCACTGCCGCGCCGGGCAGCGGCCCGAACAGCAGTCCGGCCAGGAGAATGGGCACCGCCTCCAGAGAGAAGCGGCTTACTTCGCTGGGAATGATGGTCAGCAATCGGGCCAGCACCACGCTCAGCGCGGTCAGCAGGGCGCAGACCGTCAGGGCATAGGTATCGAGGACCGGTGCGGGAACGGCGCATAGTTCTTTTTTCTGCATAAAAAAATACCTCCTTATCCTTGGGATGGGAGGTATCACCATATAGATAACGACACAAACTGCCCGTGGAAGCTGGAATGGTATCGCGGTGCAGATGCACCTTCGTCCGGCGGCAGCCTCCCATCCGTCCGGCACTTAACGCACCATCCCTACACGGAACTGCTCACAGTATATACGCATTCCCGCGGAAATGCAAGAAAAATAATCCCACAAGATATAGACCCGACAGTTGACTACATTCCACAGGATGATGTATAATGGTCGTGAATACATACCGAGATGCGGCAAGGAGGGCACAGCATGGCTTTTGACTTTGAAAACGGTTTCTACACCGACGCCGCCGGGCGCACGGTCCTTGATCCTGCTGTTTACAAGGACTGGCAGATCGGTGCGGCGGCGGAGCAGGCCCTGCCCCCGGTGGACTGGTTCCGCCAGAAGCTGGGTCTGCTGCCAGAGGAGCTGCTGCCCTATGGCAAGACCCCCAAGCTGGACTTTCTGCGGATCATGGAGCGCCTGAAGGACCGGCCGGACGGCAAGTATATCGAGGTAACGGCCATTACCCCAACGCCCCTGGGCGAGGGAAAGTCTACTACGTCTTTGGGCCTGATCGAGGGATTGGGACGTCTGGGTGCCAACGTGGGCGGCTGTCTGCGCCAGCCTTCCGGCGGCCCCACCATGAACGTAAAGGGCACCGCCGCCGGCGGCGGGAACGCCCTGCTCATTCCCATGACGGAGTTCTCCCTGGGCCTGACCGGCGATATCAACGACATTATGAACGCCCATAATCTGGCTATGACCGCCCTGAATGCCCGTATGCAGCATGAGCGCAATTATGACGACGAGACGTTGGCCAAACGCGGCCTGCGGCGGCTGGATATCGATCCGGAGCGCGTGCAGTGGAGCTTTGTGCTGGATTTCTGCTGCCAGGCCCTGCGAAAGATGCGTATCGGCCTTGGCGAGGGGAAGATGGACGGCTATCCCATGGATACCTGCGCCAACATCGCGGTCAGCTCTGAGCTGATGGCTATCCTCTCCGTGGCCCGGGATCTGGAGGACCTGCGACGGCGCATCGGCAGCATCGTGCTGGCCTATGACAAGCAGGGAAGGCCCGTTACCACCGAGGACCTGGAGGTGGCCGGGGCCATGACCGCCTGGATGCGGAACACCATCAACCCCACGCTGTGCTACACGGTGGAGCACCAGCCGGTGCTGGTCCACGCGGGGCCCTTTGCCAACATCGCCATCGGCCAGTCCTCGGTCATCGGCGACCGTCTGGGGCTGAAGCTGTTTGATTACCATGTCACTGAGTCCGGCTTCGCCGCCGACATCGGCTTCGAAAAGTTCTGGAACGTCAAGTGCCGCCTGTCCGGGCTGAAGCCGGACGTGTCGGTGCTGGTGGCCACCGTCCGCGCCCTGAAGATGCACGGCGGCGGCCCGGAGGTCGTCCCTGGACGACCTTTGCCGGAGGCGTATACACGGGAGGATCTCGCCCTGCTGGAGGCAGGCTGCGCCAATCTGCTGCACCACGCGGCCACCATCCGCAAATCCGGCGTCACCCCTGTGGTGTGCATCAACAAGTTCTATACCGATACCGACGCGGAGCTGGCGCTGGTGCGCCGTATCTGCGCGGAGAACGGCCTGCGCTGCGCCGTGTCCGATCACTGGCGCTATGGCGGTGCTGGCGCCGAAGAGCTGGCCCGCGCGGTCATGGCTGCCTGCGACGAGCCCTCGGCGCTGCAATTCCTCTACCCGGACGATATGCCTCTGCGTGAGAGGGTGGAGCGCATCGCCCGGGAGGTCTATGGCGCCGACGGGGTGGACTGGTCGCCGCTGGCGCTGGAAAAGGCGGCACGGTTTGAGTCCGACCCCAGGTACGCCGACTACTGCACCATGATGGTGAAAACGCACCTGTCCCTGTCCCACGACCCGGCCCAAAAGGGCGTGCCTACCGGATGGCGTCTGCCGGTGCGGGATGTGCTGGAGTACAGCGGCGCACGGTTTTTGTGCCCCGTGGCCGGCAGCATCTCTATGATGCCCGGCACAGGGTCCGACCCGGCCTACCGCCGCATCGACGTGGACACCGCCACCGGCGCGGTCCGCGGTCTGTTTTAAGGAGGGCACTATGGACGACACCAACAAGACCTGCCGCGAATTTGTGGCCGCGCTTGCCTCGTCAGCACCGACGCCCGGCGGCGGCGGTGCCGCCGCACTGTGCGGCGCTGTCGGCGCGGCTCTGTGCGGCATGGTAGCCAGCCTGACCACCGGAAAAAAGAAGTACGCCGACGTGGAAAGCGAGATACAGCAATTGCTGAAAAGCACAAACGCTTTACATGACAAACTGCTGGACCAGGTCCGCGCGGACGCGGAGGGCTTTCAGCCTCTCAGCCGCGCCTACGCCATTCCAAGGGAGGATCCCACCCGTGCGGCGGTGCTGCAAAGCGCTGCTGAGACGGCCTGCACCGCGCCGCTGGAGATCATGGCTCTGTGTGCCGCGGCCCTGTCCGCTGCCGGACGGTTGGCGGAGATCGGCTCACGGCTGGCGGTGTCCGATGCTGGCTGTGCCGCCGCCATACTGCGCGGTGCGCTGGAGGCCGCGGCCCTGAACGTGCTGGTCAATACAAAGACCATGACCGATCGGTCGGCGGCCGACTATCTGAACGCTCGGTGCTTCGCTCTGCTGGATCAGGGAAGGACCGACGGCGAACGTATTTTCTGCGCGGTGCGCGATCAACTTGTCTGATAAGGAGGGACACACATGGCCGTTCTGCTGACCGGAAAGCCTGTGGCGGATGCGCTATCCGCCGACACCCGCACCCGCGCCGAGGCGCTGCTGTCAAAGGGTGTCCAGCCCCGTTTGGTCCTCCTGCGCTGCGGCGATAACGAGGCCGACGGTGCGTACATACGCGGCGCCGTGAAGCGCGCTGCGCTTTGCGGTGTGGCCGCGGAGCTACGCACCCTGCCCGCGGATGCCTCCGCCGATGTGGTGGCGGCAGCTATCGACGCCGTCAACCGTGACCCTGCCGTTCACGGCTGCCTGCTGCTGCGGCCTCTGCCGCCCCATCTGCGTGGGGAGGAGAGCGATCTCTGTGCCCGCCTGGCGCCGGACAAGGACGTGGACGGTATGACGCCCGAGAGCGCTGCCGCCGTGTTCACCGGACAGGGAAGGGGCTTTTCCCCCTGCACCGCCGAGGCCTGTATGGCGCTGCTGCGCCACTACGGCATTGACTCCTGCGGCAGGCACGCAGTGGTCATCGGCCGTTCCCCGGTGGTAGGCCGTCCGGTGTCCATGCTGCTCCTGCGGGAGAACGCCACCGTCACCGTTTGCCATACAAAGACACCGGATACGGCGGCGCTGACCCGCCAGGCGGATATTATCATCACCGCCGCCGGTGCGGTCAACAGCCTGACCGCCGCCCATGTCCGACCAGGCCAGACCGTGCTGGATGTGTCCATGAACTGGAACGGTACCGCCATCTGCGGCGACGCGGACTTTCCGGCGGTGTCGTCCATCGTGGATGCCATCACGCCTGTGCCCGGCGGCGTAGGGGCTGTTACCTCCGCGGTGCTGATGGCCCATACCGTCCGCGCGGCGGAATATCTGACAGGGGAGGGCGGCGCATGAACGTCTTTACTCCCGCCGAGACGGCGGCCAACTATGCTGCCGCCGGTGTTCTCAAGACCCGGCAGCCCTTTTTGAAGCTGTTGCTTTTGGGCATCGCCGCTGGAGCGCTGATCGGGTTTCCGGTCTGCGTCACCAACATGGCTACCTATGCCATCACCAACGCCAGCGCGGTCCGTATCATCGCCGGCGTCCTGTTTGCCTTCGGCCTGGGCATCGTGGTGCTCACCGGCGCCGAGCTGTTTACCGGAAACACCCTCCTGGTCATCAGCCTGCTGGACAGGCGCGTGACCTGGGGTGCCATGCTCCGCAACTGGGGCGTTGTGTATCTGGGCAACTTTTTGGGTGCGCTGACCCTGAGCTGGATCTGCGCCCGCTTTGGCTGGCTGGACGCGGGAGACGGCGCGCTGGGCGCTTATACCATGCAGCTGGCGGTAGGGAAGATGACCATGCCCTTCGGCAAGGCCTTCTTCATGGGCGTGCTGTGCAACATTCTCGTCACGGTCGCCGTGCTGGCGAGCCTGTCTGCCAAGGATGCCGCCGGCCGTATTCTGGGCGCGTGGGCGCCAGTGATGTTCTTTGTGGTGGCCGGCTTCAGCCACTCCATCGCCGACATGACCTATTGTGCGCTGGCGCTGTTCGGCAAGTCCGCACCGGCCTGCGCCGCAGTGGCGCAGGCCGCCGGCGCGGACCTGTCCGTCCTGACCTGGGGGCGCTATTTCCTGGGGAATATGCTCCCCGTCACGCTGGGAAACACGGCGGGCGGCGGGCTGGTGGGCCTTGCGGCCTGGTACTGCTATCTCCGCAAGAAAGGATAACGTTCCATGAATATGTTTTTGACCCTGGCTTATTTATTCTTCATCGGCTCCACCCTTGGATGGGTGGCTGAGCTGCTGTACCGCCGGTTTCTCTCCGGCGCAAACCCGGAGCGTAAGTGGATCAACCCCGGCTTCTGCGTGGGGCCCTATGTGCCCCTGTACGGTTCGGGACTCTGTATTCTTTATCTGTTGGCCTCCATCGGTGAAAAAAACGGTGTGGATACGGTGGGGGAGAAGCTGCTGCTCTTTGCGGGCATGGCCCTGAGCATGACAGCTATCGAATATATCGCCGGTATCGTCAGCCTGAAGTTCATGCACATCCGCCTTTGGGATTACAGCAAGCAGTGGGGCAATATCCAGGGCCTGATCTGCCCGGCCTTCTCCGTCCTTTGGGCGGCGGTCAGTGCCGTGTACTACTTCTGCGTCCATCCTTATATCCTGGACGCGCTGGATTGGCTGTCCCGCAACCTGGCCTTCTCATTTGTCATCGGCTTTTTCTTTGGCGTCTTCACCATCGACCTGGTCTATTCCGCCAAGCTGGTGTCCCGCATCCGCAAGTTCGCCGATGAGCACGACGTGGTCATCAAGGTGGAGAACCTGAAGGCCCACATTCGCCAGCGGCAGGAGGAGCGCCGCGAGAAATACAGCTTCCTCTTTGCCTACCGTTCCCGCAGCGAGCTGCTGGAGCATCTGCGCGAGGCGCAGGAGACTTGGGAGGAAAGACGCCGCAAGTGATATTGCTTTACAGGAGGCTGCCGTATGCACATGACTGTCTTGTTTGCAAGTCCCCGTGCGGCGCATAGCAACACCCGCGCCCTGCTGGTGCCTTTTCTGGAGACCTGGCGTGCCGCCGGCCACACGGCGGAGGTGTTTTCGCTCTTTGATCTGCACATTGAGCCCTGCCGCGCCTGCCGCGGCTGTCAGATGGTCTGGGAGCATCCTGCCTGCGTTCTGGCGGATGATATGCCCGCCATATTTGACGCCGTCCTCTGCAGCGATATCCTGCTGCTGGCCGCGCCCATCCACTCCTGGTTCTGCCCCGCGCCCATGAAGGCCGCGCTGGACCGCTTCGTCTATGCGCTGAATAAGTACTACGGTCCCCGCGGCCGCGGTCCGTCTCTGCTCTCCGGCAAGTCTCTGGCCATTCTGACCACCTGCGGCTACCGGCCGGAGAAGGGCGCAGACCTGTTCATCGAGGGGATGCGCCGCTGGTGCAGGCACACCGATATGCGCTATGTAGACGCATTGACTGAGCGCCACCTGGGCTACGATCACACGTTCATGGACGCGGAAAAGGAAGCCCGCGCCCGCGCCTTTGCACGGGCGCTCATGCGGGCATGAAAAAACGGCCTTCGGCTTTATGCCGAAGGTCGTTTTTTGCGTCAATGCAGGTCCTGCTGCTTCATCCATACATCCATGACCACGCTGTGGGGCAGCAGCTTCGTCAGCCCTGCCTGTACCCGCGCCACAAAGCCGTACTTGCACACGTCCTTGCCCCGCTTGGCGTCCCGCCAGGTGCGTGCTACAATGTCGTCCGGATCGTACATGGCCGCGTATTTCTTCACAACGGGCGCCTCGACCGACTTGATGGCCCGGTCGAAGAACGCCGTCTTTGTCCAGAAGGGGCACACCGCCATAACGCCGATGCCGCGGCTTTTCAGCTCCCGGTTCAGCGCCCGGCTGAAGCTCAGCACAAAGGCCTTTGTGGCACCGTAGATATCGATATAGGGGATGGGCTGAAAGGCCGCCACGGAGGCGATGTTGATGATCTGGCTGCCCCGGGGCATATAGGGTGCGGTGATCTGGCACATGGCCACCACCGCCTGACAGTTCAGGTCCGTCATGTTCAGATTTACCGCCAGCGGCGTGTCCAGCACGGCGCTGAACTTGCCGTAGCCGCTGCAATTCATCAGCAGGCCTACCTCCACCGGTGTCTCGGCCAGTGCCGCAGCATATACATCGAAGCTGCTGCGGTCCGTCAGGTCCAGCGCCAGCACGCGGACGGGGAAGGGGACCGTGGCGCGCAGGGCCTCCAGCTGTGCCTCGTGCCGTGCGATGACCCACACCTCGTCAAAGGTGCCGTACCGATCCACCGTCTCGGCGAACCGTTTGCCCATGCCGCTGGACGCGCCTGTGATCACTGCGATCTTCTTCATACGATAGCCCTCCCGGTCTTGTTATATCCCTACTGTATCCCATTTTTTGGCGGCCGTCAACCGGTTTTCCCCGCCCGCGGCACAAAAAAAGAACACGCCTTACGGCGTGTTCTCTCGGCGCTTTCGGTTACGCGGCGGCGTGTGCGGGCTTGTTCTCGTGCTTCTCCTCGCGGCTGCGCTCCAGCAGCAGCGCGCGGGTGGTGGCAGCGGTGAACACCACAGCCCAGAACAGGGTGACATACTCGCCGATCAGGCGCATACCCGCCTCGGGAGCCGTCATCAAAAAGGCGGACGCGATGACCAGCACCAGGGAAACAACGGCGATAGCGACGTGCGTAGAAATGTTTTTCATGGTAACATCCTCCTTGAAAAATTTTATGTGAGTTTTGTTGTTTTTTTGGTTTCAGGCTCTTGCCTTCCTGTTGATGCTATAGTAGAATATTTCACAGGAAAAGTAAAGCTGTACTTTGTTATAGTGCTTGTTAGAAATACTAATAGCTTGGAAGGAGGAAAAACCATGGAGACCGCCCGCTGCCGCGCCTTTCTGGCCGCTGCCGAGACCGGCAGCTTTTCCCGCGCCGCCGAGATGCTGCGCTACACGCCCTCCGGCGTCAACCAGCTGGTCACCGCACTGGAGAAGGAGATCGGATTCTCTCTGTTCAGCCGCAGCACCAAGGGCGTGGCGCTCACGGCCAACGGCCAGCTGCTGCTGCCCGTTATCCGCGAGATACTTCACCAGGAGGATAAGCTTTTCGAGCTGTCCGCCCAGATGAACGGCCTGCTGATCGGCACCGTCACCATCGCCGCCTATTCCAGCATCGCCACCCATTGGCTGCCCGCTGTCATCCGGGATTTTCAGGAGAACTACCCCCACGTGGAGATCAAGCTGATGGAGGGTATCTGGCAGGAGGTGTCCCAGTGGCTGGAGGAGCGCACCGCTGACATCGGCTTCCTCAGCTATCAGGAGAATATGCCCTTCGAGTGGATCCCACTGGCCGAGGACCCCATGCTGGCCCTGCTGCCGCGGGATCATCCTCTGGCCGGTGCCGACTGCTACCCGCTGAAGCGGTGCGAGCAGGACAGCTTCATCATGCCCGCCCTGGGCTGTGATGACGACGTGGAGGCGCTGTTTGCACGCAATCACGTTGATCCCAACATCCGCTATACCACCATCGAGAACTTTTCCGCCATGTCCATGGTGGAGCAGGGCCTGGGTGTCAGCGTGATGAACAAGCTCATCACCGAAAAGCGTATCTGCGATGTCGCCATGATCCCCATCGACCCGCCGGCCAGCATCACGTTGGGCGCGGCACTCCACTCCCGGGCGGACGCCTCGCCGGCCGTAAAGATGTTCCTGAAATACGCCGTCCGTATGCTGACGAAGAGCGCCGTCTGAGCCTATCGGAAAATCTTATATCCATTCAGTGTTCCCCGCTTGCGGATACCCTGTGGAATAGGGTATACTTACTTTAAATAACAAAAGGGAAGGAGTGCCCCTATGGATAAGCGCATTCTCGTCATCAACCCCGGCTCCACCTCTACCAAGCTGGCCCTCTTTCAGGGTGAGCAAAAGCTGTTTGACGCCGCCGTGCGCCACAGCAAAGAGGACCTGAGCCCCTTCTCCTGGGTCATGGAACAGGCAGATTTCCGCCAGACCGCCATTGAAAAGGAACTGTCCGCCCACAATGTGGACCTGACCACGCTGGACGCCGTCTGTGCCCGGGGCGGTCAGCTGCCCTACTGTGCCGCCGGTACCTACCTGGTGGATCAGGACATGGTGGACTTCATGTACACGGTCCGCGATGCGGCCCATGCCTCCAATCTGGGCTGCGTGCTGGCCCTGCGTATCGCCCGTCCGCTGGGTATCCCCGCCTTCATCTGCGACCCCGTCACCGTGGACGAGATGACCGACGAGGCCCGGATATCCGGACACCCGGTGCTGCCGCGTATGATGACCGGCCACGCCCTCAACTGCCGCGCCATGGCCCTGCGCTGCGCCGGGACCGTCCTCCACAAGCCCCTGGCCGATTGCCGCCTGATCGTCCTGCACCTGGGCGGCGGCGGCTCCGCCCGCCTGTTTATCGGCGGCAAGATGGTGGACGGCGTCCGCGACGATGAGTGGATGTTCGCCCCGGAGCGCATGGGCGGCGTCAGCCTTCAGCCCCTGGTGGCCATGTGCTATTCCGGCGCATACACCAAGCAGGACATCATGGACCTCATCCGCGGCAAGGGCGGCCTGATGGCCCACCTGGGCACCGCCAATGCCCAGGAGGTGGAGCAGCGCATCGCCGACGGCGACGCGCACGCCAAGCTGGTCTATGACGGTATGCTGTACAGCTGTGCCCGGGCCATCGGCGGCCTGGCCGCCGCGGCGGATGGCCGCGTGGACCGCATTATCCTCACCGGCGGGCTGGCCCACTCCCGCTATGTGACCGGCTACCTGACGCAAAAGCTCTCCTTCATCGCCCCGGTGGAGGTCATGGCCGGCGAGTTTGAGTTGGAGGCTCTGGCCGCCGGCGCAAGCCGTGTCCTCAATGGGCAGGAGCAGCCACGCCGCTTCGCCGACATCCCGCAGGCATAAAAAAACAGTCCCGGCCGCCGCCGGGACTGTTTTTTTATGCTCTTTTTCTTCCGCAGACCTGGTACATCTCCCCATTGGAGATCACCGTGTCCACGTCCAGATACGGCGCCATCAGCGCCCGGACCTCGTCCTCGTGCAGCAGACCAAGAGACACGGGCTTCGCGCTGCCGCTGTGGTGGGCGTCCAGCGCCGCCCGGCTCATGCCGTGGGCGATGGACAGCCGCCCGCCGGGCCGGACCAGCTCTGCCAGCGTCCGGATCAGCCCCGCCGGATCGGGAAAGTGCGGGAAGGCGTTATAGACCATCACCACGTCGTAGGGCCCGCTGTCCCGCACGGCGGCGCTGTCCTCCACATCGCCGCATACCACCGTGATCTGCGTCCCGGCGGCCTTTTCCGCCGCCCGCGCCGCCATCTCCGGCGACAGGTCGACAGCCGTTACCCGCGCCGCGCCGCGCTTTACGTAGTCGCCGAACAGCACGCCGGTGCCGCAGGCCACGTCCAGCACCGTGCAGCCCTCGCATACCCCGGCGTTATCCAGTATCCGGGCGATGACCGCCTCATTCCGCACCATGCCCGCGTCCCAGTCCGGTGCCAGCCGGTCAAAGAACGCCTGTACATCCCGTTTGTCGATCATGCCGCCGCCCTCACGCGAAGAACGTGGCCGTGTCGATCTGCTGATAGCCGCCGAAGCTGTTGGGCATCCGATAGATCTCCTCCGCAATGCCCTTGCCCAGGAAAGCGCCGGTGATCTCGTTGAGCTTCTCGGTCATGTCAATGTCTGTGAACTGCTCCGGATAGACGCACTTGGCGGAGAACCAGGCATTGGCCAGCGCGATCTCATAGTTGGTGTAGTAGGCGTTGTACGCCATCTGTAGATACACCTTGCCCTCCTGCCACGCCTTGCAGCTGTCAAACAGGCCGTTGTCCTCCGCGTACAGGGGCTTGATGTTTTTCACCGCCGCCGCGTCGATGAGCATGATGTCCATGTCCGGCCCCAGTGCCGTGAACTTCTCGGCTTCGATGGGCTGTACGCCCTTGGCGCTCAGCCCGCTGACGGTGTTCTTGATGTTCGCCACGGTAAACGTGCTGTAGCTCTCTATGGTCATCAGGTGGTTGGTGGTGCCCCAGTTGCCCAGCCCGCAGATGTACACCGCCGGCTTGCTGTCCTCGGCGATACCCGCCGTCCGGGCCTGAATGTCCGCGGTCTCCGTGCTGACAAAGGCCAGCAGCTCCGAAGCGCGGGTCTCCTTGCCGAACACCTGACCCAGCAGGGTGATGGAGCCGCTGAAATCCTCGCTGAACACGCCGTCCACGCCGGTCCGCAGGGTGATGACCGGCACACCCACCTGCTGCTGCAGGGCTTCGGCCTTATCTGTGTCCTCATACTCGGAGACAATGATATCCGGCGTACAGGACAGGATCTTCTCCGCCTCCGCCGCCTGGGCGTTGGGGCCGCCCACGCCGCAGGAGGGCAGGGCGGCGAAGGTATCGCCGTACACCATCACATAGGGACGCGCCACACCGTCAAACATCTTGGGACGCTCCTCCAGCGTGGTGTTGTCGATGTCCTCCACACCGCACAGCAGGCTCACGTCACCCACATAGCTGTATAGCCGCAGCGCGCCCGCGCCGATGCACACCACCCGCTGGTAGCTGCCCGGCACGATCTCCACCTGGCGGCCGATCATATCCGTTATCGTCACGGTTTTCGGTGCGTCATCTGTGCCATCCTCCGCGGGCTTCTCGCCACAGCCGAACAGCGTCAGGGTCATCATCAGCGCCAGCACCAGGGCCAAAACTCTCTTAGTATTCATCTTCGTTTACTCCTATCAGTATTTTCTGTCCGTCGATCTCCGCCGCGCGCACCCGCGCACCGAATATATCCCACACCGTCTCCGGGGTCAGTATGTCCCCGTTTCCGGCGTATCGTACCTGTCCGTCTCGCATGAGGAACAGCCTGTCACCATAGGCCATGGCCTGGTTCAGGTCGTGCAGGGTGCACAGCACCGTCATGCCCCGTGTCCGGGCCAGCCGCCGCGCCTGCCGCAGGATCCGCTGCTCGTTGGCCACGTCCAGGTTGCCTGTGGGCTCGTCGAATACCAGCAGCTTCGGGTCCTGGGCCAGCGCCCGGGCAATGGCCACCTTCTGCCTCTCGCCGCCGGACAGCGTCTGCACATTCCGTTCCGCCAGCGCCGTCAGGTCCATGTCCGCCAGCGCGGCCTCCGCCGCCGTACGGTCCGCCGCACCGGGCTGTATGCCGAAGCGGCTCACCCGCCCGGCCAGCACCGCGTCGTATACCCGCAGCGCGCCGAATTGCAGCTCCTGGGGCACGTAGGCCGCCACCTGGGCCCGCTGCTGCCGTTTCATGGCGCCCAGCGCCTGTCCGTCAAAGAGGATCTGCCCCTGCTCCGGTGTACACAGCCCCAGCGTTGTTTTCAGCAATGTGGTTTTGCCGCAGCCGTTGCGGCCCAGCAGCACACCTACCTGTCCTGTTTCCAGTGACAGACTGGCGTCCCGCAGTACCGGTGCGCCCCGCCGTTCATAGCGGAAGGTCACGTGTTCCACCTTCAGCATACACCGCCCTCCTTTTTTCCAAAGATCAGCGTCAGGAAAAACGGCGCGCCCAACAGGGAGGTGATGGCTCCCACCGGCAGGGCGGAGCCGCTGCCGATACTGCGGCTCACCGCGTCCGCCGCCAGCAGCAGCGCGCCGCCGCACAGGGTCGCCGCCGGCAGCGCCCACCGGTGGTCGTGGCCCACCAGTCGCTTGACCGCGTGGGGACAGATGATACCCACAAAGCCGATCATCCCCAGGAACGACACGCACACCGCCGTGATGAGCGATGCCAGCAGCAGGGATACCCACCGCAGCAGCGCCACGTTCACGCCCATGCTGCCCGCGGCATCCCCGCCGCTGAGCAGCGCATTGTACCGCCAGGCCAGCGCCGCAAAGACCGTGATGCCCGCCGCCGTCACCGCCAGCATGATCCAGTCGGCCCGGTATGTAGCGCGGCCCAGGTCGCCGAAGCTCCAGATCACCGCGGCGGAAAGTCCCACATCCGTGGCGTAGAACTGCAAGATCGTGGTGGCCGCCGTCCACACGGAGCCAAGTGCGATACCCGCCAGCACCACCACATTGGGGGAGAAGTCCCGCAGCCGGCACAGCGCCAGCACCACCAGCACGGAGCCCGCCGCAAACACAAAGGCCAGCGCCGACGTGGCAAAGGGATCTGCCCCCGCCGTATAGCTGGTCAGGTTGTTGCCGGTGGACAGAAACCCGCCCGAGAGCGCGATGATGGACAGGTTCGCGCCGAACACCGCCGCGTTGGACACGCCCAGCGTGGCGGGGGAGGCCATAGGATTACCCAGCACCGTCTGCATGATAAGTCCGGATACGGATAATCCCGCCCCGGCAATAACAGCGGCCAGCAGCCGCGGCAGACGGATGTGCTGCATGATCCGCACCGCCGCGCTGTCCCCGCTGCCGAACAGCGCCGAAACACACTGCCGCACCGACATCCCGGAGGACCCCACCAGCAGCTCCAGCAGGGCCAGCAGCACCACCGCCGCAGCCAGCGCCGCGATCACCGCTATTTTTCTTTTCCGTGCCCCGTCAGCGCCCATGTCCTGCCTCCCGCGATTATATATGGTGTATCATACCTCAATTTTCTCCACGGCGCAACCCGGGTAGGGGGTTCCGATCATGCCGATATCTCAAATTTCTCACCGAATTCGTCCACCCAAACCGTGCGGTCCCTCTTGACAAACCACCTGCCCTGCGCCATAGTATACCTATCAGTTTTCTTTATAGGTGGTGCCGCCATGGATATCCAGAAATTACAGGCCCTGGCCGTCATTCAGGAGGCCGGCAGCTTCTCCCGCGCCGCAGAGACGCTGGGCTATTCCCAGGCGGGATTGACCTACATGATGAACAGCCTGGAAAACGAGATCGGCCTGCGTCTGCTGGACCGCAGCTACAGCGGCGTCCGCCTCAGCGAGACGGGCAAGACCCTCATGCCCAAGATCCACCGGCTGCTGCAGGTCTACGATGCCCTGAACGGCGAGATCAATGCCTGCAAGTGTGCCCAGCAGGCCACCCTGCGCCTGGCGGCGCTGGATACCGTCTCCACCCGCTGGGTGCCCCGGGCCGTGGCGGCGCTGAAGGCCGAGTATCCCCAGATCACCGTCAGCGTCATCTCCGGCAGCCCCATGCAGGTGGACAACTGGCTCCGCGACGGCAGTGTGGAGCTGGGCGTTACCGACAAGCGCTTCACCGGCACGGATATGGACTGGATCAGGCTCTGTGACGATCCTTTCCTGGCCGTTCTGCCGCCGGACAGCGATGTACCGGACCCCGTGCCCGTGACCTGGTTTACCGGCCGTGCTGTTATCATCCCCGACTACGGCACCAACACCGACACCACCCGCGTGTTCACCCGTGCCGGCGTGGAGCCCGTCTACACCGATGACCGTATGAACAACCGTTCTGTCCTGGCCGCCGTGGCCGCCGGATTGGGCAGCACCGTTTTTTCCCGGCTGGAGCTGGACTATTACGCCCGCCAGGACCTGACCGTCCGCGCCATGGACCCGCCCTGCTGCCGCGAACTGGGCGTGGCCCTGCGCCCCGGCGTCAAGGGCGACGCGGTGGTCCGTTCCTTCCTCCGTGCCCTTCGTGCCGCCGCCGACGCGGACAAATAAGCAAAAAAGAAACGCCCATAGGCGTTTCTTTTTTTGCTTATTTGAAGAATTCGAACCGCGGCTGCTCCTTCGTTACGGTGCCGGTCTCGATCTCCAGCCCCTCGCCGAAATACTTTTTCAGCAGCGCCACCAGCTCGTCCGCCGCCGCCTGTACCTCCGCCGCATTCACGTCGGAGAAACCGTCGATGGGGAACAGGATGGCCTTGGTGTTCTCGGTGATCTTGCCGCGCTCGGACTGCCGCCAGGTCCACCGCCGGGTCCGTATCTCGTGGCCGCAGGCATATACCGCCTCGCCCACGTCCGGTGACTCCTCCTCGGTGGAGCCGAAGGGAATGAACGTGTCGCCCTCCTCCGCCAGCCGGACGTCCAGCCCGTCTGCGATGGTGTCCAGATCGTGCGCGCCCATGGGCAGCCTGTGCTTGATGGACACCGCGTTGCCCAGGTCCACCGCCGCATTGATGTGGGGGAAGCCCTTGCCCTTGGCGATACGGGTCAGCAGTGCCTCGATGGAGCACATAAACTTATTGGGGTTGATGCCCAGGGCGGTGAACGCCGCCCGGTAGGGCAGGATATCCTCCGTCTCCTTGGGCTTTTTGCCGGTGAAATAGGCCTCGCACTCCGCCACATTCCCGGCCAGCATCTCCTCCAGCTCCGGAATGTCATGGGTGTTGTCCAGCCCGCGCACCGCCACCGCGCCGAAGCAGGCGTTGGGCAGCTTATCGAAAAATTCCTTTGATACCTGGTAGTACACAGCGTTTCCTCCTTGTCTGAAGTATGTGTCCGCGGCCTCCCCGGCAGGGAGACCGCCTGTTTTTGCCGATGGCATATTCTAACGCTTTAAAGGATAAAAATCAAGCCCTTTTTATCGCTGCTCCCGACCCAGCTTCAGTCCCAGATCAAAGGCCTGCCGGTTCAGCGGCAGCAGCGCCGGCTTTTTGCCCAGCTTGTGTTCTATAGTGCGCCACACCACGTCCTCCGGCACCACCTGGGTATAGCCCACGTACACACCCAGCATGATGATGTTCAGCACCTTGGCACTGCCCATCTCCAGCGCCAGCTCCGTCACCGGAGCCTTTACCACCTTGATATCCGTGCGCGTGATCTCGCTCTTGACGATGGAGCTGTTGATGTACAGCGTCCCGCCCGGCACCAGCTTGTACAGGAACTTGCTCAGGCTGGGGTCGTTCATGACGATCAGGTCGTCCATCTGATCGCCCAGCGGCGCGCCGATATCGTCATCGGAGATGACCACATAGCAGTTGGCGGTGCCGCCCCGCTGCTCCGCGCCGTAGGAGGGGAAGAACGTCACATTTTTGTCGGTGCTCTCGCAGGTGGCCTCCGCCAGGAACTTGCCCAGCGTCATCACGCCCTGTCCGCCGAACCCGGCGACCATCAGATTTCGTTCCATCACGCGCCCTCCTTATCCTTGTCCCGGATGACCCCCAGGGGGAACTCCTTGAACATTTTTTCCTCCAGAAAGCCCAGCGCCTCCAGCGGCTCCAGTCCCCAGTTGGTGGGACAGCTGGTGACGATCTCCACCAGCGAGAAGCCCTTGCCGTCCAGCTGGTTCTGGAATGCCTTTCGGATGGCCGCCTTCGTCCTGGCCACATTGGCGGGGTTGTTGCAGCTGGTGCGCTCCAGATAGTAGGGGGCTGTCAGCTGGTTCAGTATCTCGCACACATGCATGGGGTAGCCGTGCTCCCTGGGATCACGCCCCTTAGGCGCGGTGGTGGCCTTCATGCCCACCAGCGTGGTGGGGGCCAGTTGTCCGCCGGTCATGCCGTAGATACCGTTGTTTACAAAGATCACGGAGATATTCTCACCCCGGTTGGCGGCGGACATGGTCTCAGCCAGACCGATGGAGGCCAGGTCGCCGTCGCCCTGATAGGTGAACACCAGCGTGTCGGGGTTGCTGCGTTTGGCGCCGGTGGCCACGGCGCAGGCCCGCCCGTGGGCAGCCAGCAGATAATCGTAGGTGAAGTATCCCATGCCCAGACCGCAGCAGCCTACGCCGATGGCGCAGGTGCACTTGTCCAGCATATCCATCTCCTCCAGCACCTCGCCGATGAGCTTGAAGAGGGTGCTGTGCATACAGCCGGGGCAGAAGCCGTCTACCATATCGGGCTGAATGCCTTTTGTTCTCGTATATACCTTTTCCATGTCCGACGCCTCCTTATCGTTCCAGCAGTTTCCTGACCGCGTCCATGACCTCGCCGCGTCCCATGATCTCGCCGCCCGCGTGGAGACACGTCTCGATGGGGCAGCGGTCGTTGATGGCCAGCCGGATGTCGTCCACCATCTGGGCGGGGATGCACATCTCCACGTCCAGAATGGCCTTGACCCTGTCAGAGTCCAGCCCCGCGTACACGTCGGCAGGGAAGGGGTACAGTGTTTTCGGGCGGATGAAGCCCACCTTGTGCCCCTTGGCCCGCAGCAGCTTTACCGCCGAGCGTGCAATACGCCCGCAGATGCCGTAGCCGGTGACGACCACCTCGGCGTCGTCCAGATACAGCGTCTCCGCCTCGCTGGGCCAGCTCTTGTACAGTTCCTCGGCCTTTTTGCAGTGGCGCTCCTGCTCCTTGGTGTCCCAGCGTCCGGCGTCGACAGTGGCCCGCGGCTCCTTGTAGGAATCGTGACCCACCGCCGCCCAGGGGCGGCACTGGTCCTTCAGCGCCTTGACCTCCTCGGCGGAGCGCTCCGGCGGCAGCGCCACCGGTTCCATGATGGTGCCCATCACGCCGTCGGTGAGGATCAGCACCGGGTTCCGGTCCTGCTGTGCGTAGTCAAAGGCCGCATAGGTCATGTCCACGGCCTCCTGCACGGTAGAGGGAGAGAACACCCGCATTCTGAACCCGCCGTTTCCGCTGGCCTTGGTGGCCTGGGCATAGTCCTGCTGTGCCGGCTGGATGGTGCCGATGCCGGGGCCGCCCCGCTGTACATTCACATATACGATGGGCACCCGCGCGCTGGCACAGAAGCTGACGCCCTCGCTCATTAGGCTGATGCCGCAGGAGGAGGAGCTGGTCATGGCCCGTGTGCCGGTACCGGCGGCGCCGTACACCATATTGATGGACGCGACCTCGCTCTCGCCCTGTACAAAGCTGCCGCCTACCTCCGGCAGCCGCCGTGCCAGATATTCCGGTATCTCGTTTTGCGGCGTGATAGGATAGCCGGCAAAGAACCGGCAGCCTGCCCGCACCGCCGCCTCAGCGATGGCCTCAGTGCCCTTCATAAATACTCTTGCCATGCTCCCGCCTCCTTATTTATACACTTCGATGGCCGCGTCCGGACACATACGTCCGCAGATGGCACAGCCGATGCAGTTTTCCGGGTGTGCGGCCACCACAAAGGGGTAGCCCTTGGAGTTGACCTCGTGTCCCACGGCCAACACGCCCTTGGGACAGAACTTCACGCAGTAGCCGCAGCTCTTGCAGCTCTCCGCGCGGATGGTGACTTGCGCCATTTCAATGCCTCCTTATCCTTCATCAAGTCCCGTCTCCGGGACAGTCATTCGCGGTGTGATGGGCAGCAGCGGCAGCTCCGTCCGGCCTTCGACCTCCGGCAGCAGCGTCTCCGACACCGCCGCCGCCTCCACCTTTACATAGGGCGTCAGCAGCCGGAGCCCCTGCTCCACGCCCGCTAAGAATTCCTCCGCCGTGGTGCCGATGCCCAGCGTGGGGTTCAGCAAAAAACGCGGCAGGCCAAGCCGCGCCGCCTTCAGCACGGCGCTCAGGGTCCCGTCGATGTGCGCCACCGTCCCCGACCAGGGCCGGTACGGGTTTACCACGAACCATGCATCCGCGCTCTTCAGCAGGTGTGCGTATCCGCCGATGAGCCTTGCCCCCGTGTCGTTGCCGCCCACGTCCAGAATGACGCTCTTGCTCTTGTCCAGCAGCAGCGGCACCAGTCCGCCCACCTGCGTGGGCGCGTCGGCACACTGCTGCTCGAAGTGCACCGTCACCCCCGCGCCCTCCAGCAGCTCCGCCGCGTCCCTTGACCGCAGCAGTGGCTTTGTCTGGTCCAGATCGAAGAAATGCACATCCCGTCTACACTCCGCCGCCGTCAGCGCCCACTGCACCGCCAGCTCAGATTTGCCGCACCCGGCCTCGCCCAGAAATATCGTCACCCGCTGCGCTGGGTCCGGTACATAGCGTGCCATACCATCCCTCCTTTAGCCCTTCAAAGTGCTGTATATTTACGAATACCATTATACCCGCCCGCTTTGCCCCTGCGAAGCGTAAATGCCCGTTATCCTATAAAGCTTTCTTATATCTGACGGCGTAAAAAAAGACCGGCACCCGCCGGTCTTTTTTCATATGCTTATCCGCCCAGATACGCTTCAATGACCGCCGGGTCCGCCTGGATGTCCGCCGGTGTGCCCTTGGCGATGATGTGCCCGAAGTTCAGCACGCAGATACCCTCGCAGATGTTCATCACCAGGTTCATGTCGTGCTCGATCAGCAGCACCGCGATCTGGAACGTATCCCGTATCTTCCGGATGTTCTCCATCAGCTCCGCCGTCTCCGACGGGTTCATGCCCGCCGCCGGCTCGTCCAGCAGCAGCAGACACGGGTTCGATGCCAGCGCCCGCAGGATCTCCAGCCGCCGCTGCGCGCCGTAGGGCAGCGAGCCCGCCCGCTCGTCGGCGTGGCCCTCCATGTGGAAGATGCTCAGCAGCTCCTCCGTCCGTTCCCGGGCGATGTGCTCCTCCCGCGCATACCTGGGGAAATGCAGGATACTGCCCGCCAGCCCGTAGCGCACCGAGTCGTTCATGGCCACCATCAGGTTCTCCGCCACCGTCAGATCATTGAACAGCCGGATGTTCTGGAACGTCCGGGCGATACCGGCCTTGTTTACCTGTGCGGTGGTCATGCTGTGGGTGTCCTTGCCATCCAGCAGGATAGCGCCCGCTGTGGGCTGATACACCTTCGTCAGCAGGTTGAACACCGTGGTCTTGCCCGCGCCGTTGGGGCCGATCAGCCCCGCGATCTCCGTCCGGCCGATGGTCAGATCGAAGTCCTCCACCGCCTTCAGCCCGCCGAAGGTCACGCCCAGCCCCACGCACTCCAGCACCGGGGACTTGTCGATGTCCCGTTCCGGCAGCAGCACGGAGGACTGGCGCTTCACCAATTTCGTTTTCGTCGTCACAGCGCCGCACGCTCCTTTCGCCCGGGGGTCAGTTTTTCCTTAGCAGAGGCAAAAAACCGCTTCATCGTGGGGTTGTTCGTGGCCTGCATCACCAGGATCAGCACGATGGCATACACCAGCATACGGTAGTCCGCCACCTCGCGCAGCGCCTCCGGCAGCACCGTCAGCACGATGGCCGAGATCACGGAGCCCGGCACGCTGCCCATGCCGCCCAGCACCACGATGACCAGGATCTCGATGGACATATTGTAATCGAAGGCAGCCGCCTTGATGTTGGCCAGTGAGTGGCCGTACAGCACGCCGGCACAGCCTGCGAAGAACGCCGCGATGACGAACACCGCCAGCTTGTACCATGTGACGTTCAATCCCACGGACTCCGCCGCGATGCGGTTGTCCCGGATGGCCATGATGGCCCGGCCGTACTTGGACCGCTTCAGGTTCAGCATCACCGCCACCGTCAGCAGCACCAGCACCGCGCCGTAGGGGAGAAGGTCCTTCGCCCCGGCGTAGATGGAGGAGGTGTCCAGACCCAGCGCGCCGCCGGTGATGTTCAGGTTTGTGATGATGTTCTTGATGATCTCGCCGCAGGCCAGCGTCACGATAGCCAGATAGTCGCCCCGCAGCCGCAGGGCCGGCAGTCCCACCAGCAGTCCGAAGACCGCCGCCATCAGGCCGCCCGCCAGCATACTCACCGGCAGGCGCACGCCCAGCGGCAGGGCGGTGGTGTGCAGCGCGATCGCCACCAGACACCCGGAGAACAGTCCCACGGACATGAAGCCCGCGTGGCCCAGGCTCAGCTCGCCCAGCAGGCCCACCACCAGGTTCAGCGACACCGCCATCACGATGTACACCGCAACGGGCACCAGCATATTCGTTACCTGCCGGGTCAGATGCCCGGTATACAGCAGCGCCGCCATTACCACAAACAGTGCGGCCACCGCCGCCACGGTCAGCAGGTCCGTGCGCTGTCTTTTTTTCTGTGTCAGCTGCATTTCCTTCACCTCACACCTTCTCCTGCATGGGCTTGCCCAGCAGGCCCGTGGGCTTGACCACCAGCACGACCACCAGCACGGCGAACACGATGGCGTCCGCCCACAGGGTAGAGATATACGTCTTGGACATCTGCTCGATCAGGCCCAGCAGTATGCCGCCCAGCATGGCGCCGGGGATGGAGCCGATGCCGCCGAACACCGCCGCCGTAAAGGCCTTGATGCCGGGCATGGCGCCGGTGGTGGGCTTGATGTACACATAGGTCATGCCATAGAACATACTGGCGAAGGCCGCCAGCGCCGAGCCGATGGCAAACGTCAGCGTGATGGTCCTGTCCACGCTGATGCCCATCAGCGTGGCGGCGTCCTTGTCCTCGGACACGGCCCGCATGGCTTTGCCCAGCTTCGTTTTGTCGATGAACAGCGTCAGCGCTGCCATCAGCACCGCTGTCACCGCCAACGTCAGCACGGTGATGCCGTCCACCTGCACGCCGCCCACGGAGAAGCTGCCCAGCTTTACCAATGTGGGGTAGGCCATCTGCTGCGAGCCGAAGAGCAGCAGCGCCGCGTTCTGCAAAAGATAGCTGACGCCGATGGCCGTGATGAGCACACTCAGCGGTGCCGCCTGCCGCAGGGGCTTATAGGCGCAGAACTCAATGACCACGCCCAACACCGCGCATACCACGATGCTGACGATCACCGTCACCCACGGGGACAGTCCCAGCTGCGCCACCGCCACAATGCCGCTGTATGCGCCCACCATGATCACGTCGCCGTGGGCGAAGTTCAGCATTTTGGCGATACCGTAGACCATGGTGTAGCCCAGCGCGATCAGCGCGTAGATGCTCCCCAGGCTCAGCCCGCTTATCAATGTTTGTATCAAATTCGTCATAGTCGTCATTCCTTTGCATGGCGCCCGTTCCGCCCTCCCGGCGCTGCGCCGGGAGGGCGTATGGGCTTATTGTGAGGAAGATAGGTAGCTTACTTGCTTACGCCTCCGCGTCGGCTGCGGTATCCGCAGCGTCTCCGCTCTCCGCGCCGGCGGCGTCATTGGCGTTGTCCTGACCGAACAGGGTGCCCACGCCGTTCTTGTAGAGGATGGCGCTGGCGGCCTTGTTGGTGTTGCCGTCGGCGCTCCAGGTCATAGTGCCGGTCACGCACTCCACGGTGATGGTGGGCATCACAGCGGCCAGGTCAGCGCCGGAGGTGCTGCCGTTGGCGGCCTCCACAGCGGCCTTGACGGCGTACACCGCGTCATAGGCATCCGCGGCGAACTGGTCGGGGGTGGCGTTGTAGGCGTCCTGGTATGCCTTCACAAAGGCCTGGACCTTGGGGTCGGCGGAATCCGCGGCGAAGGGGGTCATCATCAGCACGTTATCCGCAATGGTCACATCCTGGCTCACCTTGCCCAGAATGCCGTCCAGACCGTCAGCGCCGAAGAAGTACACATCGTCGGCAAACTTACCCTTGGCCTGGGTCAGGAAGGTGGAGGCCTCCTCCGCGTAGATGGGGATGAACACGACCTTCACGCCGGAGGAAGCAAGGGCGTTCACCTGGGTGGAGAAGTCGGTGTTGGTGGCGGTGGTGAAGGTCTGCGTCTCCTTGATGGTCACGCCGGTGTTCTGGCACTCGGCCACGAAGGCATTGTACAGACCCACAGAGTAGTCGTTGTCGCTCTGATAGAACACGCCTACTTCGGTGGCCAGGGCGTTGTCGGTGAGGTAGTCTGCTGCCGCGGTGCCCTGATAGGAATCGTAGAAGCAGATACGGAACGCCTTGTCGTTGCCGTCGATGCATTTGTCGGCGGAGCCAGTGGTCTCCATCACCAGCACGTCGTCGGCTTTGGCCGCCGCCACCACGGAGGCCGTCTCACCGGACAGCACCGTGCCCAGACTGACGTTCATGCCCCAGTCCATCAGCTTGCCGTAGGCAGCCACGGCGCTCTCCGGGTCGCCCTGAGAGTCCTGGAAGCTCAGCTCCAGCTGCTTGCCGTTCACGCCGCCGGCGGCGTTGATCTCCTTGACGGCCAGCTCCGCGCCGTGCTGTACGGACAGACCATAGTTGGCATAGCCGCCGGTCAGGGGGCCGACGCCGCCCAGCTTAATGGTCTCGGTGCCGCTGGCATCGCCGCTGCCGCCGTTATCGCTCTTGCTGCCGCAGGCCACCAGGCTGAACGCCATCACAGCGGCTAAAAACATTGCAACTACTTTCTTTTTCATGGTTTTGTTCTCCTTTACGTTGGTTTTCTTAGGAACTATGCACCGGCGGCGTCTGCCGCAGGTATACAAAAAAGCGGCTCCGCCAATGGCGGAGCCGCTTCGCTGTATCAGGTGTCAGCGCGTCATGCGGTTATCCGTGCCAATGGCGTATGTGCAGAGGCGGCCAGTACCAGCAGTACCAGCACCAGAGCGCAAATAATAATGGACGCCATAATAATGGCGCCCAGCACGGACAGGATGACAGTATGAGAAGCGGCGCAGGCGCAGCAGAAAGCAGCACCGGCGCAGGCGGCGGTCATCATGGTATTCATGGCTTTCTTCGTGGTCTTGGTCATCACGGCCGCCTCCTTTCGCTTCGGAAATGTTGGGCCTATTGTAGCAAAGCAAAATTCCAAAGTCAACGGTGTTCTCACAAAAATTGTCATCATATCGCACAATCAGCCACAATATGTATTATGCAATATGCATAAAAACGAACCACTTTCTCCCAGAAACTGGAAATTCCACGGCCGCAGCCGGTCTGCCGCTCCGAACACAAAAAACGATATAGACGGACAAACATACGACAATACCGAACAATGCCCCTTGCATTTTCTGCGTTATCCTGTAAAATAGACAGCGAACCTCCGCGCGGTACGCGCGGAAGCGGAACAGACTGAAAAGGGAGGCCCGTCCATGCATACGCCCCGGCACCCCACACGCAGCATAACGATCATGGCGTCAGCGCTGCTGGCGCTGTTTCTGCTGTCCTTCGTGCTGGGCCGCTACGGCGTCCCTCTGGGCGAGGTGGTAAAGATACTCCTCTCCCGCGTCTTTTCTATTGAACAGACCTGGACGGACAACATGGCCATCGCCGTGTGGAATGTCCGCCTGCCCCGCATCCTGCTGGCCTGCCTGGTGGGCTGCGGCCTCTCCGCCGCCGGCACCGCCTACCAGACCGTGTTCCAGAACCCCATGGCCGCACCGGATATCCTGGGCGCGTCCTCCGGCGCCTGCTTCGGTGCGGCGCTGGCGATCCTGACGGGCCAGAGCACCGTGATGGTCACCGTTTTCGCCTTCCTGGCCAGCCTGCTGTCCGTGGCCCTGGTCTATCTGGTGGGCCGCCGATCCCGGGGCAGCCGTGTGGTGAGCCTCCTGCTGGCCGGTATCATGGTAGGCTCGCTGTTCTCGGCCTGTACCTCCTATATCAAGCTGGTGGCCGATCCCACCAACCAACTGCCCCAGATCACCTACTGGCTCATGGGCAGCCTCTCCGGCACCCGTATGCACACCGTCGCCTTTGCCGCCGTCTGTATGGCGGCAGGGCTGACGCCCCTGCTGCTGCTCCGCTGGCGCATGAACCTGCTGACCCTCTCGCCGGATGAAGCCCGCGCCATGGGCGTCCACACGGACCGCCTGCGTCTGGCGGTGATCCTCTGCGCCACGGTGCTGACGGCCTCCGCCGTCTCCGTCTCCGGCATGATCGGCTGGGTGGGTCTGGTGATCCCCCATCTCAGCCGCCGCCTCGTGGGTAACGACTGCCGCAGGCTCCTGCCCATGGCCTGCCTGTTCGGCGCGGCCTTTCTGCTGCTGGTGGACGACCTGGCCCGCACCCTTGCGGCGACGGAGATCCCCATCGGTATCCTGACGGCCTTCGTGGGCGCGCCGTTCTTTATCTACCTCATGGTGAAGGGAGGCGACCGCCTGTGACCCTCATGGTATCGCACCTGACCTTCGCCTATCCCAAGGCCCCGCCGGTGCTGGAGGATGTCTCTTTCACCGTGCCCGCCGGTGATTTTCTCTCCGTGCTGGGTGCCAACGGTGCCGGCAAGAGCACCCTCTTCCGCTGCCTGCTGGGCGGCCTGGAGGGCTACACCGGCACCATCTCGCTGGACGGCCGCGACGTGCGGACCTTCTCCCGCCGGGAGCTGGCGGCCCGCATCGCCTACATCCCGCAGATACACCGTCCCACTTTCGGCTATTCCGTGCTGGACACCGCTCTCATGGGCCTGACCCGACACTTGTCCCCGTTCCAGAGCCCCTCCAAGGCCCTGGAGCAGCAGGCTCTGACCGCCCTGGAGCAGCTGGGTGTGGCCCACCTGGCGCAGCGGAACTTCGCCGCCCTCTCCGGCGGCGAGCAGCAGCTGGTGCTCATCGCCCGCGCTCTGTGCCAGCAGTCGGAGCTCCTCATCATGGACGAGCCCACCGCCTCTCTGGATTACGGCAACCAGCTCCGTGTGCTGGAGCAGGTGCGTTCCCTGTCGGAGCAGGGCTACACCGTCCTGCTCTCCACCCACGATCCCCAGCACGCCCTGCGTTTTTCCCGCCGCGTCCTGGCCCTGCAAGGGGGCAGCGTGGCGGCGGAGGGCGATACCCGGAGCGTGCTGACGCCGGACCTGATCCGGCAGCTCTACGGTGTGGAGTCCGTACTGCTGGATACGCCCGACGGCGCGGCCCTGCTGCCGGTGCGGAGAGGTGACCGCCATGTTTAGCTGGTCAGCGGACACTGTCCGCTTCATGGCCGATGCCTGCCGCCGCACCGACTTCCACGAAAAGCTGACGGCGCTGCTGCTGCCGTACCTGAAGCCCACGGATCATATCTGCGACGCCGGCTGCGGCCTGGGATACCTGTCCCTGGCCCTGTCATCCCATGCGGCCCATATCACGGCGGCGGAGCGCGACGCCGCGGCCCTGTCCGTCCTGCGGCAGGAGCTGGACGCCCGGGGCGTTGCCAATGTGACGCCCCTGTGCGCCGATGTGCTGGCCTATACGCCGCCGGTGCCCTTCGACGCCATGGTGTTCTGCTTTTTCGGCAGCATGGAGGAGATACTGGCCGCCGCCCTCCGCCAATGCCGTGGCACGGTGCTGGCCGTGGTGCGTGACGACGTGTGCCACCGCTTTTCCGGGGCACCCCGTGCGCCGGGCCGCCATAGCTTCGATGCCGCCTGCGGTGTGCTGGACGCCCACGGTATCCCCTATACGGCGCAGCGTGCGGCGCTGGACTTTCCCCAGCCCTTCCGCACCCTGGAGGATGCCCGGACATTCCTGACCATCTACGGCGGGGGAGCGCCTGCGGAGGACGATCTCCGCACCAAACTTATTTCCACCGGCGATCCGGACTTCCCGTGGCAGCTGCCCGGCGTCCGCCGCTTTGGAATGATTGCATTTTCAACAGAAGAAGGAGAACACATATGAACAAGACAAAACGATTGCTGGCGCTGGTCCTGGCGCTGGTGATGAGCCTGACCCTGTTTGCCTGCGGCCGGAAGGCCCAGGACGACGAGACCGACGACAGCACCCGGACGGAGGACGCCACCCGCGTGTTCACCGACTCCTGCGGCCGCGAGGTCACCGTCCCCACCGATATCCAGAAGGTGGCCGTCTCCGGCCCTCTGGCCCAGATGGTGGTCTTTGCCATCGCCCCGGACAAGATGGTGGGTGTGGCCAATGCCTGGGACAAGACCGCCGAGAATTACTTTGACCAGAAGTATCTGGACCTGCCCCTGCTGGGCCAGCTGTACGGCGGCAAGGGCGAACTGAACCTGGAGACGCTGCTGACGGCCGATCCCGACGTGGTCATCGATGTGGGCGAGCCCAAGAGCACCATGGCGGAGGACCTGGACGGCCTGCAGGAACAGACCGGCATCCCCTTTGTCCACATTGACGCCTACCTGGCCTCCATGGACGATACCTATGCCATGCTCAGCGACCTGCTGGCTATGCCCAACGAGGGTCAGGCCCTGGCCGACTACTGCCGCAATGCCTATGACACCGTCAAGGCTATCGTGGACGGCGTGGAGAAGGCCGATGTCCTGTATATCACCGGTGAAGATGGCCTGAACGTCATCGCCAGGGACTCCTATCACGCCGAGGTCGTCGATATGCTGTGCAATAATCTGGCTGTGGTGGACGAGCCCTCCTCCAAGGGTACCGGCAACGAGGTGGACATGGAGCAGATCCTGAACTGGGACCCCTCTATCGTGTTCTTCGCCCCCGGCAGCATTTACAGCACCGTGGCCGATAACGAGAACTGGCAGACCATACCTGCCATCAAGGACGGCAGGTATTACGAGGTGCCCTTCGGCCCCTACAACTGGATGGGCTTCCCGCCAAGCGTCCAGCGCATCCTGGGTATGCAGTGGATGGCCAAGGTCCTGTACCCCGAGGCTGCCGATTACGATATGTACGAGGTCGCCCAGACCTATTTCCAGCTGTTCTACCACTGCGACCTGACCATCGACCAGTACAACGCGCTGGTGGCAAATTCTCTCCCCGCTGTGGAGGCCGCCGGCTGAATAAACGAACAGGGAGCGGCACCGCCGCTCCCTATGGCCCTTGAAAGGAGACACATATGAACAACATCTTCCAGACCCTGCTCTACCAGCGGGAAAAGCAGAAGGACACCGTGCTGGCCACCATCGTGTGGGATGACGGCTCCGCCCCCCGCGGCGCGGGCAGCCAGATGCTGGTGGGGGCGGAGGGTCTGCTCTCCGGCACCATCGGCGGCGGCGCGGTGGAGCTGCGGTCCATTCAGCTGGCCCGGGCGCTGCTGGCCGGTCAGCACGTGGACGCCCTGTATGACTTCAAGCTCTCCCGTGACGGTGAGCTGGGCATGGCCTGCGGCGGCGATGTGACGGTGCTGTTCACTCCCGCCCGGTTGTCGGATCGCGTCTGGGACGCGCTGGCGGCGGAGGTGCTGCGCCGCGTGCGTGACCGTGTGCCCGTCTGGCTGGTGCTGCCGCTGGACGGCGCCGCGCCCCATATCGCCGAGACGGCGGAGACGGGCGAGGGCGTGTTCTCCCTGCCGCTGCCGGTGGGGGAGCGCGCGGTCATCTTCGGCGCGGGACATATCGCTCGTGCGCTGACGCCTCTGCTGCGGACGATTGGCTTCCGTCCCGTGGTGGTGGATGATCGGCCGGGCTTTGCCACGGCGGAGCATTTTCCCCAGGCGGACCGGACCATCTGCGGCGACTTTGACCGCATCAGCGACTACCTGACGCTGACGCCGGAGGACTATGTGGTCATCATGACCAACGGCCATGAGCACGACTTTCAGGCGGAGGTGCAGGTGCTGCGGGGCGAGACGGCCTATGTGGGCGTCATCGGCTCCCGGAAGAAAACGGCCTTCGTGAACCAGCGCCTGCGGGAGGCGGGCATTCCCGAGGAGAAGATCGCCTTTGTCCACACGCCGGTGGGCACACCCATCAAGGCCGTGACGCCGGAGGAGATCGCCGTGTCCATCGCCGGTGAGATGATCTGCGTCCGTGCCGCACGGCGCGAAGCGGCAGGGGAGGTACACCATGGCTGCCCCATGCACTGACCACCTGTTCCTCACCGGTGACAAGGGCGTGGGCAAGTCCACGCTGGCGCGCTGCCTGCTGGCCGGGCATACACCCTGCGGCTTCCGCACGGTGCGGGTAACAGGCGTGCTGGACCGACCCTCTGTGCATCTGCTGCCCGCGGTGGGCGGAGTACCGTCGGCGGAAAATCTGCTGTTTTACGGCGGCGCTTATTCCTGCGATAGGTTCGACACGCTGGGCACGGCGGCCCTGCGTGACCGTGACGGGGACGTCCTGCTGATGGACGAGCTGGGCCCGGCGGAGTCCGGTGCCAAAAAATTCTGCGAAGCGGTGCTCGCGGCCCTGGACGGTGACCTTCCCGTTCTGGGCGTCCTGCAAAAGGCGGACACGGAATTTCTCCGGGCGGTGGCCGGTCATCCCCGGGTGCGTCTGGTGACCGTCACCGTGGAAAACCGGGACGAGCTGCGCCGTACCATGACCCTTTAACAAACGCTGCGCTATGGTGTACCGCATATAACAAAAGGGTATATAAAAGAGCACAGAAGCAGGTCAACAAGAGCAGCCTAAAGTAAACGAAAGTGACATGCACCGTCAAAGGGCGCGGGAAGATCCCGCGTCCTTTTTTCGACTTTTACTTCCCATAAGGGACGGTTTGCGGTATACTATGGGGGAGAAAACAGGGGAGGTGACGCGGTGAAGCTGCGTATCATCACCGGCCGCGCCGGTGCGGGAAAAAGTAAGCTGGTGCTCGAAACCATTGCGGCACAACGGTTTGAGCGTCCGCAGATTTTGCTGGTACCGGAGCACGCCACCCACGAGGCGGAGCTGGATCTCTGCCGCGCGCTGGGGGATACCGCCAGCCGTGACGGGGAGGTGCTGAGCTTCCAGAGCCTTGCCACCCGCGTACTGTCACAAACCGGAGGCATATCCGATATAACGTTAGATAATGGTGGTAAAATACTGATAATGCGCCGCGCCTTGCAGGAAGTTTCATCATATTTGACGGTGTTTTCCAAGCCGTCACAGCGCCCGGCCTTTCTGCGGGAGCTGGTGGCCCTGGCCGATGAGTTGTATGCCTATAAAATCGCGCCGTCACTTCTGCTGCAACAGGTTCAGGACATTCCGGGCGCCGCCGGAGATAAGCTGCGCTCTACGGCGCTGCTGTTCGGCGCTTATGACGCGCGACTCCACGGCGGCGACTTTGATGCCCGGTCAAAAGTGCAGAAACTCTGCGATAAACTGCCGAATTCGGACTATTTATGCGGAAAAGATATCTACATTGATGGGTTTTCCTATTTCAACCGAACGGAGGAGGATATCATTGCCGCCGCGCTGAAGCAGGCCAACTCTGTTACAGTGACTCTGCTGGGCGATGACAGTGACCCGCAGCTCTTCCACAACGGTATACAGCAGCGGGAACGCCTGCGCAGACTGGCGAAGGACGCCGGTTGTAGTTGTGAAGTAGAAAACCTTGTCAGGAACAGCGACACAGCGTTTTCGCACCTGGAGCGATACTTCCTCGGTGCGGAAAAAGCGTGGACGGGCAGCACGCCGTCCATTACCTTGTACCAGGCCAATACCGCCTATTCTGAGGTGGAATATGTGTCTGCGCAGCTGCGGGCGCTGGCACAAAAGGGTGTTCGCTGGCGTGAGATGGCCGTGGCGGCGCGGAATATGGAGGTATATGGCCCGTTGCTGGAGGCCGTGTTCCGCCGCGATGATATCCCTGCCTATATCAGCCGCCGGAGCGACATTTTGGAGCAGCCGGTCCTGACGCTGCTGCTGTCCGCCGTCGACGCAGTGACAGGCGGCTTTGAGTATGAGGACGTGTTCCGGTGCCTGAAGACCGGCATGACGGCACTGACGGCGGCGGAATGCGATCTTCTGGAAAACTATGTGATCCGTTGGGAAATTCGGGGCAATATGTGGCTGCGGGACGCCGACTGGACGGCGGATCCGGATGGATACAGCGGAGAGATGACCGACTATCGCCGGGAACAGCTGGCCGAGATAAACGCGGTCAGAAGGAAAGTCAGAAAACTGTTTCTTACCCTGAGTGATGGGATGAAATCCAATAAAACGGTAAGGGGTAAAGCTGAAACGCTTTACAAATTTGCGGAGGACGCCGGTACACCGGCCGTGTTGGAACAGCGGGAGAAAGAATTGCTGGAGCAGGGGCAGATGCAGGCGGCAGAGGAGTATGCCCAGCTGTGGCGGATATTCTGCGATGTGCTGGACCAGTTCGTGGCGCTTTTGGGTGACACGGAGGTGGACGGCGATGAGTTTGCGCGGCTGCTGCGGCTGACGCTGAGCCAGTATGCCGTGGCCACCATACCCGCTGCGCTGGATCAGGTAAAGGTAAGCCCCTTGACGCGCAATGACCGCCATACAGTGCGGCATCTTTTCCTGCTGGGCGCCAATGACCATGTGCTGCCCACGGTGGAGAAGGGCGGCGGTATATTGGACGAACAGGAGCGTGAGCTTTTGCAGCAGCAGGGAATCTTGCTGTCCGACGCCACGTTCGACCCGCTGAGCAATGAGCTGCAGAATATCTATGCCGCCTTGGCCCAGCCAACGGAGACACTGACCGTGTCCTGGTGCGCCGGCGATGAGTCGGGGGCGAAGCTGCTGCCGTCCTTTGTGGTAGAGCGTATCCGCAAGCTGTTTCCGCAAGTGGAAATACAACGGGAAGACGGCGCGTACCGCCGCGGACTGCCTGCGGCAGCGCTGGCACTGGCGGGACAGCGGCCCGGCGGTGCGCTGTGGCGTTATTTTGAGATGCATGGACAGAGCGGTACGCTGGAGAAGATGGCAGCGGCCCGGGCTATGGGCCGGGGAAGACTGTCACCCGGGGCGGTACGCAGCCTGTACGGCAGTACACTGGCCATGTCCGCCTCGCGGCTGGACCAGGTGAAGAGCTGTCACTTTGGCTATTTCATGGAGTACGGCCTGCGGGCCAGGGAACGGACAAAGGCGGATTTCCAGGCGCCGGAGGTGGGGACGTTTATCCACTATCTGCTGGAGAATGTTCTGCGGGAGGTAGAGCAGCAGGGGAAGCGGCCGGAAAGACCGGCGCTGGCGGCGTTGGTGCGGCGGTATACGGATGAGTATGTCCGGACGGTCATCGACGGCTACGGCGAGAAGAGCGCACGGTTCCGGTATCTGTTTTCCCGGTTGCGGGAGACGGCGTTGGTCATTGTTGAGAACGTGCTGGATGAGCTGGAGCATTCGGATTTCCGGCCTGTGGCCTTTGAATTGGGCTTCGGCGGCAAAAACGGACAGCTGCCTGCCGTCACGGTGACGGCGGGAGATACCACGCTGTCCGTCACCGGTAAGGTGGATCGGGTGGACGGCTGGCTGAAGAACGGGAAGCTATATCTGCGAGTAGTGGACTACAAAACCGGGAAAAAGTCTTTTGATCTGGCGGATGTGCGCTACGGCCTGGGTATTCAGATGCTGCTGTATCTTTTCGCACTACAGCGGTACGGCGGGGACTATTTTGGGGCGGCGGTGGAGCCGGCGGGAGTGCTGTACCTGCCGGCGAGGGACGTCGTTAAAAAGGCGGATCGGGCCATCGCGCCGGACAAGCTGGCCGCGCTGCTGCGGGGCGAGCTGCGTCGGACGGGCATGGTGCTGTCCGACCCAGAGGTGCTGACAGCCATGGAGCACAGTGCGCTGGAGTCACCCTGCTATTTGCCTATTGCAGTGAAAAAGGACGGTTCGGTCAGCGGTTTGGCGGCCAGTGTGTTGGCGGATGCGGCCCAGATGGGCAAAATGGGCCGGTATGTGGACGGGCTGCTGCGGAAGGTAGCCCGGGAGCTGGGCGATGGCAATATTGACGCAGATCCATGCCGCAGGGGGCCTCAGGAAAGTGCCTGCGACTGGTGTCCCTTCGCGTCGGCCTGCTGGTTTGACGAGAAACGGGACAAGCCCCATTATCTGCAAAAGACCACGCAGGAAGAATTCTGGCAGCTGGTGGACGAGGAGGTGACGCGCCGTGGCTGACATCCAACTGACGGCACAGCAGCGTGGGGCAGTAGAGGACCGGGGCGGCAGCCTGCTGGTGTCCGCCGCCGCCGGATCCGGCAAGACGAAGGTGCTGGTAGAGCGTGTGTTCGCTTATCTGACGGAGGAACACTGCCACATAGACGATTTCCTTATTATCACATTTACCCGCGCCGCTGCCGCCGAACTGCGGACAAAGCTGGCCGCAGAGCTGGCGAAGCGGGTGGCACAGGACCCGGAGAACAGTCACCTGCGGCAGCAGATGTTCCGGGTGTATCAGGCGGACATCAAGACGGTGGACGGCTTCTGTGCAGGGCTGCTGCGGGAGCATATCCATCTGCTGGAGCCGGTGGATGGGCGGAGTCTGACGCCGGACTTCCGTATCCTGGATGAGACGGAGGCCGGCGTGCTGAAGCAGCGGGCACTGGAGGATGCACTGGAGGCGTTCTATCAGCGGATCGAGCAGGGGGACGAAGGCTGCCGGGCGTTGGCAGAGACGCTGGGCTTCGGCCGGGATGACCGGGCGTTGGCGGCGCTGGTGCCGGAGCTGCACGGAAAATTGCAGAGCCATCCCTACCCGGACAAGTGGCTGGAAAGAGCCGCGGAGAGCTGGGCGAACCTGCCGGAACGGCTGGGCGACAGCGTGTACGGCCGGACGATCATGGAGGACACGGTGCGCCGCGCCAGTTACTGGGCGGGACGGCTGGAACGCGCCGTGAAGGATATGGAAGACTGCGAGAGCGTGTATAACGCCTATGGAGATCGGTTTTTGGAAACGGCGGCGCAGCTGCGGGAATACGCGGCCGCGGCCCGGGAAGGCTGGGATGCCATGGGCCGTGTGCAGCCGGCCTTCCGGCGGATGGGCGTGGTGAAGGGGGACGAGTGCGCCGGGGCGAAGGACGCGGCGCGGGCGGTGCTGGAAAAGTGCCGTGACGCATTGAAGAAGCTGTCCGCGCCGTATCAGACGGCGGAGACGGAGTTGCTGGGCGATCTGCAGGTCATCGCGCCCGCTATGCGGGCGCTGCTGGCACTGACAGGGGACTTCGACAAGCGGTTCCGGGCAGAGAAGGTGCGGCGGAACGCTATGGATTTCTCTGACCAGGAACACTACGCCGTGCAGATGCTGTGCCGCCAGGACGGAACGCCCACGGAGCTTGGCGAGCAGGTGTCCCGGCGGTACCGGGAGATCATGGTGGACGAGTATCAGGACACTAATGAAGTGCAGAACTGTATCTTCCGGGCGGTATCGCGGCAGGGAGAGAATATCTTTGCCGTGGGCGATGTGAAGCAGAGCATCTACCGGTTCCGGCTGGCGGAACCGGGGATATTCCTGGAAAAATACAGGACTTATGCCGATGCGGACCACGCTGCGCTGGGTGCGCCGCGGCGGCGGGTACTGAGCCGGAACTTCCGGTCACGCCGGGAGGTGCTGGCGGCTGCGAACTTTGTGTTCGCGGCGCTGATGTCCCGGGAAATGGGCGAGCTGGATTATACAGAGGAGCAGCATCTTCACTTTGGGGCGGAATACTATCCGGAGGTGCCGCGGGAGACGGAGTTCCACTATCTGGCTGTGGAGGACACACCGGAGCAGCGGTTCGACCGGGCGGAGGCCGAGGCGCGGTTTGTGGCAAAGCGTATTCGCCGTATGCTGGACGAAGGGTTCACTGTCCGGGGTGAGGACGGCACCATGCGTCCGGCAGCACCGGAGGATATCGTGATACTGATGCGCTCACCCAGCGCCCGGCAGACGGTATTCGCCGCCGCCTTGGCACGGGAGGGGATCCCCTGCGACGGCGGGGAAAGTGAGGATTTCTTCTCGGCGATGGAGGTCGCAGTGGTATTGTCACTGCTGGAGGTGGTGGATAACCCACGGCAGGATGTGCCGCTGATCGCGGTGCTGCGTTCGCCACTGGTAGGCATGAGCGCCGACCGGTTGGCGGAGATACGGGCCGTACAGCGTGAGGGGGATTATTACGAGGCGCTGCGGCAGGATGAGGGTGAGGACGCGCAGGCGTTCCTGTCGCTGCTGCATGAGCTGCGGCAGGTGGCGCGGGAACTGTCCGCCGATAAGCTGCTGTGGTATATCTATGACCGCTGCCGGGTGCAGGCGATCTTCGGTGCCATGGAGGACGGTACAGCCCGCCAGGCGCGTCTGAGGGCACTGTATGACTATATACGACGGCTTGTGCAGGGCGGCAGAACGAGTCTGTTTGACTGTGTACGGCAGGTACGGCAGCTGCTGGAAAGCGGCGATGCGCCGGCCATTACCGCTGCAGGTGCAGCGGGCGGTGTGCGCTTGATGAGCGTGCATAAGTCCAAGGGACTGGAGTTTCCGGTGGTGTTCCTGGCTGACTTGAACAGGAGCTTCAACCGACAGGACCTGGATCGACCGGTGCTGGTCCATCCCCAGCTGGGCGTTGGTGCGGAGCGCGTGGAGGTGGAACGCCGGCTGCGGTACGACACCGTCTCCAAAACGGCGCTGGCGCTGACGCTGGAACGGGAAGCCAAGGCGGAGGAGCTGCGGATACTGTATGTAGCCATGACCCGTGCACAGGAGAAGCTCATCATGGTATGCTCGCGGAAAAACCCGGAGAAGCACCTGAAGGAGCTGTGTGCACTGGCAGAACTGCCGGCGCCGCCGGAGGCGGTGGCCGCGGTAAACTGCCCGGGCGATTGGCTGCTGCTGGCACTGCTGAGCACATATCAGGCAGGGGTGTTCCACGATTACACCGGGGTACGTCCCGCGGTACTGTACGACGGGCCGGAGGGCTTGGCGCTGCGGCTGCACCGCATCAGCGGTGAGGAGGACGGCGGTGCGGCGATGCCGGCGGAGGAGCCGGAAGCGCAGGCACCGGATCCGCAGCCGGACGAGGCGGCGCTGGCGTTCCGGTACAGCCACAGAGCGGCGACAGTGACGCCCTCCAAGGTGACGGCTACCCAGCTGAAGGGGCGGGCCATCGATCAGGAGATCGCCGAGGGAACGCTGCCGACGCGGCGGACCGCCGCACCGGAGAAACCACGATTTTTGCAGGAAAAGCGCGGACTGACCGGGGCGGAGCGCGGTACAGCCATGCACCTGGCGATGCAGTTTCTGCCGCTGGATACTCCTGCGGTACCAGAGGCAGTGACGGCTTTTGCGGAAAGACTGACGGCCCGACGGCTGCTGACGCCGGAGCAGGCGGCGGCGCTGGACATCCCGGCGCTGGCGCGGTTTTTGGCGTCGCCGTTGGCAGAGAGGATACGGACTGCGCCGCAGGTGTGGCGGGAGTACCGCTTCGCGCTGCTCACCGATGCGGGTATTTATGACGTCGCGGCAGCAGGGGAGGAGATGCTCCTGCAGGGCGTGGCAGACTGCGTGTTTGAGACGACGGCGGGTTTGACGGTGGTGGATTTCAAGACTGATCGGGTGACAGCGGCAGAGGCGTCCCAGCGGGCGGAGGCCTATCGGCCGCAGCTGGACGCTTACGCCGGAGCGCTGTCGCGGATACTGGAAAAGCCGGTGACGGAGCGCATTCTGTATTTCTTCGCCTGCGGAGAAGAAATTTCTTTGTGAAAATAGCGAAAAATGCTTGCATTTGCGGGAAGAGTGTGCTATTATCACAGTTGCGTTTGCGGCGATGCCGCGGCGACGAGTGAACCAGAAAGGGGTGAACAAGAGCAATGAAGGAAGGAATCCATCCCAATTATCAGCAGACTACTATCAAATGCGCCTGCGGTAATGTGATTGAGACAGGTTCTACGAAGAAGGATATTCGCGTGGAAGTCTGCTCTAAGTGTCACCCCTTCTTCACCGGCAAGCAGAAGCTGGTGGATACCGGCGGACGCGTTGCCAAGTTCAACAAGCGTTTCGGCCTGGACAAGTAAGGATACAGCACTTTGCAAGACCCGTACCAATGGTGCGGGTCTTGTTTTTTATTTTACTTTTGCGCCGGGATGGGGTATAATCGTGGAAAATCATCATAACGAGGACGACTATGGAACGAAAAACCATTGAAGAAAACAAAAACGGTGCGCGGGACTACGCGGTGCTGGTGGGGCTGCGGTCCCCGGTACTTGGTGCGGACAGCGCCGACGAGGAGAGTCTGGCGGAGTTGGCGGCCTTAGTGGAGACGGCGGGCGGCGAGTCCGTGGGTATGATCCTGCAGAGCCGGGAGAAACCAGACCCCCATAGCTTCATCGGCGAGGGGAAAGTGGAGGAGGTCAAGCGCATGGTGGAGAACAGTGAGGTCACCATGGTGATCTTCGACAACGATCTGTCCCCGTCGCAGGTGCGGGTGCTCACGGAGCTGTGCGGTGTGCAGGTGCTGGACCGCAGCGGCCTGATCTTGGATATCTTCGCCCAGCGAGCCCGGACAAAGGAGGGCTGCCTACAGGTAGAGCTGGCGCAGTATCAGTATCTGCTGCCCCGGCTGATCGGTATGTGGTCTCATCTGGAACGGCAGGGCGGCACCGGCGGCTCGCCCATCGGCACGAAGGGCCCCGGTGAGACGCAGCTGGAGACGGACCGGCGGCACATCCGGCGGAAGATCGACAAGCTGAAGGAGGAACTGGAGGAGGTGCGGCGCGTCCGCGCCACCCAGCGCCAGCGTCGGCGGAAGAACGAGATACCCGTGGTGGCCATCGTGGGCTATACCAACGCGGGCAAGTCCACACTGCTCAATGCCATCACCGGCGCGGACATACCGGCCAACAACCGGCTTTTCGACACGCTGGACACCACCACGCGGCTGCTGACCGTCAGCGATACGCTGGATGTAGTCATCTCCGACACGGTGGGATTTATCCGCAAGCTGCCCCATCAGCTGGTCGAGGCCTTCAAGGCCACACTGGAGGAATTGGAGTACGCCGATCTGCTGCTGCACGTCATTGATGCCAGCAATCCAGAGTGGCAGGAACAGGCGCGGATCGTGGATGATCTGATCCGGGAGCTGGGGGCGGAGAATATCCCCTGCATTCGTGTGTACAATAAGTCCGATTTGGCGTTTGCCTTCCAGCGGGACAAGGAGGGGGACGCAGTATCCGTGTCCGCCAAGACTGGCGAGGGGTTGGGCAGGCTGCTATCCGCCATTGACAAAAAGTTGGACAAGGGCACGAAGCGTGTGACGCTGCACCTGCCCTATGACAAGGCCGGAGCGCTGGACAGCCTGTACCGGGAGGCCAAGGTGGAGTCCGTGGAGTACGGCGAGACGGTGGACGTGGTGGCGGTGTGTACGCCCCGAATCATCGGCCAGCTGAAGGACTATATCGAAGGTTGGACGGAGCCGAAGGAGGAGTGGGAATGAGCGATTTCCGCGTACCCTTTGGCCCGTCAGAGACGGAGTTCACCGAAAAACGATCCCGTTTTATCGGCCATCTGCTGCCGGTGGAGACGGAGGAGCAGGCGCGGGAATTTATCGCGCAGATGAAGAAAAAATACTATGATGCGCGGCACAACTGCTGGTGTTATCTCATCGGCGGCGATACGATGCGCTACGGTGACGATGGCGAGCCTCAGGGTACAGCGGGACAGCCTATGCTGAACGTGTTTCAGCGGGAAAACGTCACCAACGTGGTGTGCGTGGTCACGCGGTACTTCGGCGGGATCTTGCTGGGGGCCGGCGGGTTGACGCGGGCGTATTCCAAAAGCGCCCGCGATGCGCTGGTGGCGGCAGGCGTGTCGGAGATGGGCCTGTGGGCCATGGCGGACATTCCGTGCCCCTACGCGCTGTTCGAGCGTGTGCGTGGTGAGGTAACGGCCCTGGGTGGCACGGTGGACAGCGCCGATTACGGCGCGGACATTCGGCTGACGGTTTCGCTGCCGGCAGAGAACACTGCGGCGCTGCGGGAACGGCTAACGGAGCTGTCGGCAGGCGGCATCGCACTGACGGTAACGGCGGAGGCATACCGTCCGGGACCAAAGGTGGAAATATAAAGACAGCGACCCCGGAGGCAGGGACCTCCGGGGTCTTTCACGTTTTGCGCTGGGGTATCATACGATGGCATGAGTACAAAGGAGGTGCCAGCATGGAGGAATATCTCATCACCGCCCGGTCCGTGACCCAGGCGCAGCGTATGGCGCAGCTGCTGGAGCGCCGGGGTGTGCGTGCCGTGGTGGGCCGTGTGCCCATGGGCCTGACCGGCAAGGGGTGCGGCTATGTGCTGCGGCTGCGGGGGCAGACCCGCACGGTAGCGGCTCTGCGGCTGCTGCGGGAGGCGGGCTTTGCACCCGCGCAGGTATTTGTTCGTCAGGACGATGTGTATAGTGAGGTAGAGCTATGATCTATTTTGATGCGGGGGCCACGACGCTGCAAAAGCCGGAGACGGTGGCACGGGCTATGTACCGTGCGGTGGGGCAGCTATCCTCGCCGGGGCGGGGGAGTTATCCGGCCACGCGGGCGGCGGAGGAAACAGACCTGCAATGCCGCACACTGGCAGCAAAGCTGTTTGGCGTGACTGATCCGGCGCGAGTGGTGTTCACCTCCTGCGCTACACATGGGCTGAACATTGCCGTGCATACGCTGGTGAAGCCCGGCGGACGGGTGATCATTTCGGGGTATGAGCACAACGCTGTTACCCGGCCGCTGCACGCCATACCGGGTGTGGAGATCACGGTAGCGGATGGGCCTTTGTTTGATGGGGAGGAGATGGTACGGCAGTTCGCCGCTGCGCTGGCGTGTCCGGCGGACGCGGTGATCTGCACACACGTGTCCAACGTGTTTGGCTTCCGACTGCCGGTAGAGCGCATCGCGGCGCTGTGTCGGGAGAAGGGTGTGCCATTCGTGCTGGATGCGTCGCAGTCCGCGGGGATGCTGCCGGTGGACATGGATGCGCTGGGCGCGGCGTTTATCGCCATGCCGGGGCATAAAGGACTGTACGGGCCGCAGGGCACGGGGCTGCTGCTGTGCGGCGCGGAGCCGGAGCCGCTGCTGCGGGGCGGCACGGGGTCGCAGTCGATCCTGCAGGAGATGCCGGAGGAGCTGCCGGACCGGCTGGAGGCCGGGACGCACAATATGCCGGGGATCGCAGGACTGTTGGAAGGGCTGCGGTTTGTGGAGCAGCAGGGCGTGGGACGTATTGCAGGGCACGAGAGACACCTGACGCGGCAGATGGCGGCACTGCTGCGGGATATTCCCGGTGCGGAGGTGTTCTATACCCCGGAGGATGGGGCACAGACAGGTGTGCTGAGCTTTCGCCTGGACGGTTGGGACTGCGAGGCGCTGGGCGAAGCTCTTGCGGCGCAGGGCGCGGCGGTGCGGGCGGGACTCCACTGTGCACCTCTGGCGCACCGCACGGCGGGAACGCTGGAGACGGGCACTGTGCGGTGCAGCTTTTCGGCCTTTAGCACCACCGCACAGGTAGAGCACTTTGCCCATATTTTGCGGCAAATCGTTCGTTAAACTGCAAAACTGTTCACATAATTTTTTGTTGCATTTTCCCAATATTTTTTATATAATGTTAGTATCTATTTTTATGCCCGCAACAGGAAGGGTGGTAACGTGGATAAGGTACTTTCGTTATTGGAAAATATTGGGAATTACTTATTGCTGATACGGATATCGGATATACTGGACATCGCCATTATCGCGTTTCTGGTATACAACCTGCTCCGTATGGTCAAAAGTACCCGCGCCGAGAATATCCTCAAGGGCGTGGTGGCGTTTCTGCTGGTGCTTTGGCTGGTTGATATATTGCAGCTCAACGCCATATCGTACCTTATGCGGAACCTGGTGCAGGTGGGGATCCTGTCCATTATCGTCCTGTTCCAGCCGGAGATCCGCCAGATACTGGAGAAGGTGGGCAGCCGGAACATCAGACTGCTGCGGGCCTTCAACGATCCCAAGCAGCAGTCGGAGCTGGAGGCGGCTATCGATCAGACGGTGACGGCGTGCAGCGAGATGTCCCTGAGCAAGACCGGCGTGCTGATCGTCTTTGAGCGCGACATCCATCTGGATGACATGGTGCGAAGCGGTACGACGCTGGACGCCGCCGTGTCCTCCGAGCTGCTGAAAAACATCTTTTTCGTCAAGGCGCCCATGCACGACGGCGCGGTCATCATCCGCCGCGGACGGATCTTGGGCGCGGGCTGCATGCTGCCTTTGAGCAAAAACGTGAACCTGAGCCGCGACCTGGGTATGCGGCACCGGGCCGGTATCGGCATGAGCGAGAACTCCGACGCGGTGGTGGTCATCGTTTCGGAGGAAACAGGCTCCATCTCCGTGGCTATCGGCGGTATGCTCAAGCGGCACCTGAAGCCGGAGACGCTGGGCAAGCTGCTGCGTAATGAGCTGATGCCGCCGGAGGAGGAAACGGAGGACAAGCCCCGACGCAATCTGGCGGAGCTGCTGGGACTGAACAGAAAGGGGGCGGACGACCATGTCGGAACGGATCTCTGATACAAACAACGGGACGGCCAACAGCGAGGCGCGCACGCCCCGCTTTAACCGCAGCAAGACCGTGCAGGTCATCATCTCCATCCTGGTGGCTCTGGCGCTGTGGGTATATGTAGATGTGGAGAAGGCGCCGGAGAGGACGAAGACCATCCGGGATGTCCCGGTGGAGTTCTCCGGCGAGAACACCACGTTGGCAGACAAAAATCTGATGCTGCTGTCCGGATATGACACCACCATTGATTTGACGATACGCGGTCCCAAGCGGGAGCTGGTAAAGATGAGCCGGGATAATGTGCGGGTCATTGCCAGTACATCCAGCATCGATTCCGTGGGCGTACACCAGTTGGATTGGACCGTCAGCTTCCCTGATGGAGTGGTACGCACGAATGTCAGCGTGGAGAAGGCCAGCCTGAGCCAGATCACGGTGACGGTGGGCGAGTTGTATACGAAGGAAGTGCCGGTGGAGTGTCAGGTCATCGGCGAGGTGGCTGAGGGATATTTTACCGGCGATGTAGTGCTGGATCCCGAGGTGCTGACGCTGCGCGCCCAACGGGACGATCTGCTGAATGTCAGCTGCGCCAAGCTGACGGTGGATATCAGCGGCGCGACCCGATCGGTGGTGCAGACGGTGGACGTACAGCTGTACGACTACGACGGCAATCTGGTGGAGAACAGCAACATACGCACCAGTGCCAGCCTGATACAGGCCAAGGTGCCGGTGCTGACCACCAAGGAGGTGGCCCTGGCCATAGAGTTCGAGGGCGTGCCCGGTGCGGCGGCAGACAGCATCGTCTGTGATATCGCGCCCAAGACGGTGCGGCTGAACGGAGAGGCCGACGTGTTGGCGTCTATTGACAAGCTCGTGCTTGCCACGCTGCATGTGGACGATCTGGGGCTGCACCAGCAGAATAGCTATGTGGTCACGCCGCCGGACGGCACCTGGCTGGTCAACGGCAACGAGGTGGCCACGGCGGACATCACCCTGGACGGTATCAGCGAGACGACGCTGACGGTGACGGATCTGTCCTTCACCGATCTGCCGGCGGGGCTGTATGCCGTCGTGCCAGAGGGCGGATTGACGGTGCGGCTGTGGGGACTCAGCGAGGAGATCGAGGCCATTACCGCCGAGAACCTGCGTGCCACGGCGGACATGAGCGCCGTGACCGGACAGGGGAGCTTCACCGTGCCGGTGACCGTGACGGTCAGCGGGTTCAGCGATGTGACAGTGCGCGGTACCTATGAGCTGACGCTGACCATTACCGACACGCCGCCGCAGACGGAGCCGGCGGTACCCGCCGGCGGAGAGGACCAGACGGTCCCCGAGGTGCCGGAGACATGAGTATTCCCGAGAGGTGAGATAATGACACAGATCGCAACGGTTGAAAAGCTATTGCCCGGCGGGTATGCGGAGATATCCGTACCGCGGAAGACCGCCTGCGGCCACGACTGCGAGGAATGCGCCGGCTGCGGCATGACCGGCGCGGCTATCAAGGCCCGTGCCAAGAACGATCCCAATGCGCAGCCGGGAGAAAAGGTCGTGGTGGAAAGCAGCACGAAAAAGCTGCTGGGTGTGGTGGCGCTGGTGTATGTGCTGCCTGTGATCGGGTTCCTGCTGGGGTATTTCCTCAGCGAAGGGCTGCTCGAGGGCTGGCGGTACGGGATCGCCGTGGCTGCGGCGGTGCTGGCATTTTTGCCCAGCGTGGCCTATGACCGCTACGCACGGCGGAAAGAGCTGCTGACCTACACCATATTACGGGTGTTCTGAGAGATGTTCGGCTATGTGCGGCCTTCGGATGACCGGCTGACGCCGGCGGACCGTGAGACGTTCCGCGCCGCCTACTGCGGGCTGTGCCACGCGCTGGGTGCACGGTACGGCTTGGTGGGGCGGATGATCCTGAACTATGATCTGACTTTTTTGGCGATGGTGCTGTCGGACGGAGCAGGGGAGATGTGCGCCAAGCGCTGCGCGGTGCATCCGATGCGGAGACGCTGCTGCGTTGCGGGCGATCCGGCGCTGGACGCGGCGGCGGACATGAGCGTGATACTGACCTACTGGCAGCTGCGGGACGGTGTGGCCGACCACGGTTTCTGGTGTGGGCTGAAGTACCGCATTGCGTCGGTGCTGTTGCGTCCGGCGTACCGAAAGGCACGGGAACGGCGGCTTCAGTTTGATGCGGGGACCAAGGCGCATCTGTCGGAGCTGGCGGCGTTGGAACGGGAGAGATGTTCCTCCCTGGATGCGCCGGCGGACGCCTTTGCACAGCTGCTGGCGTTGGCGGCGGAGGAGGTCAACGATCCGGTGCGGCGGCGGGTGACAGCGCAGATGCTGTACCATCTGGGCCGATGGGTCTATCTGGTGGACGCGGCGGACGACCTGCGGGCAGATATAAAAAGCGGCGGGTACAACCCGCTGGCCCTGCGCTTTACGCCGAAGGACGGCGCGCTGACACCGGCCGACAGTGAAGTGCTGGCCCTGACGCTGGATGGTTCTGTCCGGGCCATGGCGGCGGCCTTTGAGCTGCTGCCAGAGACAAAGTACACACCGGTCCTGCGTGCTGCGGTGTACGAAGGACTGTATGCCGTGGGGGCGGCCGTGCTGCACGGTACGTTCCGTAAGCGACAGAGACGAGAAGAACCTATACGAAAGGCGGACACGGACTATGCGTGATCCCTATCAAGTGTTGGGGGTGCCCAGCACCGCCACAGACGAAGAGGTGAAGAAGGCTTACCGCGACCTGGCGCGGAAGTATCACCCGGACAATTATCACGACAACCCGCTGGCTGATCTGGCGCAGGAGCGCATGAAGGAGATCAACGAGGCCTATGAGGCGGTGCAGTCCCAGCGGAAGGCCCAGCGCAGCGGCGGGGATTCTGCCTCCGGTGCGGGCTACGGCACCGGATACGGCGGGTATCAGTCGGCATATCAAGGGTCCTATCAGGGCAGCAGCCGCTATCAGCGGGTGCGTATGGCCATCAGCAGCGGCGATCTGAACCTGGCGGAGGAGCTGCTGAACGCCCAGACCAACCACGACGCCGAGTGGAATTTCCTCAAGGGTGTGATCTGTTATCGCCGGGGCTGGCTGGACGAGGCGCGACGGTATTATCAGACTGCCGTTACTATGGCGCCGGACAACCCGGAGTACCAGCGGGCGCTGGATATTCTGGAGGGACGTGGTGCGGCCTACCGGCCCGATGGCTATGGCAGTGTGACCACCGGCACCTGCGGAAACAGCGACTGTCTGCGCCTGTGCGGCGCCACGCTGTGCTGCAATGCGCTGGGCGTGCCCGTTTGCTTCTGCTGAATTTGTACACAACAGGGGAGGGTTTCCCTGTTCTACTAAAATGAAGGAGTTGATCCCGTGGTCAAGAGTATGACCGGTTACGGCCGCGCCCGCGAGATGCGAAGCGGCAGAGATATCACCGTGGAGGTGCGGTCCGTCAACAACCGCTATCTGGACTGCACTGTGAAGCTGCCCCGCGCCTATATTTTTGCGGAGGACGCCATCAAGACACGCGTACAGAAAGCGATCTCCCGCGGCAAGGTGGATGTGTTCGTCACCATTGACACCTCTGCGGCGGATGTGGCGGTGGTGCAGGTGAACGAAGGGCTGGCGAAGGGGTACTATGACGCGCTGATGCACCTGAAGAACAGCTTTGCGCTGCCCGGCGATGTGACGCCGGAGGTGCTGGCTAGGTTCCCAGATGTACTGACGGTCACCAAGGCGGAGGAGGATGTGGAGGCTATCGCCGCCGATATCTGCACCGTGCTGGACGATGCGCTGGCGGCCTATAACGCCATGCGTGCCGTGGAGGGTGAAAAGCTGGCGTTGGACGTTTCCTCCCGGGTGGATACCATTGAGGAGACCGTGAGCAAGGTGGAGGCGCAGTCGCCCCAGACGGTGGCGGCCTATCGCCAGCGGCTGGAAGCCAAGATGCAGGAGGTACTGCAGTCCACCACCATCGATGAGAGTCGTATCCTTACCGAGGCGGCTATCTTCGCAGATAAGGTGGCTGTGGACGAAGAAACGGTGCGCCTGCGGAGCCATATCGCCCAGTTGCGGGACATGCTGCAAAGCGGCGAGCCCGTGGGCCGAAAGCTGGATTTCCTGATTCAGGAGGTCAACCGCGAGTGCAACACCATCGGCTCCAAGTGCAACGATCTGACTGTGGCACGGGATGTGGTGAACATGAAGGCCGAGGTAGAGAAGATCCGCGAGCAGGTACAGAATATGGAGTGAGGAGGCCGGTATGCAGTTTATCAACATCGGCTTCGGCAACCTGGTGTCCGTCCAGCGGCTCATCGCCGTGGTCAGTCCGGACTCTGCCCCAGTAAAGCGTCTGGTGCAGGAATCCCGTGACCGTGGGATGCTCATTGATGCTACCTACGGCCGCAAGACGGCCTCGGTGCTCATTATGGACAGCGACCATGTGGTGCTGTCCGCCCTGGCGGCGGAGCGTCTGGCGCCGCGCCTGGGATTGTCGGTGGAAGAATTGACAGAGGAGGATGAATGACCCTTGCATAAGATAGGAAAGACCTTTATTGTCTCCGGGCCCTCCGGTGTGGGTAAAAGCACCGTGCTGCACGCCCTGTTCCAGGGCCGTGATGACCTGTATTTCTCCGTATCCGCCACTACCCGTGCGCCCCGCGAGGGTGAGCAGGACGGCGTGGATTATCACTTCATCCAGGCGGATGCCTTCCGCGATATGATCGCCGCCGATGCATTCCTGGAATATGCCGAGTATGTGGGCAACTTCTATGGCACGCCCAAGATGTACGTGGACGACGCCATGGCCCGGGGCAAGGACGTGATATTGGATATCGAGCGCCAGGGCGCCGTGCAGGTGTGTGCCAAGCGGCCGGAGACGGTGCGTATTTTCATCGCCCCACCCAGCTGGGATGAACTGGAGCGCCGCCTGACTGCCAGGGGGACCGATACGCCGGAGAAAATACAGAAGCGTCTGATCCGCGCCCAGGTGGAACTGGAGATGGCCGGCGACTATGACTATTTTGTGGTCAACGATACGGTAGAGAATGCCGTGAATGAGCTGCGGGCCATTATGTGCGCCGAGCACTGTAAACCAGCTGAGCGTATGTGCGCCATCCTCAGCGAAAAGTAAGTGTGTGAACCGACGCGGCCTGTCCGCGTATTTGGGCCGCCCCGCCTGGGCGCAGCCATACAAAACGAAAGGAATTGATCGTTATGTCTATGCTTTATCCCGCTATGAACAAGCTGACCGAGTACATCCCCAATCGCTACATGATGGTGAACGTGGTGGCACGCCGCGCCCGTCAGATCGCCGCCGAGGCCGAGGTCACCGGCGAGCCTCTGCCGGAGAAACCCGTGACGATGGCCATCGGCGAGGTGGCCGAGGGCAAGTACGTCAGCGACCCCGTTATCGAGGAAGACGAGGCCTGAGGTGGCGGTGATCGCCAAGGTGGCCGTACAGGCGGCTACCTACGCTATCGACAAGGCCTATGATTACCTGCTGCCGGAGGAAGTCGGCGGACAGGCGGGCTGCCGGGTGCTGGTGCCCTTCGGCCGCGGCAACCGGCTCACAGAGGCGATGATCCTCTCCCTGCATCAGGCGGTGCCGGACAAGCCGCTGAAGGCGGTCCGGTCTCTGCTGGATGAAGAACCGGTCATCACGGAAAGGGAGCTGCGGCTGGCGCTGTGGATGACACGCCGGTACTTCTGCACATTTTATGACGCGCTGCGTACCGTGTTGCCTGCCGCCGTATGGTACCATTACCGGGAGACTTGGTCCCTGGCACAGCCGCCGCTGGTGCCCACACGGCAGGAGGCAGCGGTATGCCGCCTTTTGCAGGATGGCCCGCTGACCACGGATAAGCTGCGTCAGGCGCTGGGCGACGATGTTGAGCCGCTGCTGCGCCGCATGGCCAAATCGGGTGCACTGCACTGCAAAAAGGAGCAGAGCCGCAAGGTACGCGACAAGGTGGTGCTGTTCGCCCGTCTCGCTGTTCCTGCTGAAGAGGCGTTGGCTCTGGCCGGTAAGTCCCAGCGGCGGCGCGAGGCAGTGACGTTTCTGGCTCAAAACGGGGAGACAGCACTGCACGATGTGACGTATTTCACCGGCGTATCCCGCCAGACACTGAACGCTCTGGAGAAGCTGGGGGTGGTGGCATACCGGGAGCAAGAAGAATACCGAATATCTGAAAAACAATACACTGTAAAGGCGGAAGAATTGACGCTGAACGACCAGCAGCAGCGCGTCTGTGACACGCTGCTGGCCCAGGTGCGGACGGAGACGCCCGGCGTCACGCTGTTGCGCGGCGTAACCGGCAGCGGCAAGACGGTGGTGTATATCCGGCTGGCGCAGGAGCTGCTGAAAATAGGCAGATCTGTGATGATCCTGGTGCCGGAGATCGCCCTGACGCCCCAGATGATGGCGCGGTTCACCGCGTATTTCGGCCACGAGGTGGCGCTGCTGCACAGCGGCCTGCGGATGACGGAACGCTATGATCAGTTCAAGCGGCTGCGCCGGGGCGAGGCCCATATCGTGCTGGGTACCCGGTCGGCGGTGTTTGCACCGCTGGAAAATCTGGGCCTCATCATCATGGATGAGGAGCAGGAGGGGTCCTATCAATCGGAAAACGCCCCTTGCTATCATGCGCGGGATGTGGCAAAATACCGCTGCGCTGCCGAGGGTGCGCGGCTGCTGCTGGGCTCGGCTACGCCCACGGTGGAGACGTTTTACCACGCGCAGCAGGGTGAGTACGATCTGCTGGAGTTGACGGAGCGCTACAACTGCCGCGCTCTGCCCGAGGTCCGCATCGCCGATCTGCGGCAGGAGCTGCGTGCCGGAAACAGCACCGTTATCAGCCGCCCACTGCAGGAGGAACTGGCAAAAAACATCGCTGCGGGGGAGCAGAGCATCCTATTCCTGAACCGCAGGGGCAGCAGCCGCCAGCTGCTGTGTCCCCAGTGCGGCTATGTGCCGGAGTGCCCGCGGTGCAGCGTATACCTGACATACCACAGCGCCAATGACCGGCTGATGTGCCACTATTGCGGCTATTCACACGCTGCGCCGACGGTGTGCCCGGAGTGCGGCGGCACACTGAAGCATATCGGCTTTGGTACCCAGCGGGTAGAGGAGGAGCTGCATGAGCTGTTCCCGGGAGTCGAGGTGCTGCGGATGGATGCGGACACCGTATCCGTGGGACATGAGGCGCTGCTGAAGGAATTTGAGGAGAGGCAGATCCCCATTCTGCTGGGCACCCAGATGGTGGCCAAGGGGCTGGATTTTGCCAATGTGACGCTGGTGGGTGTGCTCAGCGCCGACCTGTCCCTATATGTGGATCACTACCGGGCGGCGGAGAGGACCTTCAATCTGTTGACACAGGTGGTTGGCCGTGCGGGCCGAGGCGACAAGGCCGGGCGGGCTGTGATACAGACCTACACACCGGAGAATGATGTAATACAGGCGGCGGCCGCCCAGGACTATCAGAGGTTTTACGACGCCGAGATCACGCTGCGCCGCCTGCGGCAGGACCCGCCCTTTGTGGATCAGTTCACCGTTACGGTGACGGGACCGGAGGAGACGCCGGTACGTCGGGCTATCGAGCTGCTGCGGCAGGGGATCGGAAATGCGGCGGAGAAGCCGCCCTATGATGCGCTGGGGATACAGGTCATCGGGCCTGCGCCGGCGCCGGTGGTGAAGGTCAACGGCGTATACCGTTACCGCCTGCTGGTGCTGGGGCAGAATATCGCGCCGATTCGGGAGCTGCTGGCGGGTTTCATGCGGGCCTTTGTGCAGCGGCCCGAAAACCGAAGACTGCATATTTATACGGACTGCGATAAAATGGATTAGATCCAGGAAATACGAGGTAAGATTATGGCTTTACGAAAGATCGCGTTGGAGGGCGAGGCGTGCCTGAGCAAGATGTGCCGCCCGGTTACAGATTTTAACAGCCGGCTGCATACGCTGCTGGACGACCTGGCAGATACACTGGCCGACTCCGGCGGCGTGGGCCTGGCCGCGCCCCAGGTGGGCGTACTGCGCCGGGTGTGCGTGGTGCTGGACGAGGAGGATCAGCTGATCGAGCTGGTGAACCCGGAGATCATCTACACCGAGGGAGAACAGACCGGGCTGGAGGGCTGCTTGAGCGTTCCCGGGAAATACGGCGTGGTAACGCGGCCTGAGGTGGTGCGTGTCCGTGCCCAGGACCGGGACGGTCAGTGGTTCGAGGTCGAAGACGAGGGCCTGACGGCCCGATGCTTCTGCCATGAGATCGAGCACCTGGATGGTCATCTGTTCGTGGAGCATACCGACCGGCTCATGGAGGGCGAGGAGCTACAGAAGTGGCTGGAGGCGCACGCCGACGAGTACGAGATCGAGGAAGAAGAGGACAAGTAATGCGTATTCTGTTTATGGGAACGCCGGATTTTGCCGTGGCGTCCCTCAAACGGCTGGTGGCCGACGGACACGACATCTGCGGCGTGTTCACCCAGCCGGACAAGCCGAAGAACCGCGGCATGAAATTGATCGCGCCGCCGGTGAAGGAATATGCCCTGACGCAGGGGCTGCACGTATATCAGCCGTTGAAAATGAAGGACGGTACGGCGTTGGAGCTGGTGCGGTCCCTTGCTCCCGAGCTGATCGTGGTGGCAGCCTACGGCCGTATCCTGCCGGAGGACATCCTAAACACGCCAAAGTACGGTGCCATCAACGTACACTCCTCCATCCTGCCGAAGTACCGGGGCGCGGCGCCCATCAACTGGGCGATCCTCAACGGCGACACGGTGACAGGCGTATCCATTATGTATATGGCGCCGGAGCTGGATGCGGGAGATGTGATACTGTGCCGCGAGACGGCCATCGATCCGGACGAGGACGCGGTGGCGCTGACGGCGCGGCTGGCGGAGCTTGGCGCGGAAGCGCTGCATGAGGCCATCGGGCAGATCGAACGCGGCACCGTTACCCGGACGGCGCAGGATCACGCGGCGCACACCTACGCGCCCATGCTGGATAAAAGCCTCTCGCCGATGGATTTCTCCCGGTCGGCGCAGCAGCTGCACGATCAGGTGCGGGGCCTGGTGCCCTGGCCCAGTGCGTCCATGGTGCTGGCAGGCAAGCCGGTCAAGGTCCACCGCACCGCGGTAGGCGGAGAGACCTCCGCCCCGGCGGGCAGCGTGGTGGAGGCGGACAAAAACGGCCTGGCCATTGCCTGCGGCGACGGCAGGCTGCTGCGTGTTCTTGAATTGCAGGGCGAGGGCGGCAAGCGCATGGCAGCGGCGGATTATCTGCGGGGCCATCCGGTCCCGCTGGGCCTGTGACGCCCCGTGACGCGCGGGACGCGGCGCTGGAGGCGCTGCTGCAGATGGAGCGCCGGGGCGCGTGGTCTGACGGCAGCCTGAAGCGTATCGCGGCCCAGTCCGGGCTGGAGGCGCGGGACACGGCGCTGTGTACCCGGATGACCTACGGCGTGGTGCAGAACCGGACACTGCTGGACTACTATATCGACCATTGGTGTACGCAGAAGGCCGCCCGGCTGGAACCGGTGGTGGCCTGCCTGCTGCGTTTGGGTATATATCAGATACTGTTCATGGACAAGGTGCCCGACCGGGCTGCTGTTCATGAGACAGTAGAGCTGACAAAACGCCGGGGCAAGACCCGTGCCGCGGGCATGATCAATGCGGTGCTGCGGAAATGTGCGTCAAGCAAAAACACTTTACCGCCATTGCCACAGAATAGTTTTATTTCCAAAGCAGCGGTGCAGTACAGCCATCCCAGGTGGTTGGTGGAGCGCTTGACGGCTTTGGTCGGCGAGCAGGAGGCCGAGGCGTTCCTGCGGTTGGATAACGAGCCTGTTCCCACGGTGATACAGGTCAATCCGCTGAAGACCACGCCGGCGGAATTGGAAAATGCGCTGCGATCGGACGGTGTCCGTCTGGTGCCCCATCCCTGGCTGGAGGGCTGCTTTGAAGTCACCGGTACCGGCGATTTGGAGCGCCTGTCCGCCTTTGCGTCGGGACGCTGCACGGTGCAGGATGCCGCGGCGCGTTTGGCGGCCATTGCCGCCGGACCGAAGCCCGGCAATCGGGTGCTGGATGTGTGCGCCGCCCCTGGCGGCAAATCCTTCGCCATGGCCATGCAGATGAAGAACCGGGGCGATATCCTCTCCTGTGACATTCACCCCCACAAGCTGAAGCTCATCGAAAACGGTGCGGCACGGCTGGGGATCACTATCATCCGCACAGCGCTGGCCGATGGGCGGGAACGTCACGCCGGCTGGGTGGAGCAGGCCGATGTGGTGCTGGCCGATGTGCCGTGCTCCGGCCTTGGTATCATCCGCAAGAAACCGGATATCCGCTGGAAGGATCCGGCGCAGCTGGCACAGCTGCCCGCCGTCCAGCTGTCGATATTGAACAACGTGTCTGCCTACGTCCGTCCCGGCGGCGTGCTGGTGTATGCCACCTGCACCGTCCTGCCGGAGGAAAACGGCGGCGTGGTGTCGGCCTTTTTGGACGTACACCCGGACTTTGCGAAAGAGGAATTTACCCTGCCCGGTATCGGAAGCTGTCCCGGTGATGTGACACTGTGGCCCCAGCGGACCGGCACCGATGGATTTTACATCTGCCGTATGCGCCGCAGGGGATAACGTCAAGGAGCGAATTGCATGACCGACATCAAATCCATGACCGAGCGTCAGCTGGCTGACTTTTTTAAGAATATGGGACAGCCGGCTTTCCGTGCCAAGCAGGTATTCACCTGGCTGCACCGTGGCGTGCGCTCCTTTGACGAGATGACCGACTTGTCCAAGCCGCTGCGTGCCCAGCTGGCCGAGACGTGCTTCATTACAGCGCCGACCGTGGCCCGGAAGCAGACCTCGAAGCTGGACGGGACCGTTAAATATTTGTGGGAGCTGGCCGACGGCAACTGCATCGAGACGGTCCTGATGCAATACCACCACGGCAACACCGTATGCATCTCCTCTCAGGTGGGCTGCCGTATGGGCTGCGCCTTCTGCGCCAGCACCATCGCCGGCAAGGTCCGGGACCTGCGACCATCTGAGCTGCTGGACCAGGTGCTGTTTACCCAGCTGGACAGCGGCCTGCCTGTCTCCAACATCGTGCTCATGGGTATCGGCGAGCCGTTGGACAACATGGACAATGTGCTGCGCTTTTTGGAGCTGGTCAACAGCCCCCACGGGATGAACATCGGTATGCGGCATATCAGCCTGTCCACCTGCGGCGTAGTGCCGGGGATCGACGCGCTGGCGGATCGGCAGCTTCAATTAACGCTGTCTGTCTCCCTTCACGCACCGGACAGCGAGACCCGCAGCCGCATTATGCCGGTGAACCGGGCGTATGATGTAGAGACGCTGTTTGCCGCCTGCCACAGATACTTCCAAAAGACCGGGCGGCGCATCAGCTTTGAGTATGCCATGATCGACGGAGTCAACGACCACGACTGGCAGGCGGAGCTGATCGCGAAAAAGCTGAAGGGCATGCCGGGCCACGTGAACCTGATACCCCTGAACGACGTGGTGGAGAGCCCGTATAAGCCCAGCAGACGCATCGGCGCTTTCCAGCAGAAGCTGGAGAGTTTGGGTGTTACCGCCACGGTCCGCAGAAGCCTGGGCGGCGATATCGACGCCTCCTGCGGCCAGCTGCGGCGGAAGGAAATGCAGGAACGCGGCCAACTGTGAGACATGGACTCTTTACGGAATAAAGGATGTGAGCGACTATGAAAATGTGGGGGATCACCAATACCGGGTTGGTGCGGAGCGAGAATCAGGACGCCTACGCCGTGTTCGAGGCCGACGCATTCCACGCGGCCGTGGTGTGCGACGGTATGGGCGGCACCAACGGCGGACAGGTGGCCAGCGCCATCGCCGTAGCCCGGTTCGAAAAGGAGCTGCGCGACAGCCTGCGGGACGATATGGACATCCCGCAGCTGCGGCAGGCAATGCTCAGCGCTATCGCCTGCGCCAATGACGCCATCCGGCAGGAGGCGGCGCGGAACGCGGAGTACCAGCACATGGGCACCACGCTGGTGTGCGCCGTGGCCCGGTCCGACATGGCGATTATCGGTAACATCGGCGACAGCCGTGCCTATCACATCACGCCGGAGGGAATTTTCCAGATCTCCCGCGACCACTCGGTGGTGGAGAATATGGTGGCCAAGGGCGATCTGACGCCGCTGGAGGCCCGAACGCACCCCAACCGCAATCTCATCACCCGGGCGCTTGGCCCGGATATCCACGCCAAGGCGGATACCTTTGAGCTGCCCTGGCACAAGGACGAGTTCCTGCTGCTCTGTTCCGACGGACTGGTGAACACCGTCTCAGATCAGGAGATGCTGTTTGAGGTCCTCCACGACGGGGACGTAAATGAATGTCTTGACCATTTGCTGCAAATATCGCTTCAGCGGGGCGCACCGGACAACATCACGGCAGTGCTGCTGCTGAACGAGGAAGGGAGATGACCACATGGATCAGTATATCGGAAAAATGCTGGACGATCGCTACGAAATACTGGAGCTGATCGGCTCCGGCGGTATGGCCAATGTCTATAAGGCCCGGTGCCACCGGCTGAATCGCCTTGTGGCCATCAAGATACTGAAAAGCGACCTGGCGGACAACGCGGATTTCCGCCGCCGGTTCCACGATGAGTCCCAGGCGGTAGCGCAGCTGAGCCACGCCAACATCGTGTCGGTGTATGACGTGTCCACCAATCCGGACCGGGAATACATCGTCATGGAGCTGATCGACGGCATCACGCTGAAGCAGTATATGGAGCGCCGTGGCCGCATGGACTGGCGGGAGTCGCTGCATTTCATCACCCAGATCATGCGGGGCCTGAGCCACGCCCACAGCCGCGGCATCATCCACCGTGATATCAAGCCCCAGAACATCATGGTCCTGCGGGACGGCAGCGTGAAGGTGGCTGATTTCGGCATTGCCTGCCTTGCCAACCAGGGGCAGACACTGACCCAGGAGGCGCTTGGCTCCGTGCACTACATCTCGCCGGAGCAGGCCCGGGGCGACCGTATCGACGCGCGCTCGGATATCTATTCCGCCGGCGTTGTGCTGTATGAGATGCTCACCGGACGCCTGCCCTTTGAGGGCGACAGCGCCGTATCCGTGGCCATCCAGCACCTGAGCTCCGTGCCCCTGGCGCCCCGGGATATCGATCCCAGTATCCCCGAGCCGCTGGAGCTGATCTGCATGAAGGCTATGAACAGCGACCCCAACAAGCGCTACGCCTCGGCGGATGCTATGATCGAGGACCTGGAGAAGTTCCGCCGGGACCCCTCTGTGGATATGGACTATATCCGGCAGGAGCTGACTGCCCCTGCCGCGGATACCGAGCCTACCATGCCCCTGCCCACAGCCCAGGTGGCTTCCGCCGTAAAAAAGCACACCGGCGAGCTGCGCCGGGAACGCGAGGCGGAAGAGGAGCCGCCCCGCCGGGATAAGAAGTCTATTGCCATCATCGCCGGGATCTTTGCCGCGGCGGTGCTGCTGGTGGTGCTGCTGTTCAAGCTGATACTGGGTGATTTCGGTCCTGCCGGCAGCAACAAGAGCTACCCCGTGCCCGATATCCGCGGCAAGACTGTGGAGGAGGCCCAGGAGATGGAGGGCGTAAAGGATATCTTCCTGATCGAGGTGCAGGGTACCCGCACTACGGAGGAATACCAGCCGGGGCAGATCGTCGAGCAGGATCCCGCCGCCGGACGTACCCGCAAGAGCAATCTGGTCATTCAGGTCTATGTGGCCGCCGAGCCGGAGAAGGTGCCGATGAAGGACCTGGTGGGCATGGAGTACCGCCAGGCGCGCGTGCTTCTGACCGATATGGGTCTGGATCTGAAGATCACCACGGAAACCGTGTCCTCCGACAAATACGGCGCGGACGCCGTGATCGAGACAGTCCCTGTCGCCGACGAGCCGCTGGTGGCCGGACAGACGGTGATCCTGCGGGTCAGCACCGGGCCGGAAACGGTGACGGTGCCTACCTTCACCGGTCAGGATATCGCCAACGCAGTGCAGAATGCTCAGGACCTGGGCCTTACTGTGGGTGAGATCACCTATGACACATTCAGCTTTGCGCCCCAGGGTCAGGTGATCGAGCAGAGCATCAAGCCCACCAACGAGGTTCCCGGCGGTACAAAGATCAGCTTCACTGTCAGCGGTCAGAAGAACAGCGACGACGCCACAGCGGCCCGGGTGGTGGAGTTTACCATGCCCAGCGATATGGAGGGTATGATCAAGGTGGAGTTCGAGCAGGACAGCGTGACTCTGGACAGCCAGTACATCAACGCCTCCATGGGAACGGTGACATATACCTTCACCGGCAAGACTGGGACCAGTTCTAACGTCTGTGCCGTCTTTACCAGCATGAACACCGGGGCCACCAAGGTCTCCGCCATTCAGGAGATACGCTTTTGAGCCGGGGCCGCATCGAGAAGGCCCTCAGTGGTTTCTACTATGTAAATACCGGAGCCGAGACGCTGCAATGCCGCGCCCGCGGGAAATTCCGCCGTGAGGGCATGAGCCCGCTGGTGGGCGACTGGGTCCAGGTCCGCGACCTGGGCGGGGGCGAAGGCTTTGTGGAGGCTGTGGAGCCGCGCCGCAATGTGTTTTCCCGTCCCGCCGCCGCCAATATCGATCAGCTGGTCATCCTTGCTTCCGCCGCCATCCCTGTGACGGAGCCGTATCTCATTGACCGCATTGCCGCCATCGCCGCCCTGAAGGGCTGTCAGGTGCTGCTGTGTCTGAACAAGTGCGATCTGAACACGGCGGACGAGTTGTATGACATCTATAGTCATTCCGCCCTGCCGGTGCTGCGTATCAGCGCCGAGACAGGGGAGGGACTGGCGGCGCTTCGCGCCGCCATCGCCGGAAAGCTGAATGCCTTTACCGGGAACTCCGGCGTGGGGAAGTCCAGCGTGCTGAATCGGCTGCTGCCGGAATTGCATTTGCCGGTGGGCGAGGTCAGTAAGGCCCTTGGCCGCGGCCGCCACACCACGCGCCATGTGGAGCTGTTTGCTTTGGGCGGCGGCACCTATGTGATCGACACACCGGGTTTTTCCTCCTTTGATACAGAGGAAATGGACCTGGAGCTGAAGGCGCACCTGCCGGAGACGTTCCCCGAATTTGCGCCCTATGTGGACCAATGCCGCTTTACCGGCTGTACCCACACAAAGGAAAAAGGGTGCCGCGTGCTGCAGGCGGTGCAGGACGGCGATATCCCCGCCAGCCGCCACAGGAGCTACCTGCGGCTCTATGATGAACTGAAGGACCTGCGGGCCTGGCAGAAGAAGTGAAAAAGCGGAGTGCGATGCACTCCGCTTTTTGCGCTTCATATACTGGAGCAGGGGGAGGGATATACGGTGCGAAGATGGGGCGGCTGCTGCTGGTTGGGCATTTGTGCGCTGGGATTGGGACTGGGTATCCTGATCGCGGCGGTGTTCCCGGTGGGCTGCTTAATGTTCCTGGTGTCGTTTTTGCTGATCGCCTGCGGAATCGCGTGCTTGAGGGACAGGAGGTGAAGGCATGAGGATCATCGTCTGGCGGGCGCCCCGTGGGATGCGAGGACTGCTGCGCCGACTGTTCGGCGTGGCGGCATAACCGTCGGAGTTCACACATAGAATGGTCACAAACCATAGGAATGTGAGGGCTGGAACGATGGAATGTGGCTTGCAATGGAAGGATATCACCTGCTGGGATGAGGTGCCCCGGCTGACGCTGACCCACGAGGAAACGCTGGAGGCAGCCATCCCAGATTACTGCCCGGACATGGGGCGTGTGGTGGAGGCCTCGGGCACACTGTGTCTGCGGTCCATCACCGCCCGCAGCGGCAATCTGGAGCTGAAGGGCACTGTTCGGGTCACGGTGCTGTACACCTCAGAGGAGAGCGTGGGACTGCGGAGTCTGACCCAGGCGGTGCCCTTTGTCTGCACGGCGGAGAACCGTCCCCTGGCGGCCTGCCAGGTGCTGTGGGCCGCCGGAAGGCTGCTGCTGTGCGAGGCCCAGGCACTGACGCCCCGCCGTTTGTCCCTGCGTCTGATGCCGGAGTGGACGGTCTGCGGCTATACCTGCACCACCGTACAGCTGTGCTGCGGCGTGGAGGAGGACCCCGCCCTGCGGCTGCGCCGCCGGGAGCATGAGCTGTACATGACCGCCGCCATGGCGGAGCGTGAGTGTGCCGTCGCCGGTGAGGTCACGGTACCGGCTGGCCAGCCGGCACCGGAGGACCTGCTCCTCTGCCGCCTGTACCCCCAGGTCGCCTCCTGCCAGCTGGTGGGCGCCAAGCTGCTGGTAAAGGGCGAACTGACCCTCTGTGCCCTGTATCGCTGCCAGCAGCAGAAGCTGCATACATACACCGCCGCTGTGCCCTTTTCCCAGATCGTGGACAGCCCGGCCGGCGGTGAGGAGGGGGATGTTGCCGCCCGGGTGCAGCTGATCTGCGGCGAGGCGCGTCTGCTGCGGACCGAGGAGAGCAGCGGATTCTCCGTCTCGGCGGAGCTTCGGCTGCTGCTGCGTATCACGCGTAAGGAGACGGTATCCTGCGTTACGGATCTGTACAGCACCCACTGCGGCACCAAGCTGGAAACGACAGAACGGTCCCTGCCCCTGGCGCCGGAGCGCCCCGTGCGGCAGGAGGCGGTCCAGCATCTGGATTTCGGCCGTCAGCGGCCCTTCGTGTTCGTTACGGATACCGCCTGCGCGCCCTCCGCCGGAGAAGACGGTACGCCCTGCGCCGACGTGCGTATGCGTCTGCTGTATCTGGACGAGGAGGAGGCCCCGGCCGTCACCGAAAAAATGGCGCAGCTGCCGCTGGGAGAGGGCGAGGTCTGTACCCTGTGCGGCGCACCGGAGGTAGCCTTCACCGGCAGCGGTTGTGATCTGCGGCAGGCGGTGGCGGTATCGCCCGCCGCCGCGCCCCGTGAAACGCTGTCAACCGTCAGTGCGGTGCAGTGTCTGCCTGAACAGGAAAATGCCCGCCGGCCATCTCTGGTCATGCGGCGTCTGGCGCCGGGAGAGACTCTGTGGGATGCGGCAAAGCAGTACCGCACCGACGAGGAGCTGATTCGCGCGGTGAACCAGTTGGAGGAGGGAACGGTACCGGATAAAATGCTGCTGATCCCCCGCGTTCGGTAAATTTTCGTTGACTTTCCGCCGCCGTTTGGGTAGAATTGATCCTGCGAGTACGCTGGATAGTCGCGGGGGCAGGGCGAAAGCCCGTCCATGAGGAAAGTCCGGGCTCCACAGGGCAAGGATAGCGGGTAACGCCCGCCGAAGGCGACTTCAGGAAAAGTGCAACAGAGATATACCGCCCGTCGGCTTTGCGTCGATGAGGTAAGGGTGGAAAGGCGAGGTAAGAGCTCACCCGACGGCGTGTGAAAGCGACCGTCGCTGTAAACTCTATCCGGAGCAACACCGGTATGGGAGCATAGGCCGGCCCGGCTGCTCCCGAGGTGGCTTGAGCGTACCGGCGACGGCACGCGTAGATAGATGACTATCAAAACAGAACCCGGCTTATAGGCATACTCGCACGGTTATAAGGGGGCCGCAGCGCTTTACGCTGCGGCCTTTTTTATGTTTTGTACAAATCAGACAAGAAAAAACAGAATAATTTGGAACACAAGACTATTTACATTAGTTCGGTAAAGTGGTAAATTGGTAGCGTAGTAAACAGAGCGCCGGCAGACCGGCGGAAAACAAGGACAAAGACCGGTATCCCGGCAAGAAAAGGAGAAAGACAATGAAAAAGATCATCGCATTGATTTTGGCCATGGTGATGGCACTGTCGCTGGTGGCCTGCGGTCAGACCGCACAGGATGACAAATCCAAGGATGATGCCAATTCCACTTCCGCAAAGACCTTCATCATGGGTATCGACGCGGAATATCCCCCCTTCAGCTATCTGGATGCGGACGGCAACTACACCGGCTTTGACGTGGAGGTCTGCAAGGCCGCCTGCGACCTGCTGGGCTGGGAGCTGCAGATCTTCCCTGTGAACTGGGATCAGAAGCTGGTGCAGCTGGACGCCAAGGAGTGCGACTGCGTTTGGTCCGGCATGACGATCCTCGACTCCATGAAGGAGGCCGGCTATGTGCTCTCCACGCCTTACTATGACAACACGCAGGTGATCATGGTCAAGGAGGGCAGTGACATCAAGTCCTCCGCTGATCTGGCCGGTAAGGTCGTGGCGGTCCAGCTGGGTACCTCCGGCGAGGCGCTGCTGTCCGAGGGCGGCGATTTGGCCGATCTGGCGGCGACCTTTGGCGATCTGATGACCTGTGACAGCTTCCTCAAGTGCTTCACTGAGCTGGGCGGTGCCGCCGTGGACGCCGTGATCGTGGATAAGCCCGTGGCCGTTTCCTATGCCGCCGAGAACGCCGGCTTCACGGTCCTGGATGAGGGCCTGGGCGCTGAGCAGTACGGCATCGCCTTCCGCGCCGATGACGCAGAGCTGTGCAAGACCATCGAGGGTGCCGTGGCGCAGTTGGTCGAGAACGGCACCTATGCCGAGATCGCTGCCAAGTACCCCGACATTCAGAACAACCTGACGCTGCTGGGCTGATCCCGCGGGACGACTGACTGAAAAACATACCGGCTCCCGGAGGCGGCTTCGCCTCCGGGAGCGTGTGTGCGTGAATTGAGGATACGATATGACCTTACTGACAATGATCGTGAAGATGGGCGAGGGACTTTCCAAAACCTGCGCCATTTTCTCTCTGACGCTGCTGTTTTCTCTCCCCCTGGGCATGATCGTTGCCCTGCTGCGCATGAGCAAGAGCAAGATCATCTCCGGCATTACCCGCTTTTTTATCTCCATTCTCCGAGGAACCCCGCTGATGCTGCAGCTGCTGGCGGTGACCTACGGACCGTATTACCTCTTTGAACTGCCCGTGTCCCGCAATAAACTGATCCCGGTGGTGATCGCGTTCGCCATCAATTATGCGGCGTATTTTGCGGAGATCTATCGCGGTGGTATCGAGTCTATGCCAGTTGGGCAGTATGAAGCTGCGGAGGTGCTGGGATACACAAAGGTCCAGACGTTTATTCACGTCATTCTGCCGCAGGTTTTCAAGCGTATCATGCCCAGTATCACCAACGAGGTGGTGACCCTGGTCAAGGATACGTCTATGGCCTTTACCGTTTCCTATCAGGAGATGTTTACCATCGGTAAGCAGATCGCGAACTCCGAAACCAGCTTTGTACCGTTTTTGGTGGCAGGCGTATTCTACTTTGTGTTCAACGCGGTCGTGGACTTCGTCATGGGCAGAGTAGAGAAGCGCATGAGCTACTACCAGTAAGGAGGGGCGCCATGAAATTATTGCAGATGAACCACGTGAAGAAGAGCTTTAATGACGAGACGCTGCACGTGCTGAAGGACATCAGCCTCTCCGTGGAGAAGGGCGAGGTCGTCGCCATTATCGGTCCCTCCGGCAGCGGTAAGTCCACGCTGCTGCGCTGTGCCACACTGCTGACCGAGATGGACTCCGGCGAGCTGATCTACGGCGACATTCAGGCCGTACACAACGACGCGGACGGCAAGGCGGTCTATGCCGATAAGGGCGAGCTGAAGAAGGTACGGGAAAAGTTCGGCCTCGTGTTCCAGAGCTTCAACCTGTTTCCCCACTATTCGGTGCTGAAAAATCTCATGGATCCCCAGATACGCGTGCTGGGCCGCGACAAGGGCGAGGCGCAGCAGCGCGCCCGCAAGCTTCTGGAAAAGATGGGGCTGTCCGACAAGGAGAACGCCTATCCCTGCGAGCTGTCCGGCGGACAGCAGCAGCGCGTGGCCATCGCCCGGGCACTGGCGATGGATCCCGAGATACTCTTTTTTGATGAGCCGACATCGGCGTTGGACCCGGAGCTGACCGGCGAGATTTTGAAGGTGATCCGCGATCTGGCGGAGGAACACATGACCATGGTCATCGTGACCCACGAGATGTCCTTCGCCCAGGATGTGGCGGACCGCGTGATCTTCATGGCCGACGGCGTTATCGTGGAGGAGGGTACGCCGGAGGAGGTCATGGTGAACACCCGTGAGGAGAGAACGCGCCAGTTCCTGGGACGGTATCAGAGATGAGGGAGCTGCGTGTTGTCCGGGCAGACCCGGCCGGGAATATTACGCTGTTTGTCCTGACGCCGGTGGAGAAGGCGGAATGTGCCGCTGTCGCCGCCAAGCTGCTGGCCATCGAAGCGCTGAAGGCGGAGCAGGTGGGGTTCATTTTTCCTAACGGACATATGGAAATGGAGGCCGGCGAGTTCTGCGGCAACGCCTCCCGGGCGTATGGCTATCTGTTGGCGAAGCAGCAGGGGATGAAGGGCCGTCACACCATGCGGCTTTCTGTCAGCGGGTGCGATCATCCGGTGGCCGTGACCGTGGATATGGATGCCGGTACGGCGTCCGCGGAGATGCCGCTTCCGAAGCTCGTAGAGCAAGTGGAGGTTGCCGGCACGGCGGGAACGCTCGTGCATCTTGGCGGTATCGCACACCTGGTGGTTCAGGGTGTCGCGCCCAGCCGGGATTTCTTTGCGGCAGCAGAGCCGATCTTTGCGGAGGATCCGATGTTGGAGGCCTATGGTGTGTGCTTCATCGAGGGTGAGCGCATGACGCCGCTGGTAAAGGTGCCTGAGGCGGGGACGCTGGTGTTTGAAGGCAGTTGCGGCAGCGGCACGCTGGCCAGCGCCATCGCCCTGAGCGAGGGACATGAGGGGACGTTTTCCACCGCGTTGACACAGCCGGCGGGAACGGTGTATGCGTCTGTTACAAGACAGGCAGGCGCCGTCACCGCGGCATCCATCGGCGGCTCGGTAGCGCTGGAAGCACCCATCACAGTCGCGATCTGAAAAAACGCATCCTCCGGGGTGCGTTTTTTTGTTGTACAATCGGTGCCAAAGAGGTATAATGAACGGAGCAATACTGTGCCGGATGGAGGAGTATAACATGACGTTGCATGAATATATAGAGGACATGCGCGGCAAGCGCATAGCAATCATCGGTATCGGTGTCAGCAACACGCCGCTGCTGAAGCTGCTGCTGGCGGAGGGAATCCGCGTCACCGCCTGCGATAAGCGTACCCGTGAGCAGATGGGGCAGCAGGCCGAAGACCTGGAGCGTCTTGGCTGCGAGCTGCACCTGGGCGCGGACTATCTGAAGGACTTGGACGCGGACGTGATCTTCCGCACACCGGGGCTGCGCCCGGATGTGCCGGAGATATCGGCCTGTGTTCAAAAAGGCGCCGTTCTGACCAGTGAAATGGAGGTTTTCTTCCTGATTTGCCCGTGTCCGATCATCGCTGTCACCGGCTCTGACGGCAAGACGACGACCACCACCATCATTGCCGAGCTGCTGAAAAAGGCCGGAAAGCGTGTGTGGGTGGGCGGCAATATCGGCCACCCGCTGCTGTGCGAGGCGGACGGAATGCTGAGCACGGATTTTGCGGTGTTGGAGCTGTCCAGCTTCCAGCTGATGACCATGACGCAGAGTCCGCACATTGCGGTCGTCACAAATCTGGCGCCCAACCATCTGGATGTGCACCGGGACATGGCGGAGTATGTGGCGGCCAAGGAGAATATTTTTACCCATCAGAGTCGGGAGGACATTGCCATTTTTAATGCGGATAATGCCATCACAGCAGAGCAGTCCACCCGCGCGCCCGGCCACGCCCGGCTCTTCAGCCGGCAGAGTGAGGTGGCAGACGGCGTCTTCCTGCGGGGCGAGGACGTTGTCTGCCGCAGCGGCGGTCATGAGCGCATCGTGATGACCACGAGGGACATCAAGCTCCCCGGCGTACACAATGTGGAGAATTATATGGCGGCCATCGCCGCCGTGGACGGCCTTGTGCCGGACCAGGTCATCCGGACCTTTGCCCGGGAATTCGGCGGTGTGGAGCACCGCATCGAGCTGGTACGAACCTATAAGGGCGTGCGGTATTATAATGACTCCATTGCCTCCAGTCCCTCCCGTGCCATCGCGGGGCTGCGGTCGTTCAGCGAGAAGGTAATCATGATCGCCGGCGGCTATGACAAACACATTCCCTTTGATGTGCTGGGGCCGGAGATCGTGGCGCATGTGAAGTTGCTGGTGCTCTGCGGTGCCACAGCGGATAAAATACGCGCCGCCGTGGAGAATGCGTCGGGGTACCGGCCCGGCCACCCGGAGATCATCGACGCCGCGCCTCTGGCAGCGGCGGTGCAGGCCGCCCGCGATCGGGCACAGCCCGGTGATGTGGTGACGCTGTCGCCGGCCTGTGCATCTTTTGACCAATTCAAGAACTTTGCCGAGCGCGGCGACTTTTTCAAAGCCATCGTGAACGGCTGGGAGGAATGAGGAAAAGCCGTGGTGTCATAGACTTCCATAGTAAGCGCGTCATACAGCGCGTCTATGGGAGGTGACGGCATGGGCCGGCTGCGGTATATACGATTGACCCGGCGGCAGCGGGTGCGTGTGTGGCTGGCGATCATCCTGCTGGCGCTGACGGCGCTGCTGACGGCGATCCTGCTGCACCTGCGGCCCATGCTGGAAAATCTGGCAACAGCCCGGTGCGCCAATACTGTCAGCCGCATCGTGGTGGCGGCGGTGAACGACGCCGTGGAAAACGGCTGGATGGAATACGACCGGCTGGTAAAGTTCGACAAGGACAGCGACGGCCGCGTGACGGCGCTGAGCAGCAATATGGCGGAGTTCAACCGCCTGCAAACCGCGGTGGCGGATGACGTACTGGCGCGGCTGAGTCAGGTATCCGCCAGTGAACTGGCGGTGCCGCTGGGCACACTGACCGGTTCGCCGTTGCTGGCGGGCCGGGGGCCGAAGCTGACAGTAAAAATGGAGACCATCGGCACGGCTACCGCCAAATTCCGGGATAAATTCACGGCGGCGGGCATCAACCAGACAAAGCACCAGATCCTGCTGGATGTAGACGTACGCGTGAGTATCCTGCTGCCGGGGATCACCACCTACACAAAAGTGAGCAACGAGATATCCGTGGCGGAGACGGTGATCGTGGGCGGCGTGCCCCAGACGTACACCTATTTCAGCACCACGGAGGATAAGATCGAGGATTACGCCGACGAGTACATTATGAACAATGGATGAGGGCTTGGATATGGACTATCGCAAGGAGATACAGGAGCTGCGCCGCACGCTGACGGAGAACGGATACCTCTACTACGTGCTGGATGCGCCCACCATGTCGGATTATGAATATGACCATCTGCTGCGGCGGCTGGAGGACTTGGAGGCGGCGCATCCGGAGGAGATCACGCCGGATTCTCCCACCCAGCGGGTGGGCGGACAGACGCTGACGGAGTTTCAGCAGGTGACCCACGCCGTGCCGCTGGAAAGCCTGCAGGATGTGTTCGACGACGAGGAGGTCTGCCGCTTCCTGGAGAAGATACCCCTGGAGCACCCCGCCTACAGCGTGGAACCGAAGGTGGACGGCCTCTCCGTGGCACTGGAATACCGTGACGGCGTGTTCGTCCGCGGTGCCACCCGGGGTGACGGACGAGTAGGGGAGGATGTGACTGAAAATCTGCGGACGATACGGTCTATCCCCATGACCCTGCCGGAGAAGCTGCCCCGCCTCATCGTGCGGGGCGAGGTGTACATGGCCCGCAGTGTGTTCGAGGAGATCAACGCCCGGCGTGAGATCGAGGGCAAGCCACTGATGGCCAATCCCCGCAACGCCGCCGCCGGCTCCCTGCGGCAGCTGGACCCCAAGATCGCCGCCCAGCGGCGGCTGGACATCGCGGTCTTTAATTTGCAGCTGGCGGAGGGCCGGGAATTTTCCACCCACACAGAGACGATCGACTATCTGGCCAGCCAGCATTTCAAGGTGATCCCCCACAAGCGGCTGTCCGCGCCGTCGGATATCCTGGCGGAGATCGCGGCGCTGGGCGATGGCCGTGAGCAGTTTCCTTTCGATATCGACGGTGCGGTGGTGAAGCTGGACGACCTGCATGACCGCGAGGTCATCGGCAGTACGGCAAAGTTCCCCAAATGGGCCATTGCATACAAATATCCGCCGGAGGTGAAGCCATCGGTAGTGAAGGATATCGTGGTACAGGTGGGCCGCACCGGTGTGCTGACGCCCAAGGCGGAGCTGGAGCCGGTACGGCTGGCGGGCACGACGGTCGCCTTTGCCACGCTGCATAACCAGGATTATATTACCCAGAAGGATATCCGGGTGGGGGATACGGTGTTGGTGCGGAAGGCCGGCGAGATCATCCCGGAGATCGTTGAGGTGGTGGCGGACAAGCGTCCCGCCGGGACGAAGCCCTATACCCTGCCCGAGACGTGCCCCGTGTGCGGCGCACCGGTGGTGCGGGACGAGGACGGCGCGGCGCTGCGCTGCACCGGCGCGGAGTGCCCCGCCCAGCTGCTGCGGTATCTGACCCACTTTGCCAGCAGGGGCGCTATGGACATTGACGGGCTGGGACCTGCGGTGATGCAGCAGCTGATCGACAGCGGACTTGTCCGGACCGCCGCGGACCTGTACAGCCTGACGCCGAAGCAGCTGGAGCCGCTGGAGCGCATGGGCAAAAAATCGGCGCAGAATGCGGTGGACGCTATCGCCAGAAGCCGGGACAACGACCTGTGGCGGCTTATCAACGCGCTGGGCATACGGCAGGTGGGGGAGAAGGCTGCCAAGACGCTGGCGCAGCGGTTCGGCACTATGGACGCACTGGCAGCGGCTCCGGAGGAGGAGCTGACTGCCGTGGACGACGTGGGCCCCATTACCGCGCGGTATCTCTGCCAGTGGATGAAAAGCCCCCAGTCCCGCGATCTGCTGGCGCGGCTGAAGGCCGTCGGCGTCAATATGACCTGTAAAGAGAAAACGGTTGACAGTCGTTTTGCCGGAATGACTTTTGTGCTGACAGGCACGCTGGAAAAGTTTACCCGTGACGCGGCGGCGGAGATGATCGAAAAGCGGGGCGGCAAGGCCGCCGGCTCCGTGTCAAAAAAGACCACCTATGTGGTGGCCGGAGAAAATGCCGGCAGCAAGCTGCAAAAAGCAGAGGCGCTGGGCATTCCCGTGCTGACGGAGGACGAATTTTTAGCACTTCTGGACTGAGGAGGCAATCAATATGGCAGTGAATACGGATAAGACATTGCAGCATCAGCTGATCTACAGCGTGTTCGTGCGAAACCACACACCGGAGGGCACCTTCCGTGCGCTGGAACGTGATCTGGACCGATTGAGCGCCTTGGGTACGGATATCGTATGGCTGATGCCTATCCATCCTATTGGCGAGGTGGGCCGCAAGGGCACGCTGGGCAGTCCCTACGCCATCCGTGACTACCGGGACGTGAACCTGGAGTACGGCACCGTGGAGGATTTCCGCCATCTGGTGGACGCCATCCACGTCCGGGGCATGAAGTGCATCATCGACGTCGTCTACAACCACACATCGCCGGACTCGGTGCTGGCCCAGACCCACCCGGAGTGGTTTTTCCGGGACGAGCAGGGTCGACCCAGCCGCCATGTGGCGGATTGGTGGGATGTAGTAGACCTGGATTATACCCACAAGGAACTGTGGCGCTACCAGATCGATACGCTGAAAATGTGGGCGGAGATCGTGGACGGCTTCCGCTGCGATGTGGCCAGCAGCGTGCCGCTGGACTTCTGGGCCCGGGCGCGGCAGGAAGTGGAAGCTGTCCGCCCCGGTTGCATCTGGCTGGCGGAGAGCGTACACGGCGCCCATGTGCTGGGTCTGCGGCGGCAGGGTGCCTACTGTGCCACGGATACGGAGCTGTACCGGGCCTTCGACATGACCTACGATTACGACATCTGGCCGTGGTTTGAAGGGTATCTATCCGGTAAAAACAGCCTGCGGCAGTACATCGATATGCTGAACTACCAGGAGCTGACATATCCCGCGGGCTTTATCAAGATGCGCTGCGGTGAGAACCACGACACGCCGCGTCTGGCCCACTGGGTACAGGACGAACGGCGGCTGCGGCACTGGCTGGCGTTTTTGTACTTCTGTCGGGGCAGTATGCTGCTCTACGGCGGCACGGAGTTCGCACCGCGCCGTCAGGTAGGCCTGTTCGATGCGGACGACAATTTCGGCGACAAGCGGTCTGACCTGTCCGACTTCCTGCGGCGGTGTAAAGCTATGAAACTGGAACTGCCGCTGGAGGGTGCGGTGTGGTACGAGGTCAGCGGCGGCACGGTCATCGGGCACTATAAGTCCCCGGCAGGCGAGGTCACAGGTGTGTTCGACCTGTCCGGCGAAGGTGAGGCCACGGTGGTGGAAAGAGCCGACGGCGTGTATGAAAATCAACTGGGCGGCGATTTGACCGTCACCGATGGACACATCCGAACGGACGGCGATCCGATCGTATTTTGACTTGCTTTTTTGAACAAATACAGGGGCGATTTTGTGGTAAAAATCACAGAATCGCCCTTGCCGCATTGACCATGTAAAGTGCGGATGCTATAATCATTTCTGTATTGGTAAGCCTGCCCGAAGGGCGGGAGCACTTGTATAGAGGAGGAAAGAAAGATGAGCAAGATCATGAAGATCTGCGACGGCAACGAAGCGGCGGCGTATGTGGCATACGCCTTTTCCGAGGTCGCTGCCATCTATCCCATTACGCCGTCCAGCCCCATGGCGGAGCACGCCGATGCCTGGTCGGCCAACGGCAGGAAAAACATCTTCGGCCAGCCGGTACGTCTGGTTGAGATGCAGTCCGAGGCCGGTGCCTGCGGCGCCTGTCACGGTGCGTTGGAGGCCGGTGCTTTGGCCACCAGCTTCACCGCGTCCCAGGGCCTGATGCTGATGATCCCCACCATGCACCGCATCTCCGGCGAGCGCCTGCCCGGCGTGCTGCACGTGGCGTCCCGTACCGTGGGCACCCATGCGTTCTCCATCTTCGGCGACCACTCCGATGTGATGAACTGCCGGCAGACCGGCTTTGCCATGCTGTCCAGCGGCAGCGTCCAGCAGGCCGCTGATCTGGCTGCCGTGGCGCACCTGAGCGCCATCAAGGCGCGTATTCCGTTCCTGCACTTCTTCGACGGCTTCCGTACCAGCCACGAGATCCAGAAGATCGACGTGCTGACCTACGACGAGTACGCCAAGCTGGTGGACTACAACGCGCTGGCCGCCTTCCGCGCCAACGCCCTGAACCCGGAGGACCCCCGGATGCGCTCTCTGGTGGATAACCCGGATATCTACTTCCAGCTGCGCGAGTCCAACAACACGGCCTACGCCGAGTTGCCGGAAATCGTAGAGGGCTACATGGCCCAGATCAGCAAGCTGACCGGCCGCGAGTACCACCTGTTTAACTACTACGGCGCACCGGACGCCGAGCGCGTTATCGTGGCCATGGGCTCCGTAGGCGGTTGTGCTCAGGAGGTGGTCAACTACCTGAACGCCAAGGGCGAGAAGGTGGGCTTCCTGCAGGTACACCTGTTCCGTCCCTTCTCCCGCAAGCATCTAATGGCCGCTATGCCCAAGACGGTGAAGAAAATCGCCGTTCTGGACCGCGTCAAGGAGATCGGCTCTATCGGTGAGCCGCTGTACGAGGACATCTGCGCTGCCTATATCAACGAGAGCGACCGCCCCGCCATCTACGCCGGCCGCTACGGCCTTTCCAGCAAGGACACCACCCCCGCCCAGATCAAGGCCGTGTTCGACAATCTGCTGCTGGACGAGCCGAAGAACCACTTTACTATCGGCATCGTGGATGACGTGACTCATCTGTCCCTGCCCGTGGGCGCGCCGCTGCTGACCGAACCGGAGGGTACCATCTCCTGCAAGTTCTGGGGCCTTGGCTCCGACGGTACCGTGGGCGCCAACAAGAACTCCATCAAGATCATCGGTGAGACGACAGATATGTACTGTCAGGCGTACTTTGAGTATGACACCAAGAAGTCCTTTGGTATCACCAAGAGCCACCTGCGCTTCGGCAAGCACCCCATCAGCTCTACCTATTATGTGAGCAGCGCGGACTTCATCGCCTGCCACAACCAGACGTACCTGACCAAGTACGACATTATCCATGAGCTTAAGCCCCATGGCAGTTTCCTGCTGAACTGCGAGTGGACGGAGAACGAGCTGGAGCAGCATGTTCCCGGCGAGATCCTCAAGTACATCGCCGACAACGACATCAAGTTCTACATCATCGACGCCAACAAGGAGTCTCAGGCGCTGGGTCTGGGCAACCGCTCTAACATGGTGCTGCAGGCCGCCTTCTTCAAGTTGGCCAACGTTATCCCCGTGGAGGACGCCGTGGCCCACATGAAGGACGCCGTCAAAAAGACCTACGGGCTCAAGGGCGAGAAGGTCGTCAACATGAACATCGCCGCCGTGGATGCCGGTATCAACGCCCTGGTGGAGGTCAAGGTGAAGCCCGAATGGACGAACCTCACCGGCAAGGCGTTGAAGCCCGCCGACGAGAGCCTGCCCTACGTCATCAAGAACATTCTGGTGCCCATCAACGCCCAGAAGGGCGATGACCTGCCCGTTTCCGCCTTCAAGGGCATGGAGGACGGTACCATGCCGCTGGGCACTTCCAAGTATGAAAAGCGCGGCATCGCCACCCATCTGCCTGTGTGGGACGCTGCCGAGTGCCTCCAGTGCAATATGTGCTCCTTCGTCTGCCCCCACGCCGTCATCCGGCCCTTCCTGCTGGACGAGGGCGAGGTCAAGGCCGCACCGGTGGATATGACGCTGGTGGATGCCAAGGGCCCCGGCCTGGCCGGCCTGAAGTACACCATGGGCGTCTCCACGCTGGACTGCACCAGCTGCGGCAGCTGCGTAGCCTCCTGCCCCAAGTCCGGCAAGGCACTGAAGATGGTCCCCACCCACGAGGTGTCTCTGGACCAGACCGACTGGAACTTCCTGACCACCGTGAAGGAAAAGACCTCCCGCGTGGACAAATTTACCCTGAAGGGCAGCCAGTTCAAGCAGCCCCTGGTGGAGTTCAACGGTGCCTGCGCCGGCTGCGGCGAGACGCCCTACATCAAGCTGCTGACCCAGATGTTCGGCGACAAGATGTATCTGGCCAACGCCACCGGCTGTACCCAGGCTTGGGGCGCGGCTATGCCCTGCGTACCGTACTGCAAGAACGCCGAAGGCAAGGGCGTGGCGTGGTCAAACTCCCTGTTCGAGAACAACGCCGAGTTCTCCTACGGTATGTGTCTGGCCGTCAAGCAGCTGCGTGATTGCGTCACCGGCTACGTTAAGGAGCTGGATGCCCTGACCAAGGACGAGGCCGTCAAGGCCGCCATCGCCAAGTATATGGAGACGTATGATGACCTGGACGCCTCCACCCCCGCCACTGCCGAGCTGGTGGCACTGCTGGAGAAGGGCAAGTTCTCCGCCGACGAGCAGAAGCTGGTGGACGAGATCCTAAAGCGCAAGAAAGATCTCTCCAAGAAGACCATGTGGATGTACGGCGGCGACGGCTGGGCCTACGATATCGGCTACGGCGGTCTGGATCACGTGTTCGCCATGGGCGAGGACGTGAACGTCCTGCTGGTGGATACCGAGGTCTACTCCAACACCGGCGGCCAGTCCTCCAAGGCCACGCCCGTGGGCGCTGTTGCCCAATTCCAGGCCAGCGGCAAGAAGACCAAGAAGAAAGACCTTGGTATGCTGATGATGACCTACGATAACGTCTATGTGGCCCAGTGCTCCATGGGCGCCAATCCCAATCAGCTGATCAAGGCCATCAAGGAGGCTGAGGCCCACAAGGGTCCGTCCATCGTCATCTGTTACGCGCCCTGCATCAACCACGGCATCAAGAAGGGCATGAACAACGTCCAGCAGGAGATGAAGGACGCCGTCAACTCCGGTTATTGGAACCTGTACCGGTACAGCCCGGAGACCAAGACCTTTACCCTGGACAGCAAGGAGCCCACCATGCCCCTGTACGACTTCATGAAGGGCGAGGTTCGTTACGCCTCTCTGGAGCTGAGCTTCCCGGAGAACGCCAAGGTGCTGTTCGCCGAGGCGGAGGAAGCCGCCAAGGAGAAGTACGAATCCTATAAGCGCCGCGCGGAGAAGTAAGCCTTCGCAGCAAACGCCCCGGCCATTAGGTCGGGGCGTTTTTTCCTGTATCTGCGGCTTCCGGATGCGGAAAAGGGAGGGGGAAGCCGTGCGCCGGACAGACGGGGGATTCAGGGAGGAAATAACTTATTCCGATAAGAAAAAATTGTTAAACTGTTGACAGACAGATGGGCAAGTGATAAAATTAACAAAGTAAAAAATGCAGCAGCACAGGATGCGGAAAGGGAGAACACTATGGCGAGACCGTTTGACTACACAGCGGAATACAAGCGCAAGCTATGCACCGCCGATGAAGCGGCACGGGTGGTAAAAAGCGGCGACTGGATCGACATCTCCATGGGCACGGGCTTTCCGTCTCTGATGGACGCCGCCATTGCCAAGAGAAAGGATGAGCTTCGCGAGGTCAAGATCCGCGGCTATCTGATCTTCGACCCGATCCAGATGGTAGAGTGCGACCCCGAGCGCAGGCACTTTGTCTACAACAGCTGGCATATGTCCGGCTATGAGCGCAAGCTCTGCGACCGCGGACTGTGTAATTTTAATCCCATGGTGTTCCGCAACCTCAGCTGGTATTACAGCCAGTTCCTCACCGTCAACGTGGCTATGATGGCTGTGACCCCCATGAACGAGCACGGCTATTTCAACTTTGCCGGAGCCACAGCCTCCGCCCGTTCCACGCTGGACAAGGCGGACGTGGTCATTCTGGAGATCAACGAAAATCTGCCCTGGGTCTACGGCGGTCTGGACGAGTGCATCCATATCAGCGATGTGGACATGATCGTAGAGGGGCCCCATGGCCCGCTGCCCAGCGTCAAGTCCCCCGCCGCCAATGAGGCGGAGATGAAGATCGCCGAGTACGTGGTGCAGAACATGGTGGACGGCTCCACGCTGCAGCTGGGCATTGGTTCTCTGCCTAACGCGGTGGGCCAGATGATCGCAAAGAGCGACTTGCGGGATCTGGGCATCCATACCGAGATGCTGTGCGACAGCTATCTGGATATGTACAAGGCCGGCAAGATCACCAACAACCAGAAGAAGCTGGACCGCTACAAGAGCATCTTCGGCCTGGCCATCGGCTCGCCGGATCTGTATGATTGGATACGGGAAAACCCCGGCGTGGTCACCTATCCAATCAGCTACTGCAACGACCCGGCCAATGTGGGCAAGCAGGATAATTTTGTTTCCATCAACAACTGTATCTCCGTAGACCTGTATGGCCAGATCTGCGCCGAAAGCTCCGGCACCCGCCAGATCAGTGGCACCGGCGGTCAGCTGGACTTCCTTGAGGGTGCGGCGTTGTCCCATGGCGGCAAGGCCTTTATCTGTCTGACGTCCTCGTTTACGGATAAGCAGGGTAATGTGAAGTCCCGCATCAACCCGCTGCTGGCCCCCGGCGACATCGTCACCGACCCCCGCAGCCAGGCGTACTACATCGTCACCGAGTACGGCGGCGTGAACCTGGTGGGCTGTTCTACCTGGGAACGGGCGGAAAAGCTGATCTCCATTGCCCACCCCATGTTCCGCGATGAGCTTATCGCCAACGCGGAGAAGCAGGGCATCTGGATCAAGTCCAACAAGCGCTGAAAGGTACATAGCAAGAGGGAGATGGCCCTACGGCGTCTCCCTCTTGACATTTTCCTGCGGATATAGTATACTTCCTGCATATGAAATCGGCGATGACGGGAAGCAGTAGGCGGTCAGCGGATGCCAAGAGAGGGCGCGGCAGGTGTAAGCGCCCGTGATGCCCCGCCCAAGTCGTCCCTGAGCTTCGCGCTGAACTGACAGTAGGCCGCGGCGGTTTGCCCTCCGTTACCGGGGCGGGGTGTTGCTGCACCCATGAGCGCGGGAGCGATCCCGAATACAGGTGGTACCACGGACATTATGTTCGCCCTGTTTTGCACTGGCAAAACGGAGCGAACTTTTTGTTTTACCCATTTTCTTACCGTGCACGCTGCCCCGCAGGGCGGAGAACGGATGCACAGTGTGGAAGTAGGAAACACAAAAGCAGCGGATATCTTGTTTTGTCAAATACCGAAAAAGGAGTACAGATATGAAAGAACTGCCCAAGGTCTATGACCCGCGGGACGTGGAATCCCGCATCTACAAGCTTTGGATGGACGGCGACTGCTTCAAGGCGGAGCCGAACCCGGACAAGAAGCCTTTTTCCATCGTCATGCCGCCCCCCAACGTCACCGGTCAGCTGCACATGGGCCACGCCCTGGACTGCACCCTGCAGGACATCCTGACCCGCTTTAAGCGGATGCAGGGCTACGAGGCACTGTGGCTGCCCGGCAGCGACCACGCCGGTATCGCCACCCAGATCAAGGTGGAGGAGGAACTGCGGAAGAACGAGGGACTGACCCGTTACGATCTGGGCCGCGAGAAGTTCCTTGAGCGTGTGTGGGCCTGGAAGGAAAAATACGGCAGCCGTATCGTGGAGCAGCAGAAAAAGATGGGCGCCTCCTGCGACTGGAGCCGCGACCGCTTCACCATGGACGAGGGCTGCTCCCGCGCCGTGCGCGAGACCTTCTGCGAGCTGTACGAAAAGGGCCTGATCTACAAGGGCAGCCGCATCATCAACTGGTGCCCCCACTGCCTGACGGCCCTGTCCGACGCCGAGGTGGAGTACACCGATAAGCCCGGCAATCTGTGGTATATCCGTTACCCCCTGGCGGACGGCAGCGGTGACATCGTGATCGCCACCACCCGCCCGGAGACCATGTTCGGCGATACCGGCGTGGCGGTGAACCCGGAGGACGAGAAATTCAAGCACCTGATCGGCAAGACCTGCATCCTGCCCATTATGAACCGCGAGATCCCCATCGTGGGCGACGATTACTGCGAGATAGGCTTCGGTACCGGCGCCGTGAAGATGACCCCCGCCCATGACCCCAACGACTTCGAGGTGGGCCTGCGGCACAATCTGGAGGTCATCCGCTGCATCAGCGACGACGGCACCATGAACGAGAACGCCGGCAAATATGAGGGAATGGACCGCTACGCCTGCCGCAAGGCGGTGGTGGCAGATCTGGAGACGCAGGGCTACCTGGTCAAGACCGAACCGTACAGCCACAACGTGGGCACCTGCTACCGCTGCCACAACGATGTGGAGCCCCTGATCTCCGCCCAGTGGTTCGTGAAGATGGCGCCCCTGGCCAAGGAGGCCATCCGTGTGGTGGAGGATGGGACCATTAAGTTCGTGCCTGAGCGCTTCACCAAGACCTATATCAACTGGATGGAGAACGTCCATGACTGGTGTATCTCCCGCCAGCTGTGGTGGGGCCACCAGATCCCCGCATGGTACTGCGACGAGTGCGGCCACATCAATGTCAGCCGTGAGGATCCCACCAAGTGCGAAAAGTGCGGCTGCACGCACCTGACCCGCGAGGAGGACGTGCTGGATACCTGGTTCAGCTCCGCTCTGTGGCCCTTCTCCACCCTGGGTTGGCCCGACACCGATGCGCCCGACCTGAAGTACTGGTATCCCACCTCCGTCATGGTCACCGGCTACGATATTATCTTCTTCTGGGTGGCCCGCATGATCTTCTCCGGAATGGAGCAGATGAAGAAGGAGCCCTTCAAGACCGTGTTCATCCACGGCCTTGTCCGCGATGACAAGGGCCGCAAGATGTCCAAGTCCCTGGGCAACGGAATTGACCCCCTTGAGATGGCCGAGAAGTACGGCGCAGACGCTCTGCGCTTCAACCTGATCACCGGTAACAGCCCCGGCAATGATATGCGCTTCTTCGTGGAGAAGTGCGAAGCCATGCGTAACTTTGCCAATAAAATCTGGAATGCCAGCCGCTTCGTCATGATGAACTTGTCCATCGACAAGGTCGAGCTGCCCGAGAAGCTGGAGCTGGAGGACAAATGGATCCTCAGCAAGCTGAATACCTTGATCCGCGAGGTCACCGACAATCTGGAGGCCTACGAGCTGGGCGTGGCATCCGCCAAGATCTACGACTTCATCTGGGACACCTACTGCGACTGGTATATCGAGCTGACCAAGACCCGCCTGAATGGCGAGGATGCGCAGGCAAAGCAGGCCGCCGAGAATGTGCTGTGCTATGTGTTGCTGCGTATCCTGGAACTGCTGCACCCGTTCATGCCCTTCATCACCGAGGAGATCTGGCAGGCGCTGCCCCACGAGGGCCGGTACCTCATCTCCGCCGAGTGGCCGGAGTATCAGGATGCGCTGCACTTCCCGGAGGCCGAGGCCGCTATGGAGGCCGTCAAGGACGCCATCTCCGCCATCCGTGCCCGCCGCGCCGAGATGAACGTGCCGCCCAGCCGCAAGGCTCAGGTCATCCTTGTGACGGCGCAGCCGGAGAACTACCAGTTGGGCGCACACTTCATCACCCGCATGGCCTACGCCAGCGAGCTGACGGTGCTGACCGCCGCGCCTGCCGACCTGACCGGCATGGTGACCGTCGCCACTCACGACGCCACGGTGTATATGCCCATGGCGGAGCTGGTGGACATCGCCAAGGAGCTGGAGCGCATCGCCACCGAGCGCAAAAAGGCGGAGGAGAACCTCCGGCGCATCGAGGCCAAGCTGGCCAACGAGTCCTTCACCTCTCGTGCCCCGGAGAACGTGGTCAACGCAGAGCGCGAAAAGGCCGAAAAGGCCCGGGCGCTTATTGCTAAGCTGGACGCCTCCGCTGCGGCGATGAAGCTGTAAAGCCATAGTGCTTCACAGTTATTCTGATGTAAAAACGGAAGCAAAGCCCAGCCCGCCGTGTGCAGGACCGGACAAACAAAAAAGACGCCTTTCGGCGTCTTTTTTGTTTGTTCGCAAACGGAAATATGCGCTAAATACACGGCTCGCTCGCTGTGCTGGATCGACCGCCGTTCCGGCACCGAAAAACATGGTGCTTTCCAAAATTTTTCGCCCTTCTGACGGATTTCGACAAATTCCGCGCGTCGGATAGTCTATAATCAACGCAGAACATCGAACCGCGGAGTTTTTTCTGGCAGGCACGGCCTGCGGCACACACCAAAGAAAAAGGAGCGTTCAAATGGAAGTATCGGCAAAACACGAGGGCCAAACGTTGACATTCTTTCTGGTCGGCGAGTTGGACCACCATGGGGCAAAAGGACTGCTGGAAAATCTGGAGCGCGAGATCGAGCGGACGCTCCCGCTGTCGCTGGTGCTGGATTTTTCCGGCGTCACATTTATGGACAGCTCCGGCATCGCCGTGGCGCTGCGGGGTTGGCAGCGGATGCGGGAGCTGGGCGGCGCCGTAACGCTGTATCATGTGGCGCAGCAGCCAAGAAAGGTGTTCGAAGCGTCGGGCGTCGGACGCATGGTGACGATCGTTTGAGGAGGGAGTACATAATATGACACGAGCTGAAAACTACGTGACACTGGAATTCCTGAGCCGCAGCAGCAACGAGGGGTTTGCGCGGGTGGCGGCGGCAGGCTTTGCCGCCCAACTGGACCCCACACTGGATGAGCTGGGGGACATCAAGACCGCCGTCAGCGAGGCGGTGACCAACGCCATCGTCCACGCCTATCCGGATCAGTTGGGTAAGGTGGTGATGAAGCTGAAGATATTGAAAGGGGGGATGCTGGAGATCACGATCCGCGACTGGGGGCGCGGTATCGAAAATGTGGAGCAGGCCCGCCGTCCCATGTATACCACCGGCGGCAGCGAACGCAGCGGCATGGGCTTTACGATTATGGAGAGCTTCACGGATCGGTTGGTGGTGCGGTCTGTTCCGGGAAAGGGGACCACAGTGCAGATGCGTAAACGGATCGCGCCGCGGCTGGCGGTACGATGAGCGACCGGCTGGCACTGCTGGAACGGGCCCAGCAGGGCGATGACCGGGCGGAGGCGCAGCTGCTGACGGAGAACGCGGGATTGATCTGGTCCATCGTCCGTCGTTACAATGGCTGCGGTGTGGAGACGGATGACCTGTATCAGTTGGGGTGCATCGGCTTTGTAAAGGCTGTAAAGGGGTTTGACCTCACATACGGGACGCAGTTTTCCACCTATGCCGTGCCGAAAATCGCCGGCGAGATACGTCGGTTCCTCCGGGATGACGGCCCGGTAAAAGTGGGCCGCACCATGCGGGAAAAGGGGCAGACACTTTGGGCGGCACGGGAACGGCTGCAAGGGCGTCTGGGCTGTGAGCCAAAGCTGTCACAGCTGGCAGCGGAGACCGGCATGACACCGGAGGAGATCGCCGCCGTGGATCTGGCGCTGATCGCACCGGACTCTCTGCAGCAGGAGACCGCGGAGGGCCTGACGCTGGAGTCCACACTATGTGCCGAGGAGCCCAGTGTCTCTCTGGTGGAGCGTATCGCCCTGCGGGACGCCATCGACGCACTGCCGGAGAAAGAACGGAAGACCATTCTCCTGCGTTTTTTCAAGGGGTTGACGCAGGAGCAGACCGCCCGCATCTTACAGGTATCGCAGGTCCAGGTCTCGCGGCTGGAGCGCCGCAGCCTGCAAAAGCTGCGGGACCTGCTGGCAGAGGAGTGACTTCGGGCAGAGACGGCGTAAAAAGGGGGGCGTCTCGACAGCAGCGCGATTCCGAATGTAAAATGGATCAGGACAGAGGGGGCTCTATTGCGGAACGCTCATCCCGTTATCGGCGGGATGGGCGTTCCCTCGTAACGGAAAGGTGAAACGCGTTTCCGGCAGATGTCTCTTAGCCGTCCGTTCCGGAGGCACCAGGCAGATTCGCCAAGGCACCCTGCCCTTTTTCGTATTCCAAAGGCAAAAACTCCGTCATGGTCCCCCGATACCGTTTCGGCATAAACGTGTTCTGGCACCGGGGATTTTCGCGCTCCCGAATGGCGACGCTTTGGAAAAACTGTTTCCACAGCGAGCGAAAGTACAACTCGTCCTCTCCGGGCAGCGCGGGCTGAAAGTGCTCCATCCGCATAATGCGGGAACGGCCTCCGGCATACAGCAGCAACTCTCGATGGGTGCGGTCGTAGATAAAAAACTGCTCGTTGGCGTAACGCTGGCAAAAATGGCCGCGCAGCAGCGGCAGCACACGGTTTTTCGGTTCGATCTCTGCGCCCAGTGTACCGCCGTAGTCCGAAAACCGCACAAAACCACGCAGTTTTTCCAGCTCGCCGTTCATATGGCGGATGGCGCGATACAGCGGATAGCAGGCCGGGTCGGATAGATCGCGCATAAAGCCGGGTCCCTCCGCCAGCAGCTTCCTGATGAAGGCATACAGATGCAGCTCCTTGTCCGGCAGACACGTTAAAAAGCCGCGGCGCACCACGGCCAGCGCTTTGCCGGACCGGGCGGCGATACCGCGGCTGACCCGCTGACTGTAAGCCGGCTGGGTGATCACGGTGCGAACTTCATAGAGGGAGAGGGGGTCTTCGTCGCAGCAGAACGCGGCGGGGGCCTCCTTGTACACATAGCTCTCATATACGCAGCACAGAAAACCATCCAGGCTGCCATCATATTGATAAATCACGTCATTCATACGGCTTCTCCTACCGGATCAAAGAGAGACAACTGTGCAGCCTGGTCCGAAGGCAGCGTATCGCGCTCCAGTCGTTCCAGCTGCAAGGGCAGCGTGGCGGGGGAGAAGTGCAGTCCCTCCGGTATCCGCCCGCCGCAGGTAATAAAGTACTGCGCCCGTTTCAGCACCACGCCCAGCTTTTTCAGGTCCTCAAAGCGTAGGGTACCGCCGCAGCGCCGTGCCGATACGATGCGCCGCGCACTGGTGGGGCCGATTCCGGGAACGCGCAGCAGCGCCTCCAGATCCGCCCGCATAACCTCGACAGGGAACTGGTCCAGATGCCGCAGCGCCCAGTTGCACTTGGGGTCCAGCCGTGGGTCAAAGTCCGGGTGGGCATCATCCAGCAGCTCGGCGGCCTGAAAGCCGTAAAACCGCAGGAGCCAGTCCGCCTGGTACAGGCGATGCTCCCGCAGCAGCGGCGGTTTGGTGTCCAGGGATGGCAGAAGACTGTTCTCCACCACCGGCACATACGCGGAGTAGAACACGCGCTTCAGCCTGTACTTGCGATACAGTGACTCCGTCAGGTGCAGAATGTGCCGGTCGCTGTCGTCGGTAGCGCCCACGATCAGCTGTGTGCTCTGCCCCGCCGGAGCAAACACCGGCGCGTGCCGGTACTTCGCCAGCTCCGCCTTGCTCTGTGCCGCACCGTCGCGGATCAGTCCCATCGGGCGCAGGATCGCCTCCCTGGTCTTATCCGGGGCCAGCGCCTGCAGGCCCTGCTGACTGGGCAGCTCGATGTTCACACTGAGCCGGTCGGCCAGCAGTCCCAGCTGATGCACCAGCTCCGGCGCCGCACCGGGGATAGCTTTGGCGTGGATGTAACCGTTGAAACGATACTCCTCCCGCAGGATACGCAGGGCACGGATCATCTGTTCCATGGTGTAGTCCGGATCGCGCAGTACGCCGCTGGAGAGGAACAGACCTTCTATGTAATTCCGCCGAAAGAAGCCGATGGTCAGTTCCGCCAGTTCACGGGGCGTGAAAGCGGTGCGGCGCGTATCATTGCTGCGCCGGTTGACGCAGTACTTGCAGTCGTACACGCAGGCGTTGCTCATCAGCACCTTCAGCAGCGTGATGCATCGCCCATCGGCCGAAAAGCTGTGACAGCAGCCGGCGATGGAAGAGGAGGTGTTGCCAATCATACCCGGTCGGAATCCGCGGCGCACGCCGCTGGACGTACACGCCGCGTCGTATTTGGCCGCATCCGACAATATCGCCAGCTTGTCCAGCAGCTCCATGCTTTTATGCCATGCGGCGGCGCCGGGGCGCCGGCCTGTCAATACAGTCGATGAGCCGCAGTATATTGGCGGCGATGGAACCCGCGCCCAGCAGCGTGATAATGAGACCAAAAGTTGTCATAGTTGTGTCCTCCTTGCTCGAACTGTTGTTCTGGTAATAGTATAAATCGAACAAGCGTTCTTGTCAAGCGAAATCGAACAAAAATTCTATAAATTTCATTTGCGGTTGACCGGGCGCGGAAGTTGTATTAAAATGAGAGCAACGAACGAGAAAGACGAGGCCCCTCTATGACGGATCTGGAAAAACGCTTTATCAAGGCCCGGCGCGATGCGATCGCGGTGGATTATCAGAATTTGAACGACTGCCAGCGCCAGGGCGTGCTGGCCACGGAGGGGCCGCTGCTTCTGTTGGCGGGCGCAGGGTCCGGTAAGACGACCGTGCTGATTCACCGGGTGGCCAATCTGCTGCGGTATGGTCGTGGCAGTGATACCGAGGAGATACCGATTCCCATCAGCGAGGACGAGGTATCGTTTCTGGAGCAGTATGCCACGGTGCCGGATCCGGCACAGCGCGCCCTTGTGGAGTATCTCTGCGCGGTGGAACCGGCCCGTCCCTGGGAGGTACTGGCCATCACCTTCACCAACAAGGCTGCTAACGAGCTGAAGGATCGCCTGGGTCGGATGCTGGGGGAGGAGGCTGCCGCCGATGTGTGGGCGTCCACGTTCCACTCTGCCTGTGTGCGTATCCTGCGGCGTGATATCGACCGCATCGGTTTCGACCGCAGCTTTACCATCTACGACAGTGATGACAGCAAGCGTGTGGTCAAGGACATCCTCAAGGAGCTGGGGCTGGAGGAAAAGTCGTTTCCGCCCCGCGAGGTGCAGTCGGTCATCTCCCGTGCCAAGAACGATATGCAGTCGCCGGAGGAATTTCTGGAGCAGTGGCAATCGATCAACGATTGGCGGAAAATAAGGATGGGTAAAGTATATACACTTTACAATAAAAAGCTTCGTGAGGCCAATGCGCTGGACTTTGATGACCTGCTGTGGCACACCGTGCGCCTGCTGCAGACGGCGCCGGACGTGCGGGAGTACTACCAACGGAAGTTCCGCTATGTCCTCATTGACGAGTATCAGGACACCAACGCGCTGCAATATGAGCTGGCCAAGCTGCTGACGGGCCCCGCCCGGAACATCTGTGTGGTAGGTGACGACGACCAGAGCATTTACCGCTTCCGGGGTGCGGATATCACCAATATCCTCAGCTTTGAACGGCAGTTCAAGGGGGCGCGGGTTATTCGGCTGGAACAGAATTATCGCTCCACGCAGAACATTCTGGACGCGGCAAACGCAGTCATCCGCAACAACCAGGGCCGCAAGGGCAAGACCCTGTGGACGGAGAACGGCTGCGGTGAGCTGGTGACGGTAAAGACCACCTTCAACGAGAGCGACGAGGCCAACTTTGTCCTGGGGCAGATCATGATGTACTACCGCCGGGGCGGCAGCTGGGGTGACTGTGCGGTGCTGTACCGTACCAACGCCCAGTCCAACGCGCTGGAATACGCCTGCAAGCGCAGCGGCGTCCCCTACAAGATATACGGCGGACTGAAGTTCTTTGACCGGGCCGAGGTCAAGGATATGCTTGCCTATCTGTGCGTCATCAACAACCCCACGGACGATCTGCGCCTGCGGCGCATCGTCAACGTTCCCGCCCGCAAGATCGGCCAGGCCACCGTGGACAAGGCCCAGATTATTGCCACACAGCACGGCCTGACGCTCTACGACGTATTCCGCCGTGCGGAGGAATTCCCCGAGCTGAAAAATGCAGCTGGCAAGCTGAAAGCCTTTACAGATATGATCGAGGAAATGCGCCGCCGCCTGCCGGAGAGTGAGCTGCCGGAGTTCTACGATTACGTCTGCGAGCGAAGCGGCTACGCGCCCGCCCTGCGGGAGAAGGACGATATGGAGAGCCGCGGCCGGCTGGAGAACGTGCAGGAGCTGCGCTCCAGCATCCTGGCCTACCTGGAAAACGCCGAGGGCGCGGAGACGAGTCTCTCCGGCTTCCTGGATGAGATCGCGCTGTACACCGACCTGGACAGCCGGGTGGACGGCGACAACTGCGTGACCATGATGACCATGCACGCCGCCAAGGGCCTGGAATTCCCCCAGGTATTTGTGGTGGGCATGGAGGAGGGGCTTTTCCCCGGAAATCGCGCCATGGGCGATGGCGACGAGATGGAGGAGGAGCGCCGGCTGTGCTATGTGGCCATGACCCGCGCCAAGGAGAAGCTGACGCTGACCAACGCCCGCCAGCGCACGCTGTACGGTAAAACAACACCCTGTATGCCCTCCCGGTTCCTCAGTGAGATCCCGGAGAACAACATGGAGTGGCTGTCCAAGCCGGTACCCCGCAGCGACGCCTGGGAGGACTCTCGGGACGATGATGGCTGCGCTTACGGTTACGGCGGCTATACACGTCAGGGTACCACAGCACCGACGCGCCGCGAGGTGCCTGCCGCGTCCCGTCCCGGCTCGCTGCATACGGCCAGAACAGCGGCAAAAGCGCCGTCTACCGCCTCTTACATACAGCTGCAGGCAGGGGAGACGGTGGAGCACGACGCCTTCGGCAGAGGCCTGGTGCTCTCCGTGCGGCCTATGGGCGGCGATGCACTGCTGGAGGTAGCCTTCGATACGGTGGGTACCAAGAAGCTTATGCTGAAGGCCGCCTCCCATCATTTGAAGAAGGTGTAAAGCAAAGTAATTTTATAAATACGGAAGGAGAACGGATATGGGGTTTTGGTTCGGCTTTGACACAGGGTTCGACATCATGCGGGTGTTTGTTTTCGCGATATTTGCCGTCGTCATCGTCTGCTTCATCGCCTTAGCGGTAAAGGGCATTGGCACCTGGCACAAGAACAACAATTCTCCGCGCCTGACGGTGCAGGCGGCTGTTGTCGCCAAGCGGCAGAATACCGATGTGCACCACCACAGCAATAACAATGGCGGTATGCACACCAGCACCTCCACTCACTATTACGTAACGTTCCAGTTTGACAGCGGCGACCGGCTTGAGCTGCACGTTCCCGGAAGGGAATACGGCATGATGGCGGAGGGCGACGTGGGCGATCTGACGTTCCAGGGTACCCGTTACCTGGGCTTTGACCGGCACACCGCAGGGGCCGTTCCCGAGGCCGGACCCGTCACAGCAGAGGATGTCCCGCCGCGGTACACGGAGAAGAAAAGCTGGGACCCGGAGCTGTGAAAGGGTGGGGTATATATGACATATTGGAAATGCTTGCTCTGTGCGGTGTGTATCCTGCTGCCGCTCTGCTTTGCCGCAGGCTGCGCGGCATTCCCGAAGGCAGACGACCCACCGGAGCCGCCGCAGGAAACCGTGGATACGCCTGCGGAGCCGGATATCCCCGTTGTTCCTGCACCGGAGCCGGAGCCGGAACCGGAACCGGCGGAGGACGCACTGGTGGATGTGTGTACCTACCTTCCCGGCGTCTATGCCGACCTCCGCTACGCCACGGAGAACAATTTCACCGGACAGGTGATCTACGATTTTACCCAGCCCCAGCTGCGCTATGGCACATTGAAAAAGCTGGCACAGGCGCAGGAAATGCTGGCTGAGCGGGACTTGGCGCTGAAGATCTGGGATGCCTACCGCCCCGTCAGCGCACAGTTCCGCCTGTGGGAGGTGTGCCCCGATCCGCAGTATGTGGCCGATCCCACAAAGGACTATTCCGGACATAGCCGGGGCAACACGGTGGACGTCACGCTGGTGTCCGCCGATGGTTCGCCCGTTCCCATGCCCACGGATTTTGACGATTTCACCGCCATGGCGGACAGGGATTACAGTGATGTGTCCGACACGGCAGCTTATGACAATGTCCGCCTGTTGGAGGACACCATGGTGTCCTGCGGTTTTCGGCCATACAGCGCCGAATGGTGGCACTTTACCGATACCACAGATTACCCCGTGGTGGAAGAATAAGCGGGTATACGCCTGCCGTGGCAGGCGTATACCCGCTTATAAAACGCAAAAAGCTCTGCGATACATCGCAGAGCTTTTAACTGTGCAGTTCAGACGCGATCAGATCGCGCGGGTAACCTTGCCGGAACGCAGGCATCGGGTACAAACATACACATGGCGAGGCGTACCGTTGATCACAGCCTTCACGCGCTTGACATTGGGCTTCCAGGGGCGGTTGGAACGCCGATGAGAGTGGGACACCTTGATACCAAAGGTCACGCCCTTGTCGCAAAATTCGCACTTTGCCATCCGTTGCACCTCCTTGCTGTCATAACATACCTCTTGCATCGCAAGCAGTTGATATAATAACAGATGTGCGCCGAAATTGCAAGTATTATTTGACAAAAAAACGAATTTTTTTGCATGGGGAAAGTGTTGCGAAAAAGCGCGCCGCAAGATATAATTAAAAGAAGTATATTCGCCCGTTTCCGGGCAGGAGGAGCGCCCATGGAAAAAGTGAAACGCACACCCGCCAGCCTGAAAAAAATGGTAGAGACCTTCGGCATGGAAATACTGCACCGCGGCAGCGACTATGACAGCGCGGTGATCACCATTTCCGACGTAAATCGGCCCGCCCTGCAGCTGGTTGGCTTTTACGATTATTTTGACGACAAGCGCCTGCAAATACTGGGGCGGGGCGAGATACGCTATCTGGAGCGCATGACCGAGGCAGAGCGTCTGCGTGTGTTCAACCAGCTGATGAGCTATCCATTCCCGGCGATGATCGTGGCGCGGAATATGGAGGCGCCGCCCGAGCTGGTGCAGATGGCGGACAAGCACGACCGCACGCTGCTGCGGGCGGTGGACTCCACGGTGGATATCACCAGCCGGCTCATTGACTACCTGAACCGGGTAACGGCCCCGCAGATCACGCGGCACGGCGTCTTGATGAATATCTACGGACAGGGCGTACTGATCCTGGGTGACAGCGGCATCGGCAAGAGCGAGACGGCCATTGAGCTGCTCAAGCGCGGTCACCGGCTGGTGGCGGATGACGCGGTAGAGATTCGCCGGGTGTCCAACTCTCTCTACGGCACGGCGCCGGAGATCATCCGGCACTATATCGAGATACGCGGCGTGGGCGTCATCGACGTGCAGCAGCTGTTCGGCATGGGCGCGGTGCAGTTCGACACAGAGATCGACCTGGTGATCCAGCTGGAACAGTGGGAAGACGGGAAGTTCTATGACCGGCTGGGCCTGGGCGAGGAGAAATACACCATGCTGGATGTGAGCTTGCCCATCGTGACCATCCCGGTGCGGCCGGGGCGTAACCTGGCAGGCATCGTGGAGATCGCCACCATGAAGAACCGGCAGATGAAGTACGGCTACAACGCGGCACGGGACTTCGTGACGCAGTTTGACAGCAAGGTGGACGCCATGCTGAAGAAAAAGAGCACAACGGGCGAGGCGGAGAACAGATGAAATACGTTGGCGTAGACATTGGCGGCACCAACCTCAAGGCGGGGCTGGTGGACGAAAGCGGAACGCTGCTGGCGACACAGAAGATGAAGGTCGCGTCCATCGTAGACCGTGAGGGGCTGGCGTGGACGGTGGCGTCACTGGTGCAGGAGCTGGCAAAGGCGGCCAATATTCCGGTCAGTGATGTGGCGTCGGTAGGCGTCGGCGTTCCCGGAACGGTGGATATACGGGCGGGTTCTATCGCGTATACCTGCAACCTTCCCCTGCGGGACGTGCCGCTGCGAAAACTGTTTCACAAATATCTGAATATCCCGCTGTACATCGAAAACGATGCTAACTGCGCGGCGCTGGCGGAGTTCCATGTGGGCGCGGGACGCGAGAGCAAGCGCTTTGTGACCATCACGCTGGGTACCGGCGTGGGCGCGGGTATCATCCACAACGGGAAAATATACCACGGCGCCAACGGTATGGCCGGTGAGGTAGGTCACATGGTCATCGAGCAGAACGGCCTGCCGTGCCCCTGCGGGCGGCACGGCTGCTGGGAGCAATACGCCAGCGCCACGGCGCTGAAGCGCATGACGGCAGAGGCACTGGCGGCCTACCCGGACAGTATTCTGGCGCGGGTCATCACGGAGAATGACGGACACGTGTCCGGGCAGTCGGCGTTTATCGCGGCCCGCGAGGGTGACCCGGTGGGACAATTGGTGTGCGACCGATACGTGGACTACCTGGCCTGCGGCGTGGTGAACGTGGTGAATATCTTTCAGCCGGATACACTGGCCATTGGCGGCGGCGTCAGCAATGAAGCGGACGAGCAGCTGCTGCTACCCGTGCAGCAGCGGGTGGCCAGAGAGAGCATTCCCTGCGGCAAGGACCGGCGGACGCGCATCGTCAAGGCGCAGTTGGGCAACCGGGCGGGTCTGATCGGCGCGGCCCTGCTGGGAAAGAATAAGCGTATCTGACAGGGGCATATACTACCGCTGGCAGTGTAGGGAACCCCTTATTTTCAAAGCTTGGAGGCATTATGAGCTGGTACGAGGAGCTGGACAAATGGGCGGCGGACTATCTGCCGGATATGGAATATGAGAAGGACGCGCCGCTGGATCGGTATACTTCCTTCCGCATCGGCGGGCCGGCGCGGCGCATGGCCTTTCCCCGCAGCGGGGAGGCGGCGGTGCTGCTGGTGAGCCATGCACTGGAGCTGGGCGCACGGCCCTTTGTGCTGGGAAACGGCACCAACGTGCTCTTCCCGGATGAGGGCGTGGAGCGTCTGGTGATCTGCACCCGGGACATGGCGGGTGTGGCGGCTGGTGCGGTCGCAGGTGAGATCACGGCAGAGTGCGGCGCATCACTGGCAAAGATCGCTGTTTTCGCGCAGAAGGCAGGGCTTTCCGGGCTGGAGTTCGCCCACGGGATACCGGGAAGCCTGGGCGGCGCAGTGTGCATGAATGCCGGTGCCTATGGTGGGGAAATGGCACAGGTGGTAAAGGAAGTGACCGTGCTGTTCCCTGAGGATGGTGTCAAGACCCTCAGTGGGGAAGAAATGGCGTTTTCCTATCGGCACAGCCTGCTGACAGAGCACCCCGACACGGTGGTGCTGCGGGCGACGCTCCACTTGCAGGCCGGTATCCCCGGGGAGATACGGGAGAAAATGGACGAGCTGATGGCCCGGCGTAAGGCGTCACAGCCGCTGGAGTATCCCAGCGCGGGCAGTACCTTTAAGCGCCCGGCGGGCTACTATGCTGCGGCGCTGATTGATCAGTGCGGCCTAAAGGGACTGACCGTTGGCGGCGCACAGGTGTCGGAGAAGCACGCGGGGTTCGTCATCAACCGGGGCGGGGCGTCCTGCGCTGATGTGACAGCTCTCATGGCAGAGATACAAAAGCGCGTGCGGGAGCAAACCGGCGTTGTGCTGGAGCCTGAGGTCCGGGTCATTACTTGAATTACGACCGCATCGATCACAGGTGTTTCAATGACCTTGATAGAAGGTATATAAAATGTGCCAGTAAATATACAAAAATGTTACAGTAAAGGTAATAAAAAAGAACGCAAAAGTGCAGCAAAAATAACGCCGTACCGGGCTTGTTTTTGACGGGATTCCGAATCACGCTTGACGGCGGGGGAGGATACTGAATTGGAAATACTCATTATTTCGGGAATGTCCGGTGCGGGAAAGAGCCGCGCCGCCATCTGTCTGGAGGACAGCGGCTACTACATCGTGGACAACCTGCCGGCGGAGATGATGGTCAAATTCGCCGAGTTCTGCGCGGCCGCCGGCGGCCGGTATGACCGCTTGGCTTTCGTGTACGACGTGCGGGCCGGAGAGCCCTTTGACCGGCTGACCGGCGCGGTGGAAGAGCTGCGGCGGCAGGGCCTGCGGTGTCGGCTGCTGTTTTTGGAGGCGGACACCAAGACCATCATCAACCGCTATAAAGAGACACGGCGGAGCCATCCTCTGTGCGGCGACGGAGCCTCCATCGAAGAAGCGGTAGTGCGGGAACGGGCGATGCTGGCACCGGTGCGGGCGCAGGCGGACCTGGTGCTGGACACGTCGGCATTTTCTACGGCCAAGCTGCGTAGCACACTGCTGACGCTGCTGGGCGGCGGCAGCGGTGGAGGACTGCATGTGACGGTGCTGTCCTTCGGGTTCAAGAATGGCCTGCCCCCGGAGGCAGACCTGGTGCTGGACGTGCGGTTTTTGCCAAACCCCTACTATGTGCCGGAGTTAAAAAGGCTGACCGGGCTGGATGTGGCGGTGCGCGACTATGTGATGAACGCGGCGGCCACGGAGGAATTCTGGCGGCGTCTGACGCCGATAGTGGATTATTTACTGCCCCAGTACCGACAGGAGGGGCGGACGGAGCTGGTACTGGCTGTAGGCTGCACCGGCGGTCGGCACCGATCTGTGGCTGTGGCGCACCGACTGGCGGCATACATTGACGCGCTGGGCTTTTCCGTGGCGGAAAGCCACAGGGATATGGGGCGGTAAGCGTGTTCCGCACCTACGGTCGGGGCAAATACAGGAGACAATGTATGAGCAAATACGATAAACTCTGGGAATGTGTGTTCGGGGATGGGCGGAATCGATTTACGCTGATATTTAAGGAAATAGAACGGATTGCCGGTGTGCCCATCGACCACGCCTTCCTAACGTATAAAAAGGAGCTTGCGGCATACGGCTACCGGGTGGAAAAGATATCCATGAAGGCAAAAACGGTGGCTTTCCGCCGTGCGGAACAGTGAGGTGAAGGGTCATGATCTCATTTGCGGGAAAGGTAAAAAATGAACTGTGCCGCGTGGGAATCAGCCGCCAGTGCTGCGCCCGGGCCGAGGGCTACGGTGTGCTGCTGTACGGCAACACGTTCACGCCCGGAGAGATACGGATCATCACGGAGAACGGAGACTTCGCCGCACGGCTGCCAAAGCTGTTTCAGAAAGCTTTTGGGGTAAAATTCGACCGGGTACCGGAGGAAACGAACGGCAAAGGAAAGCTGATCTTCGGCATCACAGCGCCGGAAAAGTTGGAAAAGATCATCAACACACTTGGCTATGATGCGAGGCAGCTGACGGCGCTGCACGTGAACTTCGGAATACTGGAGGAGGACTGCTGCCGGACGGCGTTCCTGCGGGGGGCATTTTTGGCGGGAGGCAGCGTCACCGATCCGGAGAAGCAGTACCATTTGGAGCTGGCCACCAGTCATGTGCCGGCCAGCCGGGAGGTACAGGCGCTGATGGAGGAGATGGGGTTCCTGCCACGTTCCATACGGCGCGGCGCGGATGCACTTCTGTACTTCAAGCAGTCAGAGCACATCGAGGACTTTCTGACTAAGATCGGTGCGCCGGCGGCGGCCATGGATATCATGACGGCGAAGGTGGACAAGGAGATACGCAACGGTGCCAACAGGGCTATGAACTGCGATATGGCCAACGTAAACAAGACGCTGGACGCGGCGCAGGAGCAGGTAGGCGCCATCGAGAAGCTGCGGCGCAGCGCCCGGTGGGATACGCTGCCGGAAAAGCTGCGGCAAACCGCGGCGCTGCGGCTGGAATATCCGGAGTTGTCGCTGGTACAGCTGGCAGAGAAGTGTGACCCGCCGGTAACGAAGTCGTGCATGAACCATCGGATGAGAAAGTTGATGGAGGAGGCTAAGGAGCTATGAACATGAGAGAACGGTGCGAACGCGCGGAGGCGTACAGAAAAAACGGGGCCAACTGCGCCCAGGCGCTGCTGGCGGCATTCGCAGATGTGATGGGTATTACGGAGACCCAGGCACTGGCTGTCGGTGCGGGGTTAGGCGGCGGCGTGCGAAGCGGGAACATTTGCGGCGCGGTAAACGCGCCGGTGATGATCCTGGGCTGCGCGTTTCCGGAAATGGCCGCCAGCAAGGCGAAATCTGCGGAGATCACCAAGGAATACCAGCGGCGGTTTATGGAGAGATTTAAGCATCTCAACTGCCGGGAACTGCTGGTGGAGAAGGAATTGCAGCCCACTGACACGGCCATGGCACTGGCGGCGGGGGATCACTGCGGGCTGCTTATTCTCAGCGCGGCGGAGATACTGTGCGGGATGATAGGGGAGAAGTAAAGGAGAACAGGTATGGGATTTGTGCATCTGCACGTACATACGGAATACAGCCTGCTGGACGGTGCGTGCCGGATACGGGACCTGCCGAAGCTGGTAAAGGAGCTGGGGCAGACGGCCTGCGCTATTACCGACCACGGCGTCATGTACGGCGCAGTGGACTTTTACCGCGCCTGCAAGGCGGAGGGGATCCATCCCATTATCGGGTGCGAGGTGTATGTGGCGCGGCGGACACGGTTCGACAAGCAGCATGAGTTCGATGCGGAGTCTCGGCATCTGGTGCTGCTGTGCAAGAACGAGACGGGGTACCGAAACCTATCATACATGGTGTCGCAGGCGTATATCGAGGGGTTCTATATCAAGCCGCGTATCGATATGGAGCTGCTGCGCGCCCATTCCGACGGGCTGATCGCCCTGTCGGCCTGTTTGGCAGGAGAAATTCCCAAGCGGCTGATGAATGGTGACTACAACGGGGCCAAGGCATATGCACTGGAGATGCGGGGAATTTTCGGTGAGGACTTTTACCTGGAATTACAGGACCACGGCATCGCCGAGCAGACCGAGGTGAACCGGGGTCTTTTGCGGCTGCACAACGAAACGGGGATACCCCTGGTGTGTACCAATGATGCCCACTATCTGCGGAAGGAGGATGCAGAAAACCACGACGTGCTGCTGTGCATCCAGACCGGCAAGACGGTGGATGACGAGAACCGAATGCGGTATGAGCCGCGGAATTTTTATATCCGTTCCACAGAGGAGATGGAGACGCTGTTCGCCGGATATCCGGACGCGGTGGCCAACACGGAAAAGATCGCGGAGAAGTGCCAGCTGGAATTCACCTTCGGCAAGTACCACTTGCCGGAATTCAAGCTGCCGGAGGGGTACGACTCGCCTACATATTTGCGTAAACTATGCGATGAGGGGTTTGCTCGGCGGTACGGTCAGGCAAAGCCGGAATATCGGAAGCAGCTGGATTATGAGCTGGATATGATCGAGAAAATGGGCTTTACGGACTATTTCCTCATTGTGTCGGACTTTGTGCGGTACGCCAAGAGCCGGGGAATACCGGTGGGACCAGGGCGCGGCAGCGCGGCCGGATCTATGGTGTCTTACTGCCTGGAGATCACGGACATCGACCCCATGAAGTACGATCTGTACTTCGAGCGGTTCCTGAACCCGGAGCGTGTGTCTATGCCGGATATCGACATGGACTTCGGCGACACGCGGCGGGGTGAGGTGGTGGAATATGTCCGCAAAAAATATGGCGACGACCATGTAGCCCAGATCGTGACCTTCGGTACCATGGCCGCCCGAGCAGCCATACGGGATGTGGGCCGGGCGCTGAACATGACCTACGCCGAGGTGGATGTTGTGGCGAAGCTGGTACCGGCAGGGCCGGGGGCGCTGCATATTACCCTGCAGGAGGCGCTGAAGCTCTCGAAGCAGTTGGCGGATATGTACCGGGAGGACCCGAAGGTCAAAAAGCTCATCGACACAGCCATGGCACTGGAGGGAATGCCGAGGCACGCATCTACCCACGCGGCAGGCGTGGTCATCACAAAGCTGCCGGTATACGAATATGTGCCGCTGGCACGGAACGACGATGCGGTAGTATGCCAGTATGTGATGACGACTCTGGAGGAGCTGGGCCTGCTGAAAATGGACTTTCTGGGGCTGCGGAACCTGACGGTGCTGGATGACGCCGTGAAGATGGTGCAGCAGCGGGAACCAGAGTTCGCGCTGAGCAAAATACCGGACGACGACGCGGAGACCTATGACATGATCTCCCGAGGACAGACGGCGGGCGTGTTCCAGATCGAGTCCACGGGCATGACCGGTGTGTGCGTGGGGCTGAAGCCACAGAGTATTGAGGATATCACCGCCGTGATCGCGCTGTACCGTCCGGGACCAATGGAGTCCATTCCGAGGTTTATCGCCTGCAAGCACGACCCGAAGCTGGTGACGTATAAGCACCCAAGGCTGGTGCCTATACTGTCGGTCACCTACGGCTGCATCGTGTACCAGGAGCAGGTCATCCGCATTTTCCAGGAGCTGGGCGGCTTTTCGCTGGGGCAGGCGGACATGGTGCGCCGGGCCATCAGCAAGAAGAAGGCCAAGGAGATCGAGAAGGAGCGTCAGGCCTTCGTATACGGCGATGCGGAACGAGGGATCAAGGGCTGTATCGCCAACGGTATTGACGAGAAGACAGCGCAGGCCATCTACGACGAGATATACGACTTTGCCAACTATGCTTTCAACAAGGCTCACGCGGTGAGCTACGCGGTGGTGGCGTATCAGACGGCGTATTTCAAGTGTCATTACACCAAGGAGTATATGGCCGCGCTGCTGACCAGCGTGCTGGACAACAGCGACAAGGTGGCGGGGTATATCGGGGAGTGCCGCGACTGCGGCATTGCGCTGCTGCCGCCGGACGTGAACCGGTCCAGCGACCGGTTCACCGTGGAGCCGGACGGCATACGGTTCGGCCTGGTGGCCATCAAGAACATCGGACGGGGGTTTATCCAGTCGGTGGTCCGGGAGCGGGAGCAGGGCGGCAGCTTTACGTCTTTGCAGGATTTCTGCGACCGGATGTACGACTGCGGCGACATGAACAAGCGGGCGGTGGAAAACCTGATCCGCAGCGGTGCCTTCGACAGCATGGGGGCGCGGCGGTCGCAGCTGCTGGCGGTGTATGAGAAGGTGCTGGACGGCATCGGCAACGTGCGGCGGCGGAACGTGGAGGGCCAGATCGATTTCTTCGGCATGAGCGCCGCCAACAGCACCGTGGAGACGGTGGTGATGCCGGACATTCCGGAGTTTACCGCCACGGAGCGGATGCACATGGAGAAGGAGACCACGGGGCTGTATCTGTCCGGGCACCCTATGGTGGGCTATCGCGCTGCGGCCCGTAGCAGCGGGGCAGTGACGCTGAATGAGATACTGGAGGATGTGTCCTCTGAAGAGGGCCCCACACGGTTCGCCGACGGTATGCCGGTGACGGTGGCGGGCATCGTGGCCTCCAGCAAGACGCGGCCCACCAAGAACGGGACGCTGATGGCGTATGTGGTGCTGGAGGACGAGACAGCCAGCATGGAGCTGCTATGCTTCAGCCGGGTGCTGGACAAGTGCGGCAGCTATCTGGCAGTGAACAGCCCGGTACTTATCAAGGGACGGCTGAGCCTGCGGGACGAAAAGCCGCCGCAGATCATGCCGGACGTGGTATTCCCCATGAACGGCAGTGAACTGCCGGAGGGGCAAAAGGCCCCGGAAAACGGCGCTGCCGCCGTATACCTGCGGGTGAAGAGCATCGATGACCCGGCGTTCAGCCATCTGCTGTTGGTGGCGACCATGTTCGAAGGGAAGGTGCCGCTGAAGATACGCATTGCCGACACCGGCAAGCTGTGGGGCGGCTTCTGCCTGGACCATCCGGCGTTTTTGAAGGAGTGCCGGGAATGGCTTGGACCGGAGAACGTTGTGGTGCGAAGGAAGGAAAAGAGCGAATGAGTGTCAGAGTGCGGCCTGCGGGCCGCACCCTTTTTGCCTTTTGGGCATAGAGTGGAATGAAAGAGGCCGTCTTTCACTACTTATTGGGAGGTCATTCTATGCCTGAAAATGTAATGCCGGGACCGGTCTGCGACCTGGGGAACGTCCGGGAGGCCGTGTGCATCCATACGCGGAAGATATTTGACTCATGCAGGGATAAGGACTGCGTGGAGGATCTGCGCTTTTACCCCACGGCGGCGGCGCAGGAGGTGCTCAGCGCGTCGCAGATGATCAAGGGCGGCACAGCGGAGCTGCTGTACGTCTACACCGATGTGGAGCCGGTGACGTTCAACCGGGGGTTCTATTCGGTGGATATGCGCTTCTACTACCGGGTGACTTTACAGGTGTGTACCGGCACGCCGCGATACACTGAGGTGGAAGGCCTGTGCGTGTTCGACAAGCGGTGTATCCTGTTCGGCAGCGAAGGGAACGCCAAGATATTCTCCTCGGACACGGTGTTCGACGAGTTGGATGTGCCGGGACGGATACGGACCAATCTGCCTATCGCCGTGGTGGAAGCCGTGGACCCGATCGTGCTGGATACCCGTGTAGCGGAGGTACCGGTCCCTGTCTCGACAGGCAGTTGTTTGTCGGAGATCCCGTCCTTTGTGGCGCAGAGCTTCAGTGGAGAGCTGGTGTTCGACGACAGTGCAGCACGGCGGCTGTATGTGACGCTGGGGCAGTTCACGCTGGTGCGGTTGGAGCGCGATACGCAGCTGCTGGTGCCGGTATATGACTACTGCGTGCCCCAGAGCGAGTGCGACTGCGGCAGCCAGGAGGATCCCTGCGGGCTGTTCCGCAGCGTGGCGTTCCCCATGAACGAGTTCTTCCCGCCCAACGCGGTGGAGACGCCCTGCGACTATAACAGCACCAAGAACTACTGTGCGTGCCATTGAGAAGCAGAACAGGGGACGGCGAGTGCCGTCCTCTGCTTTTTTCGCGGGGTTTCGCTTTACAAGCGGGTAAAAATTGCGTATAATACCAAAAAAGGAGGTGGGCGATGTGGGTATCGCGTTTATTCAGGACAAGCTGGAGATCAAGTTCCTGATCCTGTACATTGTGTCGCGGCTGACGGAGCCGGTGGACGGAGCCGACTTGCAGGACATGACCATGTGCGACGAGGGCATCGACTACTTTGATTATGCGGAGTGTTTGGGTGACCTGGTGAAGACAGAGCATCTGCGCGTCACAGAAGACGGACAGTACATCATCACGGAAAAGGGACGGAGAAACAGCGGTATCTGCGAGAGCAGCCTGCCATATTCCGTAAGGCAGCTGTCGGACAGGCATATCGCGGCTTGGAACAAGGCGGCGGTGCGGCGGCAGCAGGTGCAGGGACGGGTGACGCCGCGTGAAAACGGGACGTTCACCGTGGAGCTGCGGCTGCGGGACGATGTGGATAGCCTGATGACGTTGGATCTGATGGTGGCCGATAAGGCCGACGCCGAGGCGTTGGCGGAACGGTTCCGGAGGGAGCCGGAGAAAGTATACACGCAGATCGTTGCGGCGCTTCGCGGAAAATAAGAAAGAAAAAGCCTCCCCGACCGGGGAGGCTTTTTGCGAGGAGAGTGAGTTCTGTACAGAATTACAATGTTTTGGATCACACGCTGAAAAGAATATCCGCATAGGTGGGATACGGCCACGCCTTGGCGTCCACCAGCGATTCCAGCCGGCCGATCAGCTCGCCGGCCTTCTGGGTGAGGGCGACGACCTCGCAGCGGTAGTACCGTGCGGCATCGATACCGCCGTCCGCGGCGGGAGCATCGCTGAGGGCAGCGTGCAACGCCTCGCAGGTATCAAACAGCTTCTCACCCAGGTCGGTAACACGCTGGGCCAGAGTCTTTTCCATGCGGGCGGACAAGGCCGGGACACTGTTCTCCTTGTGAAAGGCCGTCTGGGTTAGGCGGTCGGCGTAAGCACTGGCGGCGGGGAGAATATGACGCTGGACCATGTCCAGCAGGGTGCTGGCCTCAATGGCAGACACCTTGCAGTAGTTCTCCAGGTGGATCTCGTACCGGGCGCGCATCTCCGTCTCGGTGAGGATGGCGTGCCTGGTGAAAAGATCGACGTTCTTTTTGTCAATGTAGGCGGGCATACAGTCCACCGTGTCCCGCAGGTTAGCCAGGCCCCGGCGCTTGGCCTCCTGTACCCAGGCGTCATCATAGCCGTTGCCGTTGAAGATGATGCGCTGGTGGGCGGTGAAGGTGTCGTGCAGCAGCTTCTGCAGCGCGGACTGGAAGTCGTCGGCCTTTTCCAGAATGTCGGCGAACTGGCGCAGCTCCTCGGTCATAATGGTGTTCAGCACCACATTAGGGCTGGCGATGGACTGAGAGGAGCCCAGCATACGGAACTCGAATTTGTTACCGGTAAAGGCCAGGGGAGAGGTGCGGTTGCGGTCTGTGGTGTCCTGGGGTATCTCCGGCAAAGTGTCCACGCCGATGGTGAGCTTTTTCTTGGTGATGTCCACATACTCAGTGCCCTGAATGATGGCATCAAGAATAGCCGTTAATTCATCGCCCAGAAAGATGGAGATGATGGCGGGAGGGGCCTCGTTGCCGCCCAGACGGTGGTCGTTGCCGGGATAGGACACGCAGCAGCGCAGCATTTCCTGGTACTCGTCAACGCCCTTGATAAAAGCGGCTAGAAACAGCAGAAACTGGGCATTCTGGCTGGGGGTGCTACCGGGCTTCAGCAGGTTCTCGCCGGTGTCGGTGGCCAATGACCAATTATCGTGTTTGCCGGAGCCGTTGACGCCCGCAAAGGGCTTTTCGTGCAGCAGGCACACCAGACCGTGGCGGGCGGCTACCTTTTTCAGCAGTTCCATGGTCAGCTGATTTTTGTCACAGGCGCTGTTGGCATCGGAGTAGATGGGCGCGATCTCGTGCTGGGCAGGCGCAACCTCGTTGTGCTCCGTCTTGGCCAGCACGCCCAGCTTCCACAGCTCCTGATCCAGCTCCCGCATGAACGCGGCTACCCGGGGTTTGATGGCGCCGTAATAGTGGTCGTCCAGCTCCTGCCCCTTGGAGGGACGGGCACCGAACAGCGTGCGGCCGCACAGCTTCAGATCCTCGCGCTGGCGGTATACCTTCTCGTCGATCAGGAAGTACTCCTGCTCAGGGCCTACCTGCGGCGTGACATGCTGCGCCTCGGTGTTCCCGAACAGCCGCAGGATACGGATGCACTCCCTGTCCAGCACACGCATAGAGCGCAGCAGAGGCGTTTTTTTGTCCAGCGTCTGCCCACTGTACGAACAGAAAATGGTAGGGATATACAGTGTCTCGTCCTTGACAAAAGCGTAGGAGGTGGGGTCCCAGGCGGTGTAGCCGCGGGCCTCAAACGTGGCGCGGAGACCGCCGGAGGGGAAAGATGAGGCGTCCGCCTCGCCCTTGCTGAGTTCTTTGGCGCTCAGTTCCATGACCACGCCGTCTTTGCCGTCGCGGGTAATGAAGCTGTCGTGTTTTTCGGCGGTAACGCCGGTCATAGGCTGGAACCAGTGGGTGTAATGGGTAGCGCCCTTTTCGATGGCCCAGTCCTTCATGGCGTTGGCGATCTCGCCAGCGGTGGTACGATCCAGCGGCGTTCCCTGGGCCAGGCATTGCTGCCATTTCTGGTAGGCGGCGGCGGGGAGACGCTGCTGCATCTGCTGCTCACCAAACACCATTTTGCCAAACAGAGCGGGAACGTTCGTGGTCTTTTCACACATTGCGGGATCAATCCTTTCAAAATCAAGTACGCGGCGGCGCCGCGGGAAAAACAAACCGTATGGGAAACGGGGCTTACATAAACAGCTGCATAGCCAGCGGAGTGACATAGGCCTCCATCACAGCGGCCAGGGCCAGCAGTGGTACCACCAGCAATCCCACCACGCGAAGCAGGTCCAGAAGCAGGGGCTTCATCATACCTTTTTCGTTGCAGCGGATGTATCGATTGATATTTCTGCACAGGCAGAGTCCGGCGGCCAGACTGAGCAGCAGAGCGGGAATCTCAAAGATGCCGTGGGGCACAAGACCGGCCAACAGCAGAAGCCACTGGCCATCTATCAGTGCGGCAAGCATACCGATGATCGCAGCGTTGAGTCCCAGAGACAGTGCCGGCAGATACAGGAATGGTATAAAACCATAAAGCACGGTCATCACCATAGCCCGAAGGTTGTTGCCGAACAGGGCCAGCGCGCTGAAGCTGCCATCATCGCGGATAATACCGGCGTCTGCAATGCTCTCGTTGAAGGTGCGTATAATGGTTACGGGAACATTGGGGACAAGCCTTCCGACAATGTAAGCCAGCACGGTCAGTGCCAAAAAAGCAAGGGCAGTTATGCCGACAAATCGGCCGTATTCCCTGTGCCAGAACGCGGCGATGGCACAAAGCTGTTTTTTCATGCCAGCTTCTCCAGGCCGGCGCGGAGACGGCGGAGCGTTTCATCACGGCCCAGGATGCGGCAGATCTCCACTGCGCCGCCGGGGGTGACCAGCTTGCCGGCAGCAGCGATACGCACCGGCCACATGAGGGTGGCATTCTTGACACCCAATTGTTCAGCTAAGGCGATCAGGCCATCGTGGATGGCCTCGTCCGTCCACTGGGGCAGCGCCGCCAGCATGGGAATAGCCGCCTCCAGCATGGCCTTGCAGACCTCTGGGTTCGTCTTGGATTTCTTGTTGGTGAAGAATTCCACGTCGTACTCCGGGCACGCATCGAAGAAGTCCACCTTCTCCGGGATGTCTGTAAGACGCTCGCAGCGCGCCTGCAGCAGCGCGGCGATGGCCGCCACGTCAAAGTCGCCCTTGACGCTCTGGCGGATGTAGGGCTCGGCTGCCTTGGCGAAGTCCTCCGGGGACATGGCACGCAGGTAGACGGCGTTGAAATGATCCAGCTTGGCCTTGTCGAAGATGGCGGGAGATTTGGAAATACCGGTCAGATCAAACGCCTTGACAAGCGCATCAAGAGAGAAGATCTCCTGCTCCGCCAGCTCACCCTTGGGACTCCAGCCCAGCAGGGCAACGTAGTTGAGAATGGCATCGGTCAGATAGCCCTCTGCCTTCAGGTCCTCATAGCTGGGGTCGCCGTGGCGCTTGGACATCTTGTTCTGTGCGTCCCGCATGACGGGGGAGCAGTGGACATAGGTGGGTACCTCCCAGCCGAAAGCGTGGTAAAGAAGGTCGTACTTGGGCGCGGAGGACAGATACTCGCTGCCGCGTACCACATGGGTGATGCCCATCAGGTGGTCGTCGATCACATTGGCAAAGTTGTAAGTTGGCAGACCGTCCCGTTTCAGCAGTACCTGGTCATCCAGGGTGCTGTTTTCCACGGTGATATCGCCGAACACGGCATCGTGAAACGTGGTGGTGCCCTCCTTGGGGATGCGCTGGCGGATGACGTAAGGCTCGCCCGCCTCCACGCGGCGCAGAGCGTCCTCCAGCAGCAGATCACGGCAGGGATCATCGGCGCGGTCAAAATCGCCGGTGTCCTCCTCGGAGGCACACTTCTCGCAGAAACAGTAATAGGCGCCGCCCTTTTCCGCCAGCAAGCGGGCGTATTTGCCGTAGGTATCCCGACGTTGGGACTGGATATAGGGAGCCACGGGACCGCCGATGTCGGGGCCCTCGTCATGGTTCAGATGGCACTCGGTCATGGTGCGGTAGATGACGTCGGTAGCTCCCTCCACCAGCCGCCCCTGGTCGGTATCCTCGATACGGAGGATAAACGTGCCGCCGTGACTGCGGGCAATGAGCCAGGTATACAGGGCGGTACGCAGATTGCCGATGTGCATATAACCGGTAGGGGAGGGCGCAAAGCGGGTGCGGACCTTGCCCGTGGGGATCTTGGCTTCCATCTCGGTAAAATAAGCGGCGTCAGACATAGGGGTGGACCTCCGTTACTTGATAAAAATACTATAATAGTATACTGGTTTTACGGGAAAAGTCAATGCTTATGGGCGATTTCGCAGAATGTCCAAATGTTTGGAATGTTTCTTGCAATTTGTGGGGAGATTTGGTATAATGACCGCGAAGCGGCCATGATACATGGATCGCCATTTCGTTTTACCCGCCGCAAGGCACGACTATAACACAGAAAGGAACATCGTCACTATGATCTACACGACGGAAGTACAGCATATGTGTCCTGTCGCCAAGGGCGCTTATCACGGTCCGGCTCCCATTCCCGAGGAGGGCAAGTGGGTACAGGCCAAGCAGATCGGGGATATTTCCGGCTTTACCCACGGTATCGGCTGGTGTGCACCCCAGCAGGGTGCCTGCAAGCTGACGCTGAATGTGAAGAACGGCGTTATCGAGGAGGCGCTGGTGGAGACCATCGGCTGCTCTGGTATGACCCACTCCGCCGCCATGGCTTCCGAGATTCTGATCGGCAAGACTATTCTGGAGGCGCTGAACACCGACCTGGTGTGCGATGCCATCAACACCGCCATGCGCGAGCTGTTCCTACAGATCGTCTATGGCCGCACTCAGTCCGCTTTCTCCGAGGACGGTCTGGCTGTGGGCGCGTCTCTGGAGGACTTGGGCAAGGGCCTGCGCTCTCAGGTGGGCACCATGTTCGGCACCCGCGAAAAGGGTCCCCGCTATCTGGAGATGGCCGAGGGCTATTGCAGCAAGCTGGCTTTGAACGACAAGGATGAGATCATCGGCTATGAGTTCATCAGTCTGGGCAAGATGATGGACGCCGTGAAGAAGGGTGTGGACGCCAACGAAGCCCTGAAGAACGCCACCGGCCACTACGGCCAGTGGGACAACGCGGAGAAGTATATCGACCCGCGCCAGGAATAAGAGAAGGAGGACGACAAAATGGCTCTGTTTGAAAGTTACGAAAGACGTATCGATAAGATCAACGGCGTCCTCGCGCAGTACGGCATCGGCTCCGTGGAGGAGTGCCGCGAGCTCTGCAAGGCGAAGGGCTTCGACCCCTATGAGATCGTCAAGGGCATTCAGCCCATCTGCTTTGAGAACGCCTGCTGGGCGTACACCGTGGGTGCGGCCATCGCGCTGAAGTCCGGTGTCAAGACCGCTGCGGATGCCGCCCGCAAGATCGGTGAGGGATTGCAGTCCTTCTGCATCGACGGATCCGTGGCCGAGGACCGCAAGGTGGGTCTGGGCCACGGCAATCTGGGCGCCATGCTGCTGAGCGACGAGTCCAAGTGTTTCGCTTTCCTTGCTGGTCACGAGTCCTTTGCCGCTGCCGAGGGTGCTATCGGCATCGTTCGCAACGCAAACAAGGCACGTAAGGAACCTCTGCGGGTCATCCTGAACGGTTTGGGCAAGGACGCTGCGCAGATCATCAGCCGCATCAACGGCTTCACTTATGTGCAGACTCAGTTTGACTATTTCACCGGCAAGCTGAACATCGTCCGCGAGATTCGGTATTCCGAGACCGAGCGCGCCGATGTCCGCTGCTATGGCGCCGATGATGTCCGCGAGGGTGTGGCTATCATGCACCATGAGGGCGTGGACGTGTCCATCACCGGCAACTCCACCAACCCTACTCGCTTCCAGCACCCTGTGGCCGGCACCTATAAGAAGGAGTGCATCGAGCAGGGCAAAAAGTACTTCTCCGTGGCCTCCGGCGGCGGCACCGGCCGTACGCTGCACCCGGACAATATGGCCGCCGGTCCCGCTTCCTACGGCATGACCGACACCATGGGCCGTATGCACAGCGACGCGCAGTTTGCCGGCTCCAGCTCCGTCCCTGCGCATGTGGAGATGATGGGCTTCCTGGGCATGGGCAACAACCCCATGGTGGGCGCCACCGTGGCGGTGGCTGTGGCTGTGGCCGAGGCTGTGAAGTAATTTCATTTTACACGCAAAACATCCCCCGACAGACTGTCGGGGGATGTTTTTATGTGCGTATATGCGTCAGCACTTGCCGAAAAAGCCGCACAGCAGCTTCAGCAGGGAAGCACAGTCGAAATTGCAGAACATAGTTGCTGTACCTCCTTGTGGTATTTGCCTTGCAAGACTGGGTACATTGTAACCATTTTGCAAATGTAAATACTGGAAGTCACAATATCAGCAGCAATCCTATGGCGATGAGCAGCTCTTCATCCGCTTTTTGCCGGGAGAGGTAGAACAGCAGACACAACAGCAGCAGGTCGCCGGCGTCCAGATCACCCAAGTGCAGCTTTTCCAGCAGGTCGTTGAAGAAGCCACGCTCCGGTGCACCGTGCTCCGGTGGCGGCGGAGGAGGACCTTTCGGCGGCGGATCGGAACGGGGCGGGGGCGCTTCGTCCACGGGAACGCGGGTATAGATGCCATCGTCGCCGCGAATGTAGCGGTTATACAGGCAGACCTCCCCCTTCCGTCAAAAAGCGCTTGCCGATAGTGATAAGCCGCGCCAGCCTGGCGGCGCGCTCCACCTTATTCTGTTTGTCGTCCTTCAGAAACGGCCGCAGGGCGTAGAGCAATTGGGTGGTCTGGCTGGTGTCGCGGGTCAGCTCATGCAGCAGGGGCAGGTATTTGGCGATGACCTGGGGATCAATGGCCGGCAGTGGCGCAGGTGGTGGGACCGCCTGAGGAGGTGACGGAGGAGATGGCGGTGTGTTCTCGCCACCCATGGATCCGGAGAGCTGCTGCGCCAACTGCATGATCTGCGCCATACTGCCGGGGTCGGACAGCAGCGCGTTAAGTTTTTCATTGACGTCGTCCACGCTGTGTCCTCCTTTCCGCTACTGCTGGAGCTTCGATTCCAGACGCTGCACCAGCTCCGCGCCCTGTGGGCTGGACAGTACACGAGAGAGCATGGCGCTCAAAGCTGCCGTGTCACCGGAGGCAGCCTGGCGCGCTGCTTGACCCAGTGCGGCGCTGTTGCCGCCGGAGAGCATATTCAGCAGTGCTTGGCCGTCCTGTGACTGCATGACAGACTTCAATGCACGGGGGTCGCTTTTCAGCTTGTTGACAATATCCTGTTCATTCATGAAATGACCTCCTTATAGGGTTCGTTACAGGTATATCCTATGTATGCGGGACGAAAAAAGTGCCTGTCAGTCTTGGCTGACAGGCACAACGTTTTCATTTTACAGGGCGATACAGGAGCGGAGATAGACGTGCCCCGCGTCCTGCTCCGTCTGCCCAAGGACGAAGCCGATACCTGCCTTCGCCTTAGATCGTATCGCGGAGCACCTGATACATTTTTGGCGTACCAACTTGGGGTATCGAGCAATGCCTGATGACAGCTGGACAAGGGCGGCTGTTTATGCAGGATGCTTTGCATAAACAGTTGGAAATACAGTTGTAAATCAGGTACAAATGTGATACAATAATGTGCCAATTAAGATTAGGAGTATAGGCGTTTATGCCTACCTGTATAATACCCGTATGATACCTGTGTGATAAAGGACGGAGACAGATTTGATTTTAGAGACGATCAACAGCCCGGCAGACGTGAAATGTCTGTCCGAGGAGCAGACGGCCACGCTGTGCCGGGAGCTGCGGAGCTTTCTGGTGGAGCAGGTATCCCGCACCGGCGGGCACCTGGCATCCAACCTGGGCGTGGTAGAGCTGACGGTGGCGATCCACAGGGTGTTCGACACAGCCACGGACCGGCTGGTGCTGGATGTGGGGCACCAATGCTACGTACACAAGGCGCTGACCGGTCGGCGGGAGCTGTTCGATACGCTGCGGCAGTTCGGTGGACTGTCAGGCTTTCCCAAGCCCTATGAGAGTGTGCACGACGCCTTTATGGCTGGGCACGCGTCGGATTCGGTGTCGGTAGCGCTGGGCATGGCACGGGCGCGGACGCTGCTGGGGCAGGACTACCATGTGGTGGCCGTTATCGGCGACGGTGCGCTGGGCGGCGGGCTGAGCTTTGAGGGCCTCAACGACGCCGGCGGCAGCGGCGAACCGCTGGTGGTCATTCTGAATGATAACGGGATGTCCATCGACCGGAATGTGGGCGGGCTGTCCAAGCAGCTGTCGAAGATGCGGACGGACCCGGAGTATTACGAATTCAAGAAGCGTTACCGCAAGGCGCTGGAGAAGCTGCCGGCGGGCCGAACACTGTATGAGTGGAGCCATGAGGTGAAAACAGCGCTGAAAAAGACGCTGCTGCCGCCGGTGAGCACCGTGTTTGAGGATATGGGCTTTGCGTACATGGGACCGGTGGACGGCCACGACGTACAGCGGCTGACAGCGGTATTGCAGGCAGCCAAAGAGGCCGGGCGCCCGGTGCTGGTACACGTCCACACCGTGAAGGGCAGCGGATACGACTATGCACTGCGGGAGCCGGAGAAGTTCCACGGCGTAGGGCCCTTTGATCCGGCTACCGGAAAGGTGCGGCAGGCAGACAACGAAACGTTCTCCCATGTGTTCGGCGAGACACTGCGGCAGCTGGCACGGGAGGACAGGCGTGTGTGCGCCATTACCGCCGCCATGGCCGACGGCACAGGCCTGACAGGCTTTGCGCGGGAGTTCCCGCGGCGGTTTTTTGACGTGGGTATCGCGGAGGGACACGGCGTGGCTATGGCCGGCGGTATGGCCAAGCAGGGGCTGATACCGGTGTTTGCCGTGTATGACAGCTTCTTGCAGCGGGGCTACGATATGCTGGTGCAGGATATGGCGCTTGAGAAGCTCCATGTGGTGCTGGCGGTGGACCGCTGCGGCATCGTGGGCGCAGACGGCGAGACACACCACGGCTGTCTGGACTACCTGAGCCAGATACCGGGCATGACGGTGCTCGCGCCCGCCAGCTTTGCCGAGCTGCGGCAGATGCTGCGGCGGGCGGTGCTGGAGATGAACGGGCCGGTGGCGGTGCGGTATCCCCGGGGCGGCGAGGACGGCTATGACGGCGACTGCGGCGATGAATCAGTGACGGTGCTCCGTCAGGGGACAGACGCGGCTATCGTGACCTACGGTATCCTGACGCAGCAGGCGCTGCGGGCAGCGGCGCTGCTGGCGGGGGAGGGCGTTTCCGCCCGGGTGGTAAAGCTGAACCGGGTCGCGCCGCTGGACAGCGACGGTATTTGCCGGGCGCTGGACGGCGTAAAGCGCATAGTGGCCGCAGAGGATCAGCTCCGCGCCGGCGCGGTGGGCGAACGGCTGAGCGCGCTGCTGCTGGAGCAGGGCGCGGGCACGGAAAAGCTGGTACTGCGAAGCGTCGGCACAACGCTCCCGAGCCAGGGGTCCACGGTAGAGCTGCGGCACGCCCTCGGTCTGGACGCAGAGGGAATCGCACAGGCGGTGCGGGAGGTATTGGCATGAGCAAAAAAATACGGCTGGATGTGCTTGTGACAGAACGCGGGCTGTGCGAGAGCCGCCAGAAAGCCCAGGCCACCATTATGACAGGTCTGGTATTCGTGGACGGACAGCGGTCGGACAAGCCCGGAACACCGGTGGCGGAGGACGCCCATGTGGAGGTACGGGGCCACGCGCTGCTGCGGTATGTGAGCCGGGGCGGACTGAAGCTGGAAAAGGCTATGCAGACCTTTCCCATCACATTGGAGGGCAAGGTGTGCGCGGACATCGGCGCGTCCACCGGCGGGTTTACGGACTGTATGCTGCAAAACGGCGCGGCAAAGGTTTATGCTGTGGATGTGGGCTACGGGCAGCTGGATTGGAAGCTGCGGAGCGATGCACGGGTGGTGTGTCTGGAACGGACCAACGCGCGGTATCTCTCCACGGAGCAGATACCGGAGGTGCTGGATTTTGCGTCCATCGACGTGAGCTTTATCTCGCTGAAGCTGATTTTCCCTGCGTTATATGCGCTGCTGCGCGAGGGCGGCGAGGTGGCCTGCCTCATCAAGCCGCAGTTTGAAGCGGGACGGGAAAAGGTGGGGAAAAAGGGCGTCGTCCGTGACCCGGCAGTACACCTGGAAGTGCTGGAGAACTTCTTGCGTCATGCAAAGGAAAATAACTTTACAGTTCTTGGTATTACATATTCTCCTATCCGCGGGCCGGAGGGAAATATCGAGTACCTCGGCTATCTGAAAAAGGGCGGGGAGGCGGACTGCGTCCCTGACCTGCGGGCGTTGGTGGACGCCTCACATTCTGCGTTGAAGGAAGGTCATGGGGAGATATGAAACGTGTGATCCTTTGCCCAAATCCCTATCGGGACAGCGAGCTGACCGTGGCCAAGCGGTCCAGGGAGCTGCTGGAGGGGCTCGGTTTTGAAACGGTGGTATGCCTGCCCTTCAGTCGGGAGGGCTATGACGATCAGCTGGGTGTGCCCATCCGGCAGCTGCAGCAGGAGATCAAGCGGGCGGATATGCTGATCGCCTTCGGCGGCGACGGTACGATCCTGCATCTGGCCCGGACAGTGGCGCTGCACAATGTGCCGGTGCTGGGCATCAATCTGGGGAGCCTTGGCTTTATGTCCGAGCTGGAGCCAAACGAGCTGGAACGGCTGCGTGACCTGAAAAGCTGGGATTTTGCCGTGGAGTCCCGGATGATGCTGGACGTGACCGTGCTGCGGGAGGGTAAGCCCGTATACAACAATATCGCGCTGAACGACGCGGTGATCTCAAAGGGCAGCGTGGCCCGGGTGGTGCGGCTGGATGTATCCACGGAGGAGGGTCGGCTGACCAGGATCACCGGCGATGGGGCCATTGTGTCCACGCCCACCGGATCCACGGGGTACTCTATGGCGGCCGGCGGGCCCATCGTGGAGCCCACGGCTCACAATCTGCTGCTGACGCCCATCTGCCCCCACTCGACCCGGGCGGGCAGCTACGTGCTCTCGCCGGAGCACACGCTGCTGGTGGAAACGGCGGACGCCAACCGGAAGTTCGTATATCTGTCTGTGGACGGTGGGAAGGCGTTTTCGCTGAAAAACGGCGATGTGGTGCGGACACGGCAGTCCAAGTTCGTGACGAAGCTGGTGCGGCTGAGTAAAAAGAGCTTTTGTGAGATACTGGATTCAAAGATGGGGATGGAGGCGCTGAAGCATGAAAAATGACCGGCAGACAGCGGTATTGCAGATCATTGAGGAAACAGCCGTGGAGACACAGGAGCAGCTGATGCAGCTGCTGGCAGTCCGTGGCTTTGCCTGCACACAGGCCACTGTTTCCCGGGACATCAAGCAGCTGCACCTGATGAAGGCACCGGACGGCAAGGGTGGGTATCGCTATGCCGTGTCGGCGCAGATGCCCAAGCTGAATTTTGAGGAGAAGCTGCAGACGATCTTTCGGGAGTGCGTGGTATCGGCGGAAAACGCCCAGAATTTGGCGATCATCAAGACGATGAACGGCATGGCCAACGCCGCCGCCTTTGCGCTGGACAGCATGAAGGATACGGATATCGTGGGTACGCTGGCCGGCGACGACACGGTGCTGCTGGTATTTCACGACAGTGCCCACGCGGCGGATTTCTGCGAACAGGTGCGGCAAATGCTGCGCTGAGGAGGGAAGATCGGTATGCTGGAGCTGCTGCATATTGAGAATATCGCCATCATCGAGGCGGCAGACATCGAATTCGCACCGGGGTTCAACGCCCTGACCGGTGAGACCGGCGCGGGCAAGTCCATTGTTATCGACAGTCTGAGCGCTGTACTGGGGCAGCGGACCAGCCGGGAGCTGATCCGCACCGGGGCTGAAAAGGCGTTTGTCAGCGCGGCTTTTTCCGGTATGGCACCGGAGCTGACGGAGGAGTTGGGCATCCAGCCGGAGGCGGATGGGACGCTGCTGCTGCAGCGGGAGATCCAGACCGACGGCAAAAACGTATGCCGGGTCAACGGCCGTCCGGTAACAGTGGGACAGCTGCGGGCACTGGGTGCCCGACTGCTGAATATCCACGGGCAGCACGACGGGCAGCAGCTGCTGGACGAGGAGCAGCACATTGTGTATCTGGACAGCTTTGGCAGGGTGGAAAGTCTTGCAATTACATATGCTGAGAAGTATAAAGACTTTACAGATATACGGCGGCAGATCGGGGCGCTGCAGATGGATGAGGCGGAAAAGGCCCGGCGGGTAGACACCCTGCAATATCAGATTGAGGAGCTTCGTCGGGCAAAATTGAAGTCCGGCGAAGAAGAGGAATTGACAGCGCGGCGGGGGATGCTCCGGAACGCGGAGAAGTTCCTGGACGCGGTGGCCGGGGCGGACTATGCCCTTAACGGCGACGACAGCGGCGGCGGAGCGCTGAGCGCTCTGCGGCAGGCCCAGGACGCGCTGGGTGGCGTACGACATCTGGATGACGCTTTCGGCCAGCTGTATGAACGTCTGGGGGAGGCGTATAGCGAGGTTTACGACATCGCGGCTACCGTGGAGGACAAGCGGGGCGAGCTGGATGTGTCGCCCGGTGAGCTGGACCGGGTGGAGAGCCGGATGGACCTGCTGTATCGGCTGAAAAAGAAGTACGGCGCGACCGTGGAGGATATGCTGGACTATCAGGCCCGGTGTGAGGCGGAGCTGGCGCAGATCGAGGATGCCGGCGACACGCTGGCGCGGCTGGAGCAGGCGCTGTCCAAGGCGGAGAAGGAGGCACGGCAGGCGGCGCAAGCGCTGTCCGATGCCCGAAAGGCGGCGGCGGAACAGCTGACGGCGCAGATACTGACAGAACTACAGCAGCTGGACATGGGGAAGATACGCTTTGCGGTGGACTTTGCAGAAAAGCCTCTGGACAGCGACGGCATGGACACGGTACGGTTTTTGATGTCCGCCAACGTGGGCGAGGAGTTGCGTCCCATCCACAAGATTGCTTCCGGCGGCGAATTGGCCCGGATCATGCTGGCTATGAAGAACGTGCTCAGTGAGCAGGATCACGTGGGGACGATGGTGTTCGACGAGGTGGACACCGGCGTTTCCGGCCGGGCGGCCCAGAAGGTGGCGGAGAAGATGGCGCGTATCAGCCGCAGAAAGCAGGTGCTGTGCGTGACCCATCTGCCGCAGCTGGCGGCTATGGCGGACACGCATTTCTCCGTGGAGAAGGGCGAGAGAGGCGGCCGTACCTATACAGAGGTGCGGCGGCTGGACAGAGAGCAGCGGCGGCGGGAGTTGGCGCGGCTCACCGGCGGCAGCCATGTGTCCCAGACCATGCTGGACGGGGCAGAGGAGCTGCTGGTACAGGCGGAGAAATTCCGGGCGGAGCTGTAGCTGTTTTTCGCAACATGAAAATAGTGGTTGACAAACGAAAAAAATCTGCTACAATAACCTCAACTTGATACCGCAACAGCGATGAAGGGAATAAGTAGCGCATTTCAGACCTGCAAAGAGAGCCTCCGGCCGGTGTAAGGAGGAGAGGAAGAAATGGGTGAATACATCCCGGAGCAGCCTCCCGAACGTTCGCGTGAGCCAGTAGGGATGTGTCGGGTCCGCCCGTTACAGCGGTAGGGTGTGTCTGCACCCAACGAGGTCGTGTCTGCGAGGGCATGGCGAATATGAGGTGGTACCGCGAGCGTCTGCATCGCCCTCTGTCGAGATGACAGGGGGCGTTTTTTATTCCCTGTCACAAGAAAACAAATGAACATACAGAAAGGAAATTGAAGCTATGGGTATTTATGAGGAACTGGTGGCCCGCGGTTTGATCGCACAGGTCACAAATGAAGAAGAGATCCGCGAGATGGTCAACAACGGCAAGGCCACGTTCTACATCGGCTTTGACTGCACGGCGGACAGCCTGCACGTGGGCCACTTTATGGCGCTGTGCCTGATGAAGCGTTTGCAGATGGCGGGCAACAAGCCCATCGCCCTGATCGGCGACGGTACGACGCTGATCGGCGACCCCTCCGGCCGTACCGATATGCGCCAGATGCTGACCGAGGATGCCATCAAGCACAACGCGGAGTGCTTCAAGCGCCAGATGGAGAAGTTCATCGACTTCTCCGACGGCAAGGCGCTGATGCTGTATAACTCCGAGTGGCTGAAGCCGCTGAACTACATTGAAATGCTGCGCGAGGTGGGCGCCTGCTTCTCCGTGAACAACATGCTGCGCGCCGAGTGCTACAAGCAGCGCATGGAGAAGGGCCTCAGCTTCCTGGAGTTCAACTACATGATCATGCAGAGTTATGACTTCTACTACATGTTCCAGCACTATGGCTGCAACATGCAGTTCGGCGGCAACGACCAGTGGAGCAACATGCTGGGAGGTACCGAGCTGATCCGCAAGAAGCTGGGCAAGGACGCCCATGCCATGACCATCACCCTGCTGCTGAACTCCGAGGGTAAGAAAATGGGCAAGACCGCCAGCGGCGCCGTGTGGCTGGACCCCAACAAAACCAGCCCCTTCGAGTTCTTCCAGTACTGGCGCAACATCGATGATGCCGACGTGCTGAAGTGCATCCGCATGCTGACCTTCCTGCCGCTGGAGGAGATCGACAAGATGTCCACCTGGGAGGGCTCTCAACTGAACGAGGCCAAGGAGATCCTGGCCTACGAGCTGACCAAGCTGGTCCACGGCGAGGAGGCGGCCGACAAGGCCAAGGCCGCGTCCAAGGCGCTGTTTGCCGGCAGCGGCGACACGGAGCATATGCCCACTACCGAGCTGACCAACGATGATTTCGGCGGCGGCAGCATCGACGTGCTGACCCTGCTGGTGAAGTGCGGTTTGGCGGCCTCCAAGGGTGAGGCGCGCCGGCTGGTGCAGCAGGGCGGCGTCTCCGTCAACGATGAGAAGGTGGCGGCCATTGAGACGACCTTCGGCTGCGAGCAGTTCACCGGCGATGGCGTGGTCATCAAAAAGGGCAAAAAGGTGTTCCACAAGGCTGTTTTGGTGTAAGCGGTGCGCTGCATCTGTAATTATTGCCATCGTTTTTTGGAAAAGCCGCGGTATGACCGCGGCTTTTCCCTATGCAAGGGAACTTTTCCCGGGAAAAACGTTGCATAAAGGCGGGAAATATACTATAATATCCCGCGGTGTGCAAATTTTGAATGAATGAGTGATACACGATGAAAACACACGATTTTTACTTTGACCTGCCGCAGGAGCTGATCGCGCAGACACCGTTGGAACGGCGGGACGGCTCACGGCTGTTGGTGCTGGACAAGAAAACAGGGGCGGTAGAGCACCGGCATTTCTACGATCTGCCGGAGTATCTGCGTCCGGGCGACTGCCTGATCCTGAACAACTCCCGGGTACTGCCGGCGCGTCTGCTGGGGCACCGATTGCCCGGCGGCGGGGCCTGCGAAATTTTGCTGCTTATCGACCGGGGCGACAATGTGTGGGAGTGCCTTGTCCGTCCGGGGAAGAAGCTGCGGAAGGGCGCGCGGGTGTCCTTCGGCGACGGAGAGCTGACGGCGGAGATCGCGGAGGAGCTGCCCGACGGCAACCGGCTGGTGCGGTTCGAATATGAGGGCATCTTTCTGGAGGTGCTGGAGCGACTGGGCAAGATGCCCCTGCCGCCGTATATCAAGGAAGAGCTGCAGGATCAGGAACGCTATCAGACGGTGTACTCCAAGGTCAACGGCTCGGCGGCGGCGCCCACAGCGGGGCTACATTTCACGCCGGATCTTCTGGAGCGAGTACAGGCAATGGGTGTAAAGGTAGGATACGTTACACTCCATGTGGGACTTGGGACCTTCCGCCCGGTGAAAGAGGACGAGATCACCGACCACACCATGCACAGTGAATACTGTGTGATCCCCCAGGAGACGGCCGATCTTATCAACGAGACGAAGAAAAACGGCGGGCGGGTCATCTGCGTGGGTACCACCAGCTGCCGCACGATAGAATCTCAGGCAGCGGAGGATGGAACCATGCGTGCCAGCGCCGGATGGACAGATATTTTTATCTATCCGGGGTACAAGTTCAAGGTGCTGGACGCACTGGTAACAAACTTTCATCTGCCGGAGTCCACACTCATCATGCTGGTATCGGCATTGGCGGGACGAGAGCACGTGCTGGCGGCCTATCAGCAGGCGGTGGAGGAACGGTACCGCTTCTTCTCGTTTGGCGATGCGATGTTTATTCAGTGAAAGCAGGAGAGAGAAATGTTCAAGGTCATCAAAAAAGAGGGAAAAGCCCGGCGAGGTGTGTTTACCTGTGCCCATGGCGGCGAAGTGCAGACACCGGTGTTTATGAACGTGGGCACCCAGGCCGCCATCAAGGGCGGCGTCAGCGCTATCGACCTGAAGGAACGGCTGGGGACGCAGATCGAACTATCCAACACATACCACCTGCATCTGCGGCCGGGCGACGACGTGGTGCGGCAAATGGGAGGACTTCATAAGTTCATGCGCTGGGACGGACCGATCCTGACCGACTCCGGCGGCTTCCAGGTATTCTCGCTGTCGGGGCTACGGAAGATCAGTGAGGAGGGCGTGACCTTTGCCAGCCACCTGGACGGACACCGCATCTTCATGGGTCCGGAGGAGAGTATGCGTATCCAGAGCAATCTGGGCAGCGACATCGCCATGGCCTTTGACGAATGCGTGGAAAACCCCGCGCCCTATGACTACGCCAAGGCCTCCTGCGAACGGACGCTGCGGTGGCTGGAACGCTGCAAAAAGGAGCACGACCGGCTGAACGCTTTGCCGGACACGGTAAACCCCGGACAGATGCTTTTCGGCATCAACCAGGGCGCCACCTATGCCGATCTGCGGATATGGCATATGCAGCAGATCGCCAAGATCGACTGCGACGGCTATGCTATCGGCGGACTGGCGGTAGGAGAGCCTACGGAGGTGATGTATGAGATCATCGACGCGGTAGAGCCGTATATGCCGGAGAACAAGCCGCGGTATCTCATGGGCGTGGGCACGCCCAGCAACATCATCGAGGGTGTGGCCCGGGGCGTGGACTTCTTTGACTGTGTGATGCCGGCGCGCAACGCGCGGCACGGAAAGCTGTTTACCTGGAAGGGCACGCTGAACATCAAAAATGCCAAGTACAAGCTGGACGAACAGCCCATCGATCCGGAATGTGACTGCCCGGTGTGCCGGCAGTTCAGCAGGGCATACCTCCGGCACCTGTTTACAGCGGAGGAGATGCTGGGAATGCGCCTGGCGGTGATGCACAACCTGTATTTTTACAACAAGCTGACGGAGCGTATCCGTGACAGCCTGTACAACGGATGCTTTGACGCATTCCGGGAGGAATACAGTAAAAAACTGGCGGAGAAGATATAAACCTCTTGCCAAAAGCAAAAGAACTATGTATAATAGTATCACTTTGTTGTTAAAGGAGTAATGTTCCATGATTCAGATCGCTTACGCTGATGCTGCCGCTGCCACCACCTCCGGCGGCATGGGTTCCACCATTCTGATGATCGTCCTGATGATCGCTATCTTCTACTTCCTGATGATCCGCCCCGAGAACAAGCGGAAAAAGCAGGCCGAGGAGATGCGGAGTTCTCTGAAGAAGGGCGATTGGCTGACCACCATCGGCGGCGTGTACGGCCGCGTCGTGGCCATCACCGACCGTACTGTGGTCATCGAGACCAGCGAGGACCGCGTTCGCGTGGAGTTCCTGAAGTCCGCTATCGGCCAGGTAGGTACCCTGGACGAGCAGGCTGCCGCCCAGCAGCGTCCGGCGAAGAAGGCTAAGAAGGAAGAGGCCGCGGAGGAAACTCCCGCTGTGGAGGAGAAGACCTCTGATGAGGTCACCGAGGCTCCCGCTGAGGCTGACAAAACCGACGCCGAGTAATACAGACCGAGAGGAGCGCTGCCCAGAGGGCGGCGCTCTTTTTGCGCTGACAGTGATCAGTACCGGTGTATCATGTGACGCAGACCTTCCGCATAAGTTGAAGCAAAGCTGATGCGGGAGGTATTCTTATGTCTTGGAAGCAACTGGCCGGCAAGGGAACGTGGCTGGGCACCGCCACAGCGGCAGTCGTGCTGCTGGCAGCACTGGGCGTATCGTCACTGCTCCTGCTGCGGGGCATCGTGCCGGAGCGCGCGATGGGCCCGTTGGTGTGGGTCGGCAGCGCTCTGGCGTGCTTCTGCGGCGGACGTATGGCCATACGGCAGGGCGGCGATGGTCCGCTGCCTCGGGCGCTGGCAGTATCCGCCTGCGTATATGGTGCAATGTGGATCGCGGCGCTGACGGGAAACGAGGCGATACATTTTGCCGGCAGCGGCATCGCCCAGACCTGCGCCGTGTGGGGCGGCGGCCTTTTGGCGGGACTGATCGGAACGAAGCAGAAACGGCGGAGGCCCCGCAGCGGCCGCCGGAAGGGCGGTGACCGTCGAAAACGGGCGGTAACATAAAGCGGCGCATGGTTAAAATAACGAAAACGTGTTTTTGCGGCATTTTTTATCCGACGGTGCGGCGGGCGGCAGGGGAGTCGTTCGCCGCATCACGCTTTTCAAGATATGGTGCAGGTATTTTTGGCATTTCCCCGGATATTGGGATTTCGGCATTTTTATAAACCGCGTCAGTACCCCGGTATACCTTGTTTACATAATTAAGTCGACATAACATTTTGACATAATTTACAAAAAATATGTTTTTGCGGAAAACCTCTTGCGGTTTTGTGAATTATGCCATATATTTATTATTACGTTTTGGCACGTCTATCGAGAGGGCTTGGCTCATACACTGTGGACGAGGTGAGCCCTATGAAGCTGCATCGTCGCCATATGCCTGTTCTCCAGCCGCCGAAGGCGCGGCTGTACATACTGTGCCTGTTTCTTGCCGCCGGAGTTCTGGCGGGCTTTTTAGCGGGGCGGGCTGTGGCGTCGGAGGATCTGCTGTCGTTGAGCCGCTATGTGACAGGCTATGCGAGGCTGAACGCAGAAGAACCGCGCAGCGCGGGGCTGTGGCAGGTCCTATGGACCTATCTGCGCTATCCGGCCGCGGCGTTTCTGCTGGGCTGTACAGCCTGGGGCGTGATGCTGATCCCGCTGACGTGCGCGGCCCAGGGCTTCTTCCTGTCGTTCGCGGTGCAGTGCTTTGCCGCTGCACTGGGAAAGCAGGGCGTGGTATTGGCGCTGGCGGCGCTGGGACTGCGGTGTCTGTTCACCATACCATGTCTGCTGACGATAGCGGCGGACAGCTTTGCGTGTGCGTGGCGCCGGGCAGAACGTCAAAAGCCGGAGGTGAGAGACCGGCGGAGCGTGATCATCTGTGTGTTTGTATTGCTGACCGGGACAGTGGCGGAGTGCGCCCTGGTGCCGCGGCTTTTTGCATGGCTGATGCCAGGCTTGACTTGAAAGAGAGAGGAGTGAGGGACACATGACGGACTTTATCGCGGCATACCGCGACTATCTGACTGAGGAGAAGCACGCCTCCGCCAATACCCTCAGCTCCTATATACGTGACCTGACCCAGTTTCACAGCTGGCTGCTTTCCGTGGGCGTAACGGATATGCGGAAGGTGAAGAAAGAGACGATCAATGAGTATCTGCTGCATATGACCCACAGCGGCAAAAGCCCCGCCACAGTCACGCGGTCCACAGCGTCGATCAAGTCATTTTATGCCTATATGATGCAGTGCGGCGCTGTGAAGAGCAACCCGGCCAAGAGCGTGGTGGCCATGAAGGTGGAGAGGAAGTATCCGGAGATCCTCACCAACCGGGAGGTAGAGCTGTTTCTGGAGCAGCCCAAATGCGTGGACGAAAAGGGATTCCGTGACCACGCTATGCTGGAGCTGCTGTATGCCACCGGAATTCGAGTCAGTGAGCTGATCGGTCTGGATGTCAGCGATGTCAATTTGTCCGCCGGCTTTATCCGCTGCCGCAGCAAGGGAAAGGAGCGCATCGTGCCGCTGTACACCGCTGCGGTGAAGGCTCTGGAGGACTATGTGCGGGATATTCGTCCCCGGCTCATCGCCGATGAGGAAGAGCATGCGCTGTTTGTGAATATGAGCGGCGAACGCATGAGTCGCCAGGGCTTTTGGAAGATCATCAAGTACTATCAGGAAAAAGCGGGCATCGAGAAGGATATCACCCCCCACACCCTGCGCCATTCCTTTGCCGTACACCTGCTGGAAAACGGCGCCGATCTGAGGTCCATTCAGGAGATGCTGGGTCACGCGGATATCAGCTCCACGCAGATATATACACACGTTATCAAAAAGCAGCTAAAGGATGTATATAACAAGGCGCACCCCCGTGCATAACAGCCTATCAAACCGCCCGGTTTTCCGGGCGGTTTTTGTTGCTATTTTTATTCCAGTTTGCTATAATAGAACAAATGTTGGGAGGTGGGCGCAGCTATGCGGATACTGGGCATTGACCCCGGCATCGCCATTGTGGGCTTCGGGCTGATCGAATCGAACCGGGGCAGTGTGCGAATGCTGCAATACGGCGCTGTGACTACCGAGGCGGGACTGCCGCTGGCGACACGTCTGGTACAGATCGAAAACGACATGACCGCGCTGATCGCCCAACTGAAGCCTGATGAGATCGCCGTTGAGGAGCTGTTTTTCAGCAAAAACATCACCACAGGTATCGCCGTGGCCCACGGACGGGGTGTGATCCTGTGTACGGCGGAGCGACTGGGCGTACCCATATTCGAATATACCCCCATGCAGGTGAAGCAGGCGGTGGCCGGTTACGGCCTGGCGGACAAGAAGCAGGTGATGGACATGACAAAGCGGCTTTTGAAGCTGAAGGCAGTGCCGAAGCCGGACGACGCGGCAGACGCGCTGGCCATCGCCATATGCCATGCCCGCAGCGCTACCAGCCTGCTGCGGCGTAAGGACCCCGACGTGAAGGAGACTGTCTGATATGTATTATTATGTGAACGGCACCGTGGCGGAGATCGATGCGGGGCTGGCGGTCATCGACTGCAGCGGCGTGGGCTACGCCTGTGCCACGACAAACTATACGCTCTCCCAGCTGAAAAAGGGCGCACCGGCCAAGCTGTACACCTATCTGAATGTACGCGAGGACGCCATGGAGCTGTTCGGTTTCGCCGATCAGAGTGAGCTGCGGAGCTTCAAGCTGCTGATCGGTGTATCCGGCGTAGGCCCCAGGGCGGCGTTGTCTATCCTGTCCGCCGTAACACCGCAGCAGTTGGCGCTGGCGGTGGTGACAGAGGATGAAAAAGCACTGACTGCCGCCAACGGCATCGGCAAAAAGATCGCTCAGCGGGTGATACTGGAACTGAAGGATAAGCTGGCACGGGAGGAAGCGCTGGGCGGCACATCCGTTAAGGGCGGTGTGCCCGCGATGGCTGCGGTGCCCCACAGCAAGAAAAGTGAGGCGCAGTCGGCATTGGCGGTGCTGGGCTACGGCAGCGCGGAGATCGCCGCGGCGCTGAAAGATATCGACATGGAAGCGCTGACGCTGGAGGACATCATCCGGCAGGCGCTGAAGCGCATGATGAAGTAGAGGAGGGGCGCACATGAGCATTGATTTCGGGGCGGACCTGTACGAGGAGCCTATCGTCGCCAAAACGTTTCTCAGTGAGGATGCCAACGAAGGTTCTCTACGGCCCCACACACTGACAGAATACATTGGGCAGGAGAAGGCCAAGCAAAACCTGTCGATCTTCATTGAGGCGGCGCGGCGGCGGACAGAGTCTCTGGACCATGTGCTGCTGCACGGCCCTCCGGGACTGGGCAAGACCACACTGGCGGGCATCATCGCCCAGGAGATGGGCGTGAATATCCGCATCACCTCCGGACCGGCTATCGAGAAGCCAGGGGACCTGGCGGCGCTGCTGACGAACCTGAGTGAGAACGATATCCTGTTCGTGGACGAGATACACCGGCTGAACCGGGCGGTGGAGGAGATCCTGTACCCGGCCATGGAGGACTACGCCATCGATATCATCATCGGCAAGGGACCTTCTGCCAACTCTATCCGGCTGGATCTGCCGAAATTCACACTGATCGGCGCCACAACACGGGCAGGGTCGCTGTCTGCACCGCTACGGGACCGCTTTGGCGTGACGCTGCGGCTGGAGCTCTACACGCCTGAGGAGCTGGCAAAAATCGTGACGCGCAGCGCCGGCATCCTGAACGTGTCCATTGAACCGGAGGGCGCTATGGAGATCGCGCGGCGGTCCCGGGGCACGCCCCGTATCGCCAACCGGATGCTGCGGCGGGTACGGGACTTCGCCCAGGTGATGGCCGACGGCGTTATCACCAAGTCCGTAGCGGACAAGGCGCTGCTGGCGCTGGAGGTAGACTATCTGGGTCTGGACAACGTAGATCGACGGATGCTGCAGGCCATTATTGAAAACTATGGCGGCGGCCCGGTAGGTCTGGACACGCTGGCGGCCACCATCGGCGAGGAGTCGGTGACGCTGGAGGATGTGTATGAGCCGTACCTGATGCAGATCGGCTTTTTGACCCGAACGCCCCGAGGGCGCTGCGTCACGCAGAAGGCCTATGCACATCTGCACATTGCGTTTACGGGCCAGCAGCAGCTGGAATTGTAGTGCGCAGAGACGGTTCGGTGGAATTTTTCGGTTGTTCTCCGTAAGAAAGCCGTCAAATTTGAGTTATTTTTGACAAAGTTACACGATTGACTTGACAAATTATTTTGTAAAAAGGTATAATAGCGTATGGTGAATGATACAAGGGCTGAATATGACCATCTGCAGACGCTGAGCGACGAGGCGCTGTGCGCTCTGGTAAAGCAGGGCAGCCGCGACGCCGAGGAGATCCTAGTAGGGCGTTACCACCGTTTGGTGCGCTCCTGCGCCCGTCCGTACTTTCTGGCGGGAGGGGATAGCGAGGACCTTTTGCAGGAGGGAATGTTCGGGCTTATCAAGGCAATACGGGAGTACGAGCCAGGACACGAGGCCTCTCTGTGCACTTTTGCCGAGACCTGCATTCGTCGGCGGCTGTATTCTGTGCTGCGTGCTGCCGCCTCCGGGAAGCATTCACCTCTGAACCAAGCCGTTCCTTTGGATACCTCTTTCTTTGACGCGAATCTCTCCTTTGCCCACGTCGATCCCGAGGGTTGGGTCATCGACTGCGAAAAAACTGCCGCTCTGCTGGAAAACGCGCGCAAGCTGCTGTCCGAATTCGAGGTAAAGATTTTAGGGTATTATCTGGACGGTCTCACCTGCCGTGAGATCGCAGAAACTGTGGGCCGGTCCCCCAAATCGGTGGACAACGCCGTGCAGCGTTTGCGCCGCAAAATAGCGCGGCAGCTTCTATCCGGCGATATCAGCAAAGGCTGAGCGCAATATATTTTTTCTCAAAGAGAGGGTAAAATCATGTACGAAGACAAGACCTTAGTGTGCAAAGAGTGCGGCAAAGAGTTCGTTTTCACCGCCGGTGAGCAGGAGTTCTACGCTGAGCGCGGCTTCCAGAACGAGCCCCAGCGCTGCAAGGCCTGCCGTGACGCGCGCAAGAACGCTGCCCGTGGTCCCCGCGAGTATTTCACCGCTGTCTGCGCTGCCTGCGGCGGCGAGGCCAAAGTGCCCTTCGAGCCCAAGAGCGATCGTCCTGTGTACTGCAGTGACTGCTTCGCCAAGATGCGTGAGAACGGCTGATCTGCTGACTGCACACTGTTAAGTAGATAGAATAACCGCCTTCCGGTACGCCGGAGGGCGGTTTTTTATAGCACAGGATGAGAAAAATCCTGTTGAAAGTTCCGGCATTTTGGGGTATACTATCAGCACAATAATGTATTTGGAGGTTTTCCAACATGATCGAGATCACGAAAGACACCATTATCGGTGATATTCTGGACGTTGCGCCCCAGACCGCGCCCATCTTCCTGTCCATTGGTATGCACTGCTTGGGCTGCCCGTCCTCCCGCGGCGAGACGGTGGAGGAGGCTTGCGCCGTTCACGGCATCGATGTGGATAAGCTGCTGGAGCTGGTGAACGAGGAAGCCAACAAGCCCATCGCCGAGTAAACAAAAAAACAAAGCCACGCATACGCAAGCGTATGCGTGGCCATTTGTGTGGGAAGATATGGAGAGACGACTGCAATTACAACCGCGGCTCCAGCTGCTGGCGGACATGACACCGGCGGGCTGCCGTCTGGCAGATATCGGCACGGACCACGGGTATCTGCCGGTGTGGCTGCTGCAAAGGGAGCGTATCCAAAGCGCCATTGCCGCGGACATCGGCGCAGAGCCTCTGGCGCACGCGCGGCGGACTGCGGAGGAATATGGCGTGGAGGGTATCAGCTTCCGCCTGTGTGACGGGCTGGCCAATATCTCTCCGGAGGAAACGGATACAGTGATCATCGCCGGCATGGGCGGAGAGACCATCATCGCCATCCTGGAAAGTGCGCCATGGACGAAGGACGGCGCGCATACGCTGCTGCTTCAACCCATGACAAAGGCCGCAGAGCTGCGCCGATGGCTATCTGTAAATGGGTACACCTTTACAGATGAGCGACTGGTGTGGGACAAGAATTATCTGTATCCGGTGCTGCGCGTGAACGGCGGCATTTGTCCGGCGCTGACGGAATTACAGACGCTGACCGGTGTTCTGCTGGACGGCGACCCGCTGTATGCGGACTATCTCACCCAGCACGCCGAAAAGCTGCTTCATATCGCGGAAGGTCTGCGCCGCAGCGGCAGAGAGGACGCTCTGCACCGAGCAGAGGCCGCGGAAGCATTGGCACAGCAGATAGAAGAAAAGAGGAAAACCCTATGACAACGGTACGGGATATCGAACAGTATCTGTACGCCTGGGCACCGCGGGAATTGGCGGAGAGCTGGGACAATGTGGGTCTGCTGGTGGGTGACCCGGAAGCGGAGGTGCACCGCGTTCTGGTCGCGCTGGACGTAACGCCGCAGGTGGTGGACGAGGCCATTGAAAAAGGCTGCCAGCTGATCGCTGCACACCATCCGGTGATGAACTGTGCGTGGAACCAGGTGCAGACAGTCCGCACCGATGACCGGCAGGGAAGGGTACTGACAGAGCTGATACGCCACGGCATCGCCGCCATCTGTATGCACACCAATCTGGACGCGGCGGCCGGTGGCGTCAATGAGGTTTTGGCGCAGAAGCTGGGCCTTTCCGACCTGAAAATGCTGACGGAGGAAAAAATAGGGCGGATCGGCACGTTAAAATGTGAAATACCCCTTGTGGAGTTCACCCATTCTGTGATAGAATTATTAAGATGCAATGGTTTGCGCTATGTGGACGCGGGGCGGCCGGTACACCGGGTGGCGGTGGGCGGCGGCGCCTGCGGCTGCTATATTCCGCAGGCTATTGCCGCAGGCTGCGACACCTTTGTGACCTCCGATCTGAAATATAACGACTTTTTGGACACGGAGGGGCTAAATTTGATCGATGCGGGTCATTTTCCCACGGAGAACGTGGTATGTCCCGCACTGCGAGACCGGTTGGCAGAGGCATTCCCCGCAGTCGACGTCTTATGTTCGACCTCGCACAGCTGCGAGATCATCCAATACTGCATAAAGGAGAAGTAAACCATGTCAGGACATTCCAAGTGGCACAATATTCAGAAGACCAAGGGGGCGGCCGACGCCAAGCGCAGCGCCGCATTCACCAAGATCGCCAAGGAGATCATCGTGGCCGTCAAGCAGGGCGGCAGCGGCGACCCCAACAACAACTCCCGCCTGGCCACTGTTATCGCCAAGGCCAAGGCAGCCAATATGCCCAACGACAACATCAAGCGCACCATCGACAAGGCACTGGGTTCCGGCAATACCGATAACTATGAATCTGTCACCTACGAGGGCTACGGCCCCTGCGGCGTTGCTGTCATCGTGGAGGCGCTGACCGACAACCGTCAGCGCACTGCACCCGAGATCCGCCATTATTTTGACAAATTCGGCAAGGGCATGGGTGCTCAGGGCTGCGTCAGCTGGTCCTTTGACCGCAAGGGTGTGATCGTCATTGACAACGAAGAGGGCGAGCTGGACGAGGACACCGTGATGATGGACGCGCTGGATGCCGGCGCCGAGGATATGCAGGCCGACGGCCCCGTGTTTGAGATCACCACCGATCCGGACAGCTTCAACGACGTGGTCAAGGCGCTGGAGGAGAAGGGCTATTCCTTCGAGAGTGCGGAGATCGAGATGGTTCCCCAGAACTACATTGTCATGACCAGTGAGGACGATGTCCGCAGCATGACGAAGCTTCTGGATATGCTGGATGACAATGAGGATGTGCAGAACGTCTGGCATAACTGGCAGCAGGATTGATTGGAGAACATACGAAAGGCGGCCTCGCGGCCGCCTTTATCTATGGGGAGAGTGATTATTTGACAATAGAACGGATCGAGCGTGATGGAAAAGCGTGTGCCGCGATACGCGGCACAGAAAAGGCCATCATCGATGCACAGTCTGCGATGGAACTGTATAAAAGAGACAGGGCAGACGCCCTGTCTCTTTGCATATATCACAGTGTCCGGACGCCGTCCATGATGATGGCACCGGCCAGGGCAGCCATCTCTTCCGGTGTCTCCTTTGCACCGCTGGAGAGCCACTCCAGCGTCAGCGTCAGATTGCCGGAGACAATGAAGGAACAGAAATAGTCCAGACGGTCGCTGCTCCCGGAATAGAACCGGGCCAGGAAGTCACGCAGGAAATAACTGCGTAGGATGCCGCAGATACGCTCGGTATACGCCCGATCGCCGTTGGGCCCCAGCAGCACCAAACACAAATCGGCGTTGTCCTGGGCGAAGCGATACAGCTCCGTCAGGTAGGGAAACGCATCGACTTCGCCGGTGGAGTAGGCGTATTTCTTACAGACCAGGATCAAACGCTCGGCCATTTCGTCCTCCAGCCGCTGCAGAAGATCGCTGACGTCCTTATAGTGGATATAGAAGGTCCCGCGGTTGATGTCGGCACGCTCAGCCAACTCGCGGACGGAGATGGATTTGGAGGGCTTCTCAGACATGAGATCCATCAGTGCCTGCCGCAGCTGCCGCTTTGTCTTTCTGACGCGCCGGTCAATACCTCTCTCTTCCATACCAATACCCTCCGCACTCTTTTTGATCTGCCGAATAGTTGACCTTGTGTTGATTTTAGCACAAAAAGGCAAAAAGAACAAGGCTTTTTTACAAAACCGCCTTACTCTTGTGGAAGATCAGGCACTTCTAAACCACGGAGACAGCGCATAGAAATAAGGCAACAGACAGCATTCGGAGGATGGCATTATGATGGAGACAACGTCTATTTATCAGGATATGGCTCAGCGTACCGGCGGCAGCGTGTATATCGGCGTTGTGGGACCGGTCCGCACGGGAAAATCCACCTTTGTCAAACGATTTATGGAGACGCTGGTGCTGCCGCACATCGAAAACAGCTACCGGCGTGACAGGGCACAGGACGAACTGCCGCAAAGCGGCTCTGGGCGCACCATTATGACGGCGGAGCCGAAATTCGTACCGGAGGAGGCTGTGGAGCTCCGGCTGGCGGAGGGCGCGGCCTTCTCGGTACGGCTGGTAGACTGCGTGGGGTATATGGTGGACTCCGCCGTAGGGCAGTTTGAGGACCTGTCGCCGCGGATGGTGATGACACCCTGGTTCGATCACGAGATCCCCATGACCGAAGCGGCGGAGATCGGCACCCGCAAGGTCATTACCGACCATGCCACAGTGGGTGTTGTGGTGACCACCGACGGCACGATCACGGATATTCCTCGAGAGGACTACCGCGAGGCGGAGGAACGCGTCATACGAGAATTGCAGGACATCGGCAAGCCCTTCGTGGTGCTGGTAAATTCTGCCCAGCCGGAGGACCCCAGGGCAGCTGCTGCGGCAGCAGAAATACAGACACGCTACGGTGTGACCTGCCGCTGTGTCAACTGCCTGACACTGACGGAGGAAGACATCGGCGATATCCTGCGGGATCTGCTGTATCAGTTCCCTTTACGGGAACTGGATGTTTTTCTTCCCGAATGGGTAGATGCGCTGCCGGGTGAACACCCCATCCGCAGCGGACTGTACCAGGAGATCGGCGAGGCTGCATCCCAGCTGACACGTATCTGTGCACTGCCGCCATGCTTGGCAGCGCTGTCCCAAGGCGAAAATATTGAGAGTGCGGCAGCCAGCACTATTGATCTCGGCAGCGGCGTGGCACAGGTGGAAATACGGCTGCCGCGGCGTCTGTTCTTTGAAACGCTGAGCCAGCGCAGCGGCTTGCAGGTGGCAGACGACGGCGACCTGATGCAGATCATCGGTGAGCTGGCGGAGGCAAAACGGGAATACGACAAGGTGGCGCCGGCCCTTCGCTCCGCCAGGGAAACCGGTTATGGCATCGTGATGCCCGGCGTGGAGGAGCTGAATCTGGAGGACCCGGAGATCGTGCGGCAGGGAGGACGCTACGGCGTGCGTATGCGGGCCAGTGCGCCATCCATACACCTGATCCGGGCGGATATCGAGACGACGGTTTCCCCCATCGTAGGCAACGAGAAGCAGTCAGAGGACATGGTAAATTATCTGCTGCAGGAATTCGAGGGCGATACGGGAAAGCTGTGGCAGTCCAACATCTTCGGCCGCAGCTTCCACGAGATCGTAGGAGAGGACCTGCAGGCAAAGCTGAAGCGTATGCCGGCAGACGCTCAGGCAAAGCTGCGCCAGGCGCTGGAACGCATAATCAACGAGGGCGGCGGCGGACTTATCTGCATTATTCTGTAACACCGGATATATTCTCCATAACAGAGCAGCCGGGCGTTTGCCCGGCTGCTCTGTTTAAGGCGGTATATCGTAAGAAACTGCACGTTTACAAGGTTTGAAACGTATGGAACATTTGGTTTAGATTTCATTGTTTTTTTGAATTTTTCGGTAGAAAAACAGGTGTAAAACCTCAATTATTGTGAAATATTTTTTACTTTTATAGTGACAAATTTATGTAAGCTGGTATAATGTACTTGGAACAAATACGGCCGCCCCGGGCGGTGGAACAAAGGAAGGACAATCACATGGGAATCAAGATCGGTATCAATGGCTTCGGCCGTATCGGACGGGTGGTGCTGCGTATACTTGCAGACGACCCGGAGCGCTTTGACGTATGCGGTATCAACCTGCGGAAGGCGGATGTGGACTACATGGTGTATCTGCTGAAATATGACTCCGTATTCCGGAATTTCCCCGGAATTGTGGAGCACGCCGGCGGTGACCTGATCGTCAACGGCCGCAAGATCAAGGTATACAGCGAGTCCGATGCCGCCATGATCAACTGGGCAGACTGCGGCGCGGAGTACATCATCGAGTCCACCGGCGCCAACAACACCACCGATAAGGCCTCCCGCCATTTCAAGGGCGGCGCCAAGAAGGTCATCCTGACGGCCCCCGCCAAGGACGATGCCACGCCTACCTTTGTCTTCGGCGTCAACAGTGATGAATACCGCAGCGACATGAAGGTCATCTCCAATGCCAGCTGCACCACAAACTGCCTTGCGCCGCTGGCCTATGTCATCCACAAGGAGTTCGGTATCGAGCAGTCCCTGATGTCCACCATCCACGCATCCACCGCCAAGCAGAAGGCCGTGGACTCTCGCGGCGGCAGTGACTGGCGCACAGGCCGTTCCATCCTCAACAACATCATCCCGACTACCACCGGCGCGGCCAAGGCCGTGGGACGCGTGATCCCCTCCCTGAAGGGCAAAATGACCGGCATGGCCTTCCGCGTACCCACCGCAGACGTATCCGTGGTGGACCTGACGGCGCGGCTCAGCAAGACGGCATCGTATGCGGACATCTGCTACGAGGTCAAGCACGCCTCCGAGACGTATATGAAGGATATTATCGGCTATACACGCGACCAGGTGGTATCCACCGACTTGATCGGCAATCCCTGCCCCTGCATTTTTGACGAGACAGCGGGTATTTCTCTGGATCAGGACTTCGTGAAGCTCATCGCCTGGTATGACAACGAGTGGGGTTACAGCAACATGGTGGTGCGTATGCTGGAGCATATGCACACCGTGGACGAAGCGGACGCCTTTATGGCGCAGGAATAAGCGGCATATATACGATCTCCCCCGGCCCTGCCGGGGGAGATTTCTTGCGTCCGTACCCTTGTCAAGCGGTTCGCCGCGTGGTATGATAACACCAGTAGGAAAGGTGGATAGGGAGGAGGACATATATGCTTTTGGCCATCGATATCGGCAATTCAAATATTTCCGTAGGGCTGTTTGACCGGGAGAAAACGCTGAAATTTCTGGCATCCATTGACACAGACAGCCGCAAGACAGCGGACCAGATCAGCATCGATCTGATGAATTTGTTTACACTGTACGGCTGTGATATCCACGATGTCAGCGGGGCGATCTTATCCAGCGTGGTACCGCCTATGAACTTCATGATGGAAAAGGCGCTGACGCGCCTTCTGGGCAAGCCACCCATGGTGGTGGGCGCCGGCATCAAGACCGGGCTGAACATCCGCATGGAATTCAACAGCCAGCAGCTGGGCGCGGACATTGTGGCTAACGCGGTATCGGCATTGGAAAAATACCCGGTGCCCATCATCATGATCGACATGGGTACCGCCACTATCATCTCCTACATCTCAAAGAAGCGCACCTACGAGGGCGGACTGATGTTCCCCGGCGTGCGGCTGTCGCTGGATGCGCTGTCCCATCATACGGCGCAGCTGCCCAATATCTCGCTGGAGCACCCCCGGCAGCTCATCGGCAAAAACACCGAGGACTGTATGCGAAGCGGCATCGTCTACGGCACCGCCGCCATGCTGGATGGGGTCATCGACCGTATCCGTGAGACGCTGGGCGGGGCGGAGCCATCCATCGTGGCCACCGGCCCAAACGCACCGGTGATCGCCCGATACTGCCGCAACCACGTGGTGTACGACAAATATCTGCTGATGGAGGGACTGTACGCCATCTATCAGAAAAATGCAAAATGACATACGCGCCCTCCGGCGATACCGGAGGGCGTACCTTTATGTAAAAACAGCTGGAAAGCAAAAATACTTTCCAGCTGTTTATGCATAACGTTTTTACTTAGCAAGCACCTTTTTCAGCTTGACAAAGCGGGGCAGGGAGTCCTGCTTGGGCAGCTCCGGCTCACCCTGGATCAGCGGCAGCGCATACTCGATGAACTGGTGATTCACGCCATTGCCCTCCTCATTGATCCACTCGCGGGGAATTTTCTTCTCCACGTTGGCGACCTCCACCAGCGGAACGAGCTTGGTGCGGCAGGCATATTTTCCGTTCTGGATACCGCGCTCAAAGCCGATCATGCGGCCGTTGATGCCGTTGACCGCGTTCTCCACGGCCACCTTGCCGGCCATGTAGGACTCTTCGATATCCGTCTCGCTGGCCAGATGGGCGGCGCAGCGCTGAAGCAGGTTCAGCTCGATGCCTCGGACCTTGGCGCCGGTCTCCTCCTTTAGCACTTCGGCCAGAATAGTGGCCAGACCACCCAGCTGGGCGTGGCCGAAGCCGTCGTTGGCGGCCACCTTGGCCTCGGAGACGAAACCGCCGTCCTCATAGTGGATACCCTCGGACACGGCCACAATGCAATTCCCAGTAGCATTGTAGACCTTCTTGACGTCCTCGATGAATTTTGGCATACTGAAATCCGTCTCAGGCAGATAGATCAGATCCGGACCTGCGCCGTATTCGCTGGCCAGGGCGGAAGCTGCGGCCAACCAACCGGCATGACGGCCCATGATCTCCACCACCACGATCATGCCCTTGTCGTACACGTGTGCGTCCTGATAGACCTCCATAATGGAGGTAGCGATGTACTTGGCGGCAGAGGCATAGCCGGGACAATGATCCGTGCCGAACAGATCGTTGTCAATGGTCTTGGGCACGCCCATAACGCGGCACTCGTAGCCCACAGACTGCATATACTGGTTGATCTTATTGCAGGTGTCCATGGAGTCGTTGCCGCCGTTATAGAAGAAATAGCGTACATCGTGCTTCTTGAAGACCTCAAGGATACGCTTGTAGTCCGTATCATCCAGCTCCGGATCGGCGATCTTATAGCGGCAGGAGCCCAGTGCGGAGGAGGGGGTATACTTCAGCAGGCGCAGCTCCTCGGGATCCTCCTGCCCCATGTCGAACAGCCGATCGTTAAGTACACCCATGATGCCGTGCTCGGCACCCAGCACCTGGGTAATGGCGCCGGACTTCAGCGCCGTGTCGATCACACCGTAGGCACTGGCATTGATAACGGAAGTGGGGCCGCCGGATTGACCGATAATACACGCGCCGCGCAGTTCTTTCATATTCGCATACCTCCAAAAGCGGAATTTTTGTGTTTACAACGGGTATTTTACCATGTAGAATAGCCGTTGTAAACAGTTTGTGCTTGCAAATCCGTAAAAATATGATACAATAGGAACGTTCCATATAACAGGTGCATACTTGCAAAATTTATCATAAAGGAGACTTTGACATGGCACTGGTAACTTCCAAGGAAATGTTCGCCAAGGCTTATGATGGCGGCTACGCCATCGGCGCATTCAACGTCAACAACATGGAGATCGTACAGGGCATCACCGAGGCCTGCCAAGAGGAGCGCGCTCCCGTGATCCTGCAGGTCAGCAAGGGCGCCCGCGCCTACGCCAACCACACCTATCTGGTAAAGCTGGTCGAGGCGGCGGTAGCGACCTGCCCCGATATCCCCATCGTGCTGCATCTGGATCACGGCCCCGACTTTGAGACCTGCAAGAGCTGCATCGACGGCGGCTTCACCTCCGTGATGATCGACGCCTCCTCCAAGCCCTTTGCTGAGAACATCGAGATCACCCGCAAGGTGGTGGAATACGCCCATGACCACGGTGTTGTCGTGGAAGCGGAGCTGGGCACGCTGGCCGGTATCGAGGATGACGTGAAGGTGGCTGACCATGCCGCGTCCTACACCCGTCCCGAGGAGGTCGAGGAGTTCGTATCCAAGACCGGCTGCGACTCCCTGGCCATTGCCATCGGCACCAGCCACGGCGCGTATAAGTTCAAGCCCGAGCAGTGCACCGTCAATGAGAAGGGCATCCTGGTGCCGCCTCCCCTGCGCTTCGACGTGCTGGAGGAGGTCAGCAAGCGCCTGCCCGGCTTCCCCATCGTGCTGCACGGCTCATCCTCCGTACCGCAGGAGTATGTGAAGATGATCAACGACCACGGCGGCAAGATGCCCAATGCCATCGGCGTGCCGGAGGAGCAGCTGCGTCAGGCCGCCCGTCTGTCCGTCTGCAAGATCAACATCGACTCCGATCTGCGTCTGGCCATGACCGGTACTATCCGTCAGTTCATGGACGAGCACCCCGACAAGTTCGATCCCCGCGAGTATCTGAAGCCCGCCCGCGCCAACATCAAGGAGCTGGTACGCCACAAACTGGTGGACGTGCTGGGCTGCGCCGGCAAGGCGTAAACTTATCAAAACACATGAAAAAAATATCCGGTGCTTTCGCACCGGATATTTTTTTGTTGATCACACGTTTTCCTCATAGCGCAGGACGATAGCCCGACACTTGAGGCAGCCGAACGCCTGAAACTGAATGTCCCGACGGAATATGTACGGCCCGGCCAGATCAACGGTATCGCTGAGGCCCGGCGTCGGCTCAAAGCAGACACCGACACTCTCGGCTGTCCGCAGTATGCCCGGCCGCATTTCGCGGGAGCAATAGGGGCACTTCGGTGTCATTGCTCGTCACCTCATATCTCTTTTTACAGGGTTTCCTTGATCTTGACCGCGATCTGATCGGCGGTCAGGCCGTATTCCCGCAGCACGTCGGCAGCCTTGCCGGACTGACCGAACCGGTCGTTGACGCCGATCTTGCGGAATTTGCAGCAGGCCTTGCCCATCAGTACATCGGCCACAGCGTCACCCAGACCTCCGATGACGCTGTGCTCCTCCACGGTAATGACATTGCCGCACTTTTCGGCGTACTTCGTCACGCACTCCGCGTCAATGGGCTTGATGGTGTGTACGTTGATGACGCTGATCTCGATACCCTCGGCGGAGAGCAGCTTGGCGGCCTCCAGCGCCTCGTTGACCATCAGACCGCAGGCGAACACCGCCGCGTCCTTGCCCTCGCGCAGCACATTGGCCTTGCCGATCTCAAAGGGATAGTCCTCCTCGAATACCGGGGTGGCCAAACGCGCCAGACGCATATAGGCGGGACCCTGAAACTCCGCCAGGGCAAAGGTGGCCTTCTTTGCCTCATTGGCGTCAGCAGGGACGATGACGGTCATGCCGGGGATCAGCCGCATAAGACCGATGTCCTCGATGGCCTGGTGGCTGCCGCCGTCCTCGCCCACAGACACGCCGGCGTGGGAGCAGCAGATCTTCACATTAAATCTGGGATAGGCGATGGTGTTGCGGATCTGCTCATAGGCGCGCCCAGCGCCGAACATGGCGAAGGTGGAGCAGAAGGGGACAAGCCCCATAGTGGACAAACCGGCGCCGATATTCATCATATTGGCCTCGGCGATGCCGCAGTCGAAGAAGCGCTCGGGATGCGCCGCCTTGAAATACTTGGTCATAGTGGCACCAGCCAGGTCGGCATCCAGCACCACGACGTTCTTATTCTGTTCACCCAGCTCTACCAGCGCCTTGCCGTAGGCTTCACGGGTGGCGATCTTTTCACTCATGGCTCAGTCCTCCAATTCCTTCAATGCCTGCTGCCGCTGTTCCTCGTTGGGCGCCTTGCCGTGCCAGCCCACCTGGCCTTCCATGAAGGATACGCCCTTGCCCTTGACCGTGTGGGCCAAGATAGCCTTGGGCCTGCCAGGCGTCACAGGCGCGCCCAGCGCTGCTTCAATGGCGTCCAGGTCATGGCCGTCGATCTCGTGCAGATCAAAGCCAAAGGCCCGCAGCTTGGCGGGCATATCGCCCAGAGACATGACCTCATCGTTGCTGCCGTCGATCTGCAGGCCATTGTTGTCCACGATCACGGTCAGGTTGTCCAGCTTATAGTGGGCAGCGGACATGAGGGCCTCCCAGATCTGGCCCTCCTGACACTCGCCGTCGCCCAGCAGCGTAAACACCTTGGTGTCCTTGCCCTGCACCTTGGCGCCCAGCGCCATACCCACGGCAATAGAGCAGCCCTGACCCAGGGAGCCGGTGGAGGCGTCCACACCAGGGACCTTCTTGCAGTCCGGGTGGCCCTGCAGGATGCTGTGCAGCTGCCGGAAGTTCTTGAACTCATCGCGGCTGATAAAGCCCAACTCTGCCAGAACCGCGTAGTAACAGGGGGCAGCGTGGCCCTTGCTGAGCACAAAACGGTCACGGTCCGCCCAGTGCGGATTTTTGGGGTCGATACGCATATGGTTATAGAATACGCTGGCCACCAGCTCCACCGCGGACAGGGAGCCGCCGGGATGACCGCTGCCGGCGTTGGCGGTCATGTTGATGATGTCCCGGCGCATCTGACGGCACACGCCGGACAATTCTGCTTTATTCATGGGAAACCTCCATTCCATGTTCTTCTGACCTAATAGGATATAGTATTTCCCATATAAAGTCAATGCAGGACGACAGAAAAGTCACGGAAAAGTAACGGAAAATATCACATCAGAAGGTGAGGGCGCATACAATAAGGCGGAGGGATGCCAGATGCTTTTTCGTCCGTATGACAGACTGGAGGCCGTGATCTACGCCCATCGTTGGGCCTATGGCCGCAATCCGGCCTTTTACGATTATGAGGAGATCGGCGGTGACTGCACCAACTATGCCTCGCAGTGCATCTACGCCGGTACCGGCGTGATGAACTATACACCTACCTTCGGCTGGTACTATATCAACAGCAATGACAAATCGCCCTCCTGGACGGGTGTTGAATTTCTGCGTGACTTTCTGGTGCGCGTGGAACGCTCTGCCGGGCCGGTAGCCCAGGAGACGCAGGACCTCTCCCGGGCACGGCTTGGAGATGTGATACAGCTAAGGTTCAGTGGGGATGCATTCCAGCATTCGCCGGTGGTGGTACAGCCCAGCTCTGACGGTGATCCAGCCAAAATACTGGTAGCTGCCCACAGCGCGGATGTGGATTGGCGGCCGCTGAACACCTACGACTATCAGGCGTACCGGGTCCTGCACATACTGGGTGCATTCGTGCCGTAAATGAACATCCCCCGGGGAAACCTGGGGGATGTCGTATAATAAGCTGTCCCCGGCTCTGCCGGGGACAGCTTATTGTTGCGGCACTATTTATCAAAGGATGGGTTCATAAAATATACGTTCTTTTCGTTCAGCCGGTCTTTGGCCAGGCGCAGACCTTCGCCGAAGCGCTGGAAGTGGACGATCTCCCGGGCACGCAGGAACTTGATGGCATCATTGACGTCCGGATCATCGGACAAGCGCAGAATGTTGTCGTAGGTCAGGCGCGCCTTCTGTTCGGCGGCCAGATCCTCCGTCAGGTCGGCGATCATGTCGCCGGTAACGCCGATGGAGCCTGCCGACCAGGGAAAACCGGACGCCGCAGTGGGATAGACTCCTGTGGTATGATCCACAAAGTAGGCGTCAAATCCGGCAGTCCGGATGTCCTCGTCGGACAGGTTTCGCGTCAACTGGTGAACAATAGTCCCCACCATCTCCAGGTGTCCCAGTTCTTCTGTGCCGATGTCGGTAAGCAGGCCCTTCAACTCAGCGTAGGGCATGGAGTACCGCTGGCTAAGATAGCGCAGAGAAGCGCCCAATTCGCCGTCCGGGCCACCATACTGACTGATAATGACCGCTGCCAGCTTGGGGTTGGGATTCTTGATCTTCACAGGGTATTGCAGCTTTTTCTCATAGACAAACATGGCTCAGTTCCCCTTTCCATCCCACGGCCACGGGTCGTTCAGCCATTGGTAGCTGCCCGGCGTGATATCCGTCTGCATCAACGGTCCGCACTTTTCCTGATAGCGTTTACGCCCCTCCTGGCCCAGCCGGATGTATGACCAGTACAGCTCCAAAGCCTGCTGGTCATCTGCGTGTGTGGTCAGGTAAAGACCCAGCTCATCGATAGCAAAATCCAGCGCCATCAGCTCCAGCAGGGGACCGTCTACCTGCGGAAAGCGGGACCGCAGCTCCTTGTGGAAGGGAAGATCAAGGCCGGGAAAGAGTGTGCCCTGCCGCAGGGCCTCCTGGTCGTCGTAGCGCACGGGGTCTGTACCCTGCATGGCCACATAGGGGAAAGCCAGCGCACCGCAGGCCGGAAGCTGGCCGGTACCTTCGCCGCAGGCGGGCTGTGTTTCCGCCCGCGCTGCCGCCGTTTTCTCTGTATACAAGAGAATTTCCTCCTTTTGTCGGTAGTGGAGCCGTTCACAGCGGCTCGCTATATCTTATGCCTTGGCGGTTTGGGCGGTGAAGAAAATCGTTTTCAATTTTGCTATGCTGTGTTACAATGAAGAAAACACACATAAACTCTCCCGGAGGGGAGGGAGGTCCATGGTGTTGCTGCTTCGCAAACGACATCTGCTGACAGTTGTGGCCGCGGTAGCGTTGTGCGGTGCACTGCTGCTGACCGCGCGTCCCGGGGCGGCGGCCGTTTCGGGCAGCGCTTCGCCACAGCGGGCGGTCATCTTGGATGCCGGCCACGGCGGCGCGGACGGTGGGGCGGTGTCGGACAGCGGCGTGGCCGAAAGCGGCCTGAATTTGGCCATTACCCTGCGCCTGGCGGATGTGCTGACCTTCTGCGGCTATGAAGTGCTGCTGACCCGGACAGGGGAGGCGGCCCTATGTGACGATCCTGCCGCTACGCTGCGGCAGCAGAAGGTATCCGACACGAAAAAGCGTGTGGAGATCATCAACAGATGCGCTGACGCTCGGCTCATCAGTATCCACCAGAACAGCCTGCCGGGTCATCCCGGTGTCAGCGGTGCACAGGTCTTCCATAACGGACAGGACGGTGCAGAAGCGCTGGCGCTGTGCATTCAGAACGATCTGAATATGGCTGTTAATACCCGAGAAAAAGCAGCAAAGCGTATCGACGACAGCATTTACATCATGAAGCATGCGGACTGCCCCGCCGTGCTGGTGGAATGCGGATTTCTGTCAAACCCGGAGGAGACGGTGCTGCTTCAGCAGCCAGACTATCAACTGCACATGGCCGCTGCCATCGCAGCGGGTTTTTGCCAATACTGTACAAATGAGGGATGAAATATGAAGGCTAAGACCGTGTTTTTCTGCACCGAGTGCGGCAGCGAGAGTCCTCGCTGGTCCGGACGCTGCACGGTGTGCGGCGCATGGAATTCCATGGTGGAGCAGGCGGCGGAGCGTCCGTCCAAAAACAGCAAAATGTCCCGTGTAAAGGCGCCTGTAAAGGTATCTCGCATTACGGATATGCAGGCGGACGAGGAAATACGTTTCTCCACCGGAATGGGTGAACTGGACCGCGTGCTGGGCGGCGGTGCGGTGAAGGGGTCGCTGGTGCTGGTGGGCGGCGCACCCGGTATCGGCAAATCTACCCTGATGCTGCAGATATGCCAGCAGTTGGGGAAGTTTGCTAAGGTGCTGTATGTATCCGGCGAGGAGTCTACCCGTCAGCTGAAGCTGCGGGCGGAGCGCCTGCGTGTGGACAGCGAAAACCTGTTTGTCCTGTCCGAAACGCGGCTGGGTGATGTGTTGGAGTGTGTACAGCAGGAGCAGCCCGACATCCTGATTGTGGACTCCATCCAGACGCTGTACAACGAGGAGCTGGATTCGCCTGCTGGCGGCGTGGGACAGGTGAAGGACTGCACCATGGCGCTGATGCAGCTGGCGAAGGGGCAGGGGGTCACGGTATTTGTCATTGGCCATGTGAACAAAGAAGGCTCTATCGCCGGACCCAAGGTCTTGGAACACATGGTGGACTGTGTGCTGTACTTCGAGGGCGACAGGCACATGACATACCGCATCCTGCGGGCGGCAAAAAACCGCTTCGGCGCCACCAACGAGATCGGCGTGTTCGAGATGCTGGACGCCGGGCTCCGCGAGGTGGAGAACCCCTCAGAAATGCTGCTTTCCGGCCGCCCCGCCGACGCCTCCGGCACCTGTGTTACCTGCGTGATGGAGGGCGCGCGGCCCGTGCTGGCGGAGGTGCAGGCCCTGCTGGCGCCCTGTGCCGGGGCACGTCCCATGCGCAGCAGCAACGGCTTTGACTACAACCGTGCCTCCATGCTGCTGGCGGTACTGGAAAAGCGCGGCAGCCTGAAAGTCAGCCAGTGTGATGCCTATCTGAATATCATCGGCGGCTTGACTTTGGATGAGCCTGCCGCCGACCTGGCGGCGGTGGTAGCCATCGCCTCCAGTTATTTGGATAAACCTGTCCCCAGCACGATGGCGGCGATAGGGGAGGTGGGTCTTTCCGGCGAGATACGCAGCATCACCCACATGGAACAACGCCTGTCGGAAGTAAAGCGTTTAGGCTTTACGCAATGCATGGTGCCAGCTCACAAGGTCAAAGATCTGAAGGCACCCGTTGGTTTGGAGCTTCTTCCTGTGGCGAATATCTCCCGGGCGTTGCAACTGCTGGCTCGGGGACAATAGGCACATAATGGAGGCAAGGGTGGGAAGCGCTTGGTTGGCCAATCGCGTTGTCGCAGGTATCCAGCGTGCACACGCCGTCCTGCTGCCAGCGACAGCTGTCGATGCAGGGTATCATACCATCACTCCTTTGCCGTAGTTTGGCCGTTGACGGTCCATTCTATGAAAACAACTGTTACTGCCGCGTAACCCTTTTGTAATTGACATTATTTTTTATTTTGGTATACTTTCTACATAGCGAGATGTAGCAATATCGGTATGTATCGGTATACAAGGAGGAACAAATATGAAACGTAAAAGTCTCTTCATTGTTCTATTTGTTGTGGGTTTTGCTGCGGTATACATGATCATGAGCTTTGCTATCCCCGGATTCCGCATCAAATTAGAGGCGGAGCCGGCCGTGGTCTTTGTGGAAACGCTGAAAATCCTCTGGCCCTTTAAGGCAGCAGTCTCCCTGATCGCGGCGGTACTTATCGGCGGTCTGCCGCTGGTACTCGGAAAACGGAAATAAGAAAAAGCATCCCCCGGCGCATGCGCCGGGGGATGCTTTTCGCTTATTTTTTCTTCTTGTCAATGGGCTTGCCGTCCATGCCCACGGGCCCCTTGCCGTTGATGGCGCGGTAGTGGTTCAGCTTGTCCACGCGCTTCTGGCGCTTGAGCTGCTTTTCCTTCTCCTTGGCCTTTTGAGCGGCAGCTTTTTTGTCTGCCTCTTTTTTCTTGCGATACTCGGCCTTCTGCGGATCTTCGTCTTCCACCAGGTCCTTATACTTTTCCGGATGGCGTGCCCAGTCGATGCGGTAGATCGTCAGAGATACAAATAAAATCGCGCCCACGGCGATCATCCCGTAAAAAATAAAATTCCAGAACATGGTCAGCAGCGCCCTCCCAAACCTATTTTGTTCAGTATACCGTAAAATTGGCGGCAATGCAAGTAGTTTTACAAACAGGGAGAAGGCCGTGTGGAATTTTCGGTTGTTTTTTGCGCCGGCAGGGGGTATAATGGGCCCGTCAAAAGATGGTTTCCGGGGAAATGGGAGCCAAAAACGGAGGTAAAAGGAAATGTTTACATCTTTTAAAGAATTGGAAGCCTATGTGCTGGGCTGCGGCATGAAGAAGCGCATCGCGCTGGCCAATGCCCACGATGAACCGGCGCTGAGCGCGGTGGTCAACGCCCGCCGCAAGGGCGTTGTCGAGGGTACGCTGGTAGGTAAAAAGAATGAGATCATTGCCATGCTGCATGAGATGGGCGAGAGCGAGAAGGACTATGAGATCGTGGATTTCGATGGCGAGGAGCTGGACGCCGCAAAGCTGACGGTGCAGCTGGTGCGCGAGGGCAAGGCGGATATCCCCATGAAGGGTATTCTCCAAACCTCCAACTTTGCCCGCGCCATTCTGAACAGAGAGACGGGACTGATCCCTGCCAGCGGCAAGCGCCTGGTGAGCCAGTGCGGCATCTTCGAGTACGAGGGCCGCTTCGTGATGATCACCGATGCCGCCATCAACATCGCCCCCGATGTGGATACCCAGATCGGCATTGTGGAGAACGCGCTGCCTGTGGCTAACGCGCTGGGGATCGAGTGCCCCAAGGTGGCGGTTCTGTCCGCCGTGGAGAACGTCACCGAGAAGATGCCCTCCACCGTTTCTGCTAAAGAGATCGCGGAGCGCGGTGTGCCCGGCTGCATCATTTCCGGCCCTCTGGCACTGGACGGTGCTATTTCCATGGAGTCCGTGAAGCACAAGGCCATCCATGATCCCGTGGCTGGCCAGGCGGACATCCTGCTGGTGCCCTATATCGAGATCGGCAACGTGCTGTATAAGGCCTGCACCTACATCGCCGGCAAGACCATGGCCAGCACCATCTGCGGCGCGTCCTGCCCAGTGGTCATCACAAGCCGCGCTGATACGCCTGACAGCAAGTATTACTCCATTCTGATGGCCGTTCTGCGCTGCCTGAAGGCGTAACATGGCCACAAAAAGGGGAGAGGGACAACGTAATGTGACACAAAAGGACGGCGCAAGCCGTCCTTTTGCCGCATACAGGCCCTATGTAAAAGAAGAATTGCTTTACATTTTGCGGTGCTGTCCGCATACTTGAGGGCAGGAGGTGATGTTATGAGTATCGGAAATCAAATCATGTCTATCCGCAGAGAGCGGCAATTAACGCAAGAGCAATTCGGCAGCCTGTTCCATGTGACGCGGCAGACAGTTTCGAACTGGGAGAACGGAAAGAGTTATCCTGACTTACAGCTTCTCGTAGCCATCAGCGACCAATTTGGTATCTCACTCGATACACTGCTGAAGGAAGACACAAAGATGGTAAAAGCCATCGATAGGGAAAGGGGATTGGGCGTGGCCAAGCGGGAAAAAGCTGTAAATCACTTCTTCACAAGCGCAGGTACAGGATTGGTCGCATCCTGTGTAATCTCTCCGGCATCTGCAGCTCGGACGGCAATTTTCATCGCAGGATTTTTGATGATACTTATCGGCTGGTGGAGACAGTCGCGCTGGGAAGAGAAAATGCTTTCACGCTTAGCGGAGAACCCAGACGAGAAAAACTGATTACGATTTTGTTCAATCTTGACTTCCTCAAGTCTGTCTGCTACCATGAAGCCATCGATACCCGCAGGAAGGGAGGACACTTTGAAAAAGTAGATGCGATTGAACAAAATAAAAATTTTGTTCAATCGAGTGGAGGGTAACCGCTATTTTTATATAGTAAGTCCGTTTTGGACTGATCTCGCCCTGAGTAAGCTATACAAGCCATTACCGGCGATCTGTAGTTGCCGCATGACAGTCTTGTACAGAATACTGACCCAAATACCCGCCACACCGCAGTTTTTTTCAAGGCATTGTACATATGGATTACCGTACCGATTCGCCCCAGCTGCTGCTGGATTTTCTCAGCTACCACGAAACCATCAAAGCGCATTCTCAGCGCACCGTGGATGAATACTATCTGGATATGCGAAATTTCTTTCGCTATCTGAAGCAGCAGCGTGATCCGGCGCTTGCCGGTAAAGCGTTGGACGAGATCGACATCCGTGACGTGGATATTGACTTCATTTCCCGCATCACATTGACGGACGTTTACAGCTATCTGACCTATCTTAGCCGTGATCGTGTACAGCACCAAAATAGTGAAATTTCTAACAAAGGTCTGAACGCTGCTTCTCGCGCCCGAAAATTGGCTACAATTCGTTCGTTTTTCAACTATATTTGCAATAAACGGCATCTTTTAGAGGACAACCCCTGCAAGGACGTGGATACGCCCAAGCAGATGAAGTCCCTCCCCCGCTATCTGACGCTGAATGAGTCCCTTTCCCTGCTGGAGAGCGTAGATGGCGCCAACCGTGAGCGTGACTACTGCATTCTGACGCTGTTTTTGAACTGCGGTCTGCGGATATCTGAGCTGATCGGCCTGGACATCACGGATATTCACGATGATGCCCTGCGTGTGCTGGGCAAAGGCAATAAGGTCCGTGTGGTCTATCTCAATCAGGCCTGCAAGGATGCGCTTGCACGGTATATGGCGGTACGCCGGCCCATTACCGGGCGGGATAAAAACGCACTGTTTCTCTCCGGGCAGAATAGGCGCATCAGTCGTTCCATGGTCCATGCGCTGGTGAAAAAACACCTGTCCGCCGCGGGGTTAGACAGTGAAAAATACTCCAGCCACAAGCTGCGTCACACAGCCGCCACGCTGATGCTGCAAAACGGCGTGGACGTGAAGGCGGTGCAGGAAGTCCTGGGCCACGAGCACCTGAATACCACGGAGATCTACACGCATATTGACAACGAGGCGCTGCGTGTAGCTGCAAAGGCAAATCCCTTGTCACACGTGAAGATGAAAGGGAAAATTGAAGACAGTAACAGTAAAAAGGCGGAGGATTGACCTCCGCCTTTTTGTATTTTGCATATTGAAAACCAGCAAATAGAGGTGTGGCCGGATCATATTCATATGCTTCTTGATATCCCGCCCAAAATCACAGTTTCGAGCTTTTTGGGATATACACCCGGCTTCGCCGAGGGATATTTATTTGTTCGTTTCCTTGGCCTTCTCCTGCTGCTTTTTCAGCCGTTCTCCCACCTTTTTCATCAGGCGCAGACACAGCGCCGAGCTGGCAGCCAACAGCACCGTTCCCGCCAAAAACTCTTTCTTTTTCATATACCGGCTCCTTTCTATGCCTACCGTTTTTTGCAGTATAGCACATTACGATCCCGTTTGCAAATGTGTTGCAGGTCAATTTTGCCGAACGGTTCAATATATCACAGAGTTTGTCGAAAACTTCACATTTTCTGCCGATTTTTGTGACCACTTTTCGTTGTGGTTTTGACGGTACAGCACCTTAAATTTTTGGCGGGTTCACCAAAAATCAACGCACTGACGATTTCTGCCCTTCCTCTTTATTTACTTTACCGGGGAAATGTGCTTTAATAAGGCTGTACGTTCAGGCGCATTTGCGCCTCAACAAAATTTGAGGAGGAAAAGTACATGGTACAGTTTGCAAGTAGAATGGACCTGCTGAAGGGCTCCGAGATCCGCGAGCTGCTGAAGCTGACGGCGCAGCCCGACATACTCTCCTTTGCCGGCGGTATGCCCGCGCCCGAGCTGTTTCCCGTGGAGCAGATGATGGAGGCCTCTATCGCCGTCCTGAAGGAGCATGGCCGCGAGGCGCTGCAGTATTCCACCACCGAGGGCTTCCCCCGCCTGCGCGAGCAGATCGCCGAGCGTATGCTGGCCAAGAACAATATCCACACCGACAAGGATCACATCCTCGTCACCTCCGGTTCTCAGCAGGGTCTGGACTTCTCTGCCCGCGTGTTCCTGAACCCCGGCGACGTGGTTCTGCTGGAGAGCCCCTCCTACCTGGGCGCCGTCAATGCGTTCAAGGCCTGCGAGCCCAAGTTCATCGAAGTTCCCACCGACGACGGCGGCATGATCATGGACGAGCTGGAGAAGATCCTGGCCACCACCGAGCGCGTGAAGATGATCTACGTCATCCCCGATTTCCAGAACCCCACCGGCCGCACCTGGGATCTGGATCGCCGTCATAAGTTCATGGAGATCGTCAACCGGTACGAGATCCCCGTCATCGAGGACAACCCCTATGGCGAGCTGCGCTTCGAGGGTGAGTATATGCCCGCACTGAAGAGCCTGGACACCAAGGGTCTGGTGATCTATCTGGGCACCTTCTCCAAGATCCTGGCTCCCGGCTACCGTCTGGGCTGGGTCTGCGCCGAGGATGAGATCCTGGCTAAGTACAACTTCATGGAGCAGGCCGCCTCTCTGCAGGCATCTACCATCGGCCAGATGGAGACCTCCAAGTGGATCGATATGTTCGATCTGGACGCCCACGTCAACACCATCCGTGAGTGCTACCGCAAGCGCCGCGCCGTCATGCTGGAGACGCTGGCCAAGGAGCTGCCCGAGCCCTGCACCTTTACTCGTCCCGACGGTGGTCTGTTTGCTTGGGTCGTTCTGCCCGAGTACATGGACGCCAAGGATCTGCAGATGAAGTGCCTTGCCAAGAAGGTGGCCTTCGTTCCCGGCGGCTCCTTCTTCCCCAACGGCGGCCACGACAACACCCTGCGTCTGAACTACAGCTGCATGCCCGAGGAGAAGATCGTCAAGGGTATCACAGCGCTGTGCCAGACCATCCGCGAAAATCTTCGCTAACAGTCAAGATATAAGGAGACGACGCATCCCATGAAGCACGTAAAAGTCCTCATCGGCAACTATGGCAGCGGCAAGAGCGAATTGGCTCTGAATTTTGCTATGCAGGCGGCCGCCCGCGGCGACCGGACGGAACTGCTAGACCTGGATATGGTCAACACCTACTTCCGTCTGACAGAGCGCGGCAAGCTGGTGGAGCAGAAGGAGATCCGTTTGGTCTCCCCCAACTTTGCCTGCTCCGGTATCGAGACGCTCTCTCTCCCTGCCGAGGTGTCGTCCGCCTTTGTGCTGGATTGGGACACCGTCATATTCGATGTAGGCGGCGACGACGTGGGCGCCACAGCACTGGGCCGGTATCACCAGGACTTTGTGGACCTGGCGCCCGGTGCACTGGAGGTGCTGAACGTGGTGAATATCCGGCGGCCTTTGGCCGGCACGGTGGAGAAGCTTCTCCGTTTACAGGAGGGTATGCAGACCCACGCGCGGCTGCAGATCACCGGTATGATCAACAACACGAACCTCGCCACTGCTACCACCGAGCAAGACCTGTGGGATGGCTACCAGATGCTCCGTGAGGTCAGTGACCTCACGGGCATCCCGGTTTCCTACACCACCGGAAAAAAGGAGTTTCTGGACGCCTTTCTGGCCCGAAACCCCGATCCAAAATATGTGGGACAGCCCATTCCCATCGACGTGTATATGCACCGCGACTGGGACTCCTATATCGAGTACGGGCTGAACACCAAAAACCCTCACAAGGATATGTATTAAACCCGGTTACTTCCCTCTACGCGAAGGGATTGTAATAACACAGCAAAACAGCAAACACAGCATCGGAAAAGGAATTAAGAAAAGAGGTGTAAAGAGAGTGGTAAGAGTTACCATCGACGAAAATCTTTGCAAGGGCTGCGGTCTGTGTGCAAGAGCTTGTCCCAAGCACATCATCGAGTTGTCCAAGACCCGCATCAATGCAAAGGGCTACCATCCGGCAGAAGTGACGAACATGGAGGCGTGCATCGGCTGCACGTCCTGCGCCCGCACCTGTCCTGATGTGGTGATCCGAATCGAAAAAGACTAAGGAGGCAGAAAGAATATGGCTTTGACTCTTATGAAGGGCAGCGAAGCGATTGCAGAAGCCGCTATTCGTGCCGGCGCTCGCTTTTTCTTCGGTTACCCCATCACTCCGCAAACGGAGATCCCCGAATATATGTCCGCCCGTATGCCCGAGATCGGCGGCTGCTTCCTGCAGGCCGAGAGTGAAGTGGCGGCTATCAACATGGTGTATGGCGCTGCCGGTACCGGCGCCCGCGTCATCACCTCCTCCTCCAGCCCCGGCGTGTCCCTGAAGCAGGAAGGTATCTCCTACTGCGCAGGCGCCATGGTTCCCGCTGTTATCATCAACGTGATGCGCGGCGGCCCCGGTCTGGGTAATATCCAGGCATCCCAGGGCGACTATTTCCAGGGTGTCAAGGGCGGCGGCAACGGCGACTATCACCTGCTGACCTTCGCCCCCGCTTCTGTACAGGAGGCCATCGACCTGATGATGATCGCCTATGACAAGGCCGAAAAGTACCGTATCCCCGTGCTGTTCCTGGCGGACGGCATCATCGCTCAGATGATGGAGCCCGTGGAGCTGCCCGAGATGGTGGATTACAAGGTAGACCCGGAGAAGAAGCCCTGGGCCTGCACCGGCTGGAAGCCCGGCGATGATCCCGCTAAGCGCGGCATTATCAATTCTATCTACATCGATACCGAGAGCCTGGCTGTCCACAATGACGAGCTGCAGGCCATGTACAAGGAAGTCGTTGCCAACGAGCAGATGTGGGAAAGCTACAACTGCGAAGGCGCTGAGTACATCATTACTGCCTTCGGCACCGTGGCGCGTATCGCCAAGAGCGCTATCGCCGAGCTGAAGGAAAAAGGCATTAACGTCGGCCTGGTCCGCCCCATCACTGTGTGGCCCTTCCCCTATGACGCTGTGCGTGAGGCCTGCTGCCAGCCCGGCGTGAAGGCCGTTCTGGACGTTGAACTGAACGAAGGCCAGATGCTGGAGGACGTGAAGCTGGCCATCAATGGCGCCAAGCACGTTGACTTCTTCGGTCATTGCGGCAGCCAGATGCCCTCTACCGACGAGATCGTCACCAAGATCCTGAGCATGAAGGAGGGTAAATAAGATGGCTGTACTGTTCGAAAAGACTAAGCTGCTGACTGACAAGCAGTTCCACTATTGCCCCGGCTGCAACCACGGCATCATCCACCGTCTGGTAGCCGAGGTCATCGACGAGATGAAATTGGACGGCAAGGTGATCGGTGTGGCCCCTGTCGGCTGCTCCGTGTTTGCCTACGACTATTTCAACTGCGATATGTACGAGGCTGCCCACGGCCGCGCACCCGCTGTTGCCACCGGTATCAAGCGCTCCGTCGGCAAGGATACTCTGGTATTCACCTATCAGGGCGACGGTGACCTGGCGTCTATCGGTACCGCGGAGATCGTTCACGCCGCCCACCGCGGCGAGAAGATCACCACCATCTTTGTCAACAACGCGATCTATGGCATGACCGGCGGTCAGATGGCCCCCACCACCCTGATCGGCCAAAAGGCAACTACCTGCCCTGCTGGCCGCAGCGAGGAGTGGAGTGGTCTGCCTATCAAGATGTGCGAGATGCTGGCCGCTGTTCCCAGTTCTTACTACATTGAGCGCGTGGCGGTCAACAATACCGCCAACATCGCCAAGGCCAAGAAGGCCATTGCCAAGGCCTTCCGTCTGCAGATGGAGGGTAAGGGCTTCACCATGATCGAGGTACTGTCCACCTGCCCCACCAACTGGGGCCTGTCTCCGGTGGAAGCTATGAACTGGCTGGAGCAGAACATGATCCCCTACTATCCTCTGGGCGTTTACAAAGACAAGGAGGCGAAGTAACATGGAAAAAACCTTTATTTTCGCCGGTTTCGGCGGTCAGGGTATGCTGCTGATCGGTAAGTTCGTCGCCATGGCTTGTATGCTGGACGGTAAGCACGTTTCCTGGCTGCCCTCTTATGGCCCCGAGATGCGCGGCGGTACCGCCAACTGCTCCGTCATCGTCTCCGATGACCCCGTTGCCTCCCCTCTGGTGGACAAGGCCGACGTGATCGTGGCGATGAACCGTCCTTCTCTGGACAAGTTTGAAGCACACGTGAAGCCCGGCGGCGTTCTGGTCATCAACAGCTCCATCATCGACCGCAAAGCGGTTCGCGATGATATCACCGTGGTGTACTGCGATGCCAACGGCATTGCCGAATCCATCGGCAACCCCAAGGGTGCCAACGTGGCCATCCTGGGCGCGACCCTGGCCAAGGCTCCCGTCACCTCCGTGGAAAGCATGATGGAAGCTATCCGCATCGAGCTGGGTGAGAAGAAGGCCCGCTTCCTGGAGGGCAACAAGAAGGCTCTGCTGGCCGGCATGGAAGCCGCTAAGTAAGTCGTTCATACATTCTTACATCATTTTGGCCCTCGGCATCCGTATGGTTGCCGGGGGCTTTCTTTTGTTTACTACTATTTTCACCGAATGGTTTATTAAAAAGAAAAGGCCAGTGAAAAAGGTTTCCTTCACAGAAAAAAACTATTGACTTCCTACCAAACGTTTGGTATCATTACTCCATTATAAGGAGGTGTCGCTTTTGAGCTCTTTTTCTTATTTTGTGGGACAGCGCATCAAAAAATACCGCAAGAGCCGCGGCTATACCATCGAGCAATTCTCCGCCATGATCAATAAGAGCAAAGCGACGCTATCCAAGTACGAAAACGGTGCCATTACCATCGACATCGAAACACTGTACGAGATTGCGCAGGCACTGGATATTGATCTAAAATGCTTCATCGATTATCAGCCCCCCATGTTCCATGCGGAGCCGGCGCTACCTAAGAATAGCTACTTCAATCAGACATTGGCCTATATGTACTACTATGATGGCCGTATTCGCCAGATGGTACGCTCACTTCTTCGGTTTTCTCAGTCAGTGGACCACGAGAGTGTCGAGGTCACGTTGTATATGGGCGTGGCGTCCTTCTCCGACCCGGACCGTTGCCAGCATCTGTTCACCGGAGAGATGAAGGCTTACGACACCATCACCCACATGGTGTTGACCAATCAGATCAACGAGGCGGAAAAGATGTATATCTGTATGCTCAATCCCATGCAGAACCGTATGCCCGCCGTGGGACTGGTATCCGGTATCGGCTCCTCCCCGTTCTTTGCACCCATTGCATTGAAGGCGCTGATCTCTAAAGAGCCGCTGGAGGAAAACGACCGCCTGCTGGGCACCATCAAACTGGATAAGGATGATTATCATTTGCTGCGTTACTACAATATGATGGTGGTCAACCGTCCGGCCGCCCTATCCTTACAATAATATTTGACCGCGCAAAGGCTGTGAAGGTATACTCCTTCACAGCCTTTAATTCATTTTCTGCAATTCTCGCCGCAGTCGCAGGATGATACGCTTCTCCAGCCGCGATATGTAGCTCTGCGAAATCCCCAATCGATCCGCCACCTCCTTTTGGGTGAGCTCCTTGATACCGCCCAGGCCAAACCGCATGGTGATGATATCCCTCTCTCTCGGACTGAGGTGCGATACCGCCGTTTGCAGCAGCTGCCGGTCCACATCCGCTTCAATGGGCCGCATGACCACATCGCTGTCAGTCCCCAGTACGTCACTGAGCAGCAGTTCTTTTCCGTCCCAGTCGGTATTCAGCGGCTCATCGAAGCTGACCTCTGTCCGTTGTGCGCCGTTCTTCCGCAAGTACATGAGAATTTCATTCTCAATACACCGCGAGGCGTAGGTAGCCAGCTTGATATTCTTATCTGTCCGGAACGTATTGACCGCCTTGATCAATCCGATAGTGCCAATGGAGATCAGGTCCTCTATATGGATACCGGTATTTTCAAAACGTCTGGCTATGTAAACCACCAACCGCAGGTTGTGTTCGATCAGCGTCTGCCGCACCTGAAAATCGCCGGTATTCAGCTTTTCCAGCAGAACAGACTCCTCATCTCTCGGTAAGGGCGGCGGCAGCGTATCGCTCCCGCCGATGTACATGACCTTATCCGGCCTGTATACGCTGTGCCACAGGCGTTTCAGCCAAATCAGAAGCTTTGCCATGCCCTATTCTCCCTTCCATTGCCCCCCACAGGGCGTGATACCCGCCGCCATCACTGACAGCTTGCTCCGACAGCGCGACAGGTGTCCGTGGATAGCGTTTGCCATTCACTTCTATGTAATCGCTACAGGCTGCCAACAGCAGTCCTGCAGCCGTCCCCACCGCGCGAAAAGGCAGCAGTGTAAACCGTACCGGACAACCTATTCGGTGCAGCTTTGCCATTTTCTCTTCCGGAGACAGCTTCTCTGCCAAAACATCGGCCACCGCCGGTGTCCATAATGCATCTGCGGAACGGCGCTCCATTACCAGTGCCGGACACCCGGTAACCGGATCCCTCAGTGTATTACCCGTGTCGTGCAGGGCGGTAACGGTTTGTATCCTTCCGCCGACAGATACTTTGATCTGCAACAATTCTCCCCCTCCATGACGTGCTGCCTGACCGGCAAAAAGCCGGAGAAGCACGTAAAACAATATACTGACCAGTATAAGCGCTTGCCAGCTAACATCGGCGTAATACAACCGCTGTGCCAGTCCCGCCACCGAGCCAAAGGCCAGGCCGAGGGCCAGCAGGGCGCCGGCGAGGGCGGCCGAAAGCAAAAAAAATGTGAGGACCGGGCGGAAACGGCGAAACGCGGCAAGCGCCAGCAAGCCTCCAAAGGCCAATCGGATCGCCGGGTGAGCCAAAAATGCAAGCTCGGAAATAAAGACCGCAGCCGCGTAAACGCCGCCCAGCACCGCGCAAAAAATCAGCCGCCTTCGATGCAGCGGAAAGCCGCAAAGCCTTGCGGCACATAGGAAAAGCAGATAGTCTACCACGCTGTTGAGCAGGAAAACGCGGTCCAGATACACCACAGTCATTGCCTCACCTCGCTGCCACTATTATAGAGCGGCGGGACGAAAAAAAACGTCGCAACCAGGCGGGCACCGCAGCATTTGTAACCGGTTCGTTACCGCTTTATAATCCATCCGTCACCGCTTTTCATTGACATTCCGCGTCATTTTGGTATACATTTTGATATAGCTTTTGTTGCTCTTTTATGGCTGTTGTTGACACCTTATTGACACCTTATTGGCACCTTTTCTATACCTCGTGAGGATCAACCTTACGAGGGTACGTTTTTTTACGGGTCAAAAAATACCGTGATTGTATTTGATCTGCCCATATAGGATAAAGGCCAGGCCAATAGTTATCGCCGGAAAGATGATATAATCTATTGCCGCCTCATTCCAGAATGTGGCGAAATACGCCAAGATCAGGGACGCCCCCATAATGACCGTTCCCGTCCCCACCGCCTTACCGTATTTGGGGATGTCCTCTTCTTTCACTTTCCTGCGGTTATAGGAATGTATGGTGCTGATATTCCCTTTGATATTCAAGATGCCGAGCACCGACAAAAATATACCAAAAATCAAAAGCAATACATTATCCATAGCGGCCTCCCAAAAATAGAATAATTCTTCAAAGCTTTTGTCCAAAGCAATACAGAGGAAATAGATGACCCACGGGCTGTAAAGAATGGTATGGGCCAGCGCGGAGGACAGCACAGAAACCATGCAGCATACCAGCTGTCTGTATGGCGGCTCTCCCGCTAATAGAAAACCATAACCACCAGTAAACTGGTGGTTATGATTCATGATCAAAGATGGCCTTCTTCTCCAGCAGGGGCGTAAACTCGTCCTTCCACCGGTGGTGCATGGCGGACACATCGTACAGGGAAAGGGCCTCGCGGTCCATATCCAGACGAATGAGCACGTCGTAACGGTTGTCCCGGTCCACGCAGTTGGGAATGACCTCCGCGCCGTGAACGCCGGGAATATCCGCCGCGGCGGAGAATATCTCCCGGATACGCGGCAGCAGCGCGGCGCGCTGCGCCTTGGCCTCCGGAGTGAATTTTGCCAGAATACAGTGCTTCATGGCAGCCTCACAGTCCCAGGTACGGCAGGACCAGCGTTACGGCCATAACGATGGCCAGCAGCAGGGCGATGCCCATAGCGAAGTATCTTGTCCATTTCGGTCTCATTGCAATTCCTCCTTCGGCACGATGCGCCGTATCATTTTTTCGATCTTACGCCGGGGCTGCATGACCTCGTGGCCGCAGCCGAGGCACCGGAGCTTGATATCCATGCCCACGCGGAGCACCTGCCAGCGTTTACTGCCGCAGGGGTGCTCCTTTTTCAGCTCTAAAACATCATGTAACCGCAGGTCCATTTCCGTTCTTCCTCTTAATGTCGTCCCAGTACCGCTTGGCGGCCTGCTCGGTCTTGTTTTCGCCGTACGCATAGTAATGCGTATCCCCCAAAGACTCCGGCAGATAGCGCTGCTGCACATAGTGGTCCGGGTAATTGTGGGGGTACTTATAGGCGGGGGCTTTGTCCGCGCCGGTACTGTCGGCGTGGACGTTTTTCAGGTGCCGGGGGATGTCACCCACCGCGCCGCGCTGAATATCCTCCATAGCGGCGATGATAGCGTTGTGGGCGCTGTTGGATTTGGGCGCGGTGGCCAGCAGCACCGCCGCCTCGGCCAGGGGCAGCCGCGCCTCCGGCAGGCCCAGCTGCAGTGCCGCGTCCACGCAGCTTTTTGTGACGGTGATGGCCTGCGGGTACGCAAGGCCGATATCCTCCGCCGCGATGCACAGCAGACGACGGCAGGGAGAGATCAAGTCGCCCGCCACCAGCAGACGACCCAGGTAGTACACCGCCGCGTCCGGGTCGGAGCCTCGGATGGATTTGTGCAGGGCGGAGAGCAGGTCATAGTGGTCATCCCCCTCCCTGTCATACCGCATGGCGCTGCACTGGCTTAGCTGTAAAGCATCATCCCTTGTCACATATAATCCGCCATCCTTCGGCTTGGCGGAACGGTACAGCAGCTCCACGGCGTTGATGGCCTTTCGGACATCGCCGCCGCAACCGGCGGCCACTGTGCGGGGCACATCCTCTTCCCAGGTAAAGGGCAGCTGGCTCCTCTCCTGCTCGATACGCAGGCCCCGTTCCACGGCGGGGATGGTATCCTCCACCGACAGAGGCTTAAATTCAAAAACCGTGCTGCGGGACAGGAGTGCGTTGTAGATATAGAAATACGGGTTCTCTGTGGTAGAGGCGATCAGGGTGATCTTGCCGTTTTCCAGGAATTCCAACAGGCTCTGCTGCTGTTTCTTGTTGAAATACTGTATCTCATCCAGGTACAGCAGGATACCGTTTGGAGCCATCATGGTGTCCACATCCGCCATGACATTCTTCACATCCTGGAGGGATGCGGTGGTGGCGTTAAGGGTATACAGCGCCTTTTTCGCCTGCTTGGCGATAATGTTGGCCACGGTGGTCTTGCCGGTACCGGAGGGACCGTAGAAAATGAGGTTGGCATCGGTGCCGTTCTCGATCAGGCGGCGCAGCAGCGCCCCCTCGCCCAGCAGGTGCTTCTGTCCGGCCACATCGTCAAGCGTCTGGGGCCGTATCTCGTCTGCCAGCGGACGCATAGCGGCACCGCCTCCCTTCTGTGGAAAATCTTATGAAACAGTATAGCACAGATTGCCTTTTTCTGCAACCTCTGTTACAATTGGGATGAGGTGATGTCGCATGAAGTCGAAGGAACAGGTCGGCGCCATTATCGCGGCGCTGAAGACGCTGTACCCGGACGCGCTGTGTTCGCTGGACTATGAGAAGGACTATGAGCTGCTGTTCTCCGTGCGTCTGGCGGCGCAGTGCACCGACGCGCGGGTCAATCTGGTGACGCCGGCGCTGTTTGCCCGCTATCCCACGCTGGAGGCCTTTGCCGCCGCCGATGTGGACGAGGTAGGTACATATATCCAGTCCTGCGGCTTCTGGCGGGCCAAGGCCCGGGACATCGTTGGCTCCGCAAAAATGCTGGTGGAGCGCTTCGGCGGAAAGGTCCCGGACAACATGGAGGACCTGCTCTCACTGCCCGGTGTGGGGCGGAAAACAGCCAACCTGATCCTGGGCGATATCTACGGAAAGGACGGCTATGTCTGCGACACCCACTGCATCCGCATCACCGGACGGCTGGGACTGACGGACGGCAGCAAGGACCCGCTGAAGGTGGAGCAGCAGCTGCGAAAGGTCATTCCACCGGAGGAGGCCAATAACTTCTGCCACCGGATGGTGCTCCATGGCCGTGCGCTGTGTATGGCACGGAAGCCGGACTGCGGTGACTGCTCCCTCCGACCGCTCTGCGATCACGGCAGCGGGAAATAAAGCTGAGAACCATGCCCTCCGGCATGGTTCTCAGCTTTGTACGCCATCAGAGCACCATGACCAGCGTTCCGATGGTGATAAGGACGCAGCCTATCAGCGATTTGACGGTGAACTGCTCCCGCAGAAACACAAACGCCAGCACCAGCGTAATGACCACACTCAGCTTGTCGATGGGCACGACCTTGGAGGCTTCGCCCATCTGCAACGCCTTGTAATAGCACAGCCACGAGGCGCCTGTAGCCAGTCCCGACAGAATAAGGAACAGCCAGCTTTTTCGGCTGATATCCCCGATGCCGCCCTGCGCGTTCGTCAGGAACACCATCCCCCACGCCATGAGCACCACGACCACCGTTCGGACAGCCGTGGCGAGGTTGGAGTTCACCCCGTCGATACCCACTTTCGCCAATATCGAAGTCAATGCCGCAAACACCGCCGACAGCAGAGCAAATACAAACCACATTTTATTTCACCCTCAGAACCATTCGATCCGCCAGTTCCCGCAGGAAATCGCTGTCCGCCCAACCGGCCACCGCAGCCTTGGCGCGTTTTGTCTGCGCCTCGACCTCCCTCTGGCAGCCGTCTACACCCAGCAGATCCACAAATGTCACCTTGCCCTCCGCCTTGTCAGAGCCGATGGGCTTGCCGAACACCTCCTGTGCGCCTGTCACATCCAGGATATCGTCACGGAGCTGGAAGGCCAGACCAAGGCCATCGCCGAATTCACGGGCCTGACGGCGCTTTTCCGCGTCCATTCCGGCGGCCACGCAGCCCAGCTCCGCTGCGGCGGAGATCATGGCGCAGGTCTTGAGACGGTCCAGCTGGGTCAGGCCGGCTTCATCTCGGACATCGCAGAGGGTGTCCAGCACCTGCCCGGCCACCATGCCGTCGGCACCGGCGGCGTTGGCCAGGACCTCGACCGCCGCGATACGGCTTTCGGCGGGCAGTCCCGTCGCCTGGGCAATGAGACGAAAGGCCTCGGGCTGGAGTGCGTCGCCGGCCAGAATGGACAGCGTCTCGCCGTAGACCTTGTGGTTGGTGGGCTTGCCACGGCGCAGATCGTCGTCGTCCATGCAGGGCAGGTCGTCGTGGATAAGGGAATAGTTGTGCACCAGCTCCAGCGCGCAGGCATAGGGCAGCGCCAGGTGCCAATCGATACCGCCCAGACGGGCAAATTCCAGCGTCAGCACCGGGCGGATACGTTTGCCACCGGAGAGCACACTGTACCGCATGGCATCGTAGAGACGGTCATAGGGGGCGCTGCCGGCAAAAAGGGCGGAAAGGTAGTCCTCTACCGCCGCGCGGTACTGCTCATAGTGTCTTTCGTAGTCCATGGCTCAATCCTCCGCAGCAAAATCATGCTCCACCGGCGCGTCATCGGGGCCCTTGGACAGCTTGACCACCTTCTGCTCGGCGGTGTCCAGCTCCTTGCGGCAGGCGTTCACCAGCTTGGTGCCCTCCTCGAACAGCGCCATGCTGTCGCCCAGCGTGGCATCGCCCCTTTCCAGCAGGGAGACGATCTCCTCCAGCCGGGACATATTCTCCTCAAACGTCTTTTTTGCTGCCATGTTCGTTCTCCTTTTCCTTTACTTGGCATCGCAGGGCGCCGTCGGCCAGCCGCAGGCGCAGGGTCTCCCCTATCCGCGCCTGATCGGCGCTGCGGAGCACTGTGCCGTCCGGCTGCTGAGCCAGTGCGTAGCCGCGGCCCAGGACCTTCAATGGGCTGAGGGCATCCAGCGACGCGGCCAGCGCGCCGAAGCGGCGGTTTTGGACATCTGTCACCACACGCATGGCGGCACAGAGCCGGTGGGTCATATGGTCCACATCCTGGCGGCGGTCCGCCAGGTAAGCGGTCGGGTCCGTGAGGACGCGTTTTTTCGACAGGGACTCTAAACGGCGGGAATGGGTGGCGATATCGCGGCGTATCGACTGTGTCATGCGGGAATGGGCGGCATCCAGCGTCCGCAGCAGCTCGGCCATGTCCGGCACGGCGATCTCGGCGGCGTTGGAGGGCGTGGAGGCCCGCCGGTCCGCTACGAAGTCGCTGATGGCCACGTCCGGCTCGTGGCCCACCGCCGAGATGACGGGAATATCCGAGTCGTAGATGGCGCGGGCCACGCGCTCGTCGTTAAAGGCCCACAGGTCCTCCAGAGAACCGCCGCCGCGGCCGGTGATGAGCACATCGGCCAGGCCGTGGGCGTTGGCGTAACGGATGGCGCCGGCGATCTCCGCCGGGGCCTCAGTTCCCTGCACGCGAACGGGCAGCAGAAGGACCTTAGCGATGGGATAGCGGCGGCGGAGGATGCGGATCATGTCGTGGACCGCCGCGCCTGCCGGGGAGGTGACGATGGCGATGCGCCGGGGATATGGCGGCAGGGGGTTTTTATGGATCTCGTCAAACAGGCCCTCCTTCCGCAGCTTTTCCTTCAGCTGCTCAAAGGCCACACTCAGGTCGCCGGCGCCCTCGGGCGTCAGGCCGGTGCAGTACAGCTGGTAGGCGCCGTCGCGGGGATAGACGCTGATACGGCCGGAGGCGATGACCTGCATACCGTTTTCCGGGCGGAAGCGCAGGCGCGCAGCGCTGCCCCTGAACATAACACACTTCAGACTGCACTGACTGTCCTTCAGCGTAAAGTAGTGATGGCCGGAGGGGTATAGTTTGTAGTTGGAGATCTCGCCCCGCAGCAGGACCTCCTGCAATGGCGGCACATTGTCCAACAGGTCCTTGATAAACTGGTTGACCTCGGACACCGTGAAAATATACTGGCCCGACGTGGCGATCACTCCTTTCTGTATGCGACCTGAAAAGGCAGAGCTTTCACGCTCTGCCTTTCGTATGTGGTTTTCAGTCCTTTTCCTTGACCTCGCCCCGGGCGAAGCTGCCCAGAATACCGTTGATAAATTTGGCGACCTCGGGCGTTTCGTACTTCTTGGCGATCGTCACCGCCTCGCTGATGGCGGCGCCCTGCGGAATGTCCGCCATATAGAGTATCTCGTACATAGCCACACGCATGATGGCGGATGCTACCAGTGAAATGCGCTCAAATCGCCAGCCCCGGGCGTACTTTTCAATGTCGGCGTCCAGCTCGGCGGCGTGCTCCGCCACACCGGAGACCAGGCGGCGGATATACGCCTCCTGCTTGGTGTTGGGCCGGTCGGCGTAGAGGTCATCCTCTGCCGCCAGCTCGGCAAAGCGTTCATCGCTGAGCTGCTGGTCCAGAAACTCCTCCACCGGCAGTTCGGTGAAGCTCAGCTGGTACGCCAAGTGTATGGCGATTTCCCGTGCGGTGCTGCGTGTCATAAGCGTTCGTCCTTTTCTCTCTCGTCTGTTGTTCAGTTGAAGCTGATGCCGCCCACGTGGACGTTCACCGCCGCCACCTTGAAGCCGGTCATACCCTCCAGCGCGGTATGCACATTTTTCTGGACCTTTTTGGCCACATCGCTGATGGCGCAGCCGTAGCGCACCGCAACAAAAATGCCCACAACGATCTGCTCGCCGTCCAGTTCAACACGGACGCCCTTGCAGGTCATTTTTTTACCGCCCATCAGGTCGGATACGTTGGCGCTCATCAGAGCGCTGACGCCGTCCACCTCCAAGGCTGTGGTACTGGCAATGGAGGCCAGCACATCCTCTGAGATCTGGATGCTGCCGTCATCCTCCTGGTGGATCATATATTCCTTATTTTCAGCCATGGTCTGTTTGTCTCCTCACAGTTGTCATTGGTACTTAGCTAATTGCAGTATAGGATTATACCATTTTTTACGGGGAAATACAACACCTATTTTGCACCGGACGTTCCCGCTTCCATGATCTTGATCTGGCCGGGAGTGTAGGATGTCTCCGCGATGACGATATCCTTGATCTTCGCTACGTCCTCCGCCTCCAGACCGTCGGGCGCCGATACCACCACGCTGATGGAGTCCGCGCCCATAAAGGCCACGCAGTCGGCATAGCCTTTTGCCACCACCAGGTTCTCAATCTGTGTCTCCGCCACGGTGTAGCCCGCCAGCACCTGAAGCGTCTCGGATGCCTCGTTGGCTACCTCCTCTGAGGCGTTCTCCTCGCCCTTGGCCTCCTCCAGCATACTGATGGCGGTATCGCGGGCCTGCTTGCGGCTGAGCCGGGCAGTGGAGAAATAGTCGTCTCCGGCGGTATCCGCAGTATCCGCCTGTGCCTCCGCAGTCTCGCCATTGACCAGCGTGGACTGGCCAAGCACCTTGGAGGTATCCGCCACATCCCCGGCATAGCGCCAGTTCAAATACACCGATGTACCCACCAGCACCACCACGGCCGCCGCTACGGCGCGGCGCTTCCATACCTGCTTCATACTGTCGTTCCTCCCATTTATTGTTACTGTTTCCATTGGACTACCGATATCTTATCGCTGCTGAGTCCTGTCAGCACAGACACCGTCTCCAGCACCCGCAGGCGCACACGGCTGTCGCCTGCCCCCTGACAGACCACCACCGCCCCCTGATAGGTGGGGTACAGCCGCCGGGTGACCACGACCTCCTGCTTGCCGCTGCCGCGGTTCACCGTCAGGACCTGACTGTCCTGCCGCACATCACCGCCGCTGCCCAGAGTGGCGCTGCTATCCTCCGCCAGCGACAACGTTTCACCGCTGTGCAGCGTCAGCATCACCTGCACCCGACCCACGCCATCCATGGCGGACAGCACCTCCGCCATACGGCGCTCCGTCTCCTCCAGAGAGAAGGACATCTCCTCCCCTGCCGTGTCGGCGGCTTCGGTCTCCTGCTTACCGGCGGGCAGCAGCATCAGCACCACGCCGGCCAGGGCCACCAGCACCGCGAAGCGGTATTTATTCAGTATATCTTTCAGCTTTTCCATCATTCGTCTGCCTCACGCCAATACTGGTGCGCGTCGTCGATGGCCAGTTCCGTGCTGAGCCACGCGGACAGCGCCTCGTCCTTGGGAATGTCCAGCGTCACGGCGCTGGGCCAGGGTACGCCGTCACGCTCCTCAGTCTCTACCCGAGGGGTACATGTGATGCCCAGGTCATCTCCCTTGCTGGCAATATATGCGGCGGTCTTGTCCGCTATGAGCGCGGCGAATTCCGCATCGCCGGATCTGCGATATTCCTCTGTCAGCGCCTGGATCTGCTGCCGATAGTCCTCATAGCGGAGGGCCAGCTCAGTCAGGTCCAGGCCCAGCAGCGGTCGGACGATGACCAGCAGCAGTGCCATGCCGCCCACGGTGTGGGCCACCGCCTTCATACGCCCACGGGGCAGCAGGGCGTAGAGTATCCCAACGATCATGCCCGCCGCGATGACACCGAGAAGCCAGGTACGCAGGGTTTCCGCGATCATGTACTCACCACCGATACAGAAGAGATTATGGAGATCAGCAGGGCCAGCGCACAGCTGCCGGTCATGCCCAGCATCAGGCCGAAAGCGGAGCCCAGCGCGTCGATCAGGTCCGCCAGAGGCTCCTGGGTCACGGTGCCCGCCAGAAACGCCGCCAGCTTATACAGCAGGTACTGCACGGCCATGGTGATAAAGGGCGTCAGGCAGATGGCCAGCACTGCCAGCAGGCCGAATACGCCGATGGCGCCCTTCAGCATCCCGGCACCGGCCAGCACCGTGCCGGCGGCATCGGAGATGATGGAGCCCACCACCGGCACCGCTGTGGCGATGGCGGTGCGCGTCAACTGGGTAGACAGGGCGTCCGCCGCGGAGGTGGCCGCACCGGTCACCGACAGGAAGCCGGTAAAGACCAGCATCAGGGCCGTCAGTGCCCAGGCGACGCACTTGCGGAGGCCCTGGCCGATCTTTTGCAGACTATGGCCGGGAACCACGGCGTCCGCGGCGGCAGCAGCAATGCAGGCGTACAGCAGCGGCAGCAGTACCTGACGGATAAGGCTGATGAGCAGATCGGTGAAGAACACCGTGGCCACCTGCCTGGCACCGGCGGTGATATAGCCGCCGCCGGCGGCCACGGCGGCGGACAGGGTGGGCAGCAGTGCCTTGGAGAACACCTCCAGCTGGGACATGGTCTCCACACCCAGGCCCATCATCCGGCGGAAGTCGCCCGCCGCCACAAGGGTGATGGCCAGCACACCCGCCACGGAGACATAGCGGGGTACGCCGGGACTGTCCGCCGCCGCAAGGCAGCTCTCCGCCAGACTGCACAGCAGCACCACGCCCAACAGCAGGGCCGCGCCGGAGGCCTGGGTCTCCAGCGCTGTGCGGACATAGGCGCAGGCGCTGTGCCACAGATCGCCCAGACCCTGCCACAGTGTCTCGTGGGAGGCGGAGGTGTCCATTTCCGGCAGGATATCCGCCGCCTCCGGCGGGACGGCGTCCTTCACGGAGTCGGGCAGTTCGGCAGCCCAGGCACAGTCCAGACACAGAAGAAGCAGTGTCAGACAGAACAGGACTTTTTTCATAGCAGTGACTCCAACAGGTCCCAGACAGCGCGGAACAGCGGCAGGGACACCACGATGGCCGCCACGGCCCCGGCAGTCTCCAGCACGGAAGCGAGGGCGCCCTCGCCGGCATCCCGGCACAGGTCGGAGCCTGTCCGGCAGATCAGGGCGATGCAGACCGTTTTCAGCAGCGGCTGAAACAGCTGCTCCGGCAGCTGACCCCAGGCCGAGGCCTCTTCCCAGAAATCCCGGAGCTGACCCAGCGGCTCCAGCAGCAGGGCGACCGCCACGCCGCAGACAGCCAGGACAAGCAGCAGCGCCAGCTCTCCCCCACCGCGGCGCAGCAGTACCGCCAGCAGGGCCCCCAGCAGGCACAGTGCCGCCAATCGCAGTACCGTATCCATGCGTCACAGGGAGAACAGGGTCTTTACCAGGTCGAACAGGTCACTGATCTGCTGCACCAGCATCATCAGCACCACGACCAGGCCCGCCAGCGTGGTCATCATGGCCTGCTCCTCCCGGCCGCTTCGCACCAGCAGCAAATTCAGCACCGCCACCAGGATACCGATGGCCGCTATTTTGAAAATCAGGTCAACATCCATTGTCTGTCCCTCACAGAAGTAAAATGATCATCAGTCCTGCACCGCACAGCGTGGCCGTGGTGGTCACGCGGCGGCTGTGCCGATCCGCCTCGCGGCGCTTTTCGTAGAGCTGCTCGGCCTCCGCCCGGGCGCGGGCGATGGTGCTCTCCAGGCGCTGGGCATCGCCACTCCAGGAAATGCGGCAAAGCAGGTCACGGAGTTCTGCGTCTGAAAGCTGGTGAAAGGTATTCTCCCAAGCAAGCTGTAAAGTCATATCGCTTTGAACTTTGTCCCGTATCTGACAGAACCAGACACCGCAGTGCTCCCGGGTCTGCAGCATCTCCAACAGCGGCAGGACCGGCGTGCGCTGCCAGCGGATGGCACTCTCCATCTCCCCCAGGGCGGCGGCAAAGGACCACAGCAGGTCGCGGCACCGGCGCTGGCGTGCGTAATAGCGCCGCAGGGCCAGAATGGCGGCGCTCAGTACCAGTACCGCACCGGCCGCCGCGGTCACAGGGCCTCCGTGCGGTACTGCCGCCGGCCATCCGATGCGCTGATGGTGATGAGACAACGGAAGACGCCGGCCTCCGCCAGCTGGCGGAACAGCGGCTTGCGGCGCAGCTCTTCTCCGTCCTCGGCGTGGATCGTGGCCAGCAGCTTAACGCCGCAGTTAGCCGCCGCTGTCATTGCCAGAATATCCGCCGCCTCGGTGATCTCGTCCACGGCGATGACCTGGGGATTGGCGCTCCGCAGCAGCATGGGGATGCCCAGTGCCTTGGGACAGCCGTCCAGCACGTCGGTATGACAGCCTACGTCCAACTGCGGTACACCGCGGTACATCCCGGCCAACTCACCGCGCTCGTCCACCACGCCTACCCGCAGGGGACAGCGATCCTCTGTGCCGTTGGACAGTGTGGCGATCATGTCGCGCAGGAGCGTGGTCTTGCCGCCACCGGGCGGCGCTGCGATCAGCGTACTGTCAAAGCCGCCTGCTGACCATTCCGGGACCTCCTGCCACAACCCACGGACCTGGCGGCTGATCCGTACCACGGCGGAGGAGATATCCCGCAGGGCTGTGCCGCCGTCCCCCCTGACCGCTACGGTGCCGCACAGGCCGATACGGAAGCCGCCCCGGCCGATAAGATAGCCCTTGCCCATCGTCTCCGCCGCCGCGTAGCGGGAATAGCCCGTTACCGCGTCGCACAGCTGTTCCAAGTCCGCCTGAGTAACACTTTGGCGCGGCAGTTCATCGCTGACAAGTAATTCTCCTTCACACGTCAGCAGTGTCATCGGTCGTCCTGCCCGCAGGCGGAACTCCTCCGCCTGGGCCTTGCGGTGCTCCGGCACACGCCGGGCAGCCTGCTGCCAGCGGCTGGGCAGCAATGCAGCCGCCTGCTCATAGCGTCCGACCGCCTCTCCGATCTCCATGATGACGCCCTCCTTTGTTGGTCTTGACCCCAACGTATGAAAGCTCGTCCCGGAATATGCACAAAAGCCCGCCGGGCAAGGCGGGCTTCTGCTGAAAAGCGCCCCCTGCCTGCGGCAGAGGGCGCTTGATAGACGCTTTTGTTATATCTTATGTTATGCCTGCTGCGGCTGCTCCGCCTTTTTGGCACGGAAGAAATGAATGACCAGAAATACCAGGAACGCAATACTGATATAGCCAAAGATGGGATAGACAGTGCCGATGATCTCGGCAAACCCCAGCAGGCTCGCCGCCCAGGCCAGCACGGAAACTGCCAGCAGCACCGGGTTTTTGTGGGTACGGACAAAGGCGGACTTCTGCTCCACATAGGCACTCATGCCCACCAGACTGGCCAGAGCGTTGCAGAACATGGCCACCAGCAGCATAATGCCGTAGATCGTACCCAGCGTACCGTTGAGCCGGGAGGCCAACGCCACCATGGGCAGCTCCGCCTGCACCGCCTCGGGATAGGTACCCAGACTGGTGAGGATACTGCCCGCCACCGCCAACAGCATAACGCCGGAGAGAGCAATACCCACATAGACGTGCTTTTTCTCCCGCACATACTGCCCCACCGGGGACATGATGCCGATACCGCCCAGAATGTTATAGGCCACGAAGGTCAGCGTGGCGATAAACCAGTTGGGCATCAGAGGATTGGTATTGGTATATTGCAGCTGCAAGATGCCCTCCGTGCCAAAGGTGCACCAGGCACCTACGGCAAAACCAACCGTGGCCAGCACCAAAATGGGGATCATGGCAGAGAAGGCATTGACCATACCGCTGACGCCAAGAAGCGCCACCAGGAACACCGCCAGCATGAACACGGCGCTGCCCAGCCAAGTGGGCACACGAAACAGCTGGGTCAGCATGGCGCCCACACCGGCGGACATACTCACCACCACAAAGAAGAGGAACATCGCCCCAATGACACCGGTGGCGGCACGGAGCCACTTAACGTCCCACGGTACCAGCAGCTTGTCCATTTCGGCGCATTTCGTCATCTGCGTCAACCGGACGAACAGAATGCCGATGACCGTAAACAGCAGCGCCGCCAGGACAAAGCCCACATAGCCCCAGTTGCCGAAGGCGCCAAAGAACTGCCACAGCTCCTGGCCGGAAATAAACCCCGCGCCCAAAAAACAGCCGACGTAGGTAAACGCCAGCGAAAAGGTCTTGATCTGCTTCATACCACACCTCATGTCGAATTTGCTCTACCAATATAGCTTATTTCCCCCGCCGCGTCAACCCCCGCCGACCCTGCGGGAAAATTGGATAGGCTATGAAAAATTTTTTCACTGAATGCTTCGGCTTTTCGTTGACGATGGGCGCAATATGTTGTATACTATTACCGGAAATTGTGCCCGTTTTGGCAGAGATATTGCTTTAAACGGCAAAAGAAATCGTACAGGAGGAGCGTATATGATAAACACGATCGACGGCATCATCGCGGCGGCCAAAGGCGGAAAGACCGGCGTTATCGCCGTGGCGGCGGCCCACGACCAGCCTGTTATCGAGGCTGTGGTCGAGGCCCGCAGGGAGGGTATTGCCACGCCCATTCTTGTGGGACATGAGGAAGAGATCAAGGCGATGCTGACCGGCCTGGGTGAAGCCCCTGCCGACTACGAGATCATCGCCGGCGATACCGACCAGGACTGCGCGGCCAAGGCCGTGGCCCTGTGTGCCGAGGGAAAAGCCAACTTCCTGATGAAGGGCATCCTAGGCACTGCCGATCTGATGCGCGCGGTGTTTAACAAGGAGCACGGCCTGCGTACTGATCATCTTACCACCCACTGTATGCTGTATGAGATCCCCGCTCTGGGCCGTATGCTGGTGCTGACCGACGGCGGCGTCAACACCTTCCCCGATCTGGAGAAGAAGGCAGATATTCTGGAGAACGCAGCCATGGTCCTGCAGGCGCTGGGCTATGAGCACATCAACGCCTCCTGCGTGTGCGGCGCAGAGCAGGTAAATCCCAAGGTACAGTCCACCGTGGATGCCGACGCGCTGGCCCACATGACTGACCGCTGGGCCAAGTACAATATGGACGTGTGCGGCCCCGTAGCGCTGGATCTGGCCGTCAGCGAAGAGGCCTGCCATCACAAGCACTATATCGCCCCCGGTGCCGGCAAGGCGGATATCCTGCTGGTCCCCAACTATGAGGTAGGCAACGGCATTGGCAAAGCCGCCAATCTGTTCGGCAACGCCAAGAACGCCGGTATCATTCTGGGCGCCAAGGTGCCCATCGTGTTGGTGAGCCGCGCTGACAGCGCGTATTCTAAGCTTGCCTCCATCGCACTGGGCAGTGTGTTGTCCAGTCGGATGAAGCTTGCGTAAAGTCGTATTGCACAAGAATTTGTTTCGCCTGACTACATTTTTTACAAAATTATCTCGTCAGATTGACAATTGCTTGACAATTTGCACGGTGAAGCCTATCATGGAGATGGTTCATCTGCCGCGCCGCGGCATGGACATAGTACAATAACGTAAAAGAGGAGATTATGTTATGGTCAATCAGGAATACTACAATCTGGGTACGGCGCCCTCTGTGATCCGCCAGCTGTTCGCCTACGGTCTGGAGCAGGCCGCCAAGGTCGGCGCGGACAAGGTGTATGACTATTCTCTGGGCAATCCCAGCATTCCCGCCCCCAAGAAGGTCAACGAGTCCATCAAGAAGCTCGTGGACGAGATGGATTCCATCAAGCTGCACGGCTATTCCATGGCTGCCGGCTTCGATACCGCCCGTGCCGCCGTGGCCAAGGATCTGGCCGAGCGCTTCGGCCTGGATGTGAAAGCCAGCGAGCTGTTCTTCACCTGCGGCGCTGCTCCCGCGCTGATCTCCATCATCAAGGCCCTGATCGTGGACGCCGACAGCGAGATCATGGCAGTGGCCCCCTTCTTCCCCGAGTATCGCCCCTTCGTCAACGCCAACGGCGGCAAGCTGGTGGTGGTCCCCGCCGACACCAAGGCATTCCAGATCCATCTGGACGAGGTGGAAAAGCGCATCACGAAGAACACCCAGGGTATTATCATCAACTCCCCCAATAATCCCTCCGGCGTTGTGTATACCGAGGAGACCCTGAAGGGTCTGGCTGCCCTGCTGGAGCGCAAGAGCAAGGAATACGGCCATCCCATCTACATCATTGCCGATGAGCCCTACCGTGAGCTGGTCTACGGCGGCGTGAAGGTCCCCTTCATCCCCTGCCTGTACAAGAACACCATCGTATGCTACTCCTATTCCAAGTCCCTGTCTCTGCCCGGCGAGCGTATCGGCTATGTGTACGTCCCCGGCTTCGCCGAGGATGCCGACGCGGTGTACGCCGCTATCTCCGGTGCCGCCCGTATCATGGGCCACGTCTGCCCGCCCACGCTGATGCAGAAGGTCATCGAGTACTGCGCCGAGGAGCGCCCCGATCTGGTGGCTTACGACGAGAACCGCAACCTGCTGTACAGCAGCCTGCGTGAGATGGGCTATGAGTGCGCCAAGCCCGACGGCGCGTTCTACCTGTTCGTCAAGGCCCCCAACGGCGATGCCAACGCTTTCTCCGAGAAGGCCAAGCTGGAGCACAACCTGCTGGTAGTGCCCGCGGACGGTTTCGGCTGCCCCGGCTATTTCCGCCTGAGCTACTGCGTGGCCAATGACATGATCCAGCGCAGCCTGCCCGCCTTCAAGGCCATGATCGAGAGCTATAAATAAGCTGATCAATTCCTACCATAATCAGAAGCGTCCGCAGCATGAGCTGCGGACGCTTCTTGTAATATAGTTCACAAACATACGATGGATATCCTGTAAATTTTTGCGGTTATTCCTCTTGCATTTTGCGGAGGGTTCGCCTATAATGGCAACATATTTTTATAAGAGAGGTGTTTCACGCATGAGCAAAGTGACGATCCCTGCTGGGTACAAGACGCCGCTGTCCACCTATGAGATGCAGCGCGCAATCGAGTTCATCAAGAGCAATTTCCAAGTGAATCTGGGGCAGGCGCTCAATCTGCGGCGCGTTTCGGCTCCCCTGTTCGTGGAGGAGAATTCGGGTCTGAACGATAACCTCAATGGCGTGGAGCGCCCTGTGTCCTTCGATATCCCTGATGTGGGCGCACAGGGCCAGGTGGTGCATTCCCTGGCCAAGTGGAAGCGTCTGGCGCTGAAGCGCTACGACTTCAAGCCCGGCAAGGGCCTGTTCACCGATATGAACGCTATCCGCCGCGATGAGGAAGTGGACAACCTCCACTCCGTGTATGTGGACCAGTGGGACTGGGAGAAGGTCATCGAGCGCCGCGACCGCAACGTGGCCTATCTGGAGCAGACCGTGCGCGCCATCGTGGGCGCTGTGGTGGAGACCAACGACGCCCTGCAGATCGCCTTTCCCAGCCTGCACACCAAGCTGGACCGCGAGGTGTTCTTCGTCACCACCCAGGAGTTGGAGGACCGCTGGCCCGACTATACGCCTAAGCAACGTGAGGACGCTATCTGCAAGGAACACCATACCGTGTTTCTGATGCAGATCGGCGATGACCTGAAGCGCAGCGGCAAGCCCCACGACGGCCGCGCCCCCGACTACGACGACTGGTCCCTGAACGGCGACATCCTGATGTACAACCCCGTGCTGGACCGCGCCTTTGAGATCTCCTCCATGGGCATCCGTGTGGATGAGGCCGCTATGGACTACCAGCTGCACAAGCGCGGCTGTGATGACCGCCGCGAGCTGCCCTTCCACAAAATGCTGCTGGCGGGCCAGCTGCCCCTGACCATTGGCGGTGGTATCGGCCAGAGCCGTCTGTGTATGCTGATGATCGGCACTTGCCACATCGGCGAAGTGCAGGCCAGCCTGTGGGACAAGGAGACCATGGAAGCCTGCGAAAAGGCCGGCGTCATGATCCTGTAAACCCGGAACGTAAATCACAGCAAAAAAGGACCGCCTTGCGGCGGTCCTTTTATCATAAAAGCGCCCCGCTTTGCGGGGCGCTTTTGCTCTCTTACAGCTGCGGGTCGGGCTTTTTCAGTTCAGCCTCCAACCGCTGCAGCTCAGCGATCATATCATCAAAGGCGGTGAAGTCGGCGCTGTCCACCGCCTCCTGGGCAGCGCGCAATTGCTCGGCCAACGCGGTATTCATGTTCAGATAGGTGCTGCGGCGCTGGCTGCACCACAGGCGCTGCTGGGCAATACACTGTCCCAGACGCTCCATGGCACGGGCACGAAATTCCTCTGTACGGCGATGCGCGCTGATCTCAATGTCCGCCACGTGCTCCTTCAGAGACTGGTACTCCCCTGCCGGGCCGCGCAGCGCATCGTTTTCCGCCTGTACGGCGGCGAGCTGCTGCTGCAGGGCCTGTACCTGCTGCTCCAGATGGGTATTATCGTCCCGAAGTCGGGCATCCTCCTCCGCCAGGAGACGCAGTGTGTCGTTCTCGGCCACCGCATCGTCGCGCTCACGGCGCAGCATATCATTTTCCGTCTGCAGCGTCTCCAGCGCCGTACGGTGCTCCTCGGCGGTTTTTTCGATAAACGTGACCACATCCTGACGGTCGAAGCCGCCGAACATGCACGTCTTGAAGCTGGCATCCATGGCAAGTACCTTCTCTCTCGATTTCTTGTCTTCAGCATACCACAAATTCTGCCCTCTGACAAGAGAATGCACGCAAAAATGCCGCCATATATCAAATTAAAGCAAAAAAGTCCAAAATCAAGATTTACAAACGCCTCTCGGTGTTGTATACTATGATTTGGTATATTTTTAAGAAAAGCAAGACAGAACTTAGCAAAAGGACGGAGAAACTATGAATTGGGAAATCATTACATTTTTGGGTTACTTTGTGATTCTGTTGGGCGTTGCGTTGATCTTCTATTTCAACGGCTCCAACAAAAACAGCGAGGACTTTTTCCTGGGCGGCCGGTCCATGGGTCCTTGGGTCACGGCCCTGTCGGCACAGGCCTCCGATATGTCTGCATGGCTGCTGATGGGTCTGCCCGGCTCTATCCTGGCTTTTGGCTTCGGACAGATGTGGATCGGCATCGGTTTGGCGCTAGGCACCGCCGCTAACTGGATCCTATGCGCCAAGCGGCTGCGTACCTTCTCCAAGGCCGCGGATGACGCCATCACCGTGCCCCAGTATCTGACCAACCGGTTCGGCGTGGACTCCCGCACACTCCAGCTGGTGTGCGCGCTGATTTTCCTGTTTGCCTATACCATCTATGTGGCCTCTGCCCTGGTTGCCGGCACCTCCGTGTTCAATACGCTGTTTCCGGAGATCTCCCCCAAGGTCGCCATGCTGGTGTTCCTGCTGATCATCGTAGCCTATACCTTCTTCGGCGGCTTTACCGCCGTATGCTGGACGGACTTCTTCCAGGGTATGCTGATGATGTTAGCACTGATGCTGGTACCTATCGTAGTCTATTTTGGTCACCGCGAGCTGCTGGATCCCACGGCGTTGACCACGGTATACGAATATACCGACGCCGCCTCCGGTGCGGTCGTCTCCTGTGATTTCGGCGGTGGCATCTTCAGCGCCAGCTGGCAGGATATCGTCAGCGGCCTCGGCTGGGGTCTGGGCTACTTCGGTATGCCTCACATTCTGGTGCGCTTCATGTCCATTGAGAAGCCCTCTATGATCAAGAAGTCCTCTACCGTCGCCATCATTTGGGTCATCATTTCCCTGTTCTCCGCCGTGCTGATCGCCTATTTCGGCCGTATGATCATGGGCGCTGAGTTGTTGGCCGACGGCAGCCAGAAGTTGGTGTTCATCGCCATGTCCCGCAAGTTCTTCCCAGCTGCTATCTGTGGTCTGCTGCTGGCGGCCATCATCGCGGCCTCCATCTCTACCGCCGACTCCCAGCTGTTAGTAGCGTCCAGCTCCTTTACCGCTGACCTATACAAGCCCTTCTTCCGCAAGAATGCCACAGAAAAAGAAACGCTGATGGTGGGCCGCATTCTGGTGCTGATACTGTCCGCTATCGCCTTCCTGATCGCCAACTCCAAGGGCAGCGGTGCACAGGCCATTATGGATATGGTGGAAAACGCATGGGGCGCATTCGGTGCCTCCTTCGGCCCCACCATCCTGCTGTCCCTGTTCTGGCGGCGCTTCAACTACAAGGGTGCTGTGGCCGGCGTTGTCTCTGGCTTTGTGGTAGACTTGGGCTGGCTGCTTACCGGCTTGACCGCCTCCACCGGCATTTTTGAGATCGTACCTGGCTTCATCGCCAGCTTCATCATCGCAGTCATAGTCGCTAAGTGCACCACCGCACCAAACGCAAAGGCTGTAGAGATCTTCGATAAGGGCACCAGCAAGGATGCCGACTGAGACCTATCCGTCTCCCCTATCGTGAGCAAAGCCGGGCTCTGCCTTTTGGCGGGGCCCGGCTTTATAAAAAGTCAAAGAAAAATGAAAAATCCTCTTGCATTTTGCGGTAGGATGTGCTAGTATAAGTAAGCTGTCTGAAAGACATGCGCCGTTAGCTCAGCTGGATAGAGCGTCTGGCTACGGACCAGAAGGCCGGGGGTTCGAATCCCTCACGGCGTGCCAAAAAGACCCGAAACCTTCGGTTTCGGGTCTTTTTGTTTGCATAAGTTACTAATTTCGGATGCTGCTTTTTTCTGACCCAAACGCTGACCCCAACGGGAGCGGATAGTGGAAAGCATCAGACAGCACGGGAGAGGATATTGCCCATCGTCTGGGCGGCCTTGAGCTGGGCGTCGGTGGTGACGTGGGCGTAGGTGTCCAGTGTGAAACCCGCGGAGTAGTGGCCCAGCATCGAGGACACCGTTTTCACGTCCACACCGTTTTGGAGCGCGCAGCAGCAGGTCGTCGGGCCGGGCGGGGATTCCGGCCCCCAGTGCCTCTACATAGCCCCGCAGATGTACCGGCAGATCTGTGTTACCCCCAACAGGCGCAGCACGCAGTGCAGCGTTTCCGGTGGTAGACCGTGGAGTTTGTTTCGTTATACTTCCCGGCGCAGCACACGGTAGACGAAGGACATATCCAGTCCGCCGCGCACCACGTCTGCCAGCAGGTCATACTGCCGCTCCTTGTAACCGCGGGTGTCGAAGGTCGCCAGCGCGTCAAAGGACACGCCTTTTCTGGCGCACAGCGTCCGCAGGATCGTATCGGCGATGCCCGGCGCGTCAAAGATACCGTGGACGTAGCTGCCGTACACGTTTCCGCCGCCGCTGAGGGCGGGCATCTCCTGCCGGCTGCGCCCCATGTGAATCTCGTAGCCCTCGTAGGCCAGACCGTTCAGGGGGGAGAGCATCCCCTCCACGCCGCTGATGATGCCCTTCGTCTGGGCCTGCACCTTCTCGCCGCGGAATTCGGTGTCCATGTCCAGCAGCCCCATGCCGCTGATCTCCGTGACCCCGGCGGCCTCCACCTGCTCCGGGTCGGATACGGTGCGTCCCAACATCTGATAGCCGCCGCAGACGCCGAAGATCAGCGTACCGGCGTCTGCCGCTTTCAGGATGGCTGCCTCCAGACCGGACTGCCGCAGCCACCGCAGGTCGGCGATGGTACTCTTGGTACCCGGCAGCAGGATCATGTCCGGCCGATGCAGGTCGCTCACCTGATCCACATAGCGCAGCGACACGTTCTCGTAATGTTCAAAGGGACTGAAATCCGTGAAATTGGAGATACGCGGCACACGGATCACCGCGATATCCAAAAGCTTCCGCTCCGTGGAGCGGCCGAACCGCTCGGTCAGGCTGTCTTCATCGTCGATGTCCACATGGGTGTAGGGGATGACCCCCGCCACCGGGATGCCGCACAGCTCCTCCAGCGTCTTCAGCCCCGGTTCCAGAATGGCCCGGTCGCCCCGGAACTTGTTGACCACCACGCCCTTGATGCGGCGGCGCTCATCCTCATCCAGCAGCGCCACTGTACCATAGAGCTGGGCGAATACGCCGCCCCGGTCGATATCGCCTACCAGCAGCACCGGCGCGTCTACCAGCTTGGCAAGCCCCATGTTCACAATGTCATCCTGCTTGAGATTGATCTCCGCGGGGCTGCCCGCCCCCTCGATAACGATCACGTCGTACTCTGAGGCCAGACTGTTGTAGGCCTCCAGCACGGCGGGGATGTAGTCCCGCTTGCGGCGGAAATACTCCATGGCCTGCATATTGCCCCGCACTTGGCCGTTTACGATGACCTGACTGCCCACGTCGGTGGTGGGCTTGAGCAGGATGGGATTCATGCGGGTATCCGGCTCGATCCCGGCGGCCTCTGCCTGCACCACCTGCGCCCGGCCCATCTCACCGCCGTCCCTGGTGATGAAGGAGTTTAGCGCCATATTCTGGCTCTTGAACGGTGCCACGCGGTAGCCGTCCTGCTTCAGAACGCGGCAGAGTCCCGCCGCCAGCAGGCTCTTTCCGGCGTTGGACATGGTTCCCTGTATCATAATATTCATAGCCATAGCGATTTCTCCTTGCAGAATTGCCGGATGGCCGTTATCAACGCTTCGTTTTCCTCATGGGGCCGCACGGCGATGCGATACCACCCGTCGTCCAGCCCGCTGTAATTCTCGCAGCCCCGGATGGCGATGCCCTGCCGCAGAAGTCCCTCCCGCAAGCCCCGCGGCCCGCGGAACAGCAGGTAGTTGGCTTGGGACGGACACACCCAGAAGCCCAGCGCCGTCAGGTTATCCGTGAGCCAGCGCCGCTCCGTATGGACGAGGGATCGTGTTCTTTGCAGGAAATCCTGCTCCGTCAGCGCCGCCACACCGGCGCTCTGCGCCAGCGAGGATACGTTCCACGGCTGGGATGCACTCGCCATGCTGTGCAGCAGCGCGCTGTCGGCGCACAGGCAGTACCCCAGCCGGATGCCCGCCATGCCGTAGCTCTTGGTAAAGGCCTTCAGGATCAGCAGCTCCGGGTGCGCCGCCAAAAGGGCTTTGGCGCTGACACCGTCCTCCGTAAGGTCCAGGAAGCACTCATCCAGAAACACCCGCGCTCCCCACGCCGCACAGCCTTGCAGGATCCACTCCAGCAACGGCAGCGGCAGCAGCCGTCCGGTGGGGTTGTTGGGGGTGCAGAGGAATACCGCCTCCGGCTTTTTCTCTTCCAAAAAGGGCAGAAAGCCCTCATCCACATCGAAATTCTCCGCCTGATGCAGAAAATACGGCGTCACGCGGCAGCCCACCTGCGCCAGACCCAGCCCGTACTCGGCAAAGGTAGGCGCAGGCTCCACAGCTGTCCGGGGCCGCAGAGCGGCGCAGTAAGCGTAGATCAGGTCCGCCGCGCCGTTTCCGCAGAGGACATACGACGCCGGCACCTGCTCATGGGCTGCGATGGCCTGCACCAGCCGGCGGCAGTAGGGGTCGGGGTAGCGGTGCAGCTGGGGCAGAGCCCGGCACACCGCCTCCAAAACGACGGGGGGCGTGCCAAGCGGGTTGGTGTTGGCGGAAAAATCCAGTGTGATACCGCCGCCGTACACGTCACCGCCATGTTGATTTTCCATTTGATACAGCATCTACGTCTCCTTTACAGCGCAAAGGGCAGCTTGACCCCGCAGCTCAAAAGCAGGGTGAGGATGGCTGTGACGGTCATCAGGCGACACACACGGGGGATGTCCTCGTGGGTGATCTCCCGCGCTGCGTCGCCGATATACTCCTTTTTGTGCAGCACACCGTGGTACCATGCATCCCCCGCCAGACGCACGCCCAGCAGCCCCGCGCAGACGGATTCCGTCTGGGCTGAGTTGGGACTGGCGTGCTTCCGGCGGTCGCGGCGGAAGATCCGCCAGCCTGCCGCCGTATCCAGCCCCATCAGGCCGCCCGCCGCCAGCATCAGAAGTGCTGACAGCCGCGCCGGGATGTAATTCACCACATCGTCGGCCTTGGCGGGTACCAGACCAATGTTCTTATAGGGCGGCTCCACATACCCCAGCATGGAGTCCATGGTGTTCACCGCCTTGTAGAAAAAGCCCAGCGGCGCGCCGCCGATGGCCAGAAACAGCAGCGGCGCCACCACGCCGTCGGAGGTGTTCTCCGCCACCGTCTCTACGGCGGCGCGGGTCACGGCGGCATCGTCAAGCCGGTCGGTGTCCCGCCCCACGATCATGGAAACAGCATGGCGGGAGGCGGCCAGATCGCCGCTCTCCAGCGCGTCATAGACCTTCATGGTCTCGTCCCGCAGGGACTTGACCGCCAAGATCTGCCAGCACATCACACTCTCCAGCGCCAGACGCAGCCACGGGCTGACCAGACCGCACAGCCACAGCAGCAGAGCCGGGACGGCGGTGGATATGATGACCACCGCGCCCCACAGAATGGCACCCGCCGCCCGCTCGCCGGCGGGCGTTTTGGGGCATATGCACCGCAGCACCCGTTCCAACACGCTGATACATTTTCCAATCAGAACTACCGGATGGGGAAAACTGTGGGGGTCGCCCACCAGAAGGTCTATGCAAAAGCCGATAACAAGTGCCGCAAGCGACCACATCATGCCGTTTCTCCTCCGCCCTGCATCGTAAAAATATAAATGGGATTCTGCCCGCTCATCAGGTGATAGCCTCCGGCCCTTCTGTCCCGCGCCGTCTGCAGCGACACCACCTCCGTCTCCGTAAAGGGAAACGCCGTCAGGCACTCCGTCAGCTCAGCCACGGACTCCAGTGAAACGGCCGTGGCCACGATGCGGACACGGGGGTTTCTTGCCAGCAGCAGCGCCACGATCTCCCGCATATTCCCGGCGCTGCCGCCGATGAATGCGTGGGTAGGCGCGGGCAAACCGGCGCAGGCCTCCGGCGCACTGCCGCAGACCACCTGTAGGTTCTCCAACGAAAACCGCTCCCGGTTCTGCCCCAGCAGCGCCGCGGCGTCCTCCCGCCGCTCCACGGCACAGACCTGTCCCCGCTTTGCCTGTAAGGCCATCTCCACCGACACCGAGCCGGTACCGGCGCCGATGTCCCAGCAGACGCTCCGCTCCGTCAGCCGCAGCTTGGAAAGGCACACCGCCCGCACCTCGCTTTTCGTCATAGGCACCACCGGCATTCCCTCCGCGCTGCGGAGGAAGGCGTCATCCGGCAGACCCGGCGTGACCACTGCGTCGGGGTGGGGATTTTCGATGAGCGCCACGCTCAGGGGCGCGTAGGCACCTTCTGCCAGCTCTGCTGCCGTGCCGCACACAATGCGCTCATCCGGGTAGCCCAGCCGCTGTCCCACAGACACGGTGACGCCGCCCAGACCGCCTGCTGTCAGTGTGCGGCACAGGTCGTTGATGCCGCGCTCACCGCCCACCAGCGCGAAGAGCCGGCCGTTTGCCCTCACCTCCGGCAGGATGTTGTGCTGCCGTCCATGGAGGCTCACCACCCGCACATCCTCGTAGGAGGTTTGCAGCCGGGCGCACAGATAGGACAGCGAGCTCAAACCTGGCAGCACCGCTGTGTCGCAGCCCTCCAGCAGAGGAAGCAGCTTTTTGGTGCCGCTGAAAAAGCCGGTGTCGCCGGACATGACCACCGCAAAGCGGCGGTATTCCCGGTGGGCGCGGATAAAGTCCGCGATATCCTGCGGCGCAATGGCGTCATGGGTAGGCTGCCCCGGCCGCGCCACAGCATCCAACATCCGTTTTGCGCCAATGAGACAGTCCGCCGTCTCAATGGCTTCACTGACCTCGCGGGTCATAGCCTCCCGGCTGCCGGGGCCGATGCCGACGATCCGCACCTGCGGCCGGACGGTGCAGCCGAACCGCTTACACAGCACATCCAGCACCGCCGCAAAGGGAAGCCCCTCCCGCTGGGGCGGGCGACCAATGACCACCAGACCTGCGCCCGCCTTCCGGGCGGCGGACACCTTAGCAGGAAAACCGCCGGCTTCGCCGCCGTCCTTGGTCACCATCCACGCGGCGTTGGCAAACCGCAGTGTGGCCAGATCCATCTCCTCGGAGAAAGGCCCCTGCATGGCGATGATATGAGAGGCTTTTAACCCCGCTGTGCGGCAGGCCTCCAGTGAGGCATCCATGGGCAGCACGCGGGCGTATACCCGCTGGGTAAAATCGAGGATACCGCTATACGCCGCCAATTCCTTACTGCCGGTGGTCAGGAGGATGCTGCCCTCGGTATTCGCCAGAAACGCGGCGGCCTCGGCAGCGTTTTCCACGCACACGAGCGCCTCCTTCGGGTCACAGGACTGCCGCAGCAGGCGCAGATATTCTGTTTCCGTCTCCCGGCAGGCCGTGCAGATGCTCTCGGTGATGGAGGCGGCGTAGGGGTGGGTGGCATCGATCACCAGATCGAACCGGGTCTCTTGCAGCATCCGGATGATGTCCGCCACCGGGATGCGCCCCGCCAGAACCGTGACGTTTTCCGCCTCTGGCAGCAGCGTCTCACCGTACTCCGTTGCCACGCATACCGTGGCCTGTACCGGCTGTCCGGCGAGAAATTCCACCAGCTCCCGCCCTTCGGTGGTGCCGGCAAACACGCAGATATTACACATTTCGGTATCCTCTGGGGGTGATAAGCTGTCCCGCCACCGTCTTTGCTGCACTGTTGCCGATAAACACGGTGCAGAACATATCCACCTCCGCCTCCCGCAGCTCTGCCAGCGTCAGGATGCGGCGGCTCTGCCCGTCGCGGCCGATGTTGCGGACGATGCCGCAGAGTCTGTCCTCCGGCAGACGGCGCAGCAAGATATCGCAGGCGCGCTTTACATGATCCGGTCTGCCGTGGCTGGCCGGGTTATACAGGACGATGGTCAGATCCGCCGCCGCCGCGCAGTCCAAGCGCTTTTCGATGGTCTCCCACGGTGTCAGACGGTCGCTGAGGCTGATGACCGCGAAATCATGGGTCAGCGGCGCACCTAGCACCGCCCCGCCGCTGCACGCCGCCGTCAATCCAGGCACCACCTGAATCTCAGGCTCCTGCGCCTCGCCCCTCAGCTCATAGACCAGCGCCGCCATGCCGTAGATGCCGCTGTCACCGGAGCAAACCATGGCGGCGGTCTTGCCGCTGCGCGCCAGCTCCAGCACCAGCTGGCAGCGCTCTGTCTCCCGTGTCATGGGCGTGGAGTGAAGTTCCTTGCCGGGATAGCGATCCCGCACCAGATCCACATAGACGGGGTACCCCACAATGGCGTCGCACGCCTGCAGAGCCTCGTCTGCCCGGATGGTCATATCCTCATAGCCGCCAGGGCCGATACCCACTACAATTACCTTACCCAAAGCGCACCTCCCAATGCTCCGCCGCGACGGCGACGGTCACTCCGTCCCGCGCTGTTTTTTGTACGATCAGCCTTTCGGCATCCAGCAGCGCCGCCCGTTCACAGACATTGTCTACGCCGGTAACGGAACGGACGAAGTCGGAGGGAGTGAAGTCACCCGCCACATCCCGCAGCTGCTGCGCCGTGTAAAAATGCACCGGCCAGTTGTTTTTCTCACAGGCGGCCAGCAGACCCGGCTCGTCCTGCTTCAGATCGATGGAACAGACGCCGCGGATAGCCGCTGTGTCCAGGCCATTTTCCGCGAACACTGTCTGCACCGCACGCACCACCGCTTCGGCAGAGATGCCCCGCCGGCAGCCTACGCCTACCCGCAACACGCGAGGGATCAGCCGCAGGGTGCGGGCAAAGGGGGTTCTGACGTGCCAGCCGATGAAAATGCCCAGAGGGCCGGTCTCCCCGGCAAACGTACCCTCCGGCAGGGGGACAGGCAGGTAAAACTGGCTACAAAGAGGCACGTCCCCCTCCAGTATCGCCGCCGATACCGCCTTGGCAAGCCCCATGTCGGAGATGGCACAGCCGTGCCGGGCGGCCCATGCGTCCACGGCGAATTTTCCCCGGACGTCGGTGGCGGTGGTGACCACCGCCGTGGCGTCCAGCTTCTCCGCCAGCTTTTCCGCCAGCGCGTTGGCGCCGCCGATGTGGCCGGAGAGCAGGGGGATCACAAACTGCCCCGCCTCGTCGATGCACACCACCGCCGGGTCGGTTTTTTTGCTTTTGACATAGGGGGCGATCTCCCGCACGGCGATGCCGCAGGCCCCCACAAAGATCAGTGCGTCCATGGAGGAAAAGCACACACCATATATCGCCCTGTCCAGCGGCAGAAAGCCCGGCTCTTCAAAACGCGGCATGGTATAGCACATCCATACCTCCTCCGGCAGCGCCTCCAGTACCCGCCGCGCCGTGGCACAGCCGCCCCGGCTGTAGGCAAACAGGGCGGCTCTCATTGGGCCCCCTTGCGGAACTCCGTTGTAAAATCGGGGTGGTACAGCAGCGACCTGAGATAGTTGTCGCCCAGGCAGTTGCCCACCACGATCAACGATGTCTTGGTCAGACCGTTGCCCGTCACTGTCTCGTGGAGCGTCCCCACAGTGCAGCGGAAGATCTTCTCCTCAGGCCAAGTGGCCTTATACACCACTGCTACCGGCGTCTCGGCGGCATAGCCACCTGCCAGCAGCTCGGCTTGCAGCAGTTCCGTCAGCGAGGTGCTGAGAAACAGCACCATGGTGGCCTGATGGGCCGCCAGTGATCGGATGGACTCCCGTTCCGGCACCGGCGTGCGGCCGGGGGCGCGGGTGATGATGACGGTCTGGCTCACATCGGGCAGGGTGTACTCCGCCCGCAGAGCGGCCGCCGCGCCGCAGAAGGCGCTGACGCCGGGGCAGACATCGTAGGCGATACCGCGTTTTTCCAGCTCGTCAAACTGCTCCCGTACTGCGCCGTAGATACTGGAATCCCCTGTGTGCAGGCGCACGGTGGTCTTGCCGGCGGCCTCCGCCTTCTCGATGAGGGCGATGACCTCTTCCAGCGTCAGCTTGGCGCTGTCGTGGATCTCGCAGCCCTCCCTGGTATAGTCCAGCAGCGCCGGATTCACCAGTGAGCCGGCGTAGATCACCATGTCGGCCTCGCCCAGCAGCTTGGCGCCCCGGACGGTGATGAGGTCGGCAGCGCCGCTGCCCGCTCCCACAAAATGTACCATTGTCAGTCCTCCTTTATCCGGCGCAGCAGTGCCGCTGCGTCCTTTGTCTCACAGAGATAGCCATATTCCTTGGAAAAGAGGATGGCTCCCGTCTCTATATCACTGCATTTATAATGCATCATGTCGTCGATGCGCCCGGCCAACCGGTGCAGCACCGCGTCATAAAGTCCCTGCTCCTTCAACAGCCGCAGGGCGTCGTCACAGGTGGCGCAGCAGAGCATCTCCGCCGCCGCACCGCCGTGCAGCCCCTCTGCGGCGGCACAGGCCGTCAGGATGTCCATGCGACAGTCGCCGTAGCGGGAGTGGGTGTTCCACATACCGCCCGCCAGCTTTACCAGCTTGCCGATATGACCGATGAGCAGCGCCCCTCGGAAGCCCAGCTCCCGGCACATCTCCATCGTGTCGCCGATGAAGTTGGAGGTCATCACCGCCGTGGCGGGGTCGATGCCCATGACACCCTTGATATAGTCTGCGCCGTAGTTGCCGGGGGCCAGCAGTACATAATCCGCGCCGCCCTCCCGCCGCTGCCGCAGCTCTACATGGATGGTGTCCACCAGCGCCTGCTCGCTCATAGGCTCTACGATCCCCGTGGTGCCTAAGATGGATATGCCGCCCTCAATGCCTAATCGGGGATTGAAGGTCTTTTTCGCCAGCGTCTCGCCATCGGGAGCGGAAATCACCACATACAGGCCGCCGATGTATCCGAACAGGCCGCAGACCTCCTCCACATTCTCCTGAATCATCCGGCGGGGTACGGAGTTGATGGCCGCCGCACCCACCGGCTGGTCAAGACCTGGCATGGTTACCCGACCTACACCCTGTCCGCCGTCAATGACAATGCCAACAGTCTCTGTTTTCCGCACCTCGGCATAGATCAGGGTGTCACGGGTGATATCTGGGTCATCACCGCTGTCCTTCCGGATGGCACAGCGCACACAGTTTGGGGACAGATGGATGTCCTCCACCGCCAGCGTCAGTTCCATGCCCTTGGGTGTCAGCAGGCGGATGGACTCCTTTTTACTGCCGCTCAGCAGCATCCATGCGGCGGCCTTGGCTGCCGCCGCGGCACAGGAACCGGTGGTGTAGCCCAGACGGAGTTTTTTTCCGTCCCGTATGATAAATTCCTTCATAACCTACCGCCTGATCTGGTAGAGCATGGCATTGCAGATAGCCGCCGCCACGTTGCTGCCGCCCTTGCGGCCCCGAGCCACGATGTAGGGCGCGGCAGCGGCCTCGATGATGCGCTCCTTGCTCTCCATCACGTTCACAAAGCCCACCGGCACCCCGATGATGAGGGCGGGATGGAGCTTGCCCGCCTCCATCAGCGCCTCTAAGGAGAAAAGCGCCGTGGGAGCGTTGCCGATAGCAAAGATGCAGGGCTTGGGCAGGGCTGCCGCCCGCTCCATGGATACAAAGGCACGGGTCACACCGCGCTCCTTAGCCTCCGCCGCCACGTCCGCGTCCGACATGAAGCAGTGTACCTCTCCGCCCAGCGAGGCGAGGATCGTCTTATTGATCCCGGCCTTGGCCATCTGGGTATCGGTGACGATGTCACAGCCCGCCCGCAGGGCGGCAATGGCCTTTTGTACCGCGTGGTCGGAAAAGGCCAGATTGTCCACATAGTCAAAATCCGCCGTGGTGTGGATGACCCGTTTGATGACCAGCTCATTCTCCGGATCCAGCCGCCGGTCACCCAGCAGCTCGGTGATGATGGCGAAGCTGCGCTTCTCGATATCCATAGGCTTCATCTGTTCCGTCATAGCGTCTCCTTTCTACAAGCCGCCAAAAAGCGCTGTGCCATGACGGGCTTGGCGTAAAAATGGAAGTGAGGGAAACCAGCGTACAGCGTATCCGTGGCATACGCACAGCGCCACTGCTTGCCGGAGGGCTTTTCCGCCAGAAAAGCGCTGCCCGGCAGGGGCGTGTCCCAATGGTGAAATTCATGCATCGGCACCTGCTCCCCGGCGCGGCACAGGAGACTGCCCTCTCGGGCCGTGGCGGTAATATAGCCGAACCGGGTCAGCTTCCCCGTGTCAAAGCAGTCCCCCGGCAGCGCACCCACCATGGCGTGGCCTGCGATGGACTCTGTCAGGTACATAAAGCCGCCGCACTCGGCGATACAGGGCATCCCCGCGTGTACAACGTCTCGGATTTGCCTGCGCAGGGTGTGGTTTTCCTCCAACTGCGCCGCGTAAAGCTCCGGGTAGCCGCCGCCTAAGTACAGCCCCTGTACGCCGTTGGGGAGCCGCTCATCCACCAGCGGGCTGAAGGGTATCAGCTCCGCACCCAGCTGCCGCAGCAGGTCGAGACTGTCCTCGTAGTAAAAGCAGAACGCCCGATCCCTGGCCACGCCGATACGCACCGGCGTTCCCGGCTCCGGCAGGGCCGGCGGGATATAGCGCAGGGGCGGCGCGGCAGCCGCGATTTCCAGCAGGGCGGCTATGTCCAGCGTTTTTTCCGCCTCGGCCGCCAGCTTGCGCAGCTTCTCTTGCAGATCGGCTACCTCGTCCGCTGTGATGAGCCCCAAGTGGCGGCTCTCCAGCGCGCACTCCGGCAGACGGGGCAGATAGCCGCAGGCGCGGACGCCCAGACGGTTTTCCAGCTCCCGTGCCAGTGGGCCGTAGCTCATGGCGCTGCACCCGTTGAGGATGACACCACAGATGCCGCTGTCCGGCGCGAAGTGGAGAAAGCCCTCCACCGCCGCCAGGACGGAAAGGGCCGCCCCTCGGGCATTGACCACCAGCACCACGGGGCTTTGGGTCTCCCGCGCCACCTCGTAGGTGCTGGCCCGGGTGGAGGTGAGGCCCAGCCCGTCATAATAGCCCATGACGCCCTCGATCACCGTAACGTCGCAGCCATTGCCGTTGTGCGCCAGCAGATAGCGCATGGTGTCGCGGTCAAAAAAGAACGGGTCGAGATTAGAGCTTTTCGCGCCGATAACACGGCTGTGGAACATGGGGTCGATATAATCAGGGCCGCATTTCGCCGCGCCTACCCGCAGGCCCCGCGATACCAGCGCCTGCAAGACGGCACAGGTGACGGTGGTCTTGCCGCAGCCGCTGTTGGTGCCGGCCAGCATCAGCCGGGGGACTTTTTGCTCCATAGCGCCCTCTCAATCCGCCACGATGGTGGCAAAATAGCTGATCTCCTCCGGCAGCTGCCGCAGGTCGGTGTAGACCTGCTCTGTCTCCAGTCCGCAGTCCGCCACCATCCCGGCATTTGCCAGCAGACCGTGGCGCTCCAGCGCCGCCGCCGTCTCGTGGATGGCCTTGCCGGACTTCATGATGACCTTCGTTCCCGGCAGCGCCAGCGCGCTGTCCAGCTCGGCGCTGCCCGGCAGGATGTGGAGCGGCTCCTCCATGCGGGTCAAACTCCGTCCCAGCCGCGCCGCCACGGCGCAGAAGCTGGTGACGCCGGGACACATCACCGTCTCAAACCCATCAGCGCGGATGCGCTCCAGAATATAGTAGGCAGTGGCGTACACGGATACGTCGCCCAGATTGACCATGGCCACGTCCCGTCCTGCCGACAGCTCCGCTTCGATAGCGGCTGCCGCCATGCGGTAGCTGTCCTCCCGCACTGCCTCACTTCGCTCCATGGTAAAGTCCAGCGGCAAGATGGTCTTGCCCTGCGTATCCACCGCCCCGGCGGCGATATCCAGCGCCAGCATCCGCCCGGACTTCATCCGGGGGGCTGCCACCACAGGACAGTCCGCCAAGACCCGGCACGCCTGCCGGGTCAGCAGCTCCGGGTCGCCGGGGCCTACGCTGACGGCGTAAAAAACACCCTGTTTTTCCATGTCGCTACTCCTTACGGCACAAATTCCAGACTGTCGAAGCAGGGGTCGTACTTCCCGTGCTCCATCCGGTACAGCTTTGCAATATATGCGCGGGTGAAGATCTCCTCCGGGGTGCCGATGCGGTCGATGCGGTCGCCCGCCACACACACCACCGTGTCCGAAATGCGCTCCGCCAGCTCCAACTCATGGAGGGACAGCAGCACCGCCAGATCGTTCTCCCGCACCATGCGCTTGAGCACCGTCAACAACTCCAGCTTATAGCGGATGTCCAAAAAGCTGGTAGGCTCGTCCAATACGATGATCTCCGGCTCCTGACACAGCGCCCGGGCCAGCAGAATGCGCTGGCGCTGTCCGTCGCTGATGGCGGAGAAGGGGCGGTCGGCAAACTCCATGCCGCCTACCTGCGCCAGAGAGCGCTCCACGATAGCCTGATCCTCCGGCTGTAGGATGCCCAGCCGCCCCGTATAGGGATAGCGGCCGCTGCTCACCACGTCCCTGCAGGTCATCAGCTCCGGCTCCATGCGGGCCGTCATCAAAATGGCCATGCGCCGGGCGATCTCATTGCGGCTGCGCGCCTCCATGGCTTTTCCATCCAGAAACACCGTGCCGGACACCTTGGAGAGCTGGCCGATGATGGTTTTCAATATGGTGGATTTTCCAGAGCCGTTGGGGCCTATCAGCGTCACGATCTTGCCCCGCTGCACATGGAGGGCTATGTCCTCGATCAGCGGCTTGCCGTGGTAGCCCACGGACAGGTCTTTTGTTTCCAGATATGCTGCCATACTCACGCCGCCTTTCTGTGGATCATCATGTAGATGACGATGGGTGCGCCGAATACCGCCGTGACGGAGCTGATGCTCACCTCTGTGGGGGCAAAGGCGGTGCGGGCGATGAGGTCGCAAAACAGGCAGAACACGCCGCCGCCCAGGAAACAGGCTGGGATCATGACGAGCGGCTCCGCCGATTTGAACAGGGATTTCATCAGGTGCGGCACTGCGATGCCGACAAAAGAGATGGGGCCAGCAAAGGCCGTGACGCAGGCGGACAGCACACTGGACAACAGGATCAGCGCCGTACGGAAGGCCCGCAGGGGGACGCCCATGTTCTGGGCATAGACCTCGCCCAGCTGGTACGCTCGGATGGGCTTGGACAGGAAAAAGGTCAGCAGCAGTGTGACGCCGCATACACCGGCCATGGTCTTTACATTCTCCCAGCTCATGCCGGAGAAGGATCCGAGAGACCAGTTGTGCAGGTTCACGATGCTGGAATCGTCGGCGAAGGTCACGAGAAAATCCGTCAGCGCCGAGCAGATGTAGCCGATCATCACGCCGCAGACCACCAACAGGCTCATACGCTTGACCCGCTGAGAAATCAGCAGCACGAAGCCCATGGACACCATGGCGCCCACGAACGCCGCCGCGATGAGGATGGCGGAGGAGGTGGTCTTGCCGCGGCTCAGCAGCGCCAGCATGGCCACGCACACCGTCATCTTCGCTCCGGAGGAGATACCCAGCACAAAGGGGCCGGCGATGGGGTTGTGGAAAAAGGTTTGCAGCAGATAGCCGGACAGGGACAGCGCCCCGCCCAGGATCAGCGCCGACAGAAGCCGGGGCAGACGGATCTTCATGATGATCTGGCTCTGCGTAAAGTCCACATCGCCGCCCAGCAGGATCCGCCATATCTCAGACGCGGAAAGAGAAACGCTTCCCGCGAAGATGTTCCAAATCAGAAATGTGAATAAAAGCAGGAGGAGCAGCCAAAAGCCTCCCCAGATGCGAAGTGTTCGGGTCCTCTTCATGCCGCTCCTCCTTATAATGCAATGATGTAAAAAATGCTCACTTCATCCGTGTCAGGAAGTGAAACGCCGTATCCGGCGCGTCGTTCAACGCATGGTTGACGTCCAGAATGAGGTCGCTCAGCTCCAGCGACTCCTGATAGAAGTTTTTGGTCAGGCACCACACGTTACCGCTCTTGACGGCCTTGAAGTCGGCCATCAGTGGATCCAGTGCCACCAATTCGTCCAGCGTGTGCAGCTCGCCGTCGATGATGCTGTTGTAGATCAGCACATCGGCGTCCACTGCACCATGGTAGAAGGATTCCATCTGAATATTGATGGTGGACTGAGCGTTGTCCTCCGCCGATTCGTCGAAGGAGACATAGTCGCCGCCGGCGATGGCGACGCACTTCGCCACATAGTCCGTGGATTTGCGGACGTTTACAGCGCCGCTGCTGGTGATGTAGAAAAATGCCACGGTCTTGCCGGTGGGCTGCTGCTCCAGTACGTCCGCCACGCTGTCCATCTTCTCATTAAATAGCGCCTCGGCCTCGTCCTCCTTATCCAGCAGCGCCGCGTACAGCTTGATCCACTCCATCCGGCCCATGGGCAGGGTCTCATAGCTGGAGGTCTCCACCAGCACAGGGATACCCAGCCGCTCCAGCTGCTCCAGCACCGCCGGGGAGTGGTAGATCATGGTGTTTTCCACCGCCAGATCGCAACCCTGGGACAAGATCAGCTCATAATCCGGCTCGGAGTACTTGCCGGCGTATACCAGCGCTCCGCTGTCCATGGCGTCCTTGGCGCGCTGGATATACCAGTCCGACTGCTTTTTACCACTGAGGGTGATGCAGTCGATGGCGTTCAGCTTGTCGAAATAGTCCATGGCAGCGGCGGCTACCAGATAAATCTGGTCCAGCGGCTGCTGCAAAACGGTGACACCGGTAGGTACCCCGTCAGGCACAGCTGCACCCTCCGCCACCAGCAGGTATACCCGGTCGTTGTTGATGGTGATGCGCTTGTAGCTGTCCCCGGCGTACTCCACGGAGAACTGCTCCGCGTAGCGCAGGGGCATGGTACGGTCAAAGACCAGCTCGTCCCACGACACGGCGGCGGTTTGTCCGTCTGTTTTGCCGGGGGCGTCAGCCGCGCCGCAGGCGCAGAGGGACAAGACCATCAGCGCTGCCAGCAACCCGGCGAGAAAACGCCTCACTGGGCAGCCTCCACCGCCGTGGCGGACTTAAAGGTCAGAGTGTACTCGATCTCGTGGGGGGTGCTCATGGCGGTGGTGTCGCCGATGACCGTCAGCGGGGTATCCAGCGCCCGCACTGGGATCTCGAAGGTGGAGCCGCCCTCGGTGGTGAGGACATCATAGCGCTGGCCGTCCACCAGCATATAGTCATACTTCTCACTGCTCCACACGATGGTGGCGGTGGCAGCGCCGTTCTCCACCTTCATGGTGCAGGGAGTCAGCACATGGGACTTACCGGAGCCGCCCTCAAAGCCTACCTCAATGGTGTAGGTACCGTCCGCCAATGCGATGGCGGCAGCGTCATCGCCGTTCTCCTCCTTCAGAACAGGGTTGGAGACGGACACCTTGTGGTCATACCATACGCCCTTCTTGCCGATGAGGGCCACGTCGAACTCCGTGTCCAAGGCGGGCACGGGGATGTCAAAGCCGTTGACCTCCTCGGTCAGGCCATCGGGATAGGTGACGGTGTCCTTGGTGGGCTGGAGCAGCACAGCGCCGTCCTTCTGGGCGTCCTCCTTCAGACCAGGGAACAGATTGACGATGCTGGTGGAGGCCAGGCTGACGTGGATGGTCATCTGGCCGTCCTTCACGGTCAGCACGCCCTTGCCGTCACAGGTCTCGTTGGTGTGGAACATACTGCTGTCGGTGTTGAAGTCGGCGGTGTATACGCCATCCGCCAGAGCGGGCTGGTCAGGCTCATCGTTGCCGGGGGCATCGGTTTGCTGCTGTCCGCAGCCTACCAGCAGCGCCGCCATCATCACAGCGGCCAGCAGAAACGAAAGAATTTTCTTCATGGTCAAGGTCCTCCTTACTTTGAAAAAGGCTCCGGGGCGATAGTATACCGCCCCGGAGCCCGTTCAGTCCTTGTTACGCGATAGCGTCGATGGCAGCCTTGGTGTGTGCCACGTAGAGAGCCTGCACGTCCGCGATACGGCCCAGACCGGAGATCTGGCAGTTCACGGTGAAACCGGCGGCCTCAAACATGGTCTTCCAGGAATCCTCGTCCGCACCGGCCATGTCGTTGTTGGCATGGTCGCCCGCCACGACCATCAGGGGACGCAGCACCACGGTGGTGTAGCCGGCTTCCTTGACAGCCGCGATCACAGCCTCGCAGGAGGTATCCTCGGGCTCACCCTCCACGGTGCCGATGAACACGTTCTCATAGCCCAGCTTGTCCATCTGGGCGGCCATCTGGCTGTAAGTGACCTTCGCCACATGAGCCGTACCGTGACCCATCAGCACGTAAGCCACACCGGCCTCCTTGGCGGCGGCGGTGGACTCGTAGCCGCTCTCGCTCAGAGCAGCGGCGACAACGGCCTTGGCAACGGCTTCCTTGTCGGCGTTGATGACGGTGGCGTCGCTGCCCACCTCACCCAGCATGGGCTCGGCGATCTCAACGGACTCGAACTTGTCGCGGACCTTGTCGATAGCGGCGCACATCTCGTCGTACTCAGCACCGTGCATCAGATGGGTGGGCTGCACCACCAGCTGCTTCACGCCGTTGGCGACAGCGCGCTCCAGAGCCTGCTCCATGTTGTCGATCTTCTCGCCGTCACGGGCCTGGATGTGGTTGATGATGATCTGAGCGGTGAAGGCGCGGCGCACGGACCAATCGGGGTTGGCCTCCTGCAGGGCATCCTCAATGCTCTTGATGTCGGCTACGCGGCTGTCGTTGAAGGAGGTACCGAAGGATACCACCAGCAGCTCCTTCTCGCCGATCTCGTCCTGGTTGCGGGGATCGTCCTTGGAGGCGTCGCCGGTGTCCAGACCGAAGTAATCGGGGCTGGCCTCCTCACCCTCCACCAGCGCCTTCTGGGCGTCGGTCAGCGCGTCCCAAGCGGCCTTGGCGGCCTCGCACTGGGCGTCGGTCTCCTCGGTGCGCTCCTGCACGTAGATGGCGTCGATGAGGGCGGCGACCTTGTCGGCGGCGGCCTTGTCGGTCTCCTCGGTGTTTACGTCGTTGTTGTCCTTGTTGTCGGCATTGTCCTTGTTGCCGCAGGCGGTCAGCATGCTCATCAGCATCACAGCCGCCATCAGAAAGGCAAGTGCTTTCTTCATGGTTGATCTACCTCTTTCCAAATATTTGTTCTGAAAGAAATATAAAAGCGGCTGTGTCTCATACAGCCGCCCTCGGTGCTTCTTACTACATATACACCCGTGCGGCGCTCCGCGACGGATCATAAGTTCGTAGGAAAACCAACCTGTTGGCAGCAGGCTTGAGATTCCACACAGAGGCAGGTCTCCTGACTTCGTTCATCACGGCGTTGCCCTTCCCGGTTTCCCAGTGGTTTGCAAGACCGCTCCCGTACACAGTGACTGCATCGCTCCGGATTCGCACCGGATTCCCTTTTCATCTGCTTTTTGGCAGACACCTCTGTGCTACAACTTTATATTTTTCCAGACAGTGGGATTATATCACATTTTGTCGAATTGTCAATCCATTCTGATGGCGGGCTACCTAAAATCTGATGTGAGATTTTTTATTTTAAGCGTTTTAAGACCTGCGGTTGCTTTAAAACCTTTTTATCCATGATAAAAGCTCCTTGTTCTTCGTTTTACCCGCTCTATTCTAATACATAAACCCGGCTTCAAATCAAGTTATTTTTCATGATCGGAAAAGCGAAATGCCGCGTGCCTCATAGGCACACGGCATTCCACTTTTCAGGAGAGAAAGTACCCCGTTTGCAAGGGTACGGAACCACAGGGCCTGGCGGAGCCCGGTGGGATCGGAAGCAAAGTCACTCCACGCCAAACAGCAGATCGCCGTAGGTGGGGAATGGCCAGCAGCCCTCGGCCGTGCGCTGCTCGGCCTCGTCACAGGGGGCGCGCAGCGCCGCCATCTTGGGCAGCAGCACGTCGCGGACCATGTTGGCGCTCTCGGTCACATCATCGATCTTATGGAAAGTGGCCAGCGCGGCAGCCAGGTCCTCCACGGCAGCGTCGATGTCCTCTACCAGATCGGACAGGCGCGTGACCAGCGTCGTCTCATAGATGCCGGACACCACCGGCGCGATGGACTTCTTTACGGCGATATCCTGCGCCAGCTTAGAGGAGAACTTCTCCACGGCGGGCAGGATCTGACGGCGGGCCATATCCACCATCGTTTCGGCCTCGATATTGACGATCTTGCGGTAGTTGTCCAGTGTGATCTCATAGCGGGAGCGTATCTCCGCTTCGGACATGACCTTCAGGGACGTGAGCATTTTTACGTTCTTCTCGTGCAGCAGATAGGGCATAGCGTCCGGCGTGGTACGCAGGTTCAGCAGGCCGCGGACCTCGGTAGCCTCCTTGATCCAGGCATCGTCATAACCGTTGCCGTTGAAAATGATACGTTTGTGGTCCTTGATGGTCTGCCGGATCAGACTATGCAGTGCAGCGTCAAAGTCCTTGGCCTTCTCCAGCTTGTCCGCATACTGACGCAGAGACTCCGCCACGGCGGCGTTGAGCATGATGTTGCAGCAGGCAATGGAGTTGGCGGAGCCCAGCATACGGAACTCGAACTTATTGCCGGTGAACGCAAAGGGCGATGTCCGGTTCCGGTCGGTGGTATCACGCAGGAACTTGGGCAGCACATGGGCTCCCAACTTCATCACGGTCTTTTCCGTGCCGCTGTACGGCTCATCCTTCTCGATGGCATCCAGAATGGCCGTCAGCTCGTCGCCCAGGAAGATGGACACCACAGCGGGCGGTGCCTCGTTGGCGCCCAGACGGTGATCATTGCCGGCGGTGGCCACAGAGATACGCAGCAGGTCCTGATAGTCATCCACTGCCTGAATAACGGCACACAGGAACAGCAGGAACTGGGCGTTTTCGTGGGGTGTCTCACCGGGAGTCAGCAGGTTCACACCGGTATCCGTGGCCATAGACCAGTTGTTGTGCTTGCCGGAGCCGTTGACGCCGTCAAAGGGCTTTTCATGCAGCAGACAGACCAGCCCGTGGCGGGCAGCCACCTTCTGCATGATCTCCATGGTCAGCTGGTTGTGATCGGTGGCGATATTTGTGGTAGTGTAGATGGGCGCCAGCTCATGCTGGGCCGGGGCCACCTCATTGTGCTCCGTCTTGGCCAGAATACCCAGCTTCCAGAGCTCCTCATTCAAATCGGCCATATACTCCGCCACACGAGGCTTGATAGCGCCGAAGTAATGGTCATCCATCTCCTGACCCTTGGGGGGTCTGGCACCGAACAGCGTGCGGCCGCAGAAAATCAGGTCCTTGCGCTTGCGGTACATGGCGCGGTCCACCAGGAAATACTCCTGCTCGGGGCCGACAGAGGTGCGAACACATTTGACATCCGTGTTGCCAAACAGCTTCAGGACACGCATGGCCTGCTTGTTCAGGGCCTGCATGGAGCGCAGCAGCGGGGTCTTTTTATCCAGCGCCTCACCGCCGTAGGAACAGAACGCCGTGGGGATACACAGTGCCTTGTCCTTGATAAAAGCGTAAGAGGTAGGATCCCAGGCGGTATAGCCCCGGGCCTCGAAGGTAGCACGCAGGCCGCCGGAGGGGAAGCTGGAGGCATCCGGCTCACCCTGGATCAACTCTTTACCGGAGAACTCCATGATGACGCCGCCATCCGGCGATGGGGTAATAAAGCTGTCGTGCTTCTCGGCGGTAATGCCGGTCAGCGGCTGGAACCAATGGGTAAAGTGGGTCGCGCCGTGCTCGATGGCCCAATCCTTCATGGCATCCGCCACCACATTCGCTACCTGGTTGTCCAGGCTTCCGCCCTCGTCAATGGTCTTCTTCAGGGAAATATAGACGTCATGGGGAAGGCGTGCTTTCATCTGTCGGTCGTCAAATACCAGTGTGCCGAAAATGTCCGATACGGTTTTCATGTGTTCCACCCCGATCTTTTGTAGATTTGGAAAATAGAAAAAGGCGTCAGGAAGCCCGCAGCTTCAAGACGCCTTTGCCTTTGATGTGCGAAATTATAGGCGGTTGTGACGGATTTGTCAATCAGCTTTTTACACAATTTTTGGCGTTTTATTCATTGACTTTATGCACATCTGATGCTATAATGCCGAACCATGATGAGCAAAGGCGTTCATCCGAGCAGGACATTTGTCCCTGCCGGATGGGCGTTTTTTGCTTTCCGTGGCGGCTTTTCAGCGGATCACTCCGTGGAACGGCTGGACCCTACGGAAGCACATAAAGAAAGGGTGAGAAACTATGAAGCTGGAGGGACAGGTACGTATCCCATCCGGGTGCGCCATTTCGGCGGTCATTTCCCGGGAGGGGCGGCGCATGACCGGTGAGGATATCATCAGGAGCATGGTCCCCATGCATGATCGGTCCAACGGTCTGGGAGGCGGCTTCGCCGCCTACGGCATCTACCCGGAGCACCGGGAGGAATACGCCTTCCACATCTTTTTTGATGATAACACCACCCGGCGGGAGTGCGAGGCTATGCTGAAGGAGGGATTTGAGCTCGTAGACGCGGAGCTGATCCCCATCCGCATCATCCCGGAGATCACGGATATTCCCCACATCTGGCGGTACTTTGTGCGGCCCCTTAATTCGGTGCTGGCACGCCTGCAGCTGGATGAAAAGGAGTTCGTGGCACGGACCGTGATGGATATCAACACCAAGCTGAAGGGCGCATACGTATTCTCCAGTGGAAAGAACATGGGGACCTTCAAGGCCGTAGGATATCCCGAGGATGTGGGACGCTTCTACCGGCTGGAGGAATATGAGGGATACAGCTGGACGGCCCATGGGCGCTATCCCACCAATACCCCCGGCTGGTGGGGCGGCGCGCACCCCTTTTCCCTGCTGGACTGGTCCATCGTCCACAACGGAGAGATATCCTCCTACGACGCCAATCGGCGCTGTATTGAGATGTATGGCTACAAATGCAATCTGCAGACAGATACGGAGGTCATCACCTACATCGCCGACTATCTGCTGCGGCGTCAGGGGCTGACACTGGAGGAAATGGCGTCGGTGATCGCGGCGCCCTTCTGGAGTACCATACGCACCAGAGAGCCGGCCGCGGCACGGCAGCTGACCTATCTGCGGACCATATACCCCAGCCTGCTCATCACCGGACCATTCTCCATCATTCTTGGGTTCAACGGCGGACTGATGGCGCTGAACGACCGACTGAAGCTGCGCTCCATGGTAACGGCTGAGAAGGACGACAAGGTATTTATCGCCAGCGAGGAGGCCGCCATACGGGTCATGGCCCCGGATGCGGAGAACCTGTATGCGCCCATGGGCGGCGAGCCGTTTATCGTGAAAGTGAAAGAAGGTGCCTATTGATGGCTCTTGACTACATCATACCGGAATTTGAAGTGGTACGAAACGACGCACGGTGCACCCGCTGCCGCATCTGCGAATCCCAGTGCGCCAACGGCGTGCACACCTATAACGCGGATGGGAAGGTCATGGTCAGCGACGAAAGCAAGTGTGTCAACTGTCAGCGCTGTGTGTCCTTCTGTCCCACCCACGCCATTAAGATCGTAAAAAACGACAACTGCCTGCGGGAAAACGCAAACTGGTCCTGCGCCACCATCAAGGAGATATACAAGCAGGCGTCCACCGGCGGCGTGCTGCTGAGCTCCATGGGCAACCCCCAGCCCCTGCCGGTGTATTGGGACCGTATCCTCATCAACGCCTCACAGGTGACGAACCCACCCATCGACCCCCTGCGGGAGCCCATGGAGACGCGGGTATTCCTGGGCAAGAAGCCAGAAGCCGTCCGACGGAACGGGGACGGCAGCCTGTGCACCGAGGTACCGCCGCAGTTGGAGTTGTCGGTGCCCATTCTGTTTTCGGCTATGAGCTATGGCTCCATCAGCTACAACGCCCATGCGGCGCTGGCCAAGGCTGCCCGGGAGCTGGGCATCTGCTACAACACCGGCGAAGGCGGACTGCACCGGGACTTCTATCCCTACGGCGCCAACACCATCGTACAGGTGGCCTCCGGCCGCTTCGGCGTCGATGAGACATACCTGAACACCGGCGCGGCCATCGAGATCAAAATGGGCCAGGGCGCCAAGCCCGGTATCGGCGGACATCTGCCTGGCGCAAAGATCGTGGGCGACGTGTCCAAAACACGGATGATACCAGAGGGCGCGGATGCCATCTCCCCTGCTCCGCACCACGACATTTACTCCATTGAGGACCTACGGCAGCTGGTGTACTCTCTAAAGGAAGCCACGGCGTACAAAAAACCGATCATCGTCAAGGTGGCGGCGGTACACAACATCGCCGCCATCGCCAGCGGCATCGCCCGCAGCGGTGCGGATATCATCGCCATCGACGGCTTTCGGGGCGGCACCGGCGCGGCGCCCACCCGAATACGGGACAATGTGGGTATTCCCATTGAGCTGGCGCTGGCAGCGGTGGACCAGCGGCTGCGGGACGAGGGCATACGCAGCAGCGTATCCCTGATCGCCGGAGGCAGCATACGCTCCGCTGCCGACGTAGTCAAGGCCATTGCTCTGGGCGCGGATGCCTGTTACATTGCCACCGCGGCACTGCTGGCCATGGGGTGCCACTTATGCCGTTCCTGTCAGACAGGCCGGTGCTGCTGGGGTATCGCCACACAGCGGCCAGAGCTGGTGAAGCGTCTGGACCCCGAGGAGGCTGCGGCGCGGCTGGTAAACCTGGTAACCGCCTGGAAGCATGAGATCAAGGAAATGATGGGCGGTATGGGCATCAACTCCATCGAGGCGCTGCGGGGCAACCGGGTCATGCTGCGGGGTATTCACCTGAACGAAAAAGAACTGGAAATTCTGGGAATTGCCCACGCCGGTGAATAAGGTCTGTCGAAAAAGCGATATTTATAGGAAAAATAATGGAAAACCCTCGAAAGGAGTGGTACAATATGGATTTCATAGAGGCGAGTGGTCTGTCCTTCTCTCAACTGAACGAAACGATACGCCACGCCGGGAAGGAATGCCGTATCTGTGCCTGCCAGGGCCAGCGGTTCATCGCCGCCGGTATGAGCAGCAAACGGCTGGAGATCGACGGCATTCCCGGCAATGCGCTGGGCGCCTATCTGGGCGGCGGTTCTATTACCGTAAACGGCAATGCACAGGACGCGGTGGGCGACACCATGAGTGCCGGACGCATCGTGATCCACGGCAGCACCGGCGACGCTGCGGGGTACGCCATGCGGGGCGGTGAGATATTTATCCGGGACAATGCGGGCTACCGCGCCGGGATACACATGAAAGCCTATAAGCAGCATAAGCCGGTGATCGTCATCGGCGGGCGGGCCGGCAGCTTTCTGGGCGAATACCAGGCCGGCGGGCTGATTTTGGTGCTGGGCCTGCACACCGACGGCCGGCCGATAGTACACTTCTTCCCCTGCACAGGAATGCACGGCGGAAAAATGGTTTTCCGCGGCGATGTGAGCAGCATACGGTTTCCGGATCAGGTCACGCTGCACAACGCCACGGCGGAAGATATGGCGGAGATCACACCCTATGTGCGGGAGTACTGCCGTCTGTTTGACCGTGACGCGGAGGCGATGCTCCGCGACAACTATACCGTTATCACACCGGACAGCAAAAACCCCTATCAGCAGATGTATGTAGCCAACTGAGAAAGGCAGGAGCACGATGGAGTACACAGTGGATGAGATCAGGCAGTTTACGGCGGAGGAGGATGTAAAATTCCTGCGTCTGGCCTTCTGCGATATTTTCGGCAGCCAGAAAAATATATCTATTCTGCCGGATGAGCTGGACCGGGCCTTCAGCTACGGCATCGCTTTCGATGCCTCCGCTGTGCCCGGCTTCGGCGACGAGGTCCACTCGGACCTGTTCCTGCATCCGGACAGCAGCACCCTCTGTATGCTGCCCTGGCGGCCGGATCACGGCCGGGTGGCGCGGATGTTCTGCCACGTGCTGCGGCCCGATGGCGCCGCCTTCGAGGCCGACTGCCGCGCGCTGCTGCGTCAGGCTGTGGCGGACGCGGAAGCACTGGGCATCCGTTTCTCCTTCGGCACGGAGATGGAGTTCTATCTCTTCCGCCGGGACGAAAACGGTGAAGCGACCCACATTCCCTACGACAACGCAGGATACATGGACATCGCGCCGGAGGACAAGGGCGAGAATGTGCGGCGGGAGATCTGCCTGACGCTGGAGCAGATGGGGATACGGCCGGAGTGCTCTCACCATGAGCAGGGCCCCGGGCAAAACGAGATCGACTTTCGCTATTCCGATCCCTTGACGGCGGCGGATAACGCCGTGACCTTTAAGGCTGTCGTCAATTCCGTGGCGGTGCGAAACGGCCTGGCAGCCGACTTCTCTCCCAAGCCGCTGATGGGACAGCCGGGCAACGGGATGCACATCAACATCTCCGCCAAAAGCCGCGACGGCGCAGAGGTAATGCCGCAGATCATCGCCGGTATTCTGGCCCATATTGCTGAGATGACGGTGTTCCTGAACACGCGGGAGGAGTCGTATCACCGCTTTGGCAGCAGCAAAGCACCGCGATATATCTCCTGGTCCAGCGAAAACCGCAGTCAGCTGATACGCATCCCTGCCGCGCAGGGCGAGTACCGCCGCGCGGAGCTGCGCTCTCCCGATCCGCTGTGCAGCCCGTATCTGGCCTTTACGTTGCTGATCCGCGCCGGCCTGGACGGTGTAACGCGGCAGCTGGTACTGCCGGAAGCCGCGGATGTGAATTTCTACACGGCGGCTAACGACGTAAAGGCACGTTTCCACACACTGCCGGAGACTCTGGAGGACGCCAGATCACTGGCTGCATCCAGCGCATTTATCGCAGAGCACTTACCCAAGACCATTATACAGCAGTACACCCACTGAGCCGGTCTGCTTTGGAGAGGAGGGACGCATATGGAGGACAGCCGCCGGACGTACAGCGTGCTGGTGGTCGCTGCCGCGGCCAAGTTCCATATGTCCCTGCGTGAAATGCTGCCGGAGGATCGGTACGACCCGGTGTGTGCCGCAGGCAGCGTGTCTGAGGCACGGCGTGCCCTGCTGGAGAGGCCTTTTGACATCGTGGTCATCAGTACGCCGCTGCCGGATGAATTCGGCACGAAGCTGGCGCTGCATATCATCGACAAATCCAGCTCCGGTGTGCTGCTGCTGGTGAAGGCGGAACACTATCCGGATCTGGCGGCACGGCTGGCGCCTCAAGGCATCCTGCTGCTGCAAAAGCCCACCACGCCGCCGCTGCTGCTGCAATCCATGCAGCTACTGTGCGGCACACGGGAGCGCCTGCGGCGTATGGAGGAAAAGACTGCCACCATCGAGGAACGCATGGCGGAGATACGGCTGGTGAACCGGGCCAAATGGGCACTGATCGACAAGCAGGGCATGACGGAGCAGGAGGCCCACCGCTACATTGAAAAACAGGCCATGGACCGGTGCGTTACGCGCCGGTCAGTGGCGGAGGAGATATTGGCAGAGTGAAATAAGCGCGCTCCTTTGACAAACAGTGTAAGGTCTGCTATGATGGCGTAAACCGCTTGAAAGGAGCACACTATGGAAAAGTTTATCCCTTATGAAAAACTCTCGAAAAAAGAGAAGCACCGGCGTGACGCTATGCAGCGGGGCACCTGGGGCGTGCTGAACCCCGTTACACGCAAAAGTCCAAACCCCAAAGCTTACAACAGGAAAAAGACACGGAAATGGATGGAGGATCCATATACCGTGTCTTTTTTTATATGCAGAAAAGATATCCCCCGGCCGCTGGCCGGGGGATATCAAAGGAATGACAGCTTACTTCATGAAGGTGCCGTCCATCATCTGCTGCAGATAGGCGTTATACTTCTCCACCTTCTCAGCGGGAACCAGCTCGGTATTGATGGCACCGGCGGACAGGGCACCGTTCTCCAGCGTACCGAAGATGGTGTTGCCGCCGAAGGTACCGGCCACAACAGCCTCCATGCAGACACCGATCATAGCGGCGTTATCGGTGACCTGGGAGCAAATGATGCAGGGGTTCTGACCCAGGATATCGGCAGGCTGGCCGATGTCGTAGATCTTGATGGCGCCGGCCTTCTCATTGGCGGCGTCGATGGCCTCACGGGCACCGGAGTCAACGGCAGAAGCATCGCCGAAGAACACGTCAGCGCCCTGGGAGATCAGCTCAGTGGCGAACTCCTTGCCCTTGGGGGCATCGGAGAAGGAGTTGGCATAGGGGACAGCCAGCAGCTCAACGGTCTTACCCTCCTGCTCGCCAACATACTTGGCAGCAGCCTCGAAGCCCGCGATCTTGCCCTTGGTGGTATCCAGCTCCATACCGCCGATGAAGCCCAGTTTGCCGGACTCGGTCATCAGACCGGCCAGAGCGCCGGCGATCCAGCCGATCTGCTCAGCGTTGGGCAGCAGAGACGCGACATTGCCGTTAGCGGCCTTTTCGGGGGTGGACTCAGCGCCGTTCAGCAGAGCGAAGGCGATGTCGGGATACTCCTCAGCAGCCTGCAGGACCGCATCGGTGTACTGGTTGCCGGGAGCATAGATCATGTCGTAGCCCAGGTTGCAGAAAGCAACGATGGTCTCGTAATACTGATCCTGGGAGATAGAGTCGGTGACGTCGTAGGTCCAGCCCTTGTCCTCAGCAGCCTTGACCATGGCGTTGTAGCAGGCAGCGCCCCAACCGCCGTCGTTGATGCTGGAGTCGCAGATCATGGCGACCTTGTAGGTCTTCTCGCCATCACCGGCGCCGTCCGTCTTGGTGTCGTCCTTCTTCTCGCCGCAGGCGACGAGGGCCAGCGTCATAGCGAGCGCCAGCAGCAGTGCAAGAAACTTTTTCATGGTTTTCCTCCTTGTTTTTTGTGACTTGCTCTTTGTTCTATAACAACGTCCTTGCGGACATCATTACCGTCATGTCACCGCTGTTCGCGGCGATAGGGCTGTCCATTGGCCTTGGGTCCCGCCTGCTTCGTACCGATGACGGAGAGGACGACCACGGTGGCCACATAGGGGATCATCTGGAAGAACTGGTACGGGATGGCGATGCCGGAGACCTGAAGCCGGATCTGCAGCGCATCGCAGAAGCCGAAGAACAGGCAGGCCAGCAGGATGCCGCCGGCACTCCAGCGGCCAAAGATCACGGCAGCCAGGGCGATGAAGCCGCGGCCGGCCACGATACCGTCGGTGTAGGTGCTGGAATAGCAGGTGGTCAGGTACGCGCCGCCCAGTCCGGCCAGCGCACCGCAGATCATGCAGGCCAGATACTTCACGCCGATGACATTGATGCCCAGCGTAGCGGCCGCCTGCGGATGCTCTCCCACGGATTTATAGCTCAATCCCGCACGGGTACGGTTGAAGAAAATGGAGGTGAACACCACCAACAGCAGCGTCAGATAGACCATGGGACTCTGATCAAACAGCAGCGGGCCGATGACCGGGATGTCCTTCAGGCCGGGAATAGCAATGCTGGGCATGGTAATGATCTGCTTCAGGTCTGAACCGGTACCGAACACGATGCGGTAGATAAACGACGCCAGCGCCGGAGCGAATATGTTGATGGCCATGCCATAGACCGTATGGTCCGCGCAGAGGGTGACGGTTGAAAAGGCGTAGATCATATTGACCAGCAGGCCCGCCAACGCACCGCACAACAGACCGATCCAGTTGGAGCCGGTAATGTAGCACATCAGAAAGCCCACCAGCGCGCCGATGGCAGCCAGGCCCTCCAGGCCGATATTCACCATGCCGGCCCGCTGGCCGTACAACTCGGCCAGTGAGATAAGCAACAGAGGGATGGCAAGCCGAACCGTTGCCAACAGTAAGCTGGAGATCCAATCCATTACTTGTCACCCGCCTTTCTCTTGGAGAACACGCGATCCTTCCACGCCTGGAATTCAGGCAGCTTGGTCAGCGCCATACCGGCCACGGAGAACACGATGACCAACGCCTGGATGATATCGGAAACGCTGGTGGGAACACCGGTGGCCGCCTGCATAGTGGTGGAACCCACACGCAGCACAGCAAAGAACAATGCCACCACCATCGTCGCGATGGGGTGCAGCTGGCCGATCAGTGCCATAGCCACACCGTCAAAACCGTAGCCCGCCCCGAAGCCGTTGATCAGCCGGAACTGGGTACCCAGCAGCTCTGCGCCGCCGCCCAGGCCGGCAATGGCCCCGGAGATAATGAAGCTGGTCAGCATACAGCGCTTCACATGGATACCATTAAAGCGGCTGGCGGTCATGTTATAGCCCACCGCCCGCAGCTTGAAGCCGCCGCTGGTCCAGAACAGCACGTAATACAGCACCAGGCCCACCACCACGGCGATGACAAAGCCCCAGGTAAAGCGCATTCCGGTGATTACACGGGGCAGCTTCACCAGGTCGTCCACCGCTGGGGTCTGGGGTACGCTGGCGTCGCGGATCCAGCTGGTGTACAGCACGCCCATAAACAAGGTAGCTACATAGTTGAGCATGATGGAGATGATCATCTCGTTCTGGCCGCGGCCGATCTTCAGCAGGCCGGGAATCATGCCCCAGATACCGCCGGCCAGCGTACCGGCCAGCAGCGCCAGCAGCACACCGGCAAAGCCGGTAACACCGGAGAAATACGCCGTAACGAATGCGGCGATGGAACCCATGAGAAACTGGCCTTCACCGCCCAGGTTGAACACACCGCACTTGTACGCGAAGCAGGCACACAGGGAGGTGAACATCAGGGGCGTGGCCTTGGTTAGTGTCGTGCCAATATTGGCCTTGGAGCCGAAAGCTCCCTGGAAGAGGTACTTCACCGCGTCAAAGGGATTGGCACCCAGCGCCGCCATGATGATACCGCCGATCACAAAAGCCAGGATAATAGACAGTAGTGGGACAATAAAGCTGCCCAGAGAACGTTTTAACTTTTCCATATCGCAGCTCCTCCCCTCACTTGCCCGTCATGGCGAGGCTGATCTCCTCGATAGGCGGGTTCTTCCCGGAGAATTCGCCCATGATCTGCCCCTCAAAGCAGACCAGGATGCGGTCGGACATCTCCAATATCTCATCAAAGTCTGCGCTGATCAGCAGGATCCCTACACCGCGCTCACGGGCAGCGATCATCTGCTCGTGAACAAAGCTGGCCGCGCCGATATCCAGGCCGCGGGTGGGATGCGCCATCACCAGCAGGGACGGCTGGGACTCCAGCTCACGGGCCAGGATGACCTTCTGCTGGTTGCCGCCGGACAGGCTGCGGACCGTCTGCCCCACAGAGGTGCAGCGCACGTCGTACTTCTGCACCATCTCCTCGGCATAGTCGTGAATGGCACGTTTGTTCAGCCGCAGCCCCCTACCCCGGCTGAACTTGGGAGAATCGGTCTCCTTGAGCACCAAATTCTCCGCAATGGACATATCTCCCACCAGGCCCTGCGCGTTGCGGTCCTCAGGAACGTGGGAAACGCCGTCTGTAATGAAAGAATGGGGGTCGAAGACCGCTACGCTCCTATCCTTCAGGTATATCTTGCCGCCTTGAGGCGCGATAACGCCGGTGATCAGCTGCGCCAGCTGGGTCTGACCATTGCCGTCCACGCCGGCGATTCCTACGATCTCACCGCTGCGGATCTGCAGTGTCATATCGTTGACACCGCTGTGCTTATGTTCCTTGTCATAGTCCACATGGTCCAGAGACGCCACGATCTCAGCGCCGGAGGCATCCACCTTCTCGTACTGTGACTCGGTCAGTTCCTTACCGATCATCATATTGGCCAGTTTCTGACCATCGGTATCAGCGCGGGCCACGGTGCCCACCACCTCGCCCAGACGCAGGACGGTGATGCGGTCAGAGATATGCAGGACCTCGCGCATTTTGTGGCTGATGAAGATAATACTCTTCCCTTCGCCGATGAGCTTCTGCATAATGGCAAACAACCCCTCGACCTCGATATCGGTCAGTGCGGCAGAGGGTTCGTCCAGGATCAGCAGCTCCGCACCGTGGTACAGCGCCTTCAGTATCTCGGTGCGTTGCTGTTCGCCCACGGATATCTCGGTGATAAGCTTGTCCAGCTGCACGTCCAGGCCGTACTTGGCAGACAGCTCCTCGATCTCCCTGCGGCGAGCCGCCCGGTCGATAAACAGGCCCTTGGCGTGCTTGTCGCCCAGAATGATATTTTCAAAGACAGTCATTGCCTCCACCAGCATAAAGTGCTGGTGCACCATGCCGATTCCCAGCTTGACTGCCTGGCTGGGGGACTCGATCCGCACCTCTTTGCCATTGAGGAATATCTTTCCCTCCGTGGGCTGATAAAGGCCGATGAGAATGTTCATCAACGTGGACTTACCGGCACCGTTCTCACCCAGCAGGGTCAGTACCTCGCCGCGGTTGACGGTCAGGCTGATATCCTTGTTGGCGTAAAAATCACCAAACCGCTTGCTGATATGCTCCATACGCAGCAGCTCGCTCAAGTTCCCTCACTTCCCTTCGTTCATGTGTTTGCAGAAGTTGTCATTTTCCAAGTGGAAAATGACAACAGACCACGGTCCGTTCTCAAATATTAAATCGGGAGTAGTATACCATATCTGTCGGATTTTGGGAAGAATTTTTTTGTAAAACTCCTACATTTTTTTAGCGTTTTTTATCTATTGCACCGGTACCGTTCCCATAGTATAATCAAACGCAACAAAGCGAAAGAAGGTGTTGCATATGATACATATCCGCCCCGCAGTCTCTGATGACGCCCCGGCGCTGCTGGATATCTATGCGCCCTATGTCATCGAAACCGCCATCACCTTTGAGTATGAAGTGCCCACGCTGGATGACTTCCGCCAGCGTATTAAAAACACACTGCACACGCATCCTTACCTGGTCATAGAACGCGATGGCGAGATCGTGGGCTATGCCTACACCGGACAGTTGGGCAGCCGCGCAGCCTACGCCTGGGCGGCGGAAACCAGCATCTATCTGCGGCAGGACTGCCGTCGCGGTGGTTTGGGCACCCGGCTGTACCACGCGCTGGAGGACGCCTCCCGCGCTCAGAATGTACAGGTGCTGTACGCCTGCATCGCCGCACCTGTTTCGGACGGCGACCCCCACCTGACTCGCGCCAGCATTGATTTCCATACCCGGCGCGGCTACGAAATCGTGGGCACCTTCCACCGCTGCGGATACAAGTTTGACACCTGGTACGACGTGGTCTGGATGGAAAAACGCCTGTCCGATGCCGCCATTCCGCCCGCCGTGGTACCCTTTTCTTCTTTTGTGAAGTAAAGTCATTCTGTAATGCATTTATACTTTACAGAATATCTAAATACAGTTTATTCCCCACGCAATAGATAATTGCTTGTCAACAATCCACCTTCCTGTTATACTGGCGGCAGTACATACGGGAGGTATAGCAATGGAAGCAAAGGATGTCTTGAAGGAATTACGGCAAAGGCACAATATGACACAGGATCAGCTGTCTGAAAAGCTGGCCGTCACACGACAGGCTGTCTCCCGCTGGGAAAACGGCGAGTCCGTCCCCAACCCGGAAACATTAAAGCAGTTGTCCGCACTGTTTGATACCTCCATCAATCATCTGCTGGGTGACCCTCGCAAGCTGATCTGTCAGTGCTGTGGTATGCCCTTGGACAGTGATGAGATCATCAGCCGGGATCTGGACGGCAGCTTCAACGAGGACTACTGTAAGTGGTGCTATACCGACAGCAAGTTCACCTATGACAGCATGGAGCAGCTCCTGGAGTTTCTCGTCACCCATATGTCCAATGAGCAATTCCCTCCGGAGCAGGCCAGAACCTACTTCAGCCAGACGCTGCCGAAGCTGAAGCACTGGAGCAAATAAAAAGCACCCTTGCGGGTGCTTTTTATCGGTGTAGATAACTTATTATTGATGCCGCAGCATGGTACATCAGCAACGTGCCCATAAGCATTTCATATGCTGTCTTATTCCCCCACTCCCATGGCGTATTCGTTACGGTCACTACAATGAGGCATATCACTGGCAGCAATAGCCAAATTGCAAAAAGCTCCACATGATACTTTGCTGTGTTCCGCATCCGTCTTTCAACGGTTTTGCTTATTACGTCATCCGGTACATCCTGCCGTAATTCCGCCACAAAGGAGTAACTGTCGCTGCATTCGAAGATCTCTGCACAATAGGGGCTGATCTCCTCCTCGGCGATTTCTTTCGGAGATCTTCCGTGTGCGCCCCACTTTCCGATATCGTCCTGTCGGAATACATAGAACCGCCGCGGCAATGGCGGCGCACTCTCAAAGGAGAATGTATAGAAGCTTCCAAAATTTTCTACAGCTATAAGCAGATAACCCATCTCTGCTTGTTTCTGCAATACACGCTCGGCCCGCCAAGTCAAAAATGAGGGCAGCCACATTTTTAGCTGTTTCTGCTCCATATGTATTTCCTCCGTATAAGTTCACCACCAATATACCATTTACTGCAGCAGACGTCAATCAGGCAAATACTCTATGTCACGGAAAGATGCCGCAGGCATACCGAACCGTACTCCCATATATGCCAAAAGCCTGTGACAAATGTCACAGGCTTTTGTGTTGGCGCTACCTATCTTTCCGGGCCGTCTCCAGCCAAGTATTGTCAGCAGAAGCGAGCTTAACTTCCGTGTTCGGGATGGGAACGGGTGGACCCTCGCCCTAATCAGCACCAACTATTCAATTGAAGGTTTGCACCTTCAAAACCGAACAATGAAGAGGTGAACGGAGAAGGCTAAGATTGCCTGCAAATTGTAGGTCAAGCCCTCGGGCTATTAGTACCGGTCAGCTGCACACGTTACCGTGCTTCCACCTCCGGCCTATCAACCAGATCGTCTTTCTGGGCCCTTACTCCATAATGGATGAGAGATCTCATCTTAGGGAGAGTTTCACGCTTAGATGCTTTCAGCGTTTATCTCGTCCGTACATAGCTACCCAGCTATGCCCTTGGCAGGACAACTGGTGCACCAGAGGTACGTCCATCCCGGTCCTCTCGTACTAAGGACAGCTCCCTTCAAATCTCTTACGCCCGCAACAGATAGGGACCGAACTGTCTCACGACGTTCTGAACCCAGCTCGCGTGCCGCTTTAATTGGCGAACAGCCAAACCCTTGGGACCGAATACAGCCCCAGGA